>Ga0210041_1000366_pt1 | contig 52382 bp, 32 predicted proteins | sample CryGeymeta201503_FD_183973 | JGI IMG/M metagenome (GOLD analysis project Ga0210041, IMG submission 183973) | Groundwater microbial communities from Crystal Geyser aquifers in Utah, USA - Crystal Geyser metaG 2015-03 (SPAdes) (version 2) | ecosystem: Environmental > Aquatic > Deep subsurface >... | reverse complement strand
CTACTCTAATTGGTAGTGAGCAAATTGTTCTCATTTTAGATGTTAACGGTGTTGCAATTCAAGCCATGTTGAATCTAGATGAATTCAATAAACGCTCTGTTCGTGAAGTTGAGGTTGAACAGGCTGTAGAAAAAACTTTATTCCTTTTATTCCATAGTGGAAACTCACAAAAAGCAGTTCATCTTGGAATGGTTGCACGTTTAGAAATGTTACCAAAACAAAAACTTGAAGCGGTTGATGGTCGATATGTAATTCAATATCGCGACCATATTATGCCTTTAATTGAATACAAAAACGGAACAATCGAAAATGCGGAAGAAACTATTTCAGTGATAGTTTTCCAAAATGAGAATATCAATTTTGGACTTATTGTTGACGCTTTTAATGATATTGCTGAAGAAGCTGTTCAGTTTGAACAGGTTTCAAAACGAGCTGGTATTTTAGGAATGGCTGTATTAAGTGGGAAATCGACAGAGATTATAGATGTAAATATGTTTTTTGAGAGTTTAAACTCTTCACAACATAATCTTTCTCTAAAAGAAAAAGGATTTGTAAGTGTGTTGTTGGCGGAACGGTCCGATTTCCTTCGTGGACATATTAAAGGAGTATTGCAGGCTGCTGGGATGCAAACCGTTGCGGTTAGTTCTCGAAAAGACGCCCTTTCAAAATTAAAAACACAAGTTTTCCAATTAGTAATTAGCGGTTTAGAATTAGCTGATAGTGATGGATTTATGTTGGCAAGTTCAATTCATAATGACCAAAGTATTCCTCCGACCTTACTTTTGTCTATTTCATCGCATAATTTAGACGCAAATCCACAGAAAAACTTATTCACTGCTCATATTGGTGGGTATGATAAAGATGTCATTTTGGAAACCTTACACAATGTTTTAGACCACAATAGTGTGATTTCGCCATTGTAATTTATATAGGATTAAAAGTTTATGTACGTACTCACCTTTGTTTTAAATAGAACACGAGTTGCACTTCCTGTTGATTATATTCAGGAAATCTTGTTAGAACAGGAATATGTTGATGTCCCATTAGCACAAAATGACATTAAAGGTTTATTCAGCTTACGTGGACAGGTTATTACAGCCTTAGATTTACGAACAAAACTAGGTCTTCCTGAAAAAAAAGATGGTCGATTTGCCAATATCGTAATAAAACTTGATGAAGAGCAATTCAGCTTAGTCGTTGATGAAATTGGCGAAGTTGTGCTTCTTCAAACAAATCAATTAGAACCACTTCCAACGAACTTGCGAGTAAAATGGGGAAATTGGTGCAATAATGTATTTAGAGAACAAGGGGAACTCATCTTGTTACTCGAATTAATGAATTTACTTGAAACAAGTACGACTATACCGTAACCGAACTTATTTACTTATATAAGAATAGCTTCCTAATACAAAAATTATTCAAACAAGAATTGTTATGTAAATGGAGTGAATAATGGAGAATACAAATGAATTTTTTTTAAAACTAAAAGAACAAATGGAGGCGGTAACTCAATATATGGGGATTATCGAATTAACAACAGATGGAATCTTCTAAAGCGATTAAACTATTTACTCGCAAACAGATAACATCTTTTAGGAACTGATTTTAAAAACAAATAATTAATTAAATCAAAACAAAATAAAAACGCACTATGGCAAAACTACAAACTAATGCTCCTGAACTTTCAGATATCGAGCTTTTAAAAGCTGAAATTGAGCAACTAAAAGAAGAACGCGACCAGTCAAATCGTGAAGTAACAGCGGTACTCGCTGCTATCGATGAAATGTGTATTGTTTCACACACAGACAAACGTGGATACATTACTTATGTAAACGATAAACATTGTGAAGTTGCACAATATACTCGTGAAGAATTAATGGGGGCGAATCAAAATATTGTACGTCACCCTGATATGCCTAAAGAGACATTTAAAGAACTTTGGGCAACTGTTGGCCGCGGAAAAATATTTAGAGCACCCGTTAAAAACCGAAAAAAAGACGGCACACCCTATTATGTCGATGGCGCATTCGTACCTGTACTTGGTGCAAACGGTAAGCCTATTAAATATTTGGGCATTCGTTATGACAAAACAGAAGAGACTATTGAAAAACAAAGTATGCAAGGTATTGTTGACGCGATCGACAAATCTTATGCTTATATAGAATTTACAATGGAAGGCACTATTTTAAGTGCTAATAAAAATTTTCTTTCTACAATGGGCTACAAATTAGATGACATAAAAGGTAAACATCACCGCATTTTTGTTGAAAAACGCTATGCAGAATCTGAACAATATGCAGATTTTTGGGAAAAGCTGAATAAAGGAGACATTTTTATCGATGAATTCTTACGCATTCATAAAACAGGTAAACCGGTTTATTTACAAGCAGTCTATTCTCCTGTAAAAGACGATATGGGCAGAATTACTAAAGTAGTAAAAATTGCTACTGATGTTACTGAACAAGTTAAACTTAGAGAACAATTAAAAGAAACTGTTTCTGATGTATCTGAGGCCTTATCTCAAATGGCAAATGGTGACTTTACCGTTAGAATCAACAAAGATTATACTGGCACTTTTAAAATTCTTAAAGACAGTCTTAATACAATGGCTATAAAAGTAGCTGATTCGATGAAAAAAATGATGCTGGCTATAGAATCACTTTCTAGTCAAGGTACTGAGTTATCCTCTACGTCTCAGTCTATGGAAGCAGTTGCCGATGAAACAACTCGTCAGGCACAAGCCGTTGCTGCCGCTGCTGAACAAGCTAGTAGAAACTTCATGACCGTATCATCTGCTACTGAGCAAATGAGTACTAGCATTCGTGAAATAGCGGGTCTGGTTCAAAACTCAGATTCAATTTCAAAAGATGCTTTAAAACAATCGAATAACACGATTAATATTGTAAAAAACCTAACTAATTCTAGTGAAGAAATTGGCGCTGTTGTTAAAACGATTACCTATATAGCTCAACAAACAAATCTTCTAGCATTGAATGCTACAATTGAAGCAGCTAGAGCAGGTGATGCAGGAAAAGGATTTGCTGTAGTAGCTAACGAAGTAAAAGAATTAGCAAGACAAACAACACAATCAGCTGATGAAATTTCGAAAAAAATTAGTGGTGTTCAATTAGACTCCAAAAATGTGGATACAGCTATTTCTCAAGTTGGATTGATTATTGGAAAAATCGGTGAAATATCAAGTACAATTTCTGCAGCCGTTGAAGAACAAAGTATAACAACTGCCGATATTTCTAGAAATGTTCAGGAAGCTTCAAGAAGTACGAACGAAATTTCGGAAAAAATTGCAGGTGTTGCCGATGCAGCCGGAGAAACAGCAAAAGCTGCAATCCAAACAAGTGCATCCTCCGATGAATTGCAAAAACTTTCAATTCAAATTAGTTCAATTATTAAAACATTCACTGTTTAAAAAGTGTATTTAAACCCGTTGATTGCGTTATCAACGGGTTTATTGCTTAACTTTTATCATATCTTTTTTAGTATTTATGAAATCGATCTTACATGTAGAAGACTCCGAAACAATGCAAAAAGCAGTTGCTTTAATGCTTACTGAAGCGAATGTTAAGTTAGAGTCTGTTTCGAATGGGAAACTAGCTCTTGATTTAGTTGATAAACAACATTTTGACGGTATTATACTAGATATTGACATGCCAATTATCGACGGATTGGAATTTTTATCGAAATTTAATCCAACAAAAAAAGGCACAACCGTTTTAGTTTGCTCTGCTCGCCACGATGTAAATTCCATATATAAAGCAATTGAGCTTGGAGCATCTGACTATATTATGAAACCATTTACCGACGATATCTTATTTTCTAAACTAAAACAATTGAACTTATTATGAGACCGATTCAAGTTGCGATTGCAGACGATTCGTATGTAATAAGAACAGTTTTAGAAATGATAATTCGCTCCCAAACCGACATGGTAGTTGTAGCAAGTGTCGAAAATGGCGAATTAGCTTTAAAAGCAGTAGAAGATAAACAACCAGACTTTCTGTTACTCGACATTGAAATGCCGGTAATGGATGGAATTACAACATTAAAACATCTCTTTAAATTAAGATCTAAAACAAAAGTTATTGTACTTAGTACACTAACTGCTAAACACGCTCCTGTAACTATTCATGCTTTATCTTTAGGTGCAACTGCTTACCTTCAAAAACCTACTACTCAAGGCAATAAACGAAGTATTGAAGAAATTAGCGCAAAATTATTAGATTTAATTCGATCTCTTTATGGCTCTCCACATCATATTGAAGAAGTAGAAAATACCGCGGAGAATTTTCCGCAAACGCATTCAAATGAAGTTTATAAACCTGAAATAGTTGTAGTTGGATCTAGTACCGGTGGACCAAATGCTCTTTCTGTATTTCTAAAAGATATTGTAAAACCACTGCCTGTACCTCTTGTAATAATTCAGCACATGCCAGAATCGTTTATCCCACAGTTAGCAAAAAGACTTTCAATAGATTCTGATATTGATGTTCAGGTTGTAGAGCAAAATATGGTTCTTCAAAAAGGAATTGCCTATATAGGCCCGGGCGAAATTCACACTGAAATTAAGGTTACCGAGAGTGGAAAATATTACTTCGATTTAGTCGATGGCCCACCAGAAGTTTTTTGTAAACCTTCTGTAAATCCATTGTTTAGAACTGCTGCTCGTCTTTTCAGAAAGAAAACACTTGGTGTCATTTTAACAGGAATGGGTGAAGATGGACTCGATGGAAGTAGACACGTTAAGAAATATGGAGGAAGAATAATTGCACAAGACAGTAAAACTTCCGTTGTTTGGGGAATGCCTAAAGCAGTTGTAGCTGAAAATTTAGCAGATGAAGTACTTCCTATTGAATTGATTGGCTCAACTGTTTCACAATTTTTGAAAAGGAAAAATTAAGATGGGCTATTTAAGTGATCCTGGGTGCATTCAAATTTGTAAATGGGTTGAGAAAAAAATTGGTCTATTGCTCACAATGGAAAAAAAATATCTTGTTGAACACAGATTAGAGCCCGTTGCTACCATGAATGGGTTTTCCTCCATTGACGAACTTATTGAAGAAACTTTAAAAGGAAAAAATAAACTATTAGAACAACAAGTCATAGATAGTCTTGTTACCAACGAAACATACTTTTTTAGAGACCCAGAATCGTTTGTTGATCTAAAAGAAATTATTAAACAACTTTATGTAAGCAAAAAAGATAAAAAGCTTTGTATTTGGTCTGCTGCTTGTTCAACAGGTCAAGAGATTTATTCCATTGCATTAACCTTGCATGATTTGAATCTAGACTGGAAAGGATGGACATTGCAATTAGTTGGAACAGACATTAGTGAAGCTGTTCTTAACAAAGCAAGAAATGGAATCTACAATCACTTTGAGGTTCAAAGAGGTCTTCATATTACGCAACTTATCAAATGGTTTACCCAAGTGAACGATTCTTGGCAAATAAAATCCCCTTTTATGGGTTCAATTGAGTTCAAATCAAATAATTTATTGACAGAACCTGTACCATTTACAAAAATTGATTTGCTATTTCTTAGAAATGTTCTAATTTACTTCGATAATCCAGTTAAGAAACAATTACTCCGAAAAATGAAAGAATCTCTTGGTATTTCAGGATATTTATTTTTAGGAGGAACAGAAACAGCATTCTATCTTAACGATGAAGTAAGGCGTCTAAAAGAATTTAAAACACCTGTTTATCAGTTTAAAGATTTGAATGCTAGCTCTGGAAATGAAAAAATTACTTTATATGATTCTATTAAGGAACAACCACAAAAAGATCATTTGGGTAATTTAATTTGGCCATCACTTTGAGACAGCTTAACGCATGAATTCTGCATTAATAATTGACGACAATCCAATTAATCAAAAAGTTTTACAACTTTATCTTAAGTCTTATGTATCATTTTTGGATTGGGCATTAACAGCAAACAGTGGGCTTAAAAAAATACAGTCAAAATCTTATGATTTTATCTTAGTTGATATTCACCTTCCGGATATGAATGGCATTGATTTAACCTTGGAAGTAATTGAAAAAAATCTTATTTCAAGTGCAACTACTAAGTTGATTGCCATAACAGGAGACCGAAGCGTTGAAGACAATGAAGATGCAAAACGAATTTTTGATGGGATTTTAATAAAACCTTTTACTAGGTCTAAGCTTATTAAACTATTAGGAAATCCTAAATCATTTGATGAAAAGCGCATCAATTTGAATTCTGTTATGCCACTTTTGGAAACCCACGCAGATAAAGCGCAATTTTTCTCCTTATTACAAAAAAGTTTGCGCCATTATTACGAACAACTAAAAAACCCTAGTGTAAGTGGCAATATTGAAAATTTGAGAAATCTTGTTCATAAAGTTGAACCCGTTTTCAAAATGATTGAACAAACTCAACTTATTGAAGAAGTTCGTAAATATTATTCTTTACCTGATTCTACTCGAATTAAAACGCTTTTCTCTTACAGTGACACCTTACTTCCACTCATTAAAGAGTCTCAAGATTTGTCTTCAAATCTGCTTAAAGAAGTAAGCTAAAATTATCCGTTCGTTTTTAAACGAAAAAAGGATGAGTCGAATGGCTCATCCTTTTTTTTATTTTGCTTAATCAATTGAGTAGTTTTCAACGAATAAATTGATGATTTCACACGTTAAAAACGATTGAAAATGATAAAATTCAACGTTCTATAATAGACTCTTTTTAAATAATGGTGTTTCATTAATTATGAAGCATATTGAAAATCAGGACGACCAAACTTTTTCAGCGTTCTATAATGTGAAACTACAGCTTCTGTAAATGTTTCATGTTGTTTGTACGGAATTCCGTACTTATTTGCCGTTTCTTCAACAAGATGACTGATTTCTGGATAATGAATACTACAAACATGGGGAAATAAATGATGCTCAATTTGATAATTCAAGCCACCAATGTACCATGACAACACTTTATTTTTTCTAGCAAAATTTGAGGTTGTTAGCATTTCATGAACTAACCAATGATTTTCAATCGTCATTTCATCGTTTGGCACAGGATGATCGGTTTCTTCAACAACGTGAGCTAATTGAAAAATGACTCCTAATATTAATCCAGCTGTTAAATGCAAGGTTAAAAAGCCAATTAACCATTGTGTAAAAGTAATATCAAGAAAATAAAGGGGTGCAACAATTATGTATAAGAAATAAATGATTTTAGTTACAAAAAGAATAATCCACTCTTTTACAGGGTGTTTTTTATTCTCATAAGGCCCTAAACGACGAAGCGAAAACTGAATAAAATCTTTAGCAATAACCCAGAAAATGGTAGCTAATGAGTAAACAACAAATGCTAAAACATGTTGAATTCTATTTATAGCCATGTGTTTTGAATGTGGCGATAATCTCACAATTCCTGCAATATCTAAATCACCATCATGACCATGAATATTTGTGTAAGTATGATGAATTATATTGTGAGTGATTTTCCAGATATATCCATTTGCACCTAGCATATCAAATGTAAATCCCAAAACGGTATTTACAGTTTTATTACTTGAATAAGCGCCATGAAGTGCATCATGTGATATGGAAAAACCAATTCCAGCCATTCCAAGACCCATAATAAAAGACAAAAGCCACATTGCCCATAATGGGAATAGTTCTGACATGATTAAAGCATAAGAGCCCCAAAACGAAGTTAAAATCACAATGGTTTTAACAACCATTGCTGCATTTGCATGTTTCGAGATCTTATTCTCTTCAAAATAAGCATTAACTTTTTGCTTGACCTCCATAGTAAAGTCGCGGCAAAGCTTGTTGTTAAAAGATACTTTATGGTAGATAGCTTTAGACATAAGACTGTTTTTTTAGACTACTGTGAACTACTGAAATTTACGTTTTTTAATTTTTAATCTCTGTAAAAAAAAATCTGATGCCTGAACTGTTTAATTCACATTCAGATTAATCTTTTTGATGTATGGTTTGCTTTGAGCTATTCCAAATTCAGAAACTCTTAACTCTAAATCTTGTCTTCCTCTTTTTACAGGAATCATAACTACATTTCCAGAAGCACTTAATCTCCCATTTAAAAACCATTCATAAACTAAAGATGTTCCTTCAGCTCTGTTCATTTTTGGTGCTTCAACATGAACGTATGGATTTGCGGGATTCCATTTTATTTCGATATCTGAAGCGGGGTTTTCTGCATTTAGTTTTGGTAAAACTTCTATCTCAAATGAATAGATTTTTAGTACTGAATCTTTTGGCATCCAAGCAAATTCTACTTTTTGTTTACCCGAATCTTTTGCAATCCAAACCGATATTTTCTTTCCGAATTGAACCAAAAAAACATCTTTTGGCAAACTAAAATCACTTTCTTTTAATTCTCCATTTTGGATTATCATTTTTGGAAGTTCAATTTCAGTTTTTGGGGCTTGATTTACAGCAAGATTCAATTCTAGTGAATCGCGAGAATTACTGAGCCCAAGACCATTGTCTTTTATCAGCTTTACCTTATATACTGGCTCTGTAGCTTTAAATTCCGGCTTTGTAAGTAATTGATTATTTAAGAACCATTCTGTTTTTAGTGTTCCAGAATTCTCATAATTCGCAGTTTGAGCTTTTAAAGAAATTGTTTCCCCTGAATGAATTTTATCGGGCACCTTAACAGCCATAAATGGCGCTTCTTTAACTCAAATTCAAGTTTTTTACTAATCGTTCCCGATTTTATTTTTGAATTATCTTTTAAAATGAGCTCAACACTGTGTTTGCCAGCATTTAATTCTGGAATAAATAATTCTAATTGACTACTAGCCTTTTTCCCATCTAAAACCCACTGATACGAACTTATAAATCCGTCTGCATCTTTGGAACCAACTGCCGATAATCGAATTGGGGTTTTAACGGGATAAAGAGTTTTCGTATTCCAAACTAATTCAGGTGGATAATTTATTCGAATTGTTTTTTCCATTGTTGACTGATTACAAGCAGAACTTGATTCAACGACTAGATCAAACACAATTCTATATTCTCCTGGAGTTTCTGCTTTAAAAGATGTTTTAATTCCTTCTAAAGATTGAACCACATTATTATCTATATCATAAACTGTCCATTTTACACTCGCTAATTTGCCATCGTAACGAGATTTTGAGCCATCAAGCTGAATCATATCGCCCGGATTAATCCATTCTGGAACTACAAATTCTGCGTTAGGACCTTCGATTACTCTAACAGTAGCAGATACTTGACTTGTGTTACTACAAACGCCTGTGGAAGAACCTACAACAGTCAGCGTTACTGTGTATAAACCTGGCTTAGTATATAAATGCGTTAAACTTTTCCCAACTCCACTTGACTCATCACCAAAATTCCAAGAATAGGCTCCAATTGGTCCATTGGGATCTGTACTTGAAGAACCATCAAATAATAATGGTGAATTCACGCAAATAGTTGTGTCAGCAAAATTCATAAATGCTGTTGGTGAACCTGAAATCACAACTGGAATTTGTGCAACTGTTGGATTTTCAGCAATTCCATCAGATAATTTTAAAGTGACTAAATACAAACCCGGTGTTTTGTAAGTGTGATAAGGATTGCTTTCTTTAGATGTATTTCCATCTCCAAAATCCCATTCTGTCGTAAACTGATCTCCATCAGGATCGAAACATCTTGCACTCGAAAAAATGATTAATTGACCGGTACATGATTCAATAAGAGAATCTAATTGAGCAGAAACTGGTCTATTCATGAAAATATCTACACCCATTGAGGCTTTGCTATTTTTCAGTCCTTCACCGTCATCAATAGTTAATCCTACTTTATGATATCCGCCAATGGGAGCATTCCAGGTAAAAATCGGTTCATTTCTCTTGCTTCCATCAGGCAAAACCCATGTAAACGTTTTTACTGCGCCATCTGCATCGTAACTTTTTGATGCATCTAAAACAACAGAAAGTTGATTTACTACTAATTTCTTCTCTGAAACAGGAATCGGACGTGCATTTATACGAATATTTCCTTTTACAGACTGTTTAGAATTCGCCAAACCTCTGCCATCATCTGTTGTCAAAGTAAAGAAATACGTTCCTGCTTTTGCGAATTTCCTTTTAATCTCTAAGCCTGATTCTGACTTTTCCTCATTTTCAAACTTCCATTCAAAACTCAAATTTTTATTGTCTTCATCACTCGAATTAGTTGCACTAAGTTGAATTTCTTGATCAGGTGACACAACATTTGGTGTTGCTTCCCAACGAGGAACTGGCGGATAATTCACATGAATGGAATTTGATATAATATCTATGGCATCATCAAAACCTGAATTATCTTTTACTCTTAAGCGTATTGAATAATCACCCGGTTTTTCAAACGAATACTTCGGTTTAATTACGGTATCAATTATAGAATCCAGAAAAAACCACTCATAAGAAACCACTTTTCCATCTGAATCTTTACTTGAACTTGCATCTAAGTTAAATTCAACACCCGGTGCAACTGTTTTTGGAAACGTAAATGATGCAATTGGATTATTATTGATCGTAATTGTTTTTTTGCTTGAAATAATGGAATTACTCATTGCTTTCCCATCATTTACAAACAATTCAATGGTGTACACGCCACTTCCAGGGTATTCATGAATTAAATCTAAACCATTCCCTTTGGAACCGTCGCCAAAATCCCAAGAATAATCAACAATGCTATGATCTTGATCTGTACTATTTACAGCTGAAAGTGAAATTATGGCCGAATTCGATTTTTCAACAACGGTGATTTCGGGAACGGGTTCAAAATTAATATGAATAGGAAACTCAATAGATTGATTTGAATTTTCCACTTTCATACTGTCATCAACAGTAAGTTTTACGACATAATCTCCAGACTCTTTAAAACTGATGGTCCAGTTTTCAGTATTTGATGTTCTACCATCAGAAATTGACCAAGAATAAACGAGTTTATCAGAATCAGGATCTGTACTATTTGAAGCAGATAAATTAATTTTTTGATTCGGAGCGGCTAATTTTGGAATAGTGAAAAGAGGTTTTGGAGCTCCGTTTACTTTATAGTTTTTAGTAATTGTATAAGATGAATTCGTAGTATTGGTCTGATCATCAACAGTTAGTTCAGCTTTATATAATCCATTTGTTTTGTGATCAGCTGAAACTTCAGATTGCTTTCCATCTCCTACTAAACCTTCAATTTTCCATGAATAAGCTAAATTATCGTTATCCGAATCAAACGAAGAAATGGCAGAAAATGAACTTGATGAACCTTGAGCAACAATATCTTGTAATTTTATTTCTACATAAGGTTGCGTATTTACACGAACAAGTATAGTTGTATCAGCAGTTGTACAGGCAGAACCTGTTTCTAAATCATTAATAAGTAATCGAATTCTATATTCCCCTGATGTGGAAGAGTTGAAGCGAAATTGAGCATCTGATGTTCTGAAAATATCATCTGTAAACCAGGCAAATTCTAGTGTTTTACCTTCAGGATCAAATGAAGCAGTAGCATCAAGTAATAAATTTTCAGCAGGAGAAAGTAAGGTTTTATACTCATTTAATTTAATTACTGGAGGTTTATTAATGAACACCGTTGACTCTGTTACCTGGTACAAAGGAGCATAACGACCTTTTAAAGGAATGATAATTCTAACTGGAATATTTCCTTTTTCAACAAACTGATGTCTAATCGTATTTCCTGAGTAGGTTTTTTTTTCTGTCTGCCAAATAGTACGGTTAACATCATATTCGAAACCTCGATTTAGCAATTCTAATTGAACATCTTCACATGATTCTAAGGCTTGAGTTCTAAATAATGCAGGTTGTAACTTGTCGTTTTTTACAATTACAGGTTTAATAATCCAAGGAATTATTCCTTTATTTCCACTTACAACTAAATTATTTAAACGCTGTTTAGATCCATTTACGGTTAAAACCCAGGTATTTGGTATCCCAAATTTTTCTGATTTCCAATCTATACTATCTTTTATTATTTCTCCAAATGCATCATTTATATGAATGTCAGAATCTTCTTGCCCTGTTACTGTAAAAAAACTTGGCGCTGAATCAGAAAAAAGAGGTTTTAATTGAACGGTTTGTTCTGTACTTGTTTTGTACAATCCAATTGATAAATCTAACGATACAATATCATAATCATTTTCCATTGCAGCAGGAAGTCTTACTTTAAAATCGTTAACATCGTCACCTTCATTTGTTTCAACTCGAAGAATCCATCCATTTTTTGAGGTTCCATCATAAGTAAACAATGAAATCCATCTGTTTTTATACAACATTTCACCTGTCACATTAACCGAAATTGATTTTGCTCCAACTTTTTTAGCTGGAAGAATGCTTCCTTTGCCTAATACATAAACCGAATCAAAATCGATAATACTAAACTCGGTTACTGTATTTGCTTCGCCTTGAATTACATCGGCATAACCACCAATTCCTGCATCGTACACTTCAGGATTAGGAAAAACAGCATCTAATGACTTAGGACGAATCCAAATATCATACAAACCTGCTTTTTCACCAGATTCAACTTTAGCTTTTTGTCCTGATATTGAAAAATACACTTCTTGTGCAAAGCTATTTGTAGTACAACTTACTATCGTTAGGAATACAAGTCCACAAAACCGACTAGTCCAGTTCATATTTCTTTTCTGCAATTAGAGTTCCGGTTTGTTTATCAATAAATCGAAGAGTGAGTTCTGTTGATTTCTCCGTTAAAAGCTGTAATGACCATTCGCCATTTTGTCCACATGCAGCTCTAAACACGCGATTATTTGTTTCAGCTTCTGTTGTCAATTGAGGATAAGCTTGACCCGATACAGTTATTAATTCAGCATTTTTAATGGAATTTCCTTTTACAGGAACCGACCATGATAAATCAAATAACTGATTTTCAGACATTTTTACAACTTCTTTTCGAATAGTCGTTTTATTCTCTGAAAAATCCGCAACCGTAAATTCTATAGATGTTTTTTCTGTACTTAAAGAAAAAGAGAGTTCAAATTCTCCCTTGGAGTTCGCTGTAAAAACACCAAGACTTGAATTAATAGTCGCTTTCGGCTCTGTAATCCCTTTAATTATGAACGCTGAATTTGAAGTATAATAAATAGACTCATTTCCGTTTTTAAGAAATACAGCAGGAGCTTGAATATCTTTATTTTTCAATAAACGATATACAGGGCTATCTAAGCCTCTTAGATTTAATTTGTCGAAAGCTCGAACACGAATATAATAAGCGCCTTCTTCAATGTTTTTCAATTCAATACTCGTAGAATTCGCTTTATACGTTTTCACTTTATAAGAAAATGTTGAAGAGCTAGAAACATCAACTTCATAATAGCTTGCATTGGGTACAGCAGTCCATTCTATTTCTAAATCAGGGTTGTAGGTAACCGAATCTGAACGTGGCCATGTTAAAAGTGGCGCTGTTAATAATTTCACTGGTGGAAGTGGATCTTGTCCCCTAACGATAACTGTTCCTTCATCTTTGGCTAATTCAACTTGTTTTGATCCTGCACGAACTAAGGCGTTTCCATCATAATTTGATAGCGTTACCGATTCTTGATCATCTTTTTTTGCCCAAAATTTAGATGAATTTACCGTTGTATTACTTTGAGCAGCTTTTAAAGAGAAAACAGAAGACCTACGTGCTTCGGCAGACATAGAAGCAAGAACGCCACCAGTAGTAATTTCGATTTCAGTATTGGTAGCATTGTATAATTTATCAATAGAAGCGGAACGAACTTGAGCGATGGTTTCAGGATCAACAATTACATAACTACCATCTACAAAATCGAGTTTTGCCATCGATTTTTTTTCCGTTTTTATTCCATCCGCTTCTTTATACAAATCTCCTTTATCCGATTCGTTCCAAGTACCTAGTAATCCTTTCCGCTGTGAAACAGTTCCTGTTTTTTCTGCTAGAATGGCAGCCACTCGTTCTATACGCTTCTTGTTAACCGTTTTAGCTAAATTATTAACTAAATCGGATAATTCAGTTATCGTTTTGACAACCGTTTCATATTCCCCTTCTCGAATAGCTTTACCTAACTCATTTTGTTTATTTTCGGCATCTATTAATAAATCTGGAACAAATACTTTTGCCCCATTTTTTAATAAATCCTCGTAATTCTTATCAGTCTGCTTATTCAGTTTATTTAAATCAACTAATTTTTTTAGCTTAATTTCTGTCTCACTTTTGAGGACAAACTCATTTTTTTCTGCGTCATAAGCTGCTTCTGCGCTCAAAATGGGCCAAAATTGAGCATTTCCTGTAATGCGTAAAGCCTCATCTTGTAGACTAGACGATTTTATACTACGTGACGATGCATTCTCATATTGTTGAGCTTTTAGTGGATTAACGAATCCAAAAAAAAATAAAGTTAAAACGAAAATATATTGTGATTTATACAAAATACTTATTCCAACATCGTATTTATAAGATCGGGAAACCAAAGTGTGAATCGTGTACCAATTGCAGAATTAGAATCTAAGGTAATTTTCCCGCCATGTTTCTCCATAATTTCTTTCACGTAAGCCAGACCAAGTCCTGTTCCAGCTGTTTCCTGATATTCTTTAATTCGATAAAATTTATCAAAAATCTTGCCTTGATGTTCTTTAGGAATCCCAAATCCATAATCAGTTACAGAAATTGTGATAAAACCATTCACTTTTGCAATGCTAACATCAATTTTACGCTTAGGATTACCGTATTTAATGGCATTGGATAATAAATTTTTTAACGCATCGGTTAACAAGATTTCCGAGCCTTCAACAAAGTCAGTTCCCGGTTCAATGGAAATATTCAAATTTAATTCTTTTTGTTGCAATTGTATTTGTAATGAATCTTCAATTTGTTGCAAAATTCCGGGAATAAATAAGGGCGATTTTTCGATGACGGCAGTTTGAGACTCCAATCTGCTTACAGTTAAAAAACGACTAATTAAATCGTCCATTTCTTTTGTACTATTCAAAACATAATTTACATAAGACATTTCTTTTTTCGTAAGTGTTTGTGAATATTGAAGCAATTGTGTAAAACCTGAAATAGACGCAATTGGATTTTTTAATTCATGAATGATAAAACTTATCATTTCATTACGTTTAATATCCATTTCCAATTCTTTGGTCAAATCAACCAAAACAATTAAACTACTTTGTTTTTTGTCCTCTTTATGAAGTTCTAAGTTATGAACTCTAAAGTAGTATCTATTTTTTGATTCTGAGTCGATTTGCCATTCAGAATGATGATTGATGAAAACAACGTTTTCGCGTTCCTCTTTTTCTATTTTAATATTTTTGATTTTAAGACTTTTTATGTTTTCAATTTCATCCCAATTATCAGGAAGAGTAGACAAAGAAAACTCTCCTAAGAAATTTCTCAATTTATCATTCATAAACTGAATATTATCCTCTGAGTCTAGAATTGCTATCATTTCTGAGGCTTTACTCATGAGTAAATTATTCCTCATTTGCTCAACAATTATTTTCTCCACATTTAAGCGCTGATAGCGTAACAATTGAACTCTAATGGCATCCAAAGAATCTGTAACCGGTTCTAATTCAGGTAAACCAACCGATAAAATTGGGGTATTAAACATAAACTGCCCCATTGGTTTTATGTAATTAATTAAAGTCTTTAAGGGTTTATTTAGCACCGATACAATGTACCAACCACCAATACTGAGTAAAATAAATGCAAAAAAGATTACAGTTGTTGATTGCAATATCAGATTTTTAACCGGTTTGGTAATTTCAGATTCACTTATTTCTACCGTAAGTGCATAGGGCAAGAATTGAAATAAACCTGTGGCGGCATAAAACAAATCATTATTTGATGGATAATTAGAAATTTCAATTATTTCCTTAGGCTCGGCTGTTTCGATTCCAATTTTATTCGATTTATTTGATAAAAAGACTTTTCCTCCACTACTAATTAAAACCGTTAAATCATCTGAAATTGATGCATCAAACAATTTTCTTTTTAGAGAAATGTCGTTAATTAGAATATTGATTTCAAAAACACCTGATTCGTTTTGAATTTGCTTATTTACTAGTAAAACTTCTTTCTCGGCAATCCAACGAACATTTACTGAAGGAAATTCTCTAATTGGTAGCATAAGTGTTTTCCACTCAGGCAAAATTTCACTAACAGGACTTTGTTTTTGTTTTACCTCTAAAAACTGTCTTGTTTGTAAATCGGTAATCTTTATGAGATGTATTTCAGGAAAAATTCGAATAAACGTAGATAAAGACTGTTCAGCTGCATTAGAAGTCCCCTCTAATTGATACGATAAATCGTCTGTTAACTTTAACCAATAGGCTACTTGAGAGTCCGCATCTCTTGTTATTTGCTGATTAAACTGACTAAGCTTTTGAACCCGTTCTTCAATTAAAGCTTTTTCATAGGCTGGTTTTATTCCAAACCATGTTACAGACATTGAACAAATCAATATCAACATTACTAAAACTAAAAGGCGCGATTTTAATGACACTAAGCCTCCAAATAAAAAAATTTAAAAAAGTAAAATACGGTTATCAAAGTAATAGAACTATTAATATGATTTTTTAATAGACTTATGTAGAATAGCAAAGAACTGTAAGTAAGTTAACACTATTTTACTTAATTATTCAACTTTCGGTCTTAAACCCTTTGTAAAGTTGGTTAATTTTATAAAGGTGAAATTTGGAAAATAATAAAAACAAGAACCTAATGGCAACCTATTGTTCTTTTTATAGTTGTTTTTTCGTCATGTTGGGCTACAACCCAGCATCTCAGTCTTTAACTTTACCTATTTTATAGAAGTGCTTATGGCGTAAAAACCATAGTTGACTGAGATTGCACTTCGTGGTTTTTCGAATAGTGTCGCTCAACAGAATGACCTTTATTTACAAAAACCCGTAAAGTTTGTTTAGAAACGAAGTCCTAATTTGAGTTATTTAATCCATCATCAATAAGATTTTTTATCGTGGAGAAGCTCATTTAGGATGAGGTTAAAATAAGCTCAGTAATACGTCACAAAAAGATACCATTTCTACTTTTCTCTCGAAATTAAATACGCCATTAAAGCGCAAGTTGGTGCAATTACTGATTCATCAATATCAAAAAAACTATGATGTAATGGGTAAGATGTTTCTGGCGAATTACTAGTTCCAACACGAATAAAAAGAGACGGTCTTACTTGACTGAACCATCCAAAATCTTCGCCACCCATACTCTGTCTAGTTGCTTGTAAATTAGTAAACTCGCCTAATAAGCGGTTTGCATGGTCTGCAAGTTCAGCATTGTTTAACACAGAAGGCGCACCTTGATCAAATTTCAAATTAGCTGTTATTCCATAAAGCATTTCTAATTGGGCAACTGAATCAGACAGAAATTTTTTAATCTGATTTCTATTTTCTTCTGTAACACAGCGTAAAGTTCCAGACAAGGATAGCGAATTAGGCATCACATTGATAGCTTCGCCTGTATGTAAGGTGCAAAAAGTTAAAACAACCGCATCTCTAACATCCGTAATTCTCCCAGCTATTGAGTACCATTGGTTCAATAAGTTGTTCACAATCCATACTAAATCTTTTCCAGTGTGAGGACGCGCAGAATGATTAGAAGCCTCAGTTGATAAATCTAAATAAACTCCATCATACGATGCAGTTTCAGGTCCAGAATTTATAGACAGCCAGCCCGATTTTTGATTTGGATCAACATGTATTCCAAACACTTTATCAACTTGTTCTAAAACGCCTTCTTTAATTAATCTTGGCGCTCCCGAAGGGCTAGTCTCCTCTGCTGGTTGAAAGAAAATTCGAACACCTTTTTTTAAGGGCACGTCTTTTAGTAAAATGGCGATTCCTAGCGCAACAGTAGCATGTACATCATGGCCACACAAATGTGCTGCTTGTGGAAATGCTGAAGCGTAAGAGATATGTTTTTTATCTGTAATAGGCAATGCATCAATATCGGCTCTCCAAGCAGTTCTATACTCGGTCTCAGACCCTAAATCGATATAAAATCCATTTATTCCATCAAATTCTTTTGTAACAACTAAGCCATAAGATTGAGCCATAGCCATTAAATAGGCTTTTGTTCTAAACTCATGCCAGCTAATTTCTGGGTTACGATGTAGAAAACGTCTTGTGGAAATTAAAAAAGACTGAATTTCATCAGCCTTGTTTTTTAAATCATTTAAAGAAACTGTACTCATTAAGGTCTCGGTGGAGGATTTGGTAAGGTTGAACTACTTGAATTTCCGCTAAGGAGTATGGCCGCAGCACCTAAAACCACAGCAGAAACTCCTAATCCTACAAAATATTTAGTATAACTATTTTTTTTCTTATTCGGTCCACCATTATATGCAGCACCAAATATGCCTTTTTTTTCAATTATATAAGGTTGTAAATCAAAAAACATTACTTCATCCATTCCAGACGTAACATACAAATCACGTACTTGTGATAAATAGTTTGGTGTATTTACTTCCACACGGTACATACCCGCCTTTAATTGATAAACACCTGAATCTTTTGTTTGTTTTTTCTTTACTTCAACCATATTAAAGCGATTCAAAATGGTAATTACAGCACCAGGTTCACTCGTTTTTATGGTAATCTTTCCTTTAGGAGTGGAATCAGGGTCTTCTGTAGTTGTTGGAGTAGGTACTGGTTGACTTTTGTCTTGAGCTTGTAAGCTTGAAAATGAACCTTGTAAAATCACAAAAAGCACCACCAATGAAACCCATAATTTGATTTCACTTAAAAATCTACTTAAGTGAGAAGTTGTGTTGATGTGTTGTTTCAGGTTTTTCATAATTGAGTACTAATCTAGTAAAATGATGCTTGTCTGTTTTATTTTACTAATGTCATTTTCTGAACTTTTACAAAATTCTTAGCTTCTAAGCGGTACAAATATACTCCACTTGCTAAATTTGTACCATTAAAATCGAACGTGTACCAACCTGCCTGCTGTATAATATTAACAAGAGTTTGTACTTTTCTACCCAAAATATCAAAAACTTCTAATTTCACTGTAGCAGATTCTGAAAGTGAATATCTAATAACAGTACTTGGATTAAATGGATTTGGATAGTTTTGTTCTAAAGTAAACGACTCTGGTAATAATTGAGATTTAACGTCATCTAAATAGGAAGAGCTACCGATATAAACATCAAATGACGATACAGGTTCAGTTATTTTTAGCGAAACCAATTCATTATTAGGTATGTTAGTCATTACTTTAGTTAGTTTATTTACCAATAAAATCTGATTGTCCTCAGCCAAATGATTCCATTTAGAGGATAATTGAACAATTGAACCACGTTTAGCTTTTAATTCTAGTACGTATGTTTCTTGCTCTAATTCCCCACCTAACTTTCTATCATAAGCGAGCTCAGTATTTTCTTGTGATTTAACAACCATTCCATGTTTAGCAAAACCCAAACGTGGATGAACTCGTTCTAAAACTGGTTCAGAAATAAACTCCGATTGATCCGAATTTTCTTTATTTACTGAAAGTGATTTTGCTAACAATAAAGGTTGAACAAAGTCATGATTTGAATCAAAAACCCATTCTACTTCATTTTTGGAGCCATCAGAATAGATCGCTGTCAATTTCAGATTTGGGATATCACCTAAATCTTGGCGAACACTCATAACTTGTAAACCAACTTGAGCCGATGAGCTATAAGGAATTTGCAATGAGCTTAAGCCAAAAGCTGGATCATTATAAAAATAATAGCCTTTAAACGCTTCCATTACATTTACTTTAGAATACACTTCATTAAAATCATGTAAATCAGAAACAATATCATTTATTTGTTGAGTCAACTCCCAATCAACATTTGTTTGATAGGGATTACTAATGATATTCCAACCAGGGTTTAAAGGTATAGCATAACTGTCTTTAGTATTTGGTGTTACAGAATGGAAGCCTCTTCGAATAACTAATTCAGATTTTGAAATCACCCAATAACCAAGTCCAGGTGAGAACGCCATTGAAGAATCAATTGGATTGAATTCCGTTAGATAGTTAGTCTCATTACTTGACCCTGTTTCATAAAAAGCTCTCCAATTTTCTAGATAAGTCTCTGTAAATAAATCAACGAATGGAATAGACTCCGAACCTGGCATAGAAATAAGTTTATAATCAGATTGATTTGGAATTCTTATTGAATTTCCAATCTTTGGTGCAAAACTAATAGCCTTTGCAACTGTTTTATTTTCACTTTCTTCAGGATTAACACGTGTTGAAAACGATCGAGCTAAACTCCACTCAGACCTACCCACTTCATCATTTACTCGAACTCTCCAAAAATATTGTCTCTTTGCAGTCAACCCTGTTATCTGAACAGTTAAACCTTGACCAATAGTATCTTTCGAATTAGTAGTAAATTGCGCATTGGTAGAAACTTGAATTTGATGATTCAACACTTCATTATCACCTGACCATGATAAAAATGGAGCCGTTGAAACATTTTTTTGATTAGCTGTTGGGAATGAAAGCACAGGAGTTAAGGCTTTGGTAGTGAAGGTTGAAACAGTTGACCAATCACTGGTTCCGCCTAAATTTGTAGCTCTCACTCTCCATGAATAATTCGTTAAGGGATTTAATTGAACTGTAAAACTTGTGTCAGAAATTGCTGTTTTAGAAGTTACAATAACATCAAATACGGGTGAAAGACTAATTTCAATATCATAAGAAGTTGCTCTTGCCGATTTTCTCCATTTGAAAATTGGTTTTTGATCAACAAATAAATCATCTGCTTGAGGTAGTGATAAAACGGGTTTTTGAGGAGGTTCTACAATTGTGGTAAATGACCAAGATAATCCATCATTAATCAATAAATCTTGGTTTTGAACTGTACTTTGAGCAATGGTTACCGTGTACTCTGTCAAATATTTCAGAGTAGGAACATTGATAGCAATTGTACTATCCGTTGCCATCTCAGTCGATAATCCATCAACTAAAACACCACCTTTTTCACGCATCGTTATGCCACCAGAATTAATCAAATCAACATCTTGATTAAATGTAATTCGAATACTTGGATTACGTGAAACATCAACAGAACGATTATCGGGTAGTATTTTTAAAGCCTCCGGTTTTGATCGAATAGTTTTGAAAGACCAACTTAAGCCTTGATTTCCTAGTAAATCTTCGTTTCTAACCACATTTGCTGCAATGGTAACGGTATAGGTTTTATTGTTTCCAAAAGCAGCATGACTAATCTGTAAGGTTGAGTCAACCAAAGTCGTTAATAATGAACCTACAAGTTTATTAGCTTCATCGCGAATTGTAATTCCTGAATTTGAAGAAAGAGTTATTTCTTGATTGAAAGTAATTGAAATTAAACTATCTATAGCAACTGTTGCTGCGCCATTTCGAGGAGAAACTGAACTAAAAATAGGTTGCGTTTTTATCGTTCTAAAATTCCATGCAAGGGAATCATTTACAATTTTATCTGTATTCGATACTGTTCCACTTGGAACAATAACGGTATAAGTAGTATTGTTTGTAAATGTAGGATGTCCGATTGTAATTGATTTATTAATCAAAAACACATTTAAATTAGGAACTAGTTCTCCAACCTCATTTCGAATACGAACTTTATCCAAATCAACAGTAGAAATATCTTGATTAAACGTTAAATTTACATTGGCATCGACAGCGATTCGAGTGGCACCAGCACTTGGTAATAAAGAAACAACGCTCGGTGGAGTCAATATAGTTCTGAAACTCCATGCAAATTCGGCATTAGCCACTTCATCTAAATTTTGAACTACATTTTCAGGTAAAGTAATCGTATAAGTGGTACTATGATCAAAATCAGGGTGTTCTATTGTTACAGTAACCGAGTCAGTTAAACGTGCAAACACATTGCTAAGTCTAACATTTTGATTATTTGTAATTTTGATTAGATCAAGATTTTTAGCGCTTATATTTTTATCGAATTTTACAGTTACTGGCTCTTGCAATGGAATCGCTCTAACATCGGGTAATGGATTAGTAATTCGAACAAGTGGAACTGATTGAATGGTTGTAAAACTCCAACTAAATTCATCATTTGGCACATTATCAGCAGAGACAACCGCACCTGCTGGTATTTCCACCTCATAAACTGAGTAATTCTCTAATGCAGGGTGACTCAAAACAAGTCGACCATTTTGTATTTGTGCAGATATAGGTGTAAGTGGGGTTTCATTAGTGCCCATTAAAATTTTCACTTTATCGATTTCTGAACCAGCTGAAACTTCTACAGTAAATGCTAAACTTATTTCGGTACTTAAACTAATTCGCTTAGCATCGGCTACTGGTATTGGATTCGAACCATAAGGTATATCTTGAATGGTTAACGTACCTTCTTTAAAACTGATCTCATAATTTTGAGAGCTTAAGCCTTTGGGAATTATAGAGTATGAACCAGGTAAAGTCGCCCCTTGTGCAGTTCCTGAATAGTCTAGATTTCCTGTTAAAAAAGTTTCATCTTCACCACCAACAAATCCTTGATAAATAACACCATTACCACCGCTATAGGCAACATCGTTAACAATGATAACATGATTATTAGCAATTACATTTAGTGGAGCTTTCGAAATAGTAGCCTTTGTCTCCGTACTATCATCACTTAAAATATAATTTTGAGCAAGTCCGCCATTTGTGCCATCTGCAATGGAATACGAATACGCTTTAACAATTTTGTCATCACCAGCATCTTTATCGACAAAAACAACACTTGTTGGTGCAATCAGAACTAGCGTTTCGGTTCCAATCAAACCATCAAGTTCACCTATCTGACTTAAACTTGCTGTAAATGATGCATCATAAACTTTATCCGTAGCACTAGCATTTACAATTTGAATTTCTTTGGCTAAGATAGAAGCTGAAGTAACAGGTGCATCTTCAACAGTTATTGAATAATTTGGAGATTGAGCGCCTTTAATTCGGGCAAAGTTTAATGAAACTAAAATATCTGTTCCGATATTTTGTGAGGCAAATACAGCAGAAACGGTATCAATTTCAGCTGTTTCTCCAGCAAGTAAGCCAGATAATTCTAATTGATCAACAGAGATAATTGCTTTAGTTCCCCCATCATAGGTTTTATTATTAACCTCAAAAGAGCCTACTAATTGTAAGGTCTTTGCTGTGATTGAGCCAGTTGTACTTGGAGAACTCGTTAAGTTAAGCACATAATTTGTAGCATCAGAACCGTTAAGGCTTACATTTTTAATGGTTACAGGAATTGAGGTGCCAACTGAACTTTGATCAAATTCCAATTCAACGGTTGCCATATTTACTGTATCTGATGCAATTTTATTAGTTAATACTAATTGATTTAACTGTAACGAAGCTGATAGTAATCCATCATAAACCTTATTTGATACTAAAAAAGAACCTCCGATAGTTACTTCTCTTTCAGAAATCGATGCTGTAGTTTGTGCATTACTTGTAAACGTATAATTTTGTGCATCTGCTCCTGTTAATATCGCACTTGTTAAATGTACTGTTTTAGCACTACCAACTTTTTTATCTACAAAAGTAGCACTAGGGTCTGTAAACCCAACATCATCATTTAGAATACTACCTTCAATAACTAACGATGATTGATCAATAATTTCAGCATTCACTGATCCGTCGTAGATTTTATCTGAAACAGTAAAATCACCTTTAATTTCAACTGATTTAGGACTTATATCTGCAATTGAAAGTGGAGAACCAGATAAATCAAGTGCATAGTTTGCAGAATCACTACCAATTAATTGAGCTGAATTTATTCTGACTGCTTTCCCAGTACCAACAGATTTAGAAGTAAATGCAGCTTTTATAGAATCCAATGAAACGACTTCACCACTTATAATCCCATTAAGAAGTAATAAAGAAACCTCAGAACTATTCGCATCTGTTAAGCCGTCATAAACTTTGGAATCGGCTGTAAAACTACCACTAATTGTTAAAGGTTTTGGCGTAATTGAAGCTGTAGTAAAAGGCGAATCTGTAAGATTTACAGTGTAATTACTTGCATCACTTCCATTTATAGTTAATGATGTAATAGTAACTTGAATATCAATTTGAGGGTTAATGCTACTAAACTCATACGTTACAAGATCGATAGCAACATCATCTCCAACGACAAGGCCAAATAAGTTTAATTGCGATTCTGTTATCGTAACAGAATGAGTGCCATCATAAATCTTATCTGATGCTTTTATTATTCCAGTAATTCGCAAGTCAAAGGGTATTATAGTAGCTGAAGATGTTGGCGCTGTAGTAAGGTTTAACAGATAATTATCTTTATCCGCACCAACTAATGATCCCGATTTTAATAGAACGGTTTTGTTTTCTCCAGCCGTCTTTGTTTCAAATTCAACCAATAAAGAATTTTCGTTTAAGGAAACATCTTCTGCATTAACTATTCCGTTTAGAACTAATTGAGTTGGGGTATCTAAAATAGAAGCTACAAGTGTTCCATCATATTGTTTATCAAATACAGTAAAAGAGCCACTCAATGTTACTATTTTTGGCGTAATTGACGCTAAAGATGGTGAAACTGTATTTATGGATAAAGTATAATTTATAGAGTCAACTCCAATTAGTTTTGCATCTATCAATTGTACTGTTTTTGAATTTGCAACTAATTCATCAGAAAATTCAGCTTTTAAATAACTTAAAGCAACTTCTTCCCCTTCAATAATTCCATTTAATTCTATTAAGGAAGAATCTATAACAGTTGCTACTTTTTGTGCATCGTACTCTTTATCTGAAACGGAGAAAGTACCGGTTGCATTAATTGCTTTTGGAAAAATACTTGCTGTTGTAGTTGGAGCATCTACTAAATTAGGGGTATAGTTTTCAGCGTTTGCCCCAGCTAATGTTACAGATGTTAATGAAACAGTTTTTAATGCTCCTGGACTTTTTGAATCAAATTCAGCTTCGGTTTGCCCGATACTCACCTCGTCGCCATTTATAATTCCATTGATTGCTAAAGTGGACGAGCTTAGATTTGCAATCGTAGTTGCATCATACGATCGATCTGAAACGACAAAACTTCCTGTCAAAGTAAGTTCTTTTGCTGTTATTGTTGCACTTGTTGTTGGAGCATTTGCAAGATTAAGTGTATAATTTAAAGAGTCAGCACCATTTAAAACAATTTCATGAATGCTTACTTTTTTATCTACACCAATTTTTACATCTTCAAATTGTGCTGTTAACGACTCAATACCTATTTGTTCACCACTTACAATTCCGATTAAATCTAGTAGTGACAAATCATTTATTGTTGCATCTACAGTTCCATCATATTCTTTATTTGAAACGGTAAAACTTCCTTCTAAGCTTAATTCTTTGTGGAATATAGAAGCAGTAGTTGTAGGAGAAGCAGCCGTAGATAAAGAGTAGTTCAAGGCATCATCTCCAGATAATTCAGCTGATTGAATTGAAACTACTTTCGCATTTCCAGGAGTTTTTGTGTCAAACGTGACTAGTAAATTAGCCAAAGAGGCATCATCACCTGCTAATAATCCATTAACACTAATAAAATTACTTGTAATCGTAGCTACAATTGTTCCATCATACGATTTATCTGAAACAGAAAAATTCCCTGCTAGACTAACGGTTTTGGGGCTTATTGTGCCAAGAGTTTGAGGAGCATTGGTGATACTTAAGGAGTAATTTGTAGCATCAGTTCCAGTAAGAGTGGCATTCGTTAAATTGATTGTCTTAGCATTAGCTGCTGATTTGGATTCGAATTCTGCACTTAAATTAGCCAAACTAACATCATCTGCACCAACAACTCCATTTAAAACAAGTAAACTTATATCATTAAGCGAAGCAGAAGCTGTTCCGTCATATACTTTATCAGTAATGGTAAATGATCCGTCAATACTTAACTCTTTAGTTAAAATATTTGCACTTGTTGATGGTGCATTAGTATAGGATAATTGATAATTTCCAGCATCAGCTCCTAATAAAGACGCCGATATTATACTTACTGTTTTTGAATTTCCAACACTTATAGATTCAAATTCTGCCGATGAAACGGTTAATGAAACAGCATCACTCTCAACGAGTCCAACTAAACTCAAACCTGTTGAATTATTTAATTGTGCTGTTTTTGAACCATCATACATTTTATCAAATACGGTGAAAAATCCACTTATACTTAATTCTTTTCGATAAATCTCTGAGCTTGAACTTGGTGCACCCGTTAAATCTAAGGTATAATTCCCTGCATCAGCGCCGCTTAGACTAATTGACTTAATGGTAACTGATTTATTTTGACCAGGAAAAGCATCATCAAATTCAATGCTAATTGTCCCAAGTGAAACAACATCTCCTGCATTAACCCCAGAAAGTTGAAGATTATCGCTTACTCCTTCAGCTGATGTTGTTCCATCATAAACTTTCGGGTTTACTGCAAAACTCCCTATAACGGTTAAAATATCACCCGTTATTGATGCAGTTGTAGTTGGAGCCGTACTTAAATCTAATTTGTAATTTGCCGCATCAGTTCCATTTAATGCTCCAGAAACCAGACGTACTGTTTTATTCGAACCAATTTTTTTATCCTCAAATTTTGCGCTTAGTCCTGTAAAGTCAACATCTTCAGCGCCAACTATTCCATTTATGTTCAATAAAGCTGTATTAACAAGTGTTGCATTATCTGTACCATCATAACTTTTATTCGATACGGTAAAAGAACCTGATAGTGTAAGAGATTTTGTTAAAATGGTTCCTGTATTTGTTGGCGCAGCAACTAATGAAAGAGAGTAATTTTCTGCATCAACGCCATTTAACGTTACCGCAGTAATCGTAACTAATTTACCTGAACCCGGAGTTGCCGTTACAAAATTTGTTGTTATTGATGCAAATCCAACAACATCACCGGAAATAATTCCACTTAAACTGAGTGCATTAACAGATATAGATGCCGAAATATTTCCATCATATTCTTTATCACTTACTGTAAAACTTCCTGCTAAACTTATACTTTTTGCCGTTATTGTAGCAATTGATGTAGATGAACCCGTTAAATTTACCGTGTAATTAGCCGATTCACTCCCAGTTAAACTACTACTTGAAATTGAAACTTCTTTTCCAACTCCAACATTTTTTGAATTAAATGTGGCTTGAATTTGAAATATTTCGACATTATCGGCACCAAGAATGCCATTCAATTGTAATTGACTAAAATCAGTTACGGTTGCGGTAGTGAGTGCATCATATACTTTATTCGCAGTCGAAAAGCTACCACTTAAAGTCAATTCTTTTTGTGAAATTTCAGCCGTTGCAGTTGGGGCTCCAACGAGAGTTAGTGTATATCGGTCGGCATTGGCGCCTGTAAGTGATGCTGCAATTAATGTCGCTGACTTTAAATTTCCAGCATCTTTAGTTACAAATTGTGCCGATAATCCTGAAAGACTAACTTGATCACCACTAATAGTTCCTGACAAGGTTAATAAAGAACTATTTAAAATGGATGCGTCTTGTGTGCCATCATACGTTTTATTCACAACCGTAAAGCTTCCACTAATTGAAAGTTCTTTAAGCGTTATATCTGCTGTCGATTTGGGTGCAGTTGACAAATTAATCGAATAATTTGACCCATCAACACCAGCAAGAGTAACAGATGTAAGAGAAACTTGTTTTCCAACACCTGGCAATGAGGTATCAAATTGGGATTGAAGCGTACTCATTGTTGCATCGTCTCCAGAAACAACTCCATCTAGGCTTAACCCATTTACTAAAATGGTTGCCGTTCTGTTTCCGTCATACACTTTGTCAGATGCATCAAAGGTTCCGTTTAATGAAAGACTTTTAGCCGTAATTGCGGCGCTTCCTGTTGGTGCATTATTTAAAGTGAAGGTATAATTTGCCGCATCCGTTCCGGCTAAAACCATACTAATTAACGTAACAGTTTTATTGGTACCCACATTCTTATTATTGAAGGTGGAACTAGGTTGAGTTATAGTCACCTGATCTGATGATACTTTTCCAACTAATGTTAATGAAGCAACATTTGAAATTGTAGCTGCTGTTGTAGCATCGTATGTTTTATTTGAAATTTTAAGTGAACCACCAACCGTTAACTGTTTTTTAGAAATATCTGCCGTTGACAACGGGGCGCCAGTAATACTTACGGTGTAATTACCTGCATCATCACCTGATAAAAAAGCTTCTGTTAGTTGAACAGCTTTCCCATTTCCTGCTGTTTTATTGGAAAAAACTGCTTTTGGGCTAATTATAGAGACATTCTCATTATTTAAAACTCCAAATAAAGACAAATTTGAGAAATCAGAAATAGTTGCTGTTGTTAATCCATCATAGACTTTGTCGGCAACTGTATAGGTTCCTACTATGGTTAATTGCTTTGTGGTAATATTTGCCAACGCAATTGGAGATGTTGGAACTGTTAATATATAATTACCTGCATCATTTCCTGTAATTGTTGCTGTTTCAAGACTAACTGCTTTTCCTGTTCCAACCGAAGCATCCTCAAACCGAACTGATAAATTTGTAAGCGTTACCAAATCACTCCCTACTTTTCCTAAAAGACTTAAACCTGCACTATTAACTAGGCTTGCAGAAGTTGTTGCATCGTATTCCTTGTTTGAAACCGTAGCTGAACCTGTAATTTGTAGTTCTTTTTGCGAAATTGTAGCCGTTGATGTGGGTGCATTTGTGTAAGAAATACTATAAGACCCTGCATCTGATCCAGCTAAAGTAATCGATGATATTCGAACAATTTTACTCACGCCTACCGTTTTACTATCAAAAGCAAGAGTAACGGACGCTATACTTACTTGATCTCCATCTGAAACCCCATTTAATACTAAATTGTTTTGGTTTATACTCGCACTTGTAGTGCCATCATACGTTTTATTTAATACCGTATATGATCCACTGATGGTTATCTGCGCAGATGCCATACCGCAGAAACCAATTAATAGTAAAAAAAGTGCTGTAACTTTTTTAAACATGAATAAAACAATTATTGACGGTTTGCAAAGTGCTAATGGCTTGGTTCTTCTTAAGAATGTAAAATGTTATAAGTTTCTATTGCAAATGCAAGTATGTAAATAACTTATAACATTTAGTCTTGAAGGTAACTTCAACTATCCAAAGAACGTTCACCTGCAAATTACAGTTAATAAGCTTTACTAAACAAAATGCGTACCTTTTTCTTAACTTCTTCAATTCCCATGTGTTTCTTAAGCTTATTTTTCACTTTTTACACAGGAAAGTTGGGCAAATAATCTGCTTATTGGGAACTTACAAATATAAAACTACTCAATAATACTGTCTTTTTTAAGTAATCAGTTGACTTTTTCCTTTCAACTGTCGATTTATTCCATGTATTTACAACATCTTCCAAGAATTAACACCTTATCGATAAATGATAACAAAAATATTGCTTTTTCTTTGAACAATTTGCCAGTTGATGAAAGGATTTGGTTTATGCAACAAATTGATGCTCGAGCCAAATTAAGGCAAAAACTTCCTTCGTGGATTAAAAACGATGTTGTTTTCCCACCTTCTTTGAATTTAGAACAAAGCTCCTCTGAAATTACAGCAAAAGCTAAACTTGATTTACTCGAAGGACATTCCGTTTGGGATTTAACTGGAGGTTTCGGAGTCGATTCTACCATTTTTGCTCAAGCTCAATTTAAGGTCACTCATGTAGAACCAAATCTATCTTTGCAAGAACTATTCATTCACAATTGTTTCATTTTAGCTCCAAATGCTTCTGTTGAAACGGTTAATGCAAGTTGTGAACATTTTTTAAGTACTTTAACTGACCAATGCGTTGATTCAATTTATATCGATCCGTCTAGAAGAGATAAGACGAATCAAAAAGCAATTTTTTTAACCGACTATTCCCCAAATCTTTTTGATATTCTCCCAGATTTACTTAAAAGAGCTTCAGTTGTGTTGATTAAAGTTTCACCAATGCTCGATATTCACTATCTATTTCATACACTCCCTTCCATTGTTTCTATTTCAATTGTATCCGTAAAAAATGAATGTAAAGAAGTCCTTATCAAATTAAGTAAGGCGTTTAATGGCACTCCGATAATTTCAACCCTTAATTATTTGAATGAATTTGAGGTGCAGCGGTTTTCCTTTAGCTATCAAAATGAAAAAAAATATTCTGATTTAATTGATTTCGAAAACTTAGATAGTGCAACTCCTCATAATAAACCCTTGTTTTTATATGATGTAAATTCTTCAATTCACAAAGCACAAGCGTATGATTTGATAGAAGAAAAATTTAAGCTAACTGCAATTTCTCCCCAAACACACATTTTTTTATCTTCAAATTACATTGAAAACTTCCCTGGTCGATCATTTAAGATTATTAATGTACTGCCGTACAAAAAAAAGGCGCTAGATTCTGCACTTATTAAAGAAGGATTCAATATAGTGCCTCGCAATTTCATTGATTCTGAAGTTACTATTCGCAAGAAATTAGGAATTAAAAAAAACGGCACACATTTTCTGTATGCCGTTAGAAATAAAGAGGAGAAACCATTGCTTTTAATCGGTGAGCCTATACTAGGCTAGGCTAAAACCGATTCTTCAGCAGGTGTGTAAACTAATTCGGTATTTATATCTAGTTTTACTTCATCTTGAACAACTACACCGCCAACTTCGGTAATTCCATTCCATGTTAATCCAAATTCTTTACGGCTGATTTTTCCAGCAATTTCGAATCCTGCAACGTTAAAATTGCCACCAAAACCTTGAACAGTTCCGTTATAAACCACTTCTAAACTTACCGTTTTTGTAGTCCCACGAATAGTAAGATCTCCAATCAAAGTATAATTTTCATCTGATTTTTTTGTAAAGCTTACCGATTTGAATGTCATTTTGGGATGATTTTCAGCGTCAAAAAAGTCTGCAGATTTTAAATGTTCATCACGTTGAGCCTGATTGCTATTAATACTGTTGATATCGGCTTCAAATTCAACGTTTGCGCCATCAAATGAATCACCATTTGTAATTACTTTTCCTGAAAATGATTCGAAATGACCTGTAACTGTTGAAACAACCAAGTGTTTTACTTTGAATTTAATTTCTGAATGTGCGGTATCAAGATTCCAAGTTGCCATGGTAAAATAGTTTAAGTGTTTGGGATTACGTATCGATTTAATAAATCAATATTTAATAGTTTAATATTTAAATATATATAATTTAACATTAAACTATTAAAGATGCAAGTAGAAATTTTAATCCCAATTAAGGCAATAATGTCACTTTATGGTATCGAACGCCTTTGGAATCAGACCAAGCCCAATACCAAAGGCACCACGAAGTGAAATGTCGAAATCAAATTTTCTCTGATTCTAATTTTTTAAACACGAACTCCAGTGACTACAGCTCAAGGGAAAATTCCTTTTTGTTCATAAATAATGGCAATTTTATTAATTGCAGTAATAAATGAAGCGGTTCTTAAATCTACATTAAATTGTTTTCTTAGTAGATTTATGTCATTGTAAGCAACCGTCATGGTTTCTTCTAAGCCTGAGTACACAAGTTCTTTTTCATCGGCACCAAGAGATAAATCTTTTATTCTATCTAATGAAAACGCTTTATTAGACATCTCTTCAATCGCTTTTATTAATTTCAGATAGGATCTTTCTTCATGTCTTTTTTCAATTCTACCGAAACGAACATGACTTAGATTTTTTAACCACTCAAAATAAGATACCGTAACACCACCTGCATTTACGTAGGCATCGGGAATTATTAAAGCACCTCTATTTTTTATAATTTCATGTGCAGCTGCACTTGTAGGGCCATTAGCAGCTTCTACAATTATTTTTGCTTTAATTTTTGACGCATTTTCTTCCGTAAGTTGATTTTCTAATGCCGCAGGCACCAAAATATCACAATCATAGGTAAGCAACTCTTTACTATTTGGCACATTTTGAGCGCCAGGATAATTTAGAATGGAACCTGTTTCGACTCGGTGGGCTACAACTTTATCTACATCTAATCCTTTAGGATTATAAATTCCACCTTCATATTCTGCAATTCCAGTTATTATAGCTCCGCCTTCCATAAAAAACTTAGCCGTATGATATCCCACATTACCTAGCCCCTGAACAATGGTCGTTTTCCCTTCAATTCCACGTGTTAGACCTAAATACTTCATATCTTCCACGTCATCGCAACATTCTCTTGTTCCATAAAAAACTCCCAAGCCAGTTGCCTCTTTTCTTCCATTTATTCCACCTTGAGGAACAGGTTTTCCAGTAACGCATCCTTCACCATTAATATCATTGGTCATTACATTATAGGTATCAACAATCCAAGACATTTCTTGTTCACCGGTTCCATAATCGGGCGCAGGTACATCAACGCCAGGACCAATAAAGTTCTTTTTAACTAATTCGTAGGCATATCTACGAGTAATCCGTTCAATTTCACTTACAGAATAATCATTTCTGTTAATTTTAATTCCACCTTTTGCTCCACCAAAAGGAACATCCACAACGGCGCATTTGTAGGTCATAAGAGCGGCTAAAGCTGTAACTTCATCCTCGTTCACTTGAATTGCAAAACGAATACCTCCTTTTGTGGGAAGTTTGTGATGACTATGCTCAGCTCGCCATGCATGAATGGTTTCAATCGTTCCATCATCTTTTCTTAATGGAAAGGTCATTTTATAAACACTATTGCAAATTTTTATCTGTTCTAATAATCCTTTTGGATGTTTTGTATGTACAGCAGCTCTGTCAAAATTTTTATTGACTTCTGCAAAAAACTTATACTTTTCTGACATATTACACTCCTTTGTAAGCGCTTTTCTGAATATCTAAAATCGATTTGTGATATTACGGTGATTTCAACTCATTCCAAAACATTATTTAACTAGTGTTCTAAACATTTTGTGATTGCAGCTAAGTTTCTAGTTCTCAATTTCTTTTTGCCTGCGTTCTATGCAAAAATTCTTTTAAATTTTAGTTAATTCTCTAATGTTAAGACCAAACAAGAATTCAAGTTTAATGGTTTGCACTGATTCCAACTGTATGGAATCTCCAATTATTTCACCGAAAATTATTTTTCAACTTACGCTCAAAGTTTAATTTGAGAAGGCTCTTTATTTCATCTTTCGGAGTTCGTTTTTGACCTCGCGATAACAAGGGATATTCGAGGATCTAACGTAAGCCCTCTGCAAAAAATATCTTAAGGCACAAAAACGGGCATTATTTGCTCGGAGGTTGAATCTCTGCATTAAGTAAAAGTGTAACCTAAACATTACTTATAGCGAATTTGTTTTTGTTGTGATTTTTAAGCAAGAATAAACATACAGCAATTTGCAAACTTAACTACAGTTTCTAGTCCAAAAGTTGAGTCATTAATTAAGAAAAAAGTGAATCTAGACCGATTCTACTAAACTTTTATATATAGAAAAGCAGAACCGAATTTGAATAGAACTATTGTATAAGAGCGATTTATCTTATATTTCTTGTCACGATTTGGAAAAACTCATGAAGTTTCAGTATTTATTTTTCTTTGTTTACTCTTTTTTATTTTCTTTACAATCAGGTTCTTCTCAACAACTTGAGAGGTCTTCATTATCTACCCTTCCTTATTCCTTAATAATTCAAGAACAATCAACTCCTTTCAAAATCAATTATTATGGTTTAACCTTAGAAATGTTTCCTAGCCAATTTACTATAAGTGGCTCTTTACAAACAAAACTTACTGCAAAAAAAGCCTTTTCTTCCTTTTATTTTAATTTAAGCCAACTTTTAACCGTAGATTCCATTCGGTCCGATCATACTAATTTGATGGGATTTTCTCATCGCAATGATTCTATTCTCTTTCAATTACATTCACCTCTTTCCATTGGTGATTCTCTAATTTTCACGCTTTATTACAGCGGAATGCCTGTTCAAGCCAACAGCGATAGCTTTAGATTTACCAGTAGAAACGGGGAGCCACACATTTGGACCTTATCGGAACCTTATGGCGCTAGAGATTGGTTTCCAGTTTATGATTACCCAAACGTAAAAGCCGATTCTGTTGATTTATGGATTACAGTTCCCAACAATCTTACCGTAGCTTCTAATGGTATATTAGCTGGGAAAACTGAATTAAATGAGAAAACTAAATTCCATTGGAAACATCGCTATCCGATTGCACCTTATTTAATTTCATTAGCCATTGCTGAGTATCAACTTGTTGAATACGATTATACAGACCCTATTGGTAACACGTTTCCCATGCAGCATTATATCTATTCTGATATCAATGCAAATACATTAATGAATGATTTGCATTACACAGACCGTTGTATGGATATTTTCACCCATCACTTTGGGGAATATCCTTTCAAAAATGAAAAATATGGTCATGCCATGTTTAGTTGGGGCGGAGGAATGGAACATCAAACTATTAGTTCAATGATTCGGTTTACACCAGGCTTAGTCGCTCATGAATTAGCTCATCAATGGTTTGGCGATGCCTTAACTTGCGGAGAATGGCAAGACATTTGGCTCAACGAAAGCTTTGCGACCTATGCAGAAGGCCTAATGGTTGAAGCCGACCAAGGAGAGTTCTCTTTCAAAGCTTGGCGTGAAGATAAAATTGAACTCATTACTTCTCTTCCTGATGGTTCTGTGCGAGTTCCTGAATCTGCCTTTAATTCTTTTACGGGTATGGGGAATATAAACCGCATTTTCGACTATCGCTTAACGTATGCAAAGGGTGCGTTGGTTCTTCACATGCTGCGTTACACAATCGGAGACAGTCTTTTTTTTGAAGGATTAAAAGCATATACGAATTCTGAATTTCGATATTCTTCTGTCTTAACTCAGAATTTTAAAAATATAATGGAAGAAGTTAGTGGCAAAAATTTAGCCTCTTTTTTTGAAACTTGGATTTATTCGGAAGGCCATCCCAAATACGAATTAACCGCACGTGGAACTTTTATTCAAGAATTACCCAAACCATTTAAAGTTGATTTACAATTGAATCAGCAACACTCACTTGGTAGTGATATTTTTTATGCTATTCCCATACAAGTTCAAATAATTGGTAGTGGAAAAGATACTGTGGTTACCTTGTATCCTGATTCTCCGAATTTTCAGTATGAGACAACCATTGATTTCAATCCAGAATATGTTCGTTTAGATCCATTTAATAATGTAATTCAAACCACAGAAAACTCTACGTTTCATTTACATACAATAGATGGTATAGTGTCTGAGATCTCCGTTGGTTCAACTTATCCCAATCCTGCTAAAAGTCTCATTCATTTTCCATTATCATTAAACCACTCCAATGAAGTTCAATTTACCGTTTATGATATGAGTGGAAAACAACTCTACGTTTCAGAAAAAACAAATTATCCAACGGGCGAATCAACTTTAGAATGGAATTTTGGGCCAGTAGCTAATGGGGTTTATCTAATAAAAGTTGAAATTGGTGATCGACTATTTTACCGAAGTGCAACAATAATGAAATAAATGATGAACCAACGAAAAGTAGTTTTTCTGCAAAATAATCGGCAATTTTAAATCTTACTGAAAACTAGAGACTCACTCCCCGAATCTCAATCAAGTAAATCCATAAATAACAACGATAATGAAAACACTATTTGGTTTACTTTTCTTACTCTTTTTAACAGAAAGTTCTTACGCTCAATGGACAGCTGACGAATTAGGTGATGAATTTGAGCAATTACACATTCAATTTCCCGACGACTACGAAGGCAAAGTTATTGCAACTTTAGTTCACAGAAAGTCTGAGCTTCCAGATTCCGCCAAAGCCATACTTTATATTCATGGTTTTAGTGATTATTTCTTTCAAAAACACATGGCAGATTATTTCACACAACAAGGATTTCATTTTTATGCAGTTGATTTACGTAAATACGGACGCTCTTATTTAGAAGGTCAAAAATGGTTTAATGTGAGAGATTTACACGAATATTTTCCCGAAATCGATAGTTCTTTAGCCATTATTCAAGCTCAAGTTTCTGGCGAGATTTGCTTAATGGGACATTCTACAGGAGGTTTGATTACAGCCTTATATGCCTCTGAGCATCAAGATTCAAAAGCATTTAGTTCCCTAATTCTAAACAGTCCTTTTTTTGATATGAACTTAGATGCGTTTAGTGAAAATATATTAGTGCCAATTGGTGAATTTAATGGCTCTTTTTTTCCTGATATGGAATTAAAAGGCGAACTTCCTGTTTTTTATAATTATTCCATTCACAAAGATTATTATGGAGAATGGGATTACAAATTCGAGTACAAACCACTAACTGCTCCACCGGTTACATTAGGCTGGATTCGCGCCATCAGACAAGCGCAAAAAACAATTCAAAATGGAATTAAAATTACTCAACCCGTTTTAGTGTTACATTCAGATAAAACCATTTATGATAAAAAATGGTCGGCAGTTTTTTTTACAGGCGACGCTGTTTTAGATGTTGAAGACATTAAAACCTATTCAAAATCCATTTCAGGACAAGTAGTTATGAAAGAGATTCCGAATGCTTTACATGATGTAATCTTATCAAAAAGTCCAGTTCGTGATGTTGCATTTGCTGCTATGAAAGCCTTTATGGAGACAGATAATTAATCAGGAGTTTAGGAAGAGAACTGAACAATAATTTTATTCAAAATCCAAAATAAACAAGGGAGAACTTGATTTAACTCCGCTATGTGAATCTCGAACTTAAGCCCAAATTAAGCAGCGATTCTGGAACAAGCCTAGAAATACGAATTTAATTTTTGAGTCCACTCCAAAAAGTCAATTCTTTAGGTTTATACCCTTCCAAATACTACGAATTCGACGAATAGTTTGTTAAAAACTACTTTTCGGAGTGCGCTCATTTTTACCTTTTTTATTTTAATTTCTTATCCCGAACGTTGGCAACAAGAAGTTTTTCAAAAAAGTACTTACCCTAAATTCATTCGTTTAAAGTAATCAATAGTGGCTGCTTTTACTTTTGGAGATAAATAAATTGCTGAAATCATAGTTGGAATGGCCATTAGCGCATACATACCATCAATAAAATTGATTACAGCGTCTATGGTTGCAACTGCTCCAAAAACAATGGAAAAAACATAAAAATAATTGAAGTAACGAGCTTTACTTGCTCCAATCATAAATGACAAACATTTTCCTCCATAATAGGAATAGGTAAATAAGCTACTTAAGGCAAAAGTTAACACGCTAAGCACCAATAAATAGGTTCCCCAACCTGGCAATGCTTGTTCAAAGGCTTTTACAGTGAGTGTAACACCATTTGCTTCTGAAGTTTTCCAAACGCCAGTAACTAATATTGCCAAAGCAGTCATGGTACAAACGATGATTGTATCAATTAATGGCCCCATCATAGCTACCAAACCTTCACGAACAGGTTCTTTTGTTTTTGCTGCGCCATGAGCTAAGGATTCCGTGCCAATTCCCGCCTCATTTGAAAACGCCGCTCTTCTAACTCCCATAATAATTAAAGAACCTAAAGCGCCACCTAATACGGCATCACCTGAAAATGCATCATCGAAAATGATTCCAATAACTTCTGGAATTTGATCTGAAAATTTGAAAAGAATAACTAAAACACTGAGTACATAGATAATTACCATACTTGGAACTAAACGAGACGCAACCGTTCCAATGCGTTTTATTCCACCAAAAATGACTAATGAAACCAGAACTGAAATGGCTAAACCAACAATCGCATCCGCATAAAAATGATTATCTACACTCGTTAATCCTTGGGGAATTAAGATGGTATCTCGTAAAACTTGAGTTAATTGATTCGCTTGGAAAATGGGTAAAGGCCCAAATAAGCCTGCAACTGCAAATAAATACGCTAAGGGTTTCCAAGCTTTGCTCATGCCTTCTTGTACAACATACATCGGCCCGCCCTGAATATCTCCGTTTGAATCTTCACCCCTGTACATAATCGATAAAGAAGCTGTAAAATATTTAGTTGCCATTCCAAAAAATGCACTTACCCACATCCAAAACAAAGCACCAGGTCCACCCATCACAATAGCAACTGCAACTCCACTAATATTTCCCATACCAACGGTTGATGCCATGTGACTCATTAAAGCTTGAAAATGATTGATATCACCTGGATCATCAGGGTCATCGTATTTTCCCATTAAAACATGAATGGCATGTTTAAAATATCTGAATGGCACAAAAGCTGAGTAAAACATGAAATAAATTCCACCGCCAAGCAGTAAGAATAAAAGGGGTAAACCCCAAGCATAATTACTAAATGCGGCTAAAAATGAGTTTAATGCTTCCAATGAATCTAAATTATTTAATTAAAATTGCAGAAAATGATTAAAACTGATTCGTGATTTTTCAAGTAAAACCTTGTTTACGTTCTCAAATTTTAAATGATGAGTCCAGTCTAAAACGTCGATTCTTTCGAATTACCTTTCCAAATCTTGCAAATTCGACGAATAGTTTGCTACAAACTACTTTTCGTAGTACGCTCAATGAAGAACGTACACTGAAAAGTGACTTTAGACAAAAGGGACGCTGAATGTACTTGATTTAAATGGATAACTATCTTTAAAATCGACTTTTCGAAGTGGGTAAGCAGTAAACTAACTTTTTTGGCTGAATAAAGAACACCATTTCTTTTTTTTGATAGGATGAGTCCACTCCTAAAAGTCGATTCTTTCGATTTTCACCCTTCCAAATCCTACGAATTCGACGAATAGTTTGCTACAAACTACTTTTCGGAGTACATTCATAGAATTTAAAAAAAAGAAATTAGCTAATTGAACTATTACAAAACGCATTGAATCTCGTTTTTTCTTCCAATTCTCAATACATTCCGAAACGTTCTTTTGAAGAAAATAATCGACTATTCTTACGTTTTTGTAAGGCGCTAAACCACAAAAATTTTACGAATTATATGAGCTTCAATTTTCAATTTCTTCAATAAAAAAAAATTATAATACTACTTAACCAGCTTTTTCATTCCGTTTAGAATACAGTTTTATTTTGACTATGTAAACCTATTTTGCCGTTCAATTGATGTTTAGTATCTATAAAAGCCGTTTTTATTTCAAATTCAATTTAATGCTATTAGTTTTGAACATTCTTCAATTCCTCCTAAAACAATCATTTTATCTCCTGCTTTAACTTTCGTTTCTGGAGTTGTAAAACCAATTGATTTGTAAACAGATTGTTTACTATCCTTTTCATGAGGTACTAATCTATTGATACTCAATACATTTATTCCAAATCTTCGGCGCAATTCTAATTCTTTTAAGGTAAAGTCGTTCATCGATTTAGGAACGATGAGTTCAAAGACAGACTGACCGTCGCCGAGTTCCAATAAATCTTTAATACCACTTCTTTGTAAGGAGATTCCCATTCGTTCACCTAATTGTTTTTCAGGATTTAGGATTTCAGTAACGCCAATTCTTCGTAAAATTTGTTCTTGTACGTCTGATGTCGCTCTTGCATAGACTTCTTTCACTCCTGAATTCAATAATTCCATGGCAACAATTACTGTCGAGTCGAATTTTTCACCAATTGCCACAACTGCAACATCAACTTCAGTTATTCCATGCATTTTTAGTTGTCTAACATCAGTTGCATCAAAACAAATTGCATTTAAGGTGATGTGTTTTACTTCTTCCACATTATCCATGCGGTCATCAACGGCAATGACTTGCGCACCTTCTTTTGCTAAACTTTTAACTAGCGCCATTCCAAAAGCTCCAAGTCCTATAATTGCAATTTGTCGGTCCGATTTCATAGTATTTTTATTTGTTTAGAAAAATTGGAGTTAAGCTACCATGACTTCTTCATCAGGATAACGATAATTTTGATTGGTTTCTTTTTTAGCAAAAGCCAATGCGAATGTAAGTAAGCCAACTCTTCCGAAAAACATGGAGGAGATTATAATTAACTTACCAATTGTACTCAATTCTGCGGTAATTCCTCTGGAAACACCGACTGTCATAAATGCTGAAACTTGTTCAAAAAGCAAATCAATAAACGAAAAAGGTTCATAAATACTTATAAGAATGGTTGAAAAAAGTAGAATCATTAAAGCCAAAAAAAGAGAACTAATCGCTTTGAAAATCACAGAAGTAGGAATAGTTCTATTTTTAATTTCAACTCGTTGTTTCCCTTGAATATTGGCTAACATAGCTGCAAAAAGGATATAGACGGTTGTCGTTTTAATCCCACCCGCTGTTGAAGCTGGAGAGCCACCGATTCCCATTAACACCATTACTATTAACGAAGCACCTACTGTTAAAGCACCAAAATCCACAGAATTAAATCCTGCTGTTCTTGTAGTTACACTCTGAAACAAAGACAATAATATTTTATCTGAAACTGAATATCCTGCAAAAACACCATTCCACTCTAAAAATCCAATCAGTAAAGCTCCGCCAAAAATCAAACCGATTGTCATTCGTAAAGTTATGGTAGAATGCAAACTAAACCTGCGCTGAACTTTTGATTTCCCAAAAAGGAAAACGCCCTGAATGATTTCCCAAATCGTTGTAAACCCAAGCCCGCCAGCGATAATTAAAAACATGGTATTCATATTTACACTCCATGATAATGCATTACTAGTATCAGCAAAACTATTAGAAAACAGGGAAAATCCTGCATTACAGAACGCTGAAATAGCATGAAACACAGCAAAATAAAGTCGTTCTCCTGCTTCAGGTATGAGTTCAGCCCACGAAAAATAATAGACTATTACTCCTATAGCTTCAATTGAAACCGTGAACAACACAATTCGCAATAAAGCTAAAGAAACTGCACTAATATCACTTTCTGAAACAATATCCTGCAACACATGCCTTTGATTCACTCCAATTCGTTCAGAAATAAATAAGGCTAAAAAAGTAGCAAACGTGATAATTCCAATTCCGCCTAATTGGATTAATAATAGAATGATTAGTTGCCCAAAAAATGTAAGCTGAACGCTAATATCGACCACGGCCAAACCTGTAACACAAACTGCACTTGCCGACATAAATAAAGCATCAATAGGAGCTAGCCCTTCATTATTCGTTGTGGAAACGGGCAAAGAAAGTGCAATGCTACCAATGATAATAACCACAAAAAAACTACTTAGAACTAAGCGAGCAGGATTTTTTGTTGTAGCAATAATCCTCGGAATAACTTGAATAACCTTGATTAGAATAATAGAAATCAAGTAAAGTTTTACGATTAATAAAACTTTACTTTCTGGATTTTTAATACCGAATTCCTGTAATGTATCCTGAATTAATAAGGCATTATCAAAAATTAAATCGAAGCCTAAAATCAGTGCAATTGTTGCAGCTATTCCTTCAAACCAATGGCTTTTTAGAAACTGAATCGATTTATGCTCTACAAATAAGCGTAAGTAGAATAGAACCCCAAATGAAAGCAAAATTACTTGATTAATATTGAGTACTATTTTCTCTTTTAACTCATACGAACTAAGCAAATATGGTAAAGCCAAACTGAGAATCACAATTCCTATCAATCCTACAGAAAGCCAGCGAAGCCAAGGGTTTACCGATGAACTAAAATCATAATAATCATCTTTAAAAAACTGATACTTTAGTGCTATCCTCTTCAAATTGGATTTAAATAAATAGGAAAACTGAATAAAGTAGCGTTTAAAACGGTATGAATTAAAAAATTCGAACATATTTAAAGGTACATAGAATTACTAAATTGAATAATTTAAGTGTTAATGTAAATTTTCAAAAACGAATACTGCCACCATTTTTTAAAACAATAAACTCATTTTCTGAAATTCCCTTTTTCTCTAGGGTTTCTTTCAATTTTTTAGGGGGTTCATCCATGTCTTCGTCTGCCAAAGGAAATGTTCCCCAGTGCATTCCCACTGATAGTTTAGATTTTACATCTATATGAATTTCTACGGCTTCCTTAGGATCAACGTGAACCCCACCCATAAACCAACGTGGATTATAAGCTCCAATTGGAATACAGGATAAATCAAACGGGCCTAAACGTTCACCTATCACTTTAAAATCGGGTGAATACCCCGTATCTCCTGCAAAATAATAGCGAAAATCGTTTTTTACTAAAACCCAACCAGCCCAAAGAGTTCCATTCCGATTCATGACTCCTCTTCCACTAAAATGTTGTGCAGGAACGCAATGAATTTCGAAATTGGCAAAAGTTGATGAATCCCACCAATCTAATTCTTCTACATTGCTTACTCCAATTTCTTCAAACCAAGCTTTAATTTTTAAAGGAACATACCATTTTGGAGGATTTTCTTTTTGTTTTTCTTGAATCGCTAAAATGGATTCTACATCTAAATGATCGTAGTGATCATGCGAAATGATGATAAAATCAATTTCTGGTAATTCACTAATCTGCATTCCAGACTTAGTTGTTCTTTTTGGTCCGGCCCATTGAACTGGTGAACAACGTTCAGAAAAAATAGGATCCGTTAAAATATTGATGCCTTCATACTGTAATAGAAACGTTGCATGATTAATCCAAACTAAATTCGGCTCACTCTTGTTATTCTTAATGAAATCTACATCTGGTTTTTCAACAGGAATGGCTAAAATTTTACCCCGTTTACCCATTGAACTAAATTGCCATTTCAAAAGTGAGCTAAATCCATGCTCTTCAATGGGATAATTATTCTTAAATCCGTTCTCGGTATGGTGATGTTTTGTCATTTCGGAGGTATTGTTTACTAAAAAAGTTAAAATCCAGATCCAGATGAACATATAATAAAGGTTGATTACTAGAAATTTCTCAAAACGATAACGAATCTTTGTGTTATTGACCTGCCATTTAAACAAAAATATACTCATCAATCTGTAAACTCCATACAACTAATCGTTAATTCAATGAATTCTCTATAGATGTTATTCTAAAACAACGTTCAAGCGAAAACCTCCAAAAGCTTTCAATTACAAGTGGATTCTTGTAAGCTACATCTTATTTTTTTACGTAATTCTTCCTCTAATAACTCAAATTCGGATTTCGTTTCTAAGCAAACTTCACTGGGTTTTGCAAAAAAAGGTCATTCCGTGTCCCAACACGATTCGAAGAACCACGAAGTGCTATCTCTTTCCAATATCTTTTTAGGCCATAAGCTACTTCTTTTGAATAGGCTAAGTTCTAAGACTGAGATGCTGAATCGGGGTCCAGCATGACGAAATGACGTATGTGAAATAAGAACTATATGTTGCGATTATGTTATTGTTTTTATTTTTTTTTGCAAAATTGAATCTTTTTAAAAATTAATAAACGTTACAAAAGATCCAAGTCCGAATTTGAGATAACAATGCTAGTCACGAACTCAGATGATTACCTAAAATAACAAGACATCTTAGTACGAATTCTTCTTTCCAAGCTAAAAATATTTTTTTAAGGTGCAAATAATAAACCGTACTTATTAAAACTAGACTTTATCTTCTTTTCAAAAAAGTTTGTTATATTTGTTTAGATTAAATCAAAATAGACAGATGTTTCCATTAAATACCAGTCCAATAGGTGAAATTATAACTATTCAATGCTTCGGTTGCACTACCGAAGAAGCTTGTCGATTACGAGAACTTGGTTGTATCGAAGGCGCAAGTGCTAAACTAGTATCCAAACAACATCATTTAATTCTTCAAGTTGGGGAGACACGATTGGCTATAAATGGCGAATTAGCAAGTAAAATATTTGTACTACCATTGATTTAAAGAAAGTAGATGATACTTCTTAATCATTTAAATCATTCATTTTACAATTTTAAGCAATAGTGATTAAAGAACCCTTACATATCGCTTTAGTCGGCAATCCTAATACGGGTAAGACTACTGTTTTCAATTCATTAACAGGATTACGCCAAAAAGTTGGTAATTATCCAGGGGTAACCGTAGAACGAAAAACAGGTTCAGCAACAATTAATGGTATTCAACATACCGTGATTGATTTGCCTGGAACCTATTCGTTAAATCCTAAAACTCTTGATGAAACGATTGCGTTCGAAACCTTAATTGGAAAAAACAGTACTGACCCCATACCAGATTTAATTGTAATTATTATGGATGCGAGTAATTTAGATAGAAATCTTTATCTTGCAACTCAAGTTTTAGATCTCGGCCTTCCTTGTCTCATCTTGCTTAATATGATTGATATTGCAAAAGACAGAGGAATTGTAGTCAACCCATTATTGATTAGCAGAAAATTAGGCGTTCCTGTTCTTCCCATTTGCGCAAAAGCTACTAAAGAAGCCTATAAAATTAAAGAAGCTATTCAGTCACATACCTTATCCAACTCTAGCCGATTCCGTTGGAAACCATCAGAAAATATAAAAAAAGCACTCGATATTCTCGAAAATGAATGGATGAAACCTTTTAGTAGAGTTGCTGAACATGCTTTTGTTATTGAATCACTACGTTTATTAAGTAATGAAAAAGCATCGGATTCCTACAAATTACATCCAAATAAAACGGTTTTAGACAAAGCCTTAATAAAAGCAAGACGTATTTTAGACGATTCTGGAGAAAATTGGATGGCCGCTGAAGTATTGGCTCGTTATCAATTCATTGGCGATATTTCAAATGAGGCTGTTGATCGCTATGAGCCGAGAGTTACACTTACAGATCAGATTGATAAATACGTAACACACAAAGTTCTTGGGCCCATCATCTTTGTTGTCTTATTATTGGTTATTTTCCAATCCATATTCTCATGGGCAGAACCTTTTATGGATTTGATTGATTTAGCTTTTGTAGAAGTCGGCTCTTGGGTTTCAAAAACACTTCCATCAGGAATGCTAAATGATTTATTGGTTCAAGGTGTTATTGCTGGTTTAGGCGGTGTCGTTATATTCTTGCCTCAAATTTTATTCTTGTTTTTCTTTATTTCTATTTTGGAAAGTTCTGGTTATATGGCAAGAGCTGCGTTTGTAATGGATCGTTTTATGACAAAAATTGGCTTACATGGTCGATCAGTTGTTCCTTTAATGTCAGGTTTTGCTTGTGCGGTCCCTGGAATTATGGCCACTCGAACCATTGAAAACTGGAGAGATCGACTTATCACGATTATGGTTTTGCCATTTATGGCTTGTTCGGCTAGACTTCCCGTTTATGCTTTAATGATTGCAGCATTTATCCCTCAATCGTATATTATTGGTTTTATTCCACTTCAAGGACTTACTTTTTTTGGATTGTATTTATTTGGAATTGTAATGGGAATTCTTTCTGCCTGGGTGATGAAAAAAGTTTTCAAAACGGGAAAAGGGAGTCCATTTATTATGGAATTACCTAGTTATAAAATGCCAAAATGGTCTTCAGTTTTTCAAAATATGTTTGATCGAGGATGGATCTTTGTAACCGAAGCTGGGAAAATCATTATGGCAATTTCTATAATTCTTTGGTTCCTATCTACTTATCCAAAATATGATATCGGTCAAAGTACCTTACCTGAAGGCGCCACCTTAGAATCCGTTCAGTTAAAAAATAGTTTCGCAGGACAAATTGGCCAACTTATTGAGCCTGTTGTTAAACCTCTTGGGTTTGATTGGAAAATCGGTATTGGCTTAATTACTTCTTTTGCAGCTAGAGAAGTAATGGTTGGAACACTGAATACTATCTACAGTATTGAAGATGAAGGAGATGGAATAAGTACCTTAAAAGAGAAAATGATTCATGATAAATCAGCTGATGGGAAACCAGTTTATTCCGCATTAACTGCCATTTCTGTAATGATCTTTTTTGCTTTGGCTATGCAGTGTATGAGTACACTTGCGATTGTTAGAAGAGAGACCAATTCGTGGAAATGGCCGATTATTATGTTCGTTTATATGACTACGTTGGCTTATTTATGCTCTTTTATCGCTTATCAAGGCGGAACATTATTGGGATATTAATTTATGATTCAAGAAATTATAGCTGGATTTTTAGCACTTGCTGCGGTAGCCTATTTATTCAAAAAGTTTTTGATTAAACCTGGTAAAAAACCAGTTTTTAAACCGAAATCAAATTCTTGTGGGCCGAATTGCAACTGTGGGCATTAGCCTTATATATTATTTACGCTCTCTTTTTGAATCCTCTTTGTCACTCAGTAGTTCTCAGAGTAATTTTAAAATTGAGTCCACTCAAAAAAGTCGAATTTTTCGGACCATTCATATCTTGTTCAATTGCCGATTATTTTGCTGAAAACTACTTTTCTGGTCAACTCAAAATTAGGTTTTTTGAATTAAATTCAACACTTTGCAGCAAAATAACACACAAATTACGTAATCATTAGAGACACTAAAATTGACTCTATTTGTTAATGCTAATTACAATTTTGTATGAAACTTAAATCTCTTTTTTTTATTCTATTTCTGTTCACCTTAACTTCTTGCACAAATTATGTAGGTAACAATTCCGAAATCTCAGATTGTTTAGCCGAAAAAATTATAGCATTCGAAACAAACGCTCCATGCCCCAATGTCTCTGTCAGCCAATATATTTTCCAAGGAAAGATGGTTTACACCTTTGACCCAGGAACTTGCGGTGCTGATATGACTAGTAATGTTTTAAACGAAAATTGTGTTAGTATTGGATTTTTAGGAGGATTAATTGGAAATACTACGGTTAATGGTGAAGATTTTTCAAAAGCCGTTTTTGTTAAAACCATTTGGAAAAAGAATAATTGATTTTATTTGATTGTAGTCCTAACTAAGCTGAAATAAGAATTTATTTTGGAAAAATGACTTAATCATTCACGATTCGCGTCATGATGGGCTTTACCCATCATCTCTGCCAAGTGCCGAAAGAAATTCACATCACGAAGTGTATTCTAAACGCTAAAAGCTGAGTTCGGCTGGCATCCTGAATCAAGTTGAGGATGACCGTTTTTTTTGTCATACTTTACTTGACCAAGCATCTCATTCTAGCTTTGCTACTATCAATCAAATGTCATCTCGCCTGCTTTATTTATCATTTTAATTTCCTTGTCTCCAAGTCCGTCTATTTCAAAATTTAGAATTCCGAGTCTGTATTTTATTCAGATTTCAAAAAACAAGTATTCTAGCTAAATGAACCCTCGAAATTTCGAAACTTAAATGACTTTCTAGATTTTCTACCCGAATCTGAATTAGAAATTGTTTTAGTTTTAAGAGAACTAGTTTATGAGTGTATGCCAATGGCTAAAGATAAGCTTTCATACCATGTTCCTTATTTCAAATTGAATAAAAACGTTTGTTTTATCTAGCCTGCAACTGTGCTTTGGGGAAATGAACAAACCTACTAAGGTGTTCGTTTGGGATTTACTCAGGGTTATTTATTAAAAGATGAATTAAATTACTTAGATAAGAGAAACCGTAAACAAGTGAATTGGCGAGACTTTATTAGTTTGGAAGAAATCGATTCTAAACTGTTACAATCCTAATTATTTGAAGCTAACCAAATTGACACTGAATCCAAGAAAAAAATATGACTATAGAGCTAGTATGCGACCTTATGTATTTAATCAATTTTTTCACCTTATAAAACATTCTTATCCTTTAATTATACCTTAATACTCTTTCATCCGCATAAAATCTGTTTTTATCGAAACATTCTCTGCCCAAGCAAATCTCTGTGTTAAATTGTGAGAAATCAAAACTAATCAATATTAAAAATGGATGATACCTCACTTTTAAGACTTAAAAAAATGGAATCTGTTTATGGATTCATCAAATTGGCTCGAATTGTACTTATCAGTATTCTACTAATTGGTTCGTATATAATTTCAAAAAAACAGGAACAATCAACGTCAAAATCAGTCATAACATTTAACTATATAACCGTTAGTATTCAATAAAGTCATATGAAAGAAATAAATCTCCCCATATTACAAGGTTCTGATGATTGGGTAACACCCTAAATCATTCTACATAAACAGACAATTCTTCTGATATATATGATCTCACATATCAGGAAAATAAAACAGCTCCGAAGCTTACCCCACTTTGCCTTTCAGTCTCATTCCAATAGTCATAAGCAATTTGCTTTCCCGATTGGAACGGATTAGAAGCCAAAACAGATTGAAGTGGTGGAAATCCACAAATGTGAAACGCATCATGATTTGATCTCATTAAATCATAGATTTTATCAGGATTTACTTGAGCTGCCGCTTGTAGGAATTCATAATCAAAGCGTTTGGACTTTGGGAAAATCAGTTCAGCTTCATCATTATCGCCAAACTTTTTCCCTATATGCGATAAATCACCAGATATTAAAATAAAATCGGCTTCTGTGATTACAGATTGCAAAGCTGCACTAAACTCTTTAGCTCGTTTTTCAAGTTCCGAGTCTTTCATATAGAGGGTATCATCAAAAGAGCCTACTAAAATGGGTGTAATTGTAAAATCGTGCTTCCAAATATGACTCGCCCAAACAGCATGCAATTCTAAACTGTGCTCCGTTCTATGTGATAAATCATAATCCGTTGAGCCAAAATCACTTGTCTTCTCAAACAGATTCTTTGTCTTTTCAGTCCCATTTCTTAGAACTCTACCCGGTACAGAATAGTTTTTTTTTGAAAACTGAAAAGGAAAATGATCATATTTTTTATCTAAACCACTATAATGAGAAGTTCCAATTAAATAAACGTGTTTAGGTTTAACCTGTTTTAAGGGGTTAAACGCTTTTCCATAAACCGAAGTATTTACATTGAAATCAATATGAGGTGCATAAAGAGCTTTAGGTTTACTTTCTGTTTTTACTTCTTCACATTGTGCTAAAATATTATCGAAAAAGACCTGTGCTTCATCTGGATCTGAAGGGAAAACAGAGTCTGCACAAATCATTGGTCGAGTGTCTTCTTTTAAGAATAAATCATCAACTTCTTGTTTTCTTAGTTGATAGCCTAAAGAGTTTAATAAACCCAAACGATCCATTTCAAAATAGATTTGTTCAAATAGTGTTAGATCTTCTAAATCTAAACCCATTTGCGCTAAAGCTTCCCATGTTAAATAACCTGTAAAAAAAGATAATAGCTTCTCAATTTCAGCGGGAAAGGCGGTATGTTTTGGAACATAACCCAAACTATCATGAACAAGCAACCATTTTTGATTTTGATGGGTTACTGGTAATAAATGAATATCTCTGCGAATTGATGGTATAATTTTTGGTCTTGATGCCATTTGAACATTCTCCAAACTACTTTATGTTTATTAAATCCCGAAAAACCTTATGAAAAATTCGTTCTCTTTGAATCACCCCTCGAATGTACTAAAAATTGGGGTTTTAACCGCTGAAAACTGCTCAACGACTGTTAACAATTCTTTGTTGGAATCACGATTAGAAGAATGGCTTCAAAAACGAAACGGTTCAGTGATCAATGAAGCAGAAGAAACGATGCGGGCTGAAGCAAGAAATATGCTACGCTACCAATCCTACAAGCCAACGGGAAGAGGAAAACCAGCTTCCGAATATCTGTTCAGAACCACACAAGAAGGGAATTTTCCAAGAATTAATACTCTTGTTGATATCAATAATTACATCTCTATAAAATATGTTTTGCCCATTTCTCTTTGGGATTTAGACAAAGCTGGCACGAATGAATTTGTATTTAAACCTGGCACCAAAGAGGAAGAATATGTGTTTAACTCAAGTGGACAAACTATTTCTATTGCTGATTTGCTTTGTGGGTATGGTGTAACTGATGGAAAAGAACAAGCCATTTTAAATCCGATTAAAGACAGTATGCATACTAAAACGGATGCAAATACAACAAAAATTGGTGTTGCGATATATTTTCCAGCTACAAAAGTTGAATCTATTCTACAAGCTTGTTTAGATGAATTTAAGGTATTGTTACTAGCTGGTGGAGCAGAAATAAAAGAAAAACTAATTTTGCGTTAAAACTAGAACTCATTTATGTTATTTATGGCGAATGCGTCAATTTAAAGGCAACGTCCTCGCTGTCAACCTTATTATCCCTCTAGTTTAATGCCAACATCTTTTTTAACATTTCAAGTCTTTGCTTTGCTACGTTTTTTTGTTATCAGTGTGGACGCTGACACTTTTTTATAAAGCACCTGCGAGTACACAGGCGCTATGATTTTTAGAACAAATATTTACAAAGTTTCTAATACAGCATCAATTCGGCTCAAAGCAGTTTGAAAACGCTCTCTATCTGTGCCAACTTTTTCTTTATATAATTTAAACTCTGTTTGATTCAATGCTTCATCATTTAAAGAAAATCCATGTTTTTGCAGAATTGGCAATAAGGTTTCTTTGCGATTATTGATGTCATTCATTGTAAGTAAATAGGCATGTTCACAGACTTCTTTGCGCGTAGAAAAACTAAAAATATTATTAAAAAACATTCTGTAATCCGTTGCTGGTGGCTCAAATAAGATTACATCTGACTCAGGATATTTTGTTGCGTAACCCTTAATTCCTGCTTTCATTCTAGAATGAATCATCATTCTAAATGTTTGAGATAGAATATTTGGCAAGCCCTTTTCATTTAAAGATCCAAAATTTTCTTGCGTTTTATCATTATCTAAAGGAACAATTGGGTTAATACCAATTACGAACTTGATATCATCATTAAATGCTGTTGATGCATGGATTGTACGTTTTGCAACTCCATCAACATAAAATTTATTTTCGATTTCAACGGGTGTATAAACACCAGGAAGTGCTGAACTTGCTTGTACTGCTTTTGAAATTGGAATGTGATCGTAGCCTTTTTCCCCAAATCGAATAGTTTTTCCTGAATCTACATCAACGGCAACAATGCGTAATTTGGTAGATAATTTTCTAAAATCATTTGTTCTACCTTCTAAGGAGAAATTTTCTCTAAGGTATTCTTCTAATGCTGAGTTATCAAAAATCCCATTGGGTAACAATTCACCAAATTCAGCTAAGGAACCTAAAAATGAATTATCCTTCATATCTGATGTATAAGCTTTAATCAGATCAAGAAATTTACCCGGAAGTTGCAATAAACGCTGTTTTACTTCTTTTAAATTGGGATTGTATAAAATTTCGGGAGTAATAGGATTAACACCATCTAAACGAGATAAAATTGCAAGACTCATATCTCTAGGAGTTACATCATTAACCAAGTGAGAAGAAATAAGGGCACCGGCACTTACGCCAATGTACATATCCATATCGCATGCTTTGAACCCAACAATAGCATCTTCTAAGGCACAAAGAGCTCCAATTTCATAGACCGCACCTTCAACGCCGCCACCTGCAATAGCGAGACCAGTTCTTTTTCTTTCACTCATACTTCACCGTTTTCTTTCAGCCAAATTAAAAATCCTTGTCTCAGTACTAAAAATCGTTGAGTTTCATTCAATAACTTCAAAATATTTTACGTTCTCTTTACTGAATTGAATTGAAACAAGGAACTTGATTTATAAACTCTTTTCTTGAAATCAACATAATGAAATTACCGATTTCAAGTGAATAAAAATTGTTAAACAAACGCATTGTTTTGCTTGTCAAGTTTTACTCATTCGCTTTTTAATCAATTCAACTTTTTTAGTCATATCGTCTATTTTTGAGCTCAAATCTCGAACTTGTTTATGAGTAGGAATACCAACAGTATTTACAGTATTTTCAACAACTTCATCGACTTTTTTAAGCATTTTATATTGCAAATCTTCTGCTACTTTTACGGTGTTGTCAATTGTTTTTTGAGTAAACTCTTCAGTTTGAGACTTTATTTTATTACCAGTTTGTTTTATTTGATGACTTAAGCGAGCTGTTTCTTCTTCGATTGTTGCAACGGTTCCAAGTCCAAAAAGCCACACATTACGAGCAATATTCTCTAATTCTTTTTTTGAATCTGACATAATCAATACCAATAAAAAAACCGCACTGGTTGGTCAGACTCGGTGCGGCTACATTCAACTTTGGGTTATTTTGCTGCTGATTTCTCAGCAACTGATTTTTTTGAAAGTTCTTCAACTTTTTTAGCTAAAGTTTCTACTTTGCTAATCAAGGTTTTCACTTCGTCGCGGCTTGGAATATCGAAACGTTCTAAAACACGTTTTACTGTATCGTCAATTGTTTCTGTTACTTTTCCGGTTACAGAGTTTTCGGTTTCTTTCGCCATAGATTTTACTGAGTCAAGAAGGGCTTCAATTTCTTTTTTGCCTTTTTTCTCGAATTCTGTTCCTTTTTCAACTAAGGTATCATAGATTTTTACGCCTTCATCTTTAGCAGATGCTAAAGCACCTAAGCCTGCTAACCAAATTTGGCGAGCTGTGTCAGATACGTTTTTTTCCATGTCTTTAATGTCGATTAATGAGGTATTTTCTGATTTTTTTGTCATGAGATTTCTCCGTTAGAGTATTGGGTTATTTTTCAATTTGTTCACTTAATTCTTCAATCATGGTTTCAAGAGCTTTAACCTTGGCTTCCAATTCTTCAATTTCATTGTGTTTTGATGGA
>Ga0210041_1000350_pt1 | contig 53653 bp, 47 predicted proteins | sample CryGeymeta201503_FD_183973 | JGI IMG/M metagenome (GOLD analysis project Ga0210041, IMG submission 183973) | Groundwater microbial communities from Crystal Geyser aquifers in Utah, USA - Crystal Geyser metaG 2015-03 (SPAdes) (version 2) | ecosystem: Environmental > Aquatic > Deep subsurface >... | reverse complement strand
CCTTGGAGACTCTAATCTTTTCAATCAGCCAATCGGCTCCATAAATAGCCATTAAAATAAATCCTGGCAAAGCTAAAATTGAGCGATTACTATGTGGAACTTCTAATGAAATAGCAGCTGGAAGCAAACCAATAATAATTAATCCCAAAAAAACATATTTATCTTTATTTAACGATTTCTTAGTTGTAGCTTTTATTGCAAAAGATGCAGCATTTTTGACCAGGGATGAAGAACTTTTGACCAAAAAAGAAATTAATCCAAATATTGCTAAAATAAATGTTGTAATAGATAAAACTCCAAGGAATCCTGATCCATGTCTCAAGGTTGTTGTTTCTCCAAAGATTAAGAAATTAGCGGAGAGATGAGCGCCGTAACTCTTAAGAATATAAACGAATTTTTCAAGCGTAGTTATATCTGACGAAAAGATTGTTACTCCAGCCCTAGTTAGTCCTTCACCAAACAAAGAATCTTTGATAAATGGGAATAATAAACCAACAAAAATAACTCCTGGGAATATCAAACTCTTAAAGTTTTTAACAATACTCTTGAAAAATAAGACAAAAAAGCTAATAAGTAATAATGGTACCACGACCTTTGAACTATGATACGTATAGATCGCAGCAACAAAGCTAAGTACAACTACCAAAGATTGCCAAATATTCTTAAAATTATTTTTAGAAAGTTTGATTAAAAATAATAAACCCCAAATTAAAAATGTTAATGCCATGCCTGATTCAAAACCAGCTCTAGAATAATGAAGGTGCCAGGGCGAGGTAGACATCAATAAACCCGCAAATAATGCATAAAATCTTGAATATCGATTGTCTTTGAATACTTCTTCAACTAAAAGAATCATTCCAAAAATACCAATGATAGAAAAAATCGCAAACGGTAATCTTACGGCAAATAAGTTTAGGCCAAATAAATAAGTAAAGATACCATTCAAATAAATTGCTAAAGGAGCTTTGTAATCTCCAAAAGACTGGAAACTGACTGGCAATCTTTGCAACCATTCGTCCCTTCTGGTATTAAAAATTGCAAAACCGTTATAGCCAATAGCTGCCTCATCCCATGTCATGCCATGAGGAACGGTTCCTAACTTATAAAATCGTAAAAATATTGAAAGAACTAAAATTGATAAGACCAAAAACCAATACCATCCTATTCCAGGCTTTTTATTCATAATCACATTTTACCGTAATTAACCTTTGAATGCTATAATTATTTATGAACAAAAGAGCTTTTCTAGTTATTTTATTTCTAACTCTTATTCCCTTAATCAAATATTGGTATTTATTTTCAACACCTACAAATATGCAGTATTATGCAGATCTATACGCAAACTCTCAATATGTTCTAGGCGAAGCTTCACCTCATAAAATTGATGATAATGAAGTCTATATTTATGCAGGTTACACTTACGCAAGAAGTGACGACCCGACTTTAGTTAATTTTGAGCATACGCCCTTGGCAAAATATTTATTAGGTTTCTCATATTTTTTAACAGGAAATTCGGTACTACTCAATATTCCAATGTATTTTTTTATCCTATTTTTGTTTTACATTCTAGCTTCTAGATTTATTAAAAACAAAAATATTATTTATGGACTTTTAGTATTATTTGGCTCTCAAAAACTATTCTATTTTAATGTTTCGCAAGGAATGCTAGATTTACCAAATTTATTTTCAACACTTTTATTTTTCGTCATTTTGACTAGCAAACAAAAAAATATTTTGATTAAATATTCTCTGCTAGGAATTTCTTTAGGAATATTTGCTGGAACACGCTATCCATTCCCATCTATTATATTATTGATCGCGCCACTTATTATTTGGGCATTCATTAAAAAAGAACTTAAATATTTGCTTTTCTCATTTATAGGTTTGGCAGGAACATATTTTTCTATGTACATTATGTACTTTAAAAACCACAGCCTATCGGAATGGCCAAAATTTGAATGGTACAGATTTATTTTTTTCGCTGGAAACAGATCTATGCCAAAATTTTTAATTTTTCAAACAATATTTTTAGGAAAATTTAAGGCTTGGTGGAGCGACGGATGGCAATACATTGCTACTTGGACCATTCTTTGGCCAATAGCATTTATTGGTAGTATTATCGCCACATATAAAAACAAATTTACTTTATCAAACTCAATGATTCTTATTTTTACTTTTGGATTAATTTCATTTTACGCAATTGCCGCTGCATCATATGACAGATTTTTAATCTCAATCATTCCATATTGGGCATTAGTTTTGGGAATTGGTTTGGATAACCTCTCGTCAAAATCAAACATTTTTGCAGAAATTGCATCTTCACTCAAAAAGAAAAAACTCTAAAAGTTTCTCAACTTAGTATAAAACATGCTGGATAAATACCAAATAGATTCTATTGGATGAAGCATGCAATATCCGAGTTTGTTCTTACAATCTGGAGCAAAATAAACAGTTTCTTTTTTATTTATTAAATCTCCAACAATAAATTGAACTTCGTACTTACCAACAACATCACTATTTATATCTAGAAAAGTAGTTCCATTTGCCTGCTTTTCATGAAGATCAATTTCAGTGGTTTCTGGAGTTACAATAATTTCTGGATTTGATTCATAATTTGTTGCAAACCCCTTATCGTCTTTAGGTATGAAAACAAATCTAACGGGATTTTTTCCAACAACAGCATATCTATTATGAGCGTAAAAAACAGATTCAATATTATCCATTATTCGATCGGTGATTTCTGGAAATAAATAGGGATAGTAATCTTCTCTAAGTTCGCTAAAAATATCATCGCTTGGTTGCTTAAAAGTAAGCTCACAGTTATTTAACACACAGTCAATTGACAAAAAAATTGATTGATCTTCATATTTTTCATTAGCAAATATTACATCAAATCCTCGCCAGTTTTTCTTGACTGAAATAAATTCACTCTCATTTAAAATGACATCATTATGACTAATAACGAAATTAGTACTAATTTGATCTTCATTAAAAATAATTTCATTTGTTTTGTCATCTTCATCTATCCAACTCAGAACTAAATCGCCTCCAGTAGTTCTAGAAAAACCTATTATTGCTTTCACATTTTCAGCGATATTTAAGCCATCAAAAAATGTTGAAAAATCGTTTCTTGAAGACTTAGCCTCGAAGTTCACTTTTTGAAACTCTGGTAAATATTTTTTGCGAAGACCGTGTAAAAAGTTTTCTTTGAATGAAAGATTAGTTGGTTCGCTCAAAGAATACTGCTGAGAAGCATTAAAAATAAATGGCGTGACCCAAAATGCCAGATCCTGAGCAATATAATTATTATATGGATCTTCTAAGTTTTCATTGGTGATTCTTAAATCGGAAAGGGAAAGCTTTTTATTTTTTAAAATAAATCGAGCTCGATAATTTTTTGCATTTACCCAAAAAGATTTTTCGTCGGAATTATTTACCAGATCATTTCCTTCAAGTCCAACCACAGCCTGAATATTATTTTCGGCAAATTTGTTAAACTGCGAAACTGTCATCGTAACAATTCCGCCATCATCTTTTATGGATTCTATTTGTTTTGAGTACTCATCCTGAAATTTTCCGGCCATGGAATTTTCTAAACCCAATAATAAAAATCCATAATTATTCTGTCTTTGGTTAATTAATTCATTCTTAAGATTTCTAAAGTAATCAAAACCCCTGTTGCCAATCGCATAATCATTTGGTTGGGTAGTAAATGAATTAGTATGATCACCATAATTAAACATTGGATCGGATCCAGTTTGCCTCAAAACCAAAGTTTGTTTTTGATTTTGTGATTGTGTTTGATTTTGTTCTGGGTTTTGATCGTACCCAACTTCAGCCTGACCATTACTTGGATTACCTCCATTTACAAATAACCAATTTTTACTAGCAAAATAAGGATAGTGAACTGGGCCACCAGACATCGTATAGCTGTCAGTTCCCCATTGTTCTCTAGTAATTTGATGAACATAGATGCCATATTTTTCGTTCATGTAGTTAACGGAGTTTGTGTCCATAATCCAAGCAGTTGAAAACTTTGGATAATATCCAAAGACCAGCAAAAAATTTTCCATGTATTTATCAATGATTTTTTTGCGATCTTCAAACTCATAACCAACGGTGTAAACATTTTGAGCTTTGTACCAATTATCAGAATCACCCTTATAAAGAACACTAGCATCTTGAGCCAGTTTAGGTGTAATTTCCAAAAATGCCCCCAACTCAAATTGCTCACCATCGTCAACTTGCTCACCCTTTAAGTTTTTCAAAATTTTTGTATAAGCAGGATTTGACAATACATCATAACGTAAAGCAAAATTCCCTTTAAGATTATTGCGCTTTATCGAATCAATTTGTTGAACAAGAGCGTTTTCATTGCCCTCATCACAGCACTCGTTACCTCTAACCTGATTAATAATTAAAATGATTTTTTTATAGTCATCGCTGGCTAAAACGCCATTGTTAGCAATAGCCTCATCGCTGGCCAAAACACTACTAGGAACTAATTTTAAAAATAGGGGAGTAATTAAGAAAAAAAGAACAAGCTTTTTTATCATAGAGCTTCTTTAGCCAAACTTTTTTTGTGCTTATAATCCCAATATGGTTTCCAAATCCAATATGAAAATTTTTGAAAAATATTACCGTTTTTGAGCACAAATTTATGAGAATTATTCCAACTCATAATGTTAATCTTGGTTTTGCCAAATTCATCAATATTTGTGGTCTCATGAATATGATAAACAATGGCTTGCTCATCAAAAAGAACTTTCCAACCCCGTTTTAGGGCTCTAAATGAGAGATCGATATCTTCCCAATATGCTGGATAAAATAACTTGTCAAATCCACCTAATTCTAACCATTTTTTACGATTAAACATCGCAGAACCACCACTTGCCCAAGAAGTTTTACCCGATCTAAAATTATCTGCTTTTGAATGAACAAAAAATCCCTGCGAGAACCAAAGTTTATTTTTTCCAGATTTTTCTCCGGATTTATTTATTTCATACTCCAAGCAACCAACGGCAAAAACATCCTTTTCAGAAAAATTAGTTAGTAGCTGGTCTACAACATTTTTTGTTGGTTTAACATCGCTATTTAATAAAAAAATATTATCATTGCTAGACATCGCTACACCCAAATTTGCTGTTGCTCCAAATCTCAAATTTACTAACTGTGAAATTAACAAAACCGTAATTTTCTTTTTGGCCTTGCCATCGTCGACAACCAAATCGTTGGCATACATTTTAAATTCGACTCTGTCCAAATCGGGATTATATTTATTTGGTAACTCGCCTTTGTTAAATGATTTCTTAATTAATTTAAGTTTAAATTTTTTGACCATCCAGTTAACAGAATCGTCAGGACTGCAGTCATCTACAACTACCAATTCATCGCCATTCCTAAGTGAAGCAATTAAGGAAGGTAAAAATTTATTTAACAAATTTTTACCATTATAATTTGGAATTACTGCAGATACGTTTTTTTTAATCTTTTTTATATTATTCATATTTTTTCATAACCTTAAAAAGGTTAAAACATTTTCCACAACTTTTGCGCAAAAACGTTTTCGTCAAACTTCTTTACTTGTTGTAGGATTTTTTTGTGAAGTTCTGGTGTATCAAGAGTGCCGTCAATAATTTTCAGCGTTTTTTCAAGACATTGGCCTTTAGTTTGCCAAAGCAGTTCTTTTAGATCAGAACCAATAATTTCTACTTGTCCGCCTTTGCCCAAAACTATTGGGACACAGTCAGCCGCCATAGCTTCAAGTGTTGTTATTCCAAAGTGTTCCATTTTTTCTGGCGCAATATTTTCATCAACTTCATATCCTGTTGCATGCCAATAAATTTTTGCTTTATGAAAATAGTTTAAAAGTGTTTCACGTGAAATATCTGTCTTAAACTCGATGGGGGAGTCCTGAGCCAATTTCTCCACCTCGTCAAAATATTTCTTATCCTCAACGCTTCCAACTAAAACTAATTTCCAACCTTTCATAAGTCCAGGATTTTGCTTAATCATTTTTTTAAAAACGTCTACCAAAACATCTTGTCTTTTACTGTGCAACTGTCTAAAAAACCGCCCCACATTTAATATAATTTTTTCTTTTTTAAATTTTCCGCTAGAATTTGCTCTTAAAATTTCTGCAAAACTAACTTTTGGGTTATGTACAAAATTGACATTTACTTGCCATTTTTCCTCAATTACTTTTTTGGTAAACTCAGAATTTGTATTTTTAATATTCCAGTTATGCAACTTCAACCTATCAAGAAAAGAAGACTTACTATCAGTAAAAGGTATTTGGATATGCAGATTATTCGTAGTGGCTAAACTAAAAAATAAACTGCCGTCACTCACATAATATAAATAATCAAATTGCTTAGTCCACAATAGTTTTTCAAAAAACCCACCAGTTGAAATCGGCGAGTGGACAAACTCAAGATTTTCCAATGAGTAGTTAAGAAATTTTTGATACTCTGCCCTCACCTGCTCCAAATCTTTTTTTTCGTGACAATTAATAGCAATTACAACTTCATGTTTGGTTGCAGCCAAAGTTGCAACATCAAAGAAATGTCTCTCACCACCACCAAAATGTTTGGGAACGTATGGAGAATAAAAACAAATTTTCATAAGCGTAGGTTTTTTATTAGCACCGATCTTGTTTTCAGTGTCGATCTTTAACTCAGCACCGATCTTTTTTCAGTGTCGATCTTTTTTCCAAAGACCTAATATTTCTTCTTCTTTTTTGTTGTATTTTTCTTTGATAGAAGGATTTTGTTGCAATTCCCAAACCTGTATGTATACCAAAATTCGGTTTATACCTTGAATCAAAGCTTCAATCAGCCCTTCTAGACCATCTTTGTAACCTTTTTTAAAAATAGCTCTTCTAAAAAATTCCATGAAGCCTTTTCTCATCAAGATAAAAAAAGTTACTGGCGCAATATTCGATTTATAAAGCTCACTAGCTTCAATTGGCGTCCAATTCGCAGTCTTAATTAAACCTGAAACTATATTTCTATGAGTAAAATGCAACAATTTAGTTTTGAGATCAATCAATTCTCCCTTAAAGTTCGGACTTTCATGAATATCACCAATCCAGCCCATTAGACTTTCTTTCTTGAACACTTTTTCGACTTTATCGTCTTGCCAGCCACCCCATTTAAATTTTTTACCAAAGTAAATGTTTTCTCTGCTAAGTCTAAAAACTTCGGCGTCAGTTGTTTCAATATTTACCATTATTTCTTTTGCTAATGTTGGCGTAACTCTTTCATCGGCATCTACATAAATAACCCACTGGGAAGTTGCTCGTTTAAGCGCCTCCTCACGAAGCCTAGAAAATGAGTCATGTTTGAAAGAGATAACACTCGCTCCATAGCTTTCAGCAATTTCTCTGGTTCTATCAGTTGAGCCACTATCGACTACAATAATTTCAGTACACCACAAAAGAGACTTGATGCAATTTTCGATCATAGTTTCTTCATTTTTAGCTATGATTAGTGCTGAAATTGTTTGTTTATTCATAAAGTATCTTTAAATAATTGATTGCTTTCCATATCGACCAGTCAGCAAATGATAAACTGCCAACCTATGTCTGCTATTACCATCTATCAAAAATCCAAACATCAATCTAAGAACTGTAATAATTTGTTTGACGCCACCATGTTTAAAGGTAAACAGCATTGTGTTTCTAGTCTGATAGTATTCTTGCAATGGTGACCCAGAACCACCAGTTGAGCCAGCGTTTTTATGCCAAACAATAGATTTTGGAACAAAATGTATTTCATAGCCAGCTTTTTTGACCCTAACGCTATAATCCACATCTTCCATGTATAAAAAATAATTTTTATCCAAAGTACCAACTTTTTCCAAGACTTCTCTCTTAATCATAACACTACAGCCTGTAGCAAAATCACACTCCAATTGAGTATCAAATTGACCCCTATCAACTTCGTCAACGCCTCTATGATAAGCCACAAGATTATCCCAATCGATTGAACCACCTGCATACCAAAAGACTTTTCCAAGTTGGTCTTTTTTATATGAATTAAGATGAAACTCTCTGCCTTTTGTAAAATAAATTTTTGAGATAATTAAACCAGCTTTTGGATATTTTTCAGCATGAACCAATAATTCCTTCAAAAAATCTGGATGAACTGCGGTGTCATTATTGAGTAATAAAACATAATCTGAGTTAAATTTTTCAACAGCAAAATGAATACCCATGTTATTGCCACCAGTAAAACCCAAGTTAGATTCACTACGAATTAACTCAATTGTTGGCACTCGATGTCTTCTTGGTAAAACCATTGGAACCGTTGATGCGTTATCAACCACAATGATAGAGTGTCTAAACCCAGGTGCATTGATTTTTAAAAGTGAGTCCAAACAGTCAATGGTATATTCGTCAGAATTGTAGTTAACGAGAATAATTGATATATGCATACTGCGACAATTCTATCATAGAAACAGGCCTGAAAATTGCTTGAGTTGTAGGCACGCACTTTACGGAAAGTATCGTGCCCAATTCAGCTTGGGACTAAATATACAGCTTCCTTCTGACTTGCCAAATAAACTTTGTGAAACCCGTATTATTCTCAACTTGCCAATCAGCAATCCAATATGCCAACTCTTTTTTAAATTGAATTATTTCGCCGATTAGTTCTTCTTCTTGGAATTTATCAGTTTCTGGAAAACCTCTTTGATCCCAAACTTTCATAGCAACGGAAGCTTCTGAAATTGCTTGTAATAATGAAAGACTCAATCCATGACTGCCGTCATTAATGCCTCGTTGTGAAAATAATCTAGAAAGAAGTTCGCTTGAGAATTTTCTAAAGATAAACTTTGAATCAAGTTCTAGATCTTTTGAATTTGAAATCTCTTCAGCCTGGATATTACTGTATCGATTCATTCTAGTAATGTATTGATCGACATGCTGATAGTTGTGATGAATAATTGCAATTTCTTTTATAGCTGGGAATTCGCGAACTTCACCACTAGTGATAGGAATTGAGTGAATTTCATCTGACCACTCAATGTGACCTTTTTTGAAAAGTCTCAATATGTAGTTAGGCCACCAGCCTGTTTTTTCAATCCACTTGCTAAAAATCATGTTTTTTCTTGGTATATAGTAACAATCAGCTGTTGATTGACCTTTTTCATCAGATTTAAGAATTCCCTTGATCACTCTTGCAAGTTCTTGAGGAACTTCTTCATCTGCATCTAAGATTAAAATCCAGTCACCTTGAGCTTTTGAAATTCCAAAATTTCTTGCTGGTTCAACATAACCAACATCCTCATGGGCATAAATAGAGCTCGTATATTTCTTGGCAATTTTAACGGTACTGTCAGTACTCATCATATCCACAACCACAATTTCGTCAGCAAACTTTACTGATTTGAGTGCAGCTTCTAAAAAAGTTTCAGCATTTTTTGTAAAAATAACTACTGAGAGTTTCATCTTAAGCTCCTAATTTCAGTTAATACCTTGTCTTTCCCCACTATTAACAGAGTAACCGCATAAGTAAGTCCCGTCAAGATGACTCCTGCAGAAAACTGTAAATATCCTTGAGACCAAAACTGCATACCAATCACACCTACAATGCTCATAACTACAGATGCTAGTAATTGTCTCCAAACTTGATCTATAAAATCGATTGGAACAATTTTTTTGACAAAATAAACCGATAAGACGGAAGTAAAGGATATTAATAAAGCGGAAATTGCTACACCATTAAAACCAAAGAAGTAAATTCCCACTGGGGTTAAAATCCACGTCAAAACTGTCCACATTACCATTAACTTTAAGGTCCAATTAATTTTGCCAATAGCATTAAGAGTATTGGTTAAAGGTGTTGAAACTGCACTCCAAGCAATGCTCAAACTAAATAAAATTAAACTAAGTGCGGCCGGTTGCCATTTTCCCCATTTTGGAACAAGACTGATAAATGGAAATATAAAGACACTCATGCCTACTAAAATTGGGAAAATTGCTGCTGTAATAAAAAATAATGATTTTTCGATAGCTTTTTTGAGCGCCAAACTGTGGCCCTGCAACCTAGAAAAAGCTGGAAAAGTAATCGCCATCATGTTTTGAACTGTCAAATTATATGGATACATTGACCAGTTTTTGGCCCACTGAATATATCCAAAATCCCTGAGTGGCAAGAACATGGCCAATACTAAATAAAATAGTTGATCTTTAATCCTTGCTAGAAAATCATTGATCTGAAATTTAACACCAAATCCGAGGAGCGATTTTAATGATGTTTTGTTTAAAGCAAAACCTATCGACCATGGCTGAAGAACAAACATCACGACTACACCAACAATTGATCTTGCCAAAATTGCATACGCATAGGCAATTGAACCAGAGCCATTCAATGCCAAATAAATTAATAAACCATGAAAGGCAATTTGTTCAAAGATTTGCGGAATAATTAATTTAGAAAAATCAAGTTTTCTTTCTAAAATTACGGAAGGAATAGTTTTAAATGTGGCAAGAGGAAATGAAATTCCAAGTGCTAATAATATCCATTTTCCAGTTTCACCAGTTTTATTTTGCACAAACCCCATGGCCAAAATAATTAAAATGACGCCCATAATAAACCAACTCAAAATTTGTTGAACGGTAAAGGCGGATCTGTAGTCAGCTTCAGTTGGAGGAGTTTTCTTTTGAATTAATGATGCTGCAAGTCCAACATCAGAAAAGAAAATTAGAATCCCAATGATTTGAATTACAAAACCATAAATTCCAAAATCTTCGGGAGAAAAATATGAGCTCAAAACAAAAATTGATATTAGCCCAATTCCTTGGAGTAAAAGCGTTCTAATAAAATATGAGACTGCACCAGAAACTGATTTTTTCTTGATGTCTTTAAGGTTAATCATTGTGCTTATGATACCAGAAGAGAATACTCAAAAATATCACCAAACCAAACACTGAGATTCTGTCAGAAATTGATCTCACTTTAGTATCTTTGAATTCTAAGCCAACTTGATGTTTTCCTGGCTCTACTGGAACGAGAATTGTTCCGGAATTTGAAACGCCTTTGCCCACAACAACACCATCAACTTCTGCAGTCCAACCTGGAAAATCTAGGACAGCGAACTCCAACATTGTTTTTTGAGGCAATTCGACCTCTACCAATTTTTTGTGAGTTTTATTAGTTATTTTTGTAAATTCAAACTCGCAATAATTATTTCTGTCACCCAATATTTGTATATTAATGCCAGAATATTCACGTGCAACTTCGCAACCCAACACGGCGTCTTCCTGCGCCACCGGGATAATTTCAACAGTTTTAACTTGAGCCGGAATATAATCAGGCAAAGTCTCGCTCATCTTGTTCCTAATTTTAGCGATGTCGCTATAGTAATAGTCGCTCGTATCTTCTAAGAATTTTTCTGGTTGGAAAAATTTATAATTTGAAAAAATAATAATTAAAATTAGCACTCCAGAAAATAAATATTGATGAAATTTTCCTTTGATAAATTTAACTATAAAGCCGATCGCTATACTTAAAAATACTATCACTGCGGACAACCATCGCCATGGAAATTGAATAAAAGAAAAAATCGAAATACTATCCCAAATTAACTTCGACCTGTTTAATGTCATGAGTGCTGAAAATGCCAATAAAAAAAGTGTTGTTAAATATAAGCCGTTGGCTGTTATTATTTGACCAATTTTTAGTGAAGTACTTTTTGAAATATTTTTTGAAATTCTTTTAGCAAATAATAAGGCTGATATTCCAAATGCTAACAACTGGCCCGTTCCCAAATAAAAAGAAACATCATCATATGGACCCCAGGACGATCCGCCATATTTCCAGTTAACTTCAAAAAATTGCTTGATATATAAGAAGTGCAAATTATAATCAAAATAATTTCCAACGATTGCTTGTTCAAGTCTGGTAAAACCTTTTTCCATGATTGCCGGTAATAAATAAAAACTAGACATTAATACCGCCAACAAGTACACTCCAAATAAAATCAGAAAGTTTTTAATAAAAAACTGTTTTTTATTTTCTGTTTTTTGTTTCTGAGTTTCCAGAATCAAATAAATACCTCCGAACAGAATGCTGAGTGGCAGAAAGATCAGTGATGTTAAATTATGACTAAGAAGTAAAACTAGCAAAGAAATTAAAAGTATCAACCAACTTTGTTTTTTTCCAAAAACTGCTTTTCCGTCATCACCAACAACTTTGATAATTCCATACAAAATAAATGGCAGAGCCATGATTCCCCATAGTTCGCTAATCGCACCTCTGACAAACAAGTTGACCGCTCTATATGGGGCCAAAGTGACAGCGGAAGCAACTAACAAGCCACCCAAACTCCCAAATAAACTTTTGCCCAGTTTGTAACTGCCTATTAAAACTACTAAGGTTGAAATTAAAAAAAGTAATTTTATTGAGTCAATTAGTGAAAAGCCAATCTCATAAAAAAAGGCTCCCACATAATATGGCAATGGGGCATAAAATTCAAAAAGTGGCATCCCGTAGCCATAGCCCAAATCACTACTCCACCTAACTGGAAAATGACCGTCAACTAGTGCTTTGTGCATCTCAACTATTCTGGCTCCATGAGTAAAATCATGGACCAAAAAAAAGTCACTTCTAAAAAATGACCAAGAAGAAGCAAAAAAAACCATCATCAATACTACAAATATAATCAGTTTTTTTAACATTACATTTAATTGTAAACTATTTAGATGTTAAAATAAAACTTGATGAATGAAATAACACCAACTCCAACCGCAACATCTATATTTATTAAAGCAACTATATTAAGTTTAGCGTTCGCATTCATAATGTTATTCTTCACAGCGATTGGAGTTGGCATTTGGGGATTTAATAAATTAAATAATTTTGCCAAACTTGCAGACACTTCAGTAAGCAAGCTAAAAACTACTTTTGAGTCAGGGTGGAAATTTCCAGTTACTAATTCTAATGATAAGAAAAACTTTTTAATTTTAGGTGTCGATTCACTAGAAACAAGACCGGGAAGTCCTGGCTTAACTGACACCATAATGCTGGTTTCATTAGACATCAAGTCTGGCAAAATCTCCACTATACCTTTGCCTAGAGATCTCTGGAGCAGCAAATACTTGACAAGAATTAATGCTTTATATTTCTATGGCCAAGAAAAATACCCCACGGAACCTCAAAAATTTGTCCATGAAACGATAGAGGATTTAACGGGAGTAACTATTCATCACACTATAGTAATTTCAATTGATTCAGTTGCTGATATAGTTGATATGTTGGGCGGAGTTGAAGTTGACGTTAAAACTGGATTTATAGACTCTCAATTTCCAAGACCAAATGTCGATGTAACTGTAGTCACAGATCCAACCAAACTTTATCAAACAATAGTTTTTGCAGAAGGCCCCCAAACTATGGATGGCGAACGAGTTTTACAATTTATTAGAAGTCGCAAATCTGGCGATGATCAAGGCGATGATCTTGCTAGAACAGAAAGACAACAGCTTGTGATTAGCGCCTTAGTCAAAAGATTTCAAAACTTTGAATTGTTAAAAGATGAAAAAACTTTAGCTAAACTTTACAAGTATTATAATAAAAATTTCGCTAAGCAGTTTTCAGTTGAAGAAGGCATTGCAACAATAAAAAAAATATTACCAATTAGAGATAGCATCACCTTTACAAGTAATGCGCTGAGCGTTTTTCCTGAAGATTCAAATGGAGTCATTACAAACCCACCTACATACAAGTATAAAGGTGAGTGGGTTTACGAAATTAGAGACGAGGATAATTTTAGGAGTGAAATTCAAGACAAACTTAACTTATGAACAAACCATTTTCTTACAAAACACTAACTAGAATTTTGGTAATCCTGATTTTGATTCTAAGTATTGCGACAGGATATTTTCAAGCCAGCTTGATTGCTGAACAAAAAAAATATCTAAGACTAGAAGATAGATATGTTCGCGTTAGAAGTGGCTTAGGAACAGAAGAAACCCAAAGATTGATTGATGAATCGCGACAAGTAAACAATTGATTATTTATTATAAACAATATAAGATACTCTGAAATATGAAAGATAACTCAACTTTATTAGTAACTGGTGGCGCCGGATTTATTGGTTCAAATTTTATAATTTACTGGTTAAACAAGTATCCAGAAAGTAAAATTATTAATCTAGACTCTTTGACCTATGCCGGCAACTTGTCCAGTTTAAAAACAGTTGAAGACAATCCTAACTACACTTTTATTGAAGGCAATATTACCAATAGTGAACTAGTTGATAAAATCATGGACGATGTAGATGTTGTGGTTCACTTTGCTGCCGAATCTCACGTTGATAGATCAATTTTAGATCCAGGAATCTTTTTAGAAACCAATGTACTTGGAACTCATGTTTTGCTGGCATCAGCTCTTAAAAATAAAATTGATCGTTTTCACTACATCTCTACCGATGAAGTTTTTGGTTCTTTAGAACTTGGAAATCCAAACTCAAAATTCAGTGAGTCAACAGCTTATGACCCTCGAAGCCCTTACTCGGCCAGCAAAGCATCTTCAGATCATTTGGTCAGAGCTTATGGTGAGACGTATGGTCTTAACTACACAATTACCAACTGTTCAAATAATTATGGCGAATTACAGTATCCAGAAAAATTCATTCCTTTGGCAATCACTAACTTAATGGAAGGCAAAAAAATTCCTGTTTATGGTGACGGCTTACAAGTAAGAGATTGGCTATACGTTCAAGATCATTGTGATGCGATTGATAGAGTGCTTCATTCTGATAAGAGCCAAGAAACATATGTCGTTGGCGGATTGACTAAAGAGGTGCCCAACATTGAAATTGTGAAAATGATTGTGGAAATTATGGGCAAAGATGAAACTCAAATTGAGTACGTAAAAGACAGAGCTGGTCATGACAGAAGATATAGTGTCGACTGGTCAAAAATAAATAAAGAGTTGGGCTGGAAGCCAACCGTAAGTTTTGAAGAAGGTTTAAAAAAAACCATCGAGTGGTATCAATTAAACCAGGAATGGTGGAAACCCTTAAAAATCGATAGTAAAGATTTTTTTGCTAAAAACTATGATTGACGCAACATTCGTACCAACAGAAGAAAATAAAATCAGCCCTACAATCCATAAAACTGCAATTGATGGTTTATATTACATCCCGCACAAATATTTTCCAGATGATCGAGGTTTCTATTCGGAGCTTAGTAGAATTCCTGAGATTGAAGAAGTCACTGGAATCGAATTCAAAATTAAGCAAATGAATCAATCGAGATCAAATCAAAATATTGCTCGAGGCATTCATGTTGAGGATTGGAACAAACTTGTGATGGTCACCACCGGGCTTTGTTACTGCGTGCTTGTTGACTTAAGACCGGCCTCTCAAACTTTTGCCAAATATGAGAGTTTTTATTTAGGTGTAGATGATCTCGCACTCAAAGGTTCAATTTTTGTTTCAAGAGGAATTGGTAACTCCTTCTGCGCCGTCAAGGGACCTGTAGATTATATTTATGGAGTAGATGCCCTTTGGTCTCAAAGAGATACAACTGGAGACAAAGCTATCGCACTTTTTGACAAAGATATAAATATTCAGTGGCCAATCGAACCAAATAAAATGCTTGTCTCTCAGCGTGATATCAATGGAACTTCACTTAGAGAAATGTTTCCAGAAAAATTTAATAACAGTTAAAGGAAATAATGAAACAAGCTTTACTTGCTACTGGAATTAACGGTTTGGTTGGATCAAAGTTTGTTGAATTATTTGAGAATAAATATTCGTTTGATAAACTTGACGTAGCCGACCTAGAAAATCCAGTTGACATCACCAATGAATCGAGTGTTAACAATGCAATACAGAATTCGACCGCTGATTTTATTATTCATTATGCAGCCTACACAGATGTGACCGGAGCTTGGAAGCAAAAAGGCGACAAATTTGGACTGGCTTATAAAGTAAATGTTGATGGAACTAAAAATATTGTTAAAGCCTGCAAAAACTTTGGCAAACACCTAATTCACGTTTCAACCGCCTATGTTTTTAATGGCGATAAAAATGAGCTTTATACTGAAACAGATGATCTCAGCCCAATCGAATGGTATGGACAAACTAAAGCTGAAGCTGAGACTGCAATCACTGATAGCGATATCAATTGGACAATTTTAAGAATTGACCAACCTTTCAGATCTGATAATTATGCAAGACCTGATGCCGTTAGAAGGATTGTTGATAGTTTAAAGAATGATAAGTTGTACCCACAGTTTACCAATCATTTTTTTGGTCCAACTTTTATCGATGATTTTGCTTTAGTAGTTGATTGGGTAATTAGAACAAAATCTAAAGGCATTTACAACTCTTCTTCTGGAGAAAGCTGGACAGATTTTGATTTTGCAAGCCTAATAAATGATAACTTTCATTTCGAAAAAGAAATCAAGAAAGGCGACCTAAATGAATATCTAAAAACATTAGATCGACCTTATCAAAGAAATACGGCTATGAGTATTGAAAAGTTAAAAAATGAAATTGATTTTGAATTAAAAAGTGTAAAACAAGCAGTGAAGTTGGTAAAACTGTAAATTGAAATAATACTTTTATGGTCGTAGGCAGTTCGCCTAAAATGCCCAAAAAAGTATTATTTCAATTTAAGTAGTAGTTTTGCCTTGTCTCCACTCTTCAATCTTTTTGTGGTCACCGGTCAACAAAACTTCTGGAACTTCCCAATTATTATAAGTTTGAGGTCTGGTGTACTGGGGAAATCCTAATTTTCCCGGTGTAGAATGAGACTCATTTTTATTACTGGCTTCATTTCCCAAAACTTCTGGTAATAATCTGATGATTGCGTCCGAGATCACTAAGGCTGCGGGTTCACCACCGGTTAGAACATAATCACCAATTCTTACCTCATCGTCAATAAGATATTCAGCTACCCTTTCATCAACGCCTTCGTAGTGACCACAGATGATTGTTAGTTCTTCAAGTTTGGAAAGCTTTTTTGCAAATCCCTGGTTAAAAAGTTTACCCTTTGCAGAGGTTAAAATAATTTTAGAGTCGGCAACTTCAGTTTTCAAAATTGCAGTTTCAGCTTTAGAGTTGGCAGTTTTAACTTGAGCAGTTTGTTTTTTTACACCCAAACTTTTTAGTGCCAAATCAATCGGCTCAATTTTCATCACCATTCCAGGACCACCACCAAACGGTCTATCGTCTGTCAATTTGTGCTTATCTAAGGCAAATTTTCTGATATCTATTAGATTAATTTCAACAAATGAGGCCTCAACAGCTCTTTTGATTATTGAAGTGGCTAAAGGAGATGCAAAGTACTCTGGAAAAATTGATAAAATGTTTATTTTCATGACCCGTATTATAACATCGAGATCATTGCAGGCTACTATAGGAGACTACTATGCAGACTACTAGTTCAAACATTTGGAAAAAATTGATACTATTAAATAACTATGCCTGCAAAAGAAAATACCGGACTTACACTTACTCAACTAACTCACTTCAGTAGGCAAGCTATAAAGTATGGATCTATCGCTCTAGTTACATTAATGATCGGTCGTGTGCTTGTAACCGGTTTTATCGCTTACTGGAAAGCTACCCACCCTGCTCCTCCACCCCCACCAACAGTTGGTTTTGGCAAACTTCCAGCCTTAAGGTTTGATGTTAGAACTGATGATCAGAAACCAAGTAGTTACAAGCTTGAAACAGCAACCGGCTCAACACCTGAGTTTGGCGATAGAGCCAAAGTTTATTTTATGCCAAAAGCATCTGCCAGCTTATTAGCAGATCAAAATGCCAAAAATATTGCTTCTAAATATGATTTTGTTTTCGAACCAGAAGTATTGGGCACTGAAACCTATCGCTGGACAAAATCAAAGCCACTTGCTGCAAATCTAGAAATGAACATTAGGAATCATAACTTTAAATTTTCAACAAATTATCTTTCTCATCCAGAATTTTTGGTAAATACTCAAACTCCTTCTGGTACCGAGGCGATTAAAGACGTCAAAAAATTCCTTGACAAGGTTGGTTTACTTCCAGAAGACGTTGCATCTGCTTCTGCAGAAGTGGTTTTCCTTAAATCACTTGGAGGCGAACTGGCACCTGCTGCTTCACAATCAGATGCCGACTTCATTCAAGTTGATATTGATAGAATCGCAATTGATCAAGTCTATAAAATGTATAGCCCCGAAGGATATCAAGCGTCAATTAGAGCAGTCCTAACTGGCGCATTAAATGGCAGTCTTGATAACATTGTCGCACTCGAGATAAACCACAATGAGGTAGATTATGATCAAGTTCACACTTATCCTTTGAGATCTTCTCGCTCAGCCTGGCAAATCCTACAAGCTGGAGAAGGTTATATTGCTTCTAAAGGAAAATCGGACCAAGCAATTATTCGAAAAGTTTCACTTGGGTATTATGACGATTTCGAAGAACAAGAATATCTTCAACCAATTTATGTTTTCGAAAATGAAGATGATGGCTTCCTTGGATATGTTTCAGCTCTAGACCAAACTTATGTTCAGAAATAGCCAAATCATCCTTTTCAGGCTATAATCAAGATTATGAAAGTACGCACAAGAATGGCACCAAGTCCAACTGGAGACATGCACGTTGGTAGTCTTGCTATCACTCTAAAGAATTATGCCTTTGCAAGAAGACATCATGGTCAATTTATTTTAAGAATAGAAGATACGGATAAAGTCAGAGAAGTTGATGATGGCATTGAGGCTATTCAAAGAATTTTGAAACAATATTCACTAGACTGGGACGAAGGTCCCAATGTTGGTGGTAAATTTGGGCCATACATTCAATCTCAAAGATTAGCTATTTACCAAGAAAAGGCCGAGGAACTTATTGCCAAAGGTAAAGCCTATCATTGTTTTTGTACCAGAGAGAGACTTCAAGAAGTTAAAGAAAAGCAACAAGCTGAAAAAACACCTCCAAAATATGATGGTTTTTGTAGAAATCTTTCCAGTGAAGAGGTAAAAAAGAAGTTAGACCAAAAAATTGAAAGTGTTATTAGACTAAAGGTACCTGAAAATAAAGAGATTAAATTTATCGATCTTATTAGAGGTGAAATTGTCGTCAATTCTGATACTGTCAACGATCAAGTGTTAATGAAAAGTGATGGATATCCTACTTATCATTTAGCAGTCGTGGTTGACGATCACCTAATGGAGATCACTCATATTATGCGCGGAGAAGAATGGATTAGCTCAACTCCAAAACATATTCTCCTCTATGAAGCCTTCGATTGGGAATTACCAATTTTTGCGCACATTCCTATCTTTTTAAATCCTGATGGAAAAGGCAAAATGAGCAAAAGAAAAGGGACTGTTTCGGCTCAATCTTTTTTAGACCGTGGATATTTGCCTGAAGCTTTATTAAATTTTTTCATGATTTTGGGTTGGGCAAGACCTGACGATGTTGAAATCATGAGTATGGTAGATTATATTGAGAGGTTTGATCCTGCGGATGTCAGTTCTAAATCCGTAGTTTTTGACATAAAAAAACTAGATTGGATTAACGGCATATATATTAGAAAACTGGAGTCTTCTGAATTAAAACAAAAAATTGAAAAGTTTTTACCAAATGATTTTCCGAAAGATAAATTAGACAGCATCCTTATTTTAGTTAGAGAAAGATTAGAAAGACTTTCTGATATCGAAGAATTAACCAGTTTCTTTTATCGAGATATTCAACTTCATGATGATGCTAAGAAAATGCTGCTTAAAAAATCAAACGTTGAAGAAGTCTTGACTCAAATCGAGCAAACAAAATCACAATTGCTAGAAATTGAAGATTGGAACACAGCTAATATTGAAGAAGCAGTTAGAAAGCTTCAAGAAAATAAAGAGTGGAAAAAGAATCAATTTTTTATGATGCTTAGAGTTGCCGTTACTGGCAGAAAAGCTACCCCTCCTCTTTTTGAAACGATTGAAATAATCGGCAAAAAATTTACCTTGGAACGACTCAATCAAGCGATTAAGTTCTTGAGTAATTAAGCTCCTATTGTTGAGTTAGGTCATACTTGTAATGTAGAATAAAGTATCGATGCCCGCCCAAACACAACAACCATCAGAAAAAGTGAGAAACTTAAAGCGATTTTTAGAAAAATCTAAAACTAATTTCTATCGAGATAATGACGAACTGCTAAGTTGGCTCCAGGACAGAAACTTGAAAGTGGAAAACCTTGGAGAATTTGACCCGACAGAAAGCAATCGCTCAATAGTCTCCAATAACTCGGTTGAGAGTAAGGTTATTAATGAGTTTAATCAAATTAGTTCCAAAGAAAAACTTCTCGAATCAAAAATTTCAGCTGAAGAATTTAACTCAATCTTTGAAAAATTAAATGATTTACTTTCACTTCCAGCAGGACAGCTGGAAAATCAATCAGAGCTATACCTAGAACAACAACTTAGCGATCTGCTAGGTTTTGATATAGTAGCCAATTTGGATGACCACAGACTCAATCATTCAACTGGTGTAATGGGTAGTGAGGCTCATTTAAAAAGATCACCAAATGATCAGCTAAAAAACCATTTAAACTTGTTAGAAGCAGGTCTAGATAGATCTAGAAGTGCTTTTGGTTGGTTCGTAAATCATGGTGATATCACAAAAGAAGCTGAGGACTTCGAAAAATATTATTTTAGCCTTCAACTATATCAACTCCAAGATTGGAATACAAATTTTAAAGATCTAAAATCATGGTATAAATTTAGAAAAATGGTGGTAATTAACCCTGCTGAAAAAATAGCAATCGTTGGAGTTGTTGGAAACATTGACCACAAAAACCAATTTCAACATCAGTTCGGTGCATCTCCTGAAGTCATTATCAAAGGAAGAATTTGGAGCCCAAAGTCTCAGGGGAAAGTTTTGATAATGTTTGTAGATGATCCAAAAAATGAAGTACCTCTCGGACCAATTTACTTTGACAAATTATTTAAATCAGATCGATAAACTAAATATGAACAACAACTTAATAAATGTAGATTATCTAAAACAAGTTTACTATAAATCCCTATTGCCTTTGGATAAAATTAATGAATTTCTAGTCTTTTTCGAAAATGATCACGCAGACGAAGTGACAAAAGTTTTAATCTCGATCATGAATGTTGCAATTACCAGTACTCTCCTAGATAATTTTGAAACCCTGGATGATAAAAAACAATTTTTAAGATTATGCCAAGATGATTATCAAAATCCAAAAATTTTAGATTTTTTAATCGACAAGTTTCCAGATAGCCAACAAAATATTCTCGAAAGTATTGAAAGATCACTGCTTTCTGCTCAAAAATTCATTATTGAGGGTTAACTTCTTCATTTTCATATTCAATTTTGTGCCTCACTGTAGTATCTTGTATTAGTATGCTTATCATTAACCTACATGTCGGATCACGTTTTCCTATCAATCGTAAAAAATTGAGAGAGGCTGCTCAATTGGTACTAAAAGAAAATAATGTTGATCACGCCCAAATCGATATTTCTGTTGTTGGTAAAAGAAAAATTAAGCATTTAAATGAATCGGAGCTCAAACACTCGGGAGAAACAGATGTTTTGTCTTTCCCACAACATGAGAAAGACAATCTCTATGATTTTCCTTTGCCAGAAGGAGTTCCGCCTCACTTAGGAGATGTAGTTATTAGTTTTCCCGAAGCCGTATCAACTGCAAAGCGCTATGGAAAATTAGTTGATGATCAACTTTGTTTTTATTTACAACATGGAATGATGCACCTACTTGGGTATCACCATGATTAGACTTCAAAAAAGGCCAATCACCAATGTCTTGGAATAGAAAATATCGACCGACTAAAATTGAAGATCTGCATTTAGACTCTGTCAGAATCCAGCTTCAAAGAATGATGGATGCAGGTAAAATTCCTCAGTCGCTCTTGTTTGCCGGTCCAAAAGGCACTGGCAAAACATCTTCTTCAAGAATTATTGGGGCCATTGTTAATGATCCCAAAAATGGCAATCAAGTTGATCTGGCTTATTTTGGCAAAAGCTCCAAAAAGAATGCTACCAAAATTAAAGATGATGCTCAAAAATTAGTTGAGCCTGACAATGATAATGATTTTGCTAGAAAAATTTTTGAAGGCACTTCTTTTGTTGTCCAAGAAATGGATGCCGCTAGCAACCGCGGAATTGACGATATTAGACAGCTTAGGTCTAAAGCATTTCTACCTCCTCAAGCAGGTAAAATGTCCGTTTTTATCCTTGACGAGGCTCACATGCTTACTACAGAAGCATTCAATGCTCTGCTCAAACTTTTAGAAGAACCTCCTGAGCATACTATATTTATACTTGCCACAACTGAGATTCACAAGATACCACCGACCATAGTTTCTAGATGCCAAACTGTGGAATTTCATAAAGCCACAAAAAATGAGCTTATTAATACTCTCAAGAAAATCTTGATTAATGAAAAAATAGCATTCAAAGATGACGCTTTAGAAATGATAGTTCAAAGAGCTGATGGAAGTTTTAGAGATGCAATTAAATTGCTAGAGATGACAGCTCAGGCTGGAAAAGTAACAGCCAAAGAAGTCGGAGTTTATTCTTCGTCTTCAATCGATGGCGAAATTACCAACTTAATTGATAACTTGCTTGATAAAAATGAAGTAAAAGTTATTGAAGTTTTTGAAAGCTTAAGAAGTAAGAATATTGAACAAAGATTTTTCCACAAATCACTTTTAGAAACTCTTCATACCAGTCTGCTTCAAAACTTGAATGTCAAAGAAGGCAGACCAATCGTTAATCAAAAAATTTCACAATTTTTATTAACCGAATTAAGTAGCGATTTTTTATCAACTCCAAGCCCAATTCCACATCTTACCCTAGAATTAAAAATATTAGAGCTAATTGATAGATCAAAAAATAAAAATACAAAAACGTCAGCATCGCCAACAAAGCAACAAGTAAAAAAAAATCCTGAAAATCTAGCAGTCGATAATTTAGTCAGCACCACAACTGACTCAATTACAGTTGCAAATTTTAGTTACAACTCCGAAATCGACAACCCAATATCAAATCAAAGAGCAACTGAAGTTATATCCACTTTAGAACTAAACGGCGATGGAAATAAACTTTGCGAAAAATGGAATAATTTTGTTGACCTAGTGGCGAAAGATAACTTTACAATTGCCTCTCTTTTGCGATCTGCAAACCCAATCTCAGGAAAAATTGGCGAAGCAACTATTGGAGTGTTCTACAAATTTCATCAAGAACAACTTACCCAACCGAAATTTAACGCTCTCCTTCAAGAATTTGTAAAGAGCATTGCTGACGGATACTTAAAACTTGATTTTATTCTAACTCAAACTCCTGCCAAAGCAGAACTAGTTGAAGTTGATAATAATGATACATTGGCACAAATAGCTTCTCAGGCATTGATGTAGATGGGCTTTGATTAAAATCATCTGTAGCTTACAAAGTAAAGGTGTAGTAGAATCTGAAGGGAAAGACAAACGCAATAAATAAGTACGAAAGGCATATATGGCAAATCCACTAAGTGCATTAGGCGATCTTAATAAGTTAAGAAAACAAGCTCAAGCAATGCAAAAACAGCTTCAAGCAGAAGAAATTAGAATTGAAGAAGGCGATATTTTAGTCGTTATTTCTGGAGATCAAAAAATCAAACAGTTTTCAGTTCAGGGCATCTCAAGCCCAGAAGCAATCGATGTTCTTAACAAAGCTATTAAAAAATCACAAGAATTAGCAGCTAAGAAACTTCAATCAATGACTGGTGGCTTAGGTGGAATGCTCGGAGGAAAATAATTTTGAAATTTTTGATGGAATCTTCATGAAAATATTGTTTGCCTCTCAAAACAAAGGTAAACAAAATGAAGCAAAAGAGCTATTCAAATCTCTTGACGTTGAGTTAGCTTTTCCTGATGCTTTTTCAGAATTAAATGATTTTGATGTTGAAGAAACTGGCAAAACATTTATTGAAAACGCGATTTTAAAAGCAAAAAGTTATTCCAACATTGTTAACTTACCATGTATTGCAGACGACTCAGGAATTATCATTGATGGTATAGATGGTCTTCCAGGAATACATAGTAATAGATGGTTCAATGGAACTTCAGATGAGAGAAACGCAGAAGTTTTAAAAAGATTAAAAAATAAACAATCATCACAAGAAAGATCTGCTAGATACTTAGCTGCTGTTTGTTTCTATGATCCAAAAACTGAAGAATATGAGACCTTTGAGGAAGTTCAAGAAGGTATCATTGGAAATAAAATTATTGGAAATGCTGGATTTGATTATGATAGAATCTTTATTCCAAAAGGATACGAAAAAACGTTTGCTCAATTAGGTGATGAACTTAAAAACAAAATGTCTCATCGAGCCAGAGCTTACGAAAAAATTAGGTTATTAATTGAAGTACTATCAAGGGAAAAATAATGAACGATTTATATACACCAACTAAAATAATCTTAGAACGCTACGCCGACGTTCTTGTTAACTTTGCACTAAATTCTGGAGCCGGAATTAAAAAAGGAGAAGTGGTTGAAATCAGCATTCCTGATATTGCAAAACCACTGGCCAAAGAATTACAGATTGCGGTACTCAAGTCTGGAGGTCATCCAATTATTAAGTTGATTCCAACCGGCGATTTTATAAAAGATTTTTTTGAGTTTGCATCTGACGAACAACTTATCCATTTTCCAAAAAAGTATTTTAAAGCTAAATCAAATCTTCTTGACCACGCTATCTCAATTATTGCCGAAACTGATCCTTTAGAACTTATCAACATCGATTCAAAAAAGATCATGAAGACTCAACTTGCAAGATATCCATATAGAGAATGGCAGTTCGAAAAAGAAAGAAATAATAAATTTACTTGGACAGTTGGTCTTTATGGTACTCAAGCAAAAGCTGATAATGTTGGGCTCACACTCAAAGAATATTGGGAACAAATAATAAATGCTTGCTTTTTGGATAAAAAAGATCCAGTCGAAGAATGGCGCCAACTCTCTCAAGTACAAAAGGATATTAATACCAAGCTAAATAAGCTTGAAATTGAAACACTTCATATCGTTGGACCAGATGCTGATTTAACAGTTAAATTAGGTGTAAATAGAGCCTGGAGAACTGGTGGTGGCGCAAATATTCCCAGTTTTGAACATTTTACTTCTCCCGACTGGAGAGGAACAAATGGTTGGATTAAGTTTAATCAGCCACTTTATAGATACGGAAATATTATTGAAGGCGTAGAACTAGAGTTCAAAAATGGCTTAGTTACTAAAGCTATCGCAAAAAAGGGTGAAAAAGTTCTTAGAGATATGATCGAAACCAAAGATGCAAATAAAATTGGTGAGTTTTCACTCACTGACAAACGACTTTCAAGAATCACTCATTCCATGGCAGAAACTTTGTTTGACGAAAATATTGGTGGACCTTTTGGAAACACTCACATCGCCGTCGGTATGGCCTACAAAGAATGTTATAAAGGCGATGCTTCTAAGGTCAAAAATAGTGAATGGAAAAAAATGGGTTACAACAATTCTTCAGTCCATACAGATATTGTGAGTACGGTTGATAGAACTGTCACTGCAACTCTGACAAATGGGGAAAAACTCTTGATTTATGAAAATGGACAGTTTGTTTTGTAAAGTCTGAAGATTTTTTAAAATTATCGAAAATGGAGCAATTTCTGTTGCCGACGCAAAAGAAAATTATCTTCTACTAGCCTTATTTCGTTCTTGTTTGTTCAAAACTCTTTTTCTTAATCTTAAAGACTTAGGAGTAACTTCTAAAAGTTCATCGTCTTCTAAGAAATCCAAACATTGTTCTAAACTCAAAATAGTTGGCGGAGTTAGTTGAACTCCAAAATCAGCATTGGCACGAAAATTAGTAAGCTTCTTGCCCTTAGCAATATTCATTTCCATATCTTCTTGTTTCTTGTTGATTCCAATAATTTGACCTTCATAAACAGATTGACCTGGAACAATAAAGGTTATGCCTCTTTGTTGAATGGAATCAAGCGCATAGGCGGTGGCTGTTCCTGATTCAGAAGCAATTAAGACTCCATTTCTAATTTTTGAAACTACAGCTGAAATTGGAAAATATCCCATGAATCTACTTGCAAATAAACCATTACCTCTGGTTTTGGTTAAAATTTCAGTTCTAAAACCAAGAAGGTTTCTTGTGGTTATTTCAAAAATCATCTTTGTAACATTTTTCTCATTTGTTACAGAATCTTTCATCTGAGCTCTTCTTTTTCCTAATTCCTCAACTACTGCACCTGTATACTCAGCATCAATTTCAACTGTTAATTCTTCAACTGGCTCGCATTTTACGCCATCAATTTCTTTGATAATAACTTCAGGTTTACCAACTTCAAGTTCATAACCTTCACGTCTCATGTTTTCAATTAACACAGCTAAATGGAGTTCTCCTCTACCAGAAACAATAAAACCTGTTCCATTAGAATTTGGAACGATTCTCAAGCCAATGTTAATTTTACGTTCTCTCTCTAATCTTGATCCAATTTGTCTGACGGTAAAAAATTCACCTTCTCTTCCCAAGACTGGAGAAGTACTTGCGGCTATTTGAATATTCAAAGTTGGTTCGGTAACAATGATCATTGGAAAACCTGTTGGATCTGCCGGATCTGCAAGTGTTTGACCAATTTTAACATTAGAATTTCCAGTAATTGAAATAATATCTCCTGGAAAACTTTCTTGAACGGGAATTGTATTTAAACCTTCGCTAGTAAAAACACCTTGTGCTCTAAATGAGCCAATTTTAGTATTTTCTTCAAGCACAAATATTTCTTGATTTGTCTTTAATGTTCCCTGAGCAACCTTACCAACAGCATAAGTACCTTTATAACTATCATGTTCGATATTAGATACAAACATTTTAAATGGTTTTTCTGGTTGACCGTTTGGTTCTGGTACAGTTTCAAGTATTTTTTCAAATAATGGTTTGAGATCGCCTTCTTCATCGAAAGACATTGGCATTTCTTCCCAAACTTTGCCTTCTCTTGCAACAGCATAAAGAACTGGAAACTCTAGCTGATCATCAGAATTAGCGAGTTGTAAAAATAAATCATCGATTTCTGCCTTAACTCTTTCTGGTTCGGCATCTTTTCGATCAATTTTATTAATCACAACCAACATTTTTAATTTATTTTCCAAAGCTTTTTCCAAAACAAATCTGGTTTGTGGTAAAGGACCTTCGGCAGCATCGACAATTAAGAGTGCGCCTTCAGCCATACTAATAACTCTTTCAACTTCGCCTGCAAAATCAGCGTGCCCTGGGGTATCGATAATATTTATTTTCGTTCCTTCATACATAACTGAAGTGGTTTTAGCCAAAATAGTAATGCCTCTTTCTCTTTCTTGATCATTACTATCAAGAATGGTTGTTTGAGTCATTTCTGCTTGATTTTCACGAAAAGTTTTGGTTTGTTTTAACATGCCATCCACGAGAGTTGTTTTTCCGTGGTCAACGTGTGCAATAATGGCAATATTTCTAATTTTCATTTATGACCTTTAGGTTACTTGTGCCCTTTCAGGGTATAGTTTACTCATTTCTCTTCTCAGTTTTGGTGTGAATTGCTAAATTAAAATTGATCGCAAATCCATCTATTAACTCTGGGCAACATCTGTAATTTATAGATTGATGCAAGAACACTATATTATACAGCATGTGTAGATATTTTGTTGGTGCAAATGTTGGTGCAGATCCTTATCGAAACTTAAAGTTGCTCAATTTGAATTTTTCTACTACACTTTAGAGATGGAATTAACTAAAAAGAACCCAATTGCTTATTTTTGTGCTGAATTTGGCTTTGATAAAGATTTGCCAATCTATGCAGGAGGCTTGGGAATATTATCCGGTGACACCATCAAAGAAGCAGCTGACGAAAATATTCCATTTGTAGGTATCGGACTTTTATATAGAGGATTTAAAGCTGTCCAAAAGATTTCTGAAGATGGCATGCAGTCAGAAGATAACTATCTTTTTGATCCTGTGACTAGTGGCATGGAGCATGTATACAAGGATGAAATGCCTCTTTTTATCAAGGTTCACATGACTGAAGTTGACGTTTGGGTCCGATGTTGGAAAAAAACTTTTTCAGAGAACGTCATTCTTTATCTACTTGATACTGAGACAGATCAAAACTTACCGAGCGAAAGAAGCATTACCTCAACTCTTTATAGTGGCACTCAGGAATCAATGCTAAAACAGCAAATAATTCTAGGAATTGGTGGAATTAAAATGCTGACTGCCCTCGGAATTCATCCTGAAATCTATCACATGAACGAAGGTAGGCCAAACTTTTTACATTGGCAGCTAATTAGAGAAATGATGGACACACATAATATCAGTTATGAAACCGCTAAAACACGCGCTAAAGAAAAAACTGTTTACACTAATCACACCTTAGTAGCCGCTGGAAATCAAGAATACTCAATGGATTTGCTTAAAGTTTTTTCAAAATATTATGCCGATAAAATGGGCATTAGCAATGAATTACTTTTGAGCGACGGTGTTGGACCTGACAAAAGCCCAGATACTTTTTCAATTACGCGGGCAGCATTAAACACTTCTTCAAGAGCAAACGGAGTTAGCAAAGTGCACACTAATTTTTCAATGAAACTTTGGCCAGAATATAATTGGACAAATATTACTAATGGCGTCCATTTACCTACATGGCAAGAACCAAGTGTCAAAAATGCCAAAGGTGATGTTCAGGCTCTATGGGAAACTCATAATCAACAAAAAATAAAACTAGAGGCCTTTGTAAAACAACAAACAGGCTATGGCTACAATCCAAACTTCTTAGTTATTTCTTGGGCTAGAAGATTGGCTGGCTATAAAAGATTGGAAACAATTTTTGAAGATATAGAAGAACTTAGAGCAATAATTAGAGATGAAGATAGACCAATTCAACTGCTTGTTTCTGGTAAAGCGCATCAAGGTGATAATTACGGAAAACAAATGCTTCAACAAGTTATTGGTTTTATGAAACGAGAACTTGTCGGTCACGCCTTGTTTATTCCAAATTATAATATTGAAATAGCTCAAATGCTCACAAGAGGATCTGATGTTTGGTTAAATACTCCAGAAGTTGGAAAAGAAGCTAGTGGAACTTCAGGGATGAAAGCCATAAGTAATGGTGTACTCAACTTAACTGTTGCTGAAGGCTGGGCTGCTGAAGTTGACTGGAATGACACCGGCTGGGTCTTAGACCCTACAAATCTTTCAGAGGATTTATACAGTCAGTTAGAAACAAAAGTTGCGCCATTATTTTACAAAAGAAATACAAATGGCGTGCCAGAAGAATGGGTTGCTATGATGCAGAAATCAATTTTGCTGGCTGATAAATTTAGCGCTACAAGAATGTTTAAAGAATATCGAGAGAAATTATATAAATGTGGACACAATCAATATGGCAATAACTAAATATAAAAAATACTATACTTTAATGACTGAACAAAATAAAAAATTGTTTGACGATTTTGAAATAATAAATAATGATTTTGAAATGAACAGCAGCTCCCGATTAAATACTACGAAATTTCATAAAGTTGGCTTAGAAGTTGTTGATGTCGTAAGATTTTGGGAAAGAAAACTTTGTTCTGGAATGGAAAGAGGTAATAATAGTGTCTATTCCGATAAATTAGCCGATAAATTTTGGACTGAAGTGCGTAGTCGTTTTTCACAGATTGATATGGTTGGAGTTAAAACCAAGTAGACTATCAACGCTAAATAACGCTATACTTAAACAATGCCTGTCTTTCTAGAAATTAGCATAGTTCTTGCACTTGCCACTCTCATCTCGTTTGTAATGAAGTATCTTAAACAACCTTTAATTGTTGGATACATTCTTACCGGAGTTTTAGCTGGACCATACGTTTTAAATCTTTTACAATCGCACGAGACGTTAGAATTATTTTCCAAACTGGGAATCACCATTTTACTTTTTATTATTGGTATTCATTTAAGCCCTAAAATTATTAAGGAGCTGGGATCAACATCTTTTTTGGTGGGATTAAGTCAAATTGTAATAACTTCACTGGTAGGTTTCACAATTGCTATCTTTCTTGGCATTGATCGAATTGCAGCGCTTTATATAGCCATTGCTCTGACGCTTAGTAGCACAATCATTATTTTAAAATTGATTTCAGACAAAGGAGATACCCACAAACTTTATTCCAAACTGACAATTAGTTTACTAATCATTCAAGATGTAGTCGCAACTTTTGTACTGTTGCTTGTTTCTTCATTTTCAAAATCAGTTGAAATGAATGTCAGCAATCCAATGAGCCTAATGCTCCTAAAAGTCATGGGATTAGTTCTGGGATTTTCAATAGTTATTAAATATTTACTGCCAAAAATGATCAACTTCGCTTCCAGTAATCAAGAATTATTATTTTTGTTTTCAATTTCTTGGGGGCTAGGAACTGCAATTGCTTTCAACATATTGGGCCTATCAATCGAAGTTGGAGCACTAATTGCAGGAATAGCACTATCAACTTCTGAGTTTGCTGAAGAAATCAGTTCAAGACTTCAGCCACTCAGAGACTTTTTTATTGTTTTATTCTTTATTTTCTTAGGCGCAAGTATGATTTTGGATATTTCAGTTAGTAATCTACTTCCTATCTTAGTACTTTCATTATTTGTGCTAGTGGGAAATCCAATTATTTTGGTAATAATCATGAACCTACTTGGATACCATAAAAAAACTAGTTTTATGGCTGGGATGGCCATTGCTCAAATTAGTGAGTTTTCTTTAATTTTGGCTACCTTAGGAATGCAAGTTGGTCATTTGAGTAAAGAGGTAGTTACACTAATAACATTTGTTGGTTTAATCACAATTTCTGGGTCATCATATTTTATTATTCATGCAGAAAAAATGTACCCTTATCTAAAAAGATTTCTTACCATTCTTGAATTTAGAAAAAATAATAAAGAAACGCAACCTAAAAACAAAAAATTCGATGTATTTTTATTTGGATTTAATAGATCGGGAAATGATTTGCTCAAATCACTTAAAGAAATGCAATATAAAATTGCAATTGTAGATTATGATCCTGAAACCACAAAAAGATTACCAGGAAATTTTAAAAATTTCTTTTTTGGCGACGCCAGTAGCATCGAATTTCTAGACTCTTTGCCCTTGATTAAAAGCCAGCTAATTATTTCAACTCTACCAGATTTAGAAACAAATAAACTTTTGATCAAATACTTAAACAAAAACCAGTCTAAAGCTGTCGCGATAATTTATGCTCATAATAAAAATGACGCCTTAGATTATTATGATTCTGGAGCAGATTATGTGGTCTTACCGCATTATATTGGAGTAAAACACACTGCAAACTTAATTAAAAAAACTGGTATTAATACCAATAGTTTTAAAAGAAAAAGAAGTCTACATCTCAAAGAACTTGCAGCAAGTCTATTAGATTAGAGTTAGTATTCCCCAAAACTACAATTCTACACTTTTAGCTTCTAAAAAACTCTGAATTTCTTCATCTGACTTTTCAAATCCTGGTAAATAATCAATGCCTTCACTTAGATCAAGATCTTTAAAGTATGAAAGTTGAGAACGAAATAACTTTTCATTAAACTCTTGAGTAAAAATCTCTCTAGCCTTATCAGCAATACTCTTAAAAGAAATATTTTGAAGTATAAAGTAAAGATCTACATAATCTTTCCACTTTGTTCTCTTACCCAAAGCAAAAGCCTTCATAGCAGCTAAAGTTTCCAAACTAGGCATGCCAACTATGTCGTCAAATTTCTTGGTATATTTAATTGGAAAATTATATCTATAAAAAGTAAACTGAACTTTATTTACTAATACCGTTAACTCTGTTTTTCCTTCAACAAATGTGTGATCTATTGAATAATGTTTTTTAATCACATCTCTAACCCGATCATTACTGAATGGTTTTTGAATAAATAAATCAAAGTCTATAGATCTTCTGTGTCCAAGTTGCAAAGCAATAGCAGTGCCTCCAACTAGACCAAACTGAGATGAAAATTCTTTAACCAGAGGTAAAAGTGCTAGCTGATTTTTATTTAGAATGTGTTTGTGCATGAATCTTGAAAAATAATGAAAAAAAATGTTCTATTTGAGGTTTGTAGTTAGAGCGTTTATTTTTTTGAGTATTTTTAAACAATTTCCAAGATTCATTCAAACCCTTAATTTTAATAAAATCTTTAACGTCATCCCAATCACCATAATTAAACACATGCTCTAAAACTGATTTGTCTGACATACCATCAATGTCCTTAATATACCAGGCTAGATATGGTTTGTTTTTAATAATATCTTGAGGAGAATTCATATAATATATTCTATCAAAATTGATAGTGTTTGTCAGTCTCAAACTATTTGGAGCAAAATGAGTGCTACCAATTTCCATTTCCAATATTTAGAATTTCTTTACTATTTTGGATTTGACTAAAAATTTCTTCTGATTTAATTGGCGCCAACATTCCGCGATTATCAGAATATCTTTTACCAGATTCACCCAAATATGTGATTGTTTTAGACATCAAGGCAAATCCGAATTTTTCATACCAAGTTACTAAAAATGACTGAGTATCTGTACATAATAATACTACATCACAATTAATTTTTGATAATTGCGTCATTGCAAAATTCATAATTATATTACCTATACCTTGTTTTCTTTTGTTCATTGCTACTCTGAGCCTACCTATTCCACCTAGCAATATTTTTTTTCCATTTAAATTTAATTTTCTCTTATAAATAACTGCCATACCAACAATATTTTTTCTTTCAAAAGCAATGATCCAATAAGCTACGTCTTTTCCTGACCAATATTTGTCTCGATGAACTTTTATTTCTGCCTTAGTTTTTTTTCTTCCCTGCATGCCCGCATTATTTTTTCTAAAAAGAGAAATTTCATTTTCCAAATCACTATCAAGAATTTTATAAACTTTGATACTAATTTCCAGAGTTTTAGGCATATTTGCGGATAAAAACCTATTGCTTGGTAGCCATCGTCGTTAGTCAGGAGAATATCAATCATGGTGAGCAACCTTCGTTTTTTGAGTCATAATACCTGCGCCAATAATCAAAATTGCACCAATTATTTGAGGCAAAATAAACAATTCTTTAAGAAAGATTACTGAAATTAACAAAACTATCACCGGGACTGCCATCGACATAATAGTAGTGTAGGAAGCGCTGGCTACTGATAAAGTTTTATTTAAGTAGACATATATTAACGATTGTAAAAATGAAGAAAGGATAATTAGAAATAATAGTTCAGTGTTAAAAGAAATCATATTTTTTGTTACAACTAAAAATAATACTGAAACAATTGCACCCATAAGAGCTCTATAAAAAGACACGACATTGGGGAGAATATCTTTTTTTATTACAGCTTTATTTATTATGGTAGCAACAGCAAATCCCAAAGCTCCAAGTAATATAAAAATATCACCAATTTGAGGTAAAATTAGTTTTCCTTTAGTTGAAATTAAATATGAGCCCAACAACATGGTTGCTACTAAAATAACTTTCAGCCGACTCAATGATTCTTTTAAAAATAAATATGCTAATAAAACAACAAAAGCTGTTGATGTTTTAATCAAAAATCCATAGTTAGCTGCGGTTGATAAATTTAAACCAATATTTGAAACAATATTTGCCAATCCACCGCCAATAACTCCTGAGATAATTGCCCCAAAAATACTTTTTTTTGATCCTGAAATCAATGATTTGGGATTCGTAGCTAATAAAAATATTGCCAAAAATATCGTGCTGCCAACCAAAGTTTGAAAAGCAAGTTGAATTGGATCTATACCCCGTTGCAAAATAATTCTAGTTAAAATAATATTCAATGACCAAGAAATGGAAAAAAGAGATACATATTGAAATTTTAAACTAAATTTTGTCATATATGAAATTATTCTGTATAAAGCTCTATCTTCCTTGGAAATCCTTGCCCTTAGCAGAAACAACTATTTTATCTTTGCGGAAACCAACTCTTTCAACAAAACCTCTTTGTCTAGCCATCAAATAAGTATTATAATAAGGACTATTTGCATCTATTTTCTCACCTCTTTCAATCATCCTCAAAACTTCTCCCATAAATGGATACCTTGATCTTAAGTCTGAAACTTCTTTTGTTTTCATAATGATCATACTAACAAATATTGTTTATTAAATCAAACTATAGTTGGCTCTTCTCAAATTAACGGGGTAATCACTCTTCTGGGTACTTGAAGGAGCAAACACGTTGTACGCATAATGAGTGTATGCATAAATCATCACTCTCTGGGATATTGGGTCTTTCCAAATACTCTATAATCAAAATTGAAGAACATCAGTATTTTCCAATTGAATAATGAGCCTGAAAATCGATAAAAAAGTATAGGATCAAGTTGTTGTTTTTGATCGATGATTTTTGCTTAATTAAATAGCAAATTCCTTTCTTTTTGTACTAATTTTGCTATTTCGTTATCTGAATATCTATTTGCAATTTGTTCTAACTGTTCTAGTGTAACATGAGGTTTTAAAAATTGCTCACAGTTTGGAATAGACTTAAATTTTTCAAATGGTGTCATGTAGTTTTCTTGTGGATAGATTTTTCTTTGTTTACCTTTTTTATCAGTAATAATTTTAGGGAAAGCACAAGGTCTGTGATAGTTGATATATTCATGAAATATACCAAAATAAAATTCTTTTGATTGTTTTGCCATTCGGGTTGTCGTGTAATTCATCTGTTTGAGCCAATAGAACTATTTCTTTTGCTAAGTACTTTCTACTAAACACATTTCTTAAGTACCTTTTTTTAACAACCTTGCCAACTTGTTTTTGAGATTTTATTAAACGAGTTAGTTGTGAATGTGAATAACCTGTAACTTTTTTTAAGTAGTTTCTTACTAAGCTTTTTTTACTCTTTTCTAGTTTGTAGTAACTGAATTTTATTAAAACATCAGTGATCCACTTATATGTTTCTTCTTTGGAATTTGAAACAAAATCACAGGAAGTTGTTCCGTCTAAAAAGTTTTCAATTTGTTTAAATGTGTTGATTTGTTTGTCATTCATAGTGATTGTCATAGATCACAGATCATACAACAAACACATGTCCTATATTATTCTCAGGCTCATTATTCGATTAGAATCAAATCATCATTTCAGGCTCATCTTGCATTGGAAAAGACTGTAATTGTTTGCATTTTATAAATATGCTAATATACAAATATGGAAATGATTAAGAAAAATATAACTTTGGTCATTGGTATATCAATCCCAATTTTGATGATTTTGTTCGTGGCGGGAAGTATCTATTTGCCCGGACTTTTCATAAAACCACATTTTAATTTTTTGTATGTAAGTGGAGATGATTCTTATTATTACAACAATGGACAGCAGTATTCTATTCAAAACGATAAGTTGATAAAAAATGAAATTAAGCAACCAGAAAATTCAAACTATACTCCGCCACGAGTTGAGTCAAAATTGTATCTTTACGATGTCACAAAAAATGAGAGCAAAGAAATTTCTTTTTCCGAAGCGCAAAATTTAAACTTGGACTCCAATCTAAAATCCCCCGATGATTTTGAGGTCGTTTATGGAAGTCGCGATAGTGGCTTCTTCCCATTTTTCTGGGGTGGAGGAACAGATTATAACGCTAGATATTTAAAAGGTCATAACGTGAGCAAAAAATTAAATCTCCAGCTAAACGGAAGCTCATATTATTATAATTTCCGTTTTCTTGGCTGGATAAAATAAAATAATATGGCAACAAAAGAAGAAGTTCTACAATACATTAAGACACTCGCCGAACAAAAAATTGTTACAAAAAACGAGATAGATTCGGCGTATGATTCAGGGAGTGGGGTTAAAACAGATGTCGTCCTCACAAAAAAACTCGGCATTGCTGAAATTTTATATTATATCGGTGGAGCAATTGTATTTTTGGGTATTGCAATTTTGCTAGCACAAAATTGGTCAACCCTTGGTTTTGGAACGAAAGTTTTGGCAACTCTTGGTGCAGGTGTCGCCGCGTATTTTGTCGGGGTTCTATTTAGTAGAGACGAACGAACAGAAACTGTTGGTTCTGCTTTTTACCTTATCTCGGCTCTCGTTATTCCTATGGGTCTTTATGTTGTTTTTGATAACGCAGGTTTTGACGCCAGCAGTTATGGGTCTCAAAGTTTAATTTCGGGAATACTTTTTGGTATGTATCTTTTGTCATATGTAGTTTTCCGAAAAAATGTATTTACATTGTTCAGTATTCTTTTCGGGACATGGCTTTTCTTCAGTCTTACCAGTTTTATGATCGGTGGTGGAGCGTATTTTGACAATTGGAAATTCTACGAATATCGTGTTCTTGTCGTAGGTATAACTTATATGTTGATTGGCTATGCCTTCTCAAAAAATGAGCGTGCCTCACTTTCTAATTTTCTCTATGGTTTTGGTATCCTCGGATTTCTTGGTTCAGCTCTATCACTAGGTGGTTGGGAGCCAAACCAAAATGTATTTTGGGAATTGATTTATCCTGGCCTCATCTTTGGAGCACTATTTCTTAGTGTCCATATCAAGAGCAAATCGTTTCTTACATGGGGAACTCTGTTCCTCATGGCTTATATTCTCAAAATCACTTCGGAATATTTCTCAAGTGGTTTGGGTTGGCCTCTCGCACTCGTTATCGTTGGGCTTGCGATGATTGGTGTAGGATATATGTCTATTTCGCTTAAAAAGAAATATTTGGTAGTTTAATTAGTCGCCGATTTTTTTCCGAAAACCCCCAGTCCGCATTAGTATTTTTAATCATTTGGATTTTGCTCGAAATAGTTTCGAACTTTGTCCAACAAACACCGCCAAAACTGACAGAAAATTACATAATCAAACACAAAACTACATTATAAAGATTATCTAATTTAGTTTCCTTATTCGTTCTCTTCTTTCAATATACCTTTCAACAGCTTCCGTGGTTGTGAGCCAGTTCCTTCCTTGCTTGTGTGCTTCTAGCTTACCTTGTCTGGCCAAAAGATTGAGATATTTTGTAGAATAAGGGGTTTTACTGCTAATTTCAGATAAAAGTAGAAACTTTTCTCTTTTTTCGGAAGATGGCGTGAGCGTTTTTAAGTAGATATCCAATGATCTTTCTACTGCTTGGGCAATGAATTTAACCAATGCTATGTAGTTGCCTTTATCTGCTTTCTCTAACGCTTGATAGTACTTTTTACGATCATTTTTTAAAATAAGAACTAAAGGATAGCCAGACTTCATTAAAACAATGTTCATCGACAGCCGTGAAGTCCTTCCATTTCCATCAAAAAAAGGATGAATATAGACCAATTTATGGTGAAGTAGGGATGCTAGCTCAATGGAATGAAGGTGTTTTATTTCTCTTACAAACCAATTCATGAGTTTTTTCATTTCTGCAGGAACTAGTAAGGCATCGGGGGGAATATGATCAGCTCCACCAATAAAAACATTACTATTTCTATATTTGCCAGCAAATTCTTCATCGGTTTTTTTCATCACTAACTGGTGCAGTGTTCTAATTAAATGTTCAGAAAGAGTTGGATGTGAATCGTGTTGGACTATTTCGTATAAAAACTCTAGCGCTTCGTGGTGATCCTTGGCTTCCAAATGATCTTTTAACGGTTTGCCTTTAATTGTTAGGCCTTCATGAATGACTAAATAGGTTTCTTTTAAAGTTAAGCTATTACCCTCAATGGCGTTTGAGTTATAGGTCATCTCAATTTCGAACTGCTCTTTAAGTTTTCTTACTGCTGATGGTGGCAAAGGACGCAATGATTGTAATTTTTTCAGTTTCTGGTCGATGCGATTGGCTAATGCTGGTTGAAGGTAAGGCATAATACTAATATGGTTTGTTAATAAAATTATGCTATACCATATTAGTGAGTCCTGTCAACTACTGTTGTTTTGATCAAACATTTTGGTTAAAATGAACGCATGTCAGAAGAACTTTCTAAAGATATAGCACAAACCCTTGAGATTCCTTTTTCTGCCGCCAAGTTTGGTCTTTATGCCTTAAGAATTGTGGCTCGTTGTCAATCTGGAGACTTACTAGGACTTCGAGGGGGTCAGGATCTCAGAGTCGAAATAGATGATATTAAACTGCGTGAAATTCCCCAGAAGGATAAGCCACAATATAACAATATTCCACCTTCTTGGAATGGCACAGAGCTTAAAGGTTTAACAAAAACGGTTTTTTTCATTCTTCCTCTTAATAAGGGCTTTCATACTTTAAAGTTCATTCCAACAAAAGGTGCTCACGTTGAATCGTTTGAAGTAAGACCAATTGAGGATTTAAGAAAAGTTGTTTTTAGGTTAAATGATCAGGCTGAGGATGGTGATGGAAGACCTTGGTACACATTTGCATTCTTAAATTTACCCTTGCTGTCACTCACTGCAGACATATCTGTTTCTTGGCATTTTCTGGATGGTGACGACGTAAAACTCATTATCGATAATCGAATAGAAAAAAATACCAACTCAAAGCTGTGGAAGTATTGGTTATGGTCTGCCAGACCATGGCAAGTGTTTTTTGGAGCAATCAGAGAATCGAAAACTCTAACAACACATTTAACTACTGACATTCATTATATAGAGTTTTGGGTAGATAAAACTCCTATTTTTCATACTATAACCTTTGATCTGGGTGACTATCTGCTAAAGCGAATACCTACAGTTGAAAATCCCGAATGGACAGCGAATTTCGCCGATGATACAAATGAAATGCTCTTAGCTCGTCTCATCCTAGGAGAGGCTGAAAATCAATCAAGAGAAGCTAAGATTTGGGTTGGCGGAGCAGTCTTTAATAGAGTGAAAGCTAAAGCGTGGCAAAACTCAATACACGAGGTAATCTTGCAAAAGGATCAGTATGATACTTTTAAATCATCAAATATAAACTTTCCTAAAATTACTGACCCATTAAATGAGGATAAAAGTCAGTTAAGATTGAAAAATTGGCAAGAATGCTATGAGATAGCACAGAAATTGCTTTCAGAGGAAATAACTAACCCAACTATTGCTACTCATTTTCATGGCATTGGTGTCACTAAAGAGTGGTTTCTTGAGCATCTTGTACCTCAAGGAAAATTTCTCAAACAGATTGATGATACATACTTTTATTGGAGTCCTAATTAAAATGAATTATTCTGGGGAAAAACTTCGAAAAAATAAAATATTAAGATTAATCTGTCTTTTACTTATTTTCATTTTCTTTTTATATCAAGGAACTAAGATATTCTATCTTGATTATATAAGATCAAATCAACCAGAAGTAGCGCCTTTTATTCAAACCAGTACTCCTGGGTCAGAAACTAAACAAGAAATTGTTCATCCTGTTGAAATATCTACTGTTCCATTTGAGCAATTGGAACTGTTTGCCACAAATGACTATAACTTCCCGATTTTCGAAAGAGATGGAAGTCAATATGAAATTGTTTACCATGATAAAAAAATCACACACTTACAATTGTCTCCAGATAAAAGAAAAATAGGTTTTTATATACATGTGCCTCAGGATGAAGTGGTATTAAATAAAATGTCTCTGGTAATTATGGATACTGCAAAAAGGAACTTTAATGAAATGAGCGAAGCTGATCTAAAAGTTTCCAATTGGGAATGGAAAAATAATAACGAGTTTATTATTTATATTAATTGTGGTACAGGTTGCCATTTAGCTCATGTGCGTTCTGTAAGAGACGGAAAACTCATTGCAGAGTATTTAGATAAGCAAGATCAGGAATAATAATTTGTGCTTTAGTATTTCTGATAATAGTTCTAACATCGTTCACGATGCTCCGCCAAGATCAATATTAATTAAATTAAGGAAATAAAATGTTAGTAGTCGGAGGAGAAAAAGAAAAACGTCAAGAAGAAATACTCGCTAGAGGTCAACTCTGCCAGCAGATAGCTGAAGTTGCTTGGTCTAAACTAAATCAACAATATCAATTTCCAGAACAAAATAGGAATTCAGTTATTTCTAGAAAAGTAATTTTAATTAGTCCTCAACCAGAAAAAGGAGAAGTTTTACTTATTACTCAAGAATATGAAAGTCTTTCCGATAAAAATGTGCTCCATCGTTTAGCTATTAGACTTATAATTAATAGCCAAATCAATTTTCAAGTAGTCGCTTTTGCAATCACTTTTGACATCGATGAGCAAGGAATATTTAAAGGATTAAATACCTCTCTCAGTACGCCACAAATTTATTTAGAGACGAAAAAATTAGAGAATTTATTAAAAGCTGTTAACGATTGGTCGACTGAAAGCACTAATTAAAAATACAAAAGTACTCCGATTCTCCTTGACCTAATTCTACTAGCATTGGTGTTATTGCTTAAATTATAGATCAAAAAACTTACTCATAATCAAAGAAAAGACCTAGTAGACAACTTTCTTACTACTAAGCAATGTTCCATTTGTAGCCCAGACTAGCTTCTCTTGCTACGCAATTCACCTTCTACCCGATCAAGCGAACTCGCTAAGAAAATAAAAATTTGAGCATGACGAGGGTAAATCCCCCTCCCTCCACAAACTGTTCTAATAAACATCCCATAGTATTGAAATTTATATTCTATTTTGATATAATCATCAAATGAGAAGTGGAAAAGAATTTACAATTATAAGACAAGAACATGGATATGCTGGAATTAATGCCATTGGAGTAACTACAAATGGCGAGATAATAACGGCTAACTCTCTTGATGATTTTCCAAGAACCCGTGGGGGGGGGCTTACTAGGGTAATTAAAAATCCTCCTGTTGAACATGCTATGAGTGCGCCAGTCAAGGTATATTTTGATCCTACAAAAATATGTCCTCTTGGATGCGATCACTGTCTTGCAAATGTTCCAGCGATTAAAGAATCTAAAATGATAATTCCAACTCTTAGAAGAGATGAAGTTCGCGAGATTGTAAACCAGATAATAAGTTCTGGAACAATGGAAACTAAATTGGGAGGAGGAGAGCCATTTATTTACAAGCCGTTTTGGGATGCCGTTGAAGAGCTTGGTAATGCTGGTATCAGCATATCGACCAGTACCTCTGGAGTCACTTTATCTAATGAGAGAGCACTTTCTTCAAGAGAAATAGAACTTTTGAAAAATAAAAATGTAAAAATTTCTCTAAGTGTTGATGGGAACCCTGATTATCATGACAGACTAAGAAAAAAAGAGGGTTTATTAGCTGATATTTTGTCTGTTGGTATAGAGCGTTTATTAGGAAATGGAATAAACAGAAATAAAATTGAGTTTAGATCTACGATTCTTCATACAGAAGAATCTGTTAATCAACTTGAGTATCTTGATCAATTAGCAACTAGTTTTAAAATTAGAACTAGAATTAGATTGGCAAGACCAGCTGGAGGAGCAATAATAAATAATGTAGCTATTCTAAAACCAGATGCAATGACAATTAATATAATTGAGAAATTAAGGAAGATGGCACAAAATAATCCTTATATTAATTTAGAAGAATTTTTGAAATTCGACACTGTTGCCAGTATGAAAACTGGATTAGATTGTGGTGCGGGTACAAGAGCAATGTATGTTGATGCTGGGGGTAAAGTAACAACATGCGTATTCTTGGATGGATTTTTTACAAAATCTCACGACATCCTTAAAGGTAGCCAAAAATTGCTTGAAGTTTGGCAAAATGGAGAGGCCTTCTTAGAAGTAAGAGAATATTTGCAAAAAGAAAATGCTGAAAATTCATGTAAAGATTGCGCAAATGTAGATGCTTGTCAGGGAGGTGGTTGTCCAAGTGTTAGATTAACACTAGATCTTCCTACTAGCCCGCTTTGTCCAGCAAAAATACTCAAACATTAAAATTGTTAATAGAATGAACTATAATGCTATATAAAGTTTTTCCCTCTATAGCAAAGTTCCAAGTGCGTCCCATACTGCCCGCCAATTGGGAAATATTCGAACATATTTTTTAAATTCATTATGATATATTACTAATATGATGCAAAATAAAGAATCAACAAACGACCCAGAAAACTTAAATGTTACAAAAGATGTATTAGATGTTTCTTTGCACAATGCCTTAAGAGTATTTGATGGGGTTAGTCCAGTGACAACAATAAGAGGTAAAGAATTTCAATCAAATGGTTCATACCAAGCAAGATTGAGGATTATATTGAATGAAATGATAAATTCAAAAATTATAAAAGTTGATGGAGGACGAATTGAATTAGTTGGAGTTGATGAAAATGGATTAAATTATTTTTGGACTTTAATGCAATCCGTATTTGGTGAAGAAAGTGAAAATACATTTATTTACGCAGCGAGAACAGGACAAAGAAGGACAGAAGAAATTACTCTGTTTTTAACTGATGTATTATATTTAAATATTGGTAGCAATGGTGCAAATACGTCGGATATAATTACGTCATCAACAGATAATGAATCTGAAGATAGTGTCCATTTGGTTTACAAAAAATAAATCCCAGCAACATAAAGACAAACTATTTTAAAATTCGAAATATCTAACAGATATTGTTTGACATCACTCAAAACAAGTCGTGAATGGATATTTTTAGGCCGTTGCAACTTTTTTAATATTAGCAAGGCGATATTTTCTCAGCTTTATCTATCATTGACTAATTTTCAAAAAAAATTAACAATGATCTCATTATGCACGAAGAGCGATTCAATCAAGTTGATCATGATAGAAGTAGAGGGGTAGGTCCAACCATTAGCTATTTTTATAGTGATGATGTTGATGGTAATGATGTTCCAATTAAAGTTCGTATTAATGATCCAACAAAGGTGAATAAGTTACGAGCTTTGCGTAATGATCGCACCGCTAGTTTGGCAGAAGTTGGTTTGCCTGAAGAAGCAAGGCTTAGCAGAGTTGACGTAACTTTGGTTAATACGAGAAATCCAGATGATGTAGAAGTTATTTTTATTAGTGGTATTCACGCAGATGAAGTGCAAACGTCGAAAATTTATGAGATAAATACTAGTAATACTGGGGATATGTCTAGTTTGCCTAGAGCTGAAATCATTGAACCTAATGATACTGCAGCTATGTTGGGAAGACGAGACAACTTAGTTCCAATAAAAAATGAAGAAGTAGATGCCCTTATGGCAGAGGATGCTCTAAATTTAGTGATTTTGCCAAAGAATGGTCAGCTTGTAAATAATGAAAAATTGTTAGGCTTGGATGTGATAGCTGAGGCATGGACTGAAGAGGAACGAACTCAATTTAGGCAAGCGATGGATATTTTACGTGACGGAGATGATAAAAGCATTGATTACAGCTATGAATTGAAATTGCAAAAATTGCTTTTTACAATTAGAGACTTATTGAATAACAAAGATAAGGGCGAGATTAAACAAAAAAAGATTAATAGGGCAAGAAGGTATTTTAACTTAATTAAGCCATTGCTAAAAAAAATTAACGAATCTAAAAATTTTATACTTGCAAGAAAAATAAATTTAAATCGTCAATTTCCAGTTGATGAAAGATCTAATAACTTTGAAAACTCTAGAAAAGTGTTAACCTGGCCTGAAGCAAAGCTTTTGGTTACTGCTACAGCTGATTTGCCCAACGCTAAATATATTTTTTCTTTGCATGAAGATCCAGAAAATTATAAAGATGGCAGCGATGAGGAGCCTGATTCATATCAAGGTTTTTATTTTTACGACACTCACTACTTTTTTAATGATGATCCAGACAGAGACTTAGTTTTTAGACTCAAAGAAGAACTTATAGACGCTCTAAAAAAAGAGGGGTTTCATATCAAAAATGGAATCGATGATCCGAATGATCCTGATTTGGGATTGTCAGCTGAAAATGGATATATTAATGCACCAATTATAAATAAAGATGATCAGATGGATAAAGTTGATGGAACATATGAAACCGCCATGGTAGCTTTAGGTCTAAAAAATATTTTAAAAATTGAACGAGCGTTTTGTTTTGAGATTCCTGGGAAAATCTCTTCAGATCGTAAAACTTTACTATTAAGCATTCTTCAAGAAAAATTTATTTTGCCTTTTCTTAAAGCAAAGGATTGTTTTAAATAAGACCTAGGAAAAAACTTGTCTTGACAGAGTAAGATTATAAGTGCATCCTATACTGCCAGTCCACAACATGTAGAAGCTTTGACAAATCAATTTTTTCTTTTTGAGTATCTAGTGTTAATCAACGGTGGTTTTAGCAATGATTTCATCAATAATTGTATCTACAGAGACATCGGGATTGGCCATTCCATCAAGGCTAAGTGAAATGCGATGAAGCAGGGCAGGGCGAATAAAAACTTTGACATCTTCAATAGAAACAGTCGTTCTACCATCAAGCAGAGCATGTGCTTTTGCTCCACGAATAATTGCTTGGTTTCCACGTATTGTGCTACCTATTTGAACGTATTTTCGCACATTGGGAATATCTGATTTTTTAGGGTGAGTATTGTATAAAATTTTATTTATATACTCAATTACCTTTGAGGGAACTGCGACTCTCCCAATAGTTTCTTGAATAGCCATTACAGTCTCGAAGTCGGTTAGATTTCGATGTTTTTTATTATTATCTCCGACGAGTGTTGTTCCAATTATTTTTGCCAGAGCAGCCTGATCTGGCAAGTCCATATCAACTACGAAGCTAAATCTATCCAATTGTGCCTCTGGTAAAGGGAATGTACCAACACTACTAGCACTATTTTGAGTAGCGATGACAAAAGATATTTTTGGTAAAGAGCGTGTCCTACCATTTGTTGCTTGTTTTTCTTCCATTGCCTCGAGTAGCGCAGATTGAGTTTTTGGTGTTGCGCGATTAATCTCGTCAGCGAGCACAACGTTTGCAAATATTGGTCCCTTTTTAAAAATGTAACTACCATCAAGACCATTATTATAATAACCGACTATATCTGAAGCCATTAAATCTGGAGTGCACTGTATACGAGCAAATCTTAGTCCCAAAATATCTCCTAAAGATTTAGCTAGTTTTGTTTTACCTAGTCCAGAACTGCTTTCTAAAAGTACATGCCCTCCTGTGAATAAAGCAATGAGTACCAGACGCACAGCTTCTTCTTGTCCTATTAGGATTTCATTTAATTCTTTTTCAATAGTAGCTATTTCTTCAGAAGCCTCTTCAAAGTTTAGTGATATCTCATTGCCTGAACCATTCTCTAATTCTTCAAATAAATCTAGGTAAGATTGCAGGATTGAAAGTAGCTGTGTTAATTTGTCAATGACTTCTGAAGTGTTATCTTTTTTCTTAGGGAAGTTTTCGTCCAATTTCTTATTAAAAAGATTTGCCAAATCTGCAGTCTCAATTAGCTTCTCAACTTTATCTATAGCATTGTGAATTATTTTTTCAAATAATTCTATTTTTTTTCTATCTCTTGCAACTTCTGCTTTACCAATTCCTTTTTTTACATTTACATTTAAATTTAGTGCTGGCACAAAGTCCTTGACATTTTTGACAAAAATCTTTTCTTCAAGTACTTTAATTAGACGTAAAATACTTTCTGTATCTTCGACTTGCAATGACTCTATCTTTATTGTCTCTCCGATACTCGTTATTTGCTGTTCTACATGTGGTCTCATAATCATATTTATATTTATGATAGCATTTTAAGTTTTGAAAAACTACTAATAACTAGATACACACTGTAGTTTTATTTGGTCAATCTAGTTATACTAGTGGGTGATAATGAAAGAAAAAATAAGTGCGAGAGTTGGCAATAAAGTGGCGGAGACGAGACTTAGACCAATCGGTTTGTATAATGGATTGCTATTAGAAGATGATCCGCTATTACATAGTCTTATTAAACGGCGCATTGGTCAAAAATTAAAAAGTAGCGAAGAACATCCTTTACCATCGCAAATTGATGATGTTTTGCCAGAAGAATTAGTTATTTATTTGACTGAAGAAGTAGCGTTGCAGCATACTGATTTTCCTATTGCAAGTGAAAAACTAAGTAGACCAGTTTTTGAAATGATTTTGAAGAATATCGCACATCTAGATTTTAGAAGTTTCACAAATGCACATCATTCTGATTTTTCTTTATATGACCCAGATGTGATTACACCTCAAGTATCTTGGGCAGTTGAACAAATTTTTCAAAACTTACCAGGTTTTTTTAATTTATTTGATGAATTAATACAAGACGATTCTATTTTAGAAGAAGAACAGACTAATATAATTCGCAATATTTTTATTCTTGGATACTTGCACGGGGTTTTTAGTGACAGCAATCAAGATTCAGATACAGCTAAATTATTTTTAGTTAATTCTATTAGAAAAAGTAATGGCGCAGAAAAAAAACTAAAGTCATATCCAGTTTTTTTAAGGAAATTAGTAGAAATAGACCCGTCAACACAAACTTCTCCTAGATTAGATCATTTGAAGAGTCATTGGAAAAAACAACTTGCTCGTCGTTGGTTAATGATGTCTAGAGTAGATGAAGCCTCACCCGATGCATTAAGTCCAGCAACTAAAAAACAAGCAGAAATTCTTCTACCAATCGATAGAAGACCGGCGGAAAATTTAGCAGTAGCAAGAAAAATGGACCGATTTGCCAAAGCAAAAATGGCGTTTAAGGGTAATAATTTACTTCCAAGCCAAAATACTAGTTTGCAATCTAATGAGGCTGCTCAAACTAGAGAAGAGTTACATCTTAATATGGACGCGGCGCAACTTCGAGAATCAGCAACTATGCATATGAGAGATACCTTGCGTCTTTATCAAGGTAATAATCGAGAAGCTTTTCATAATGGTGGTCAAGTTACAGAAAAATGGTCACTTTATAAAATAGTGGCAGAGACAATTTTACAAAAATTAGTTTTAGGTTTTGCTTCTCTAAATGAATCAAAAAACGATGATAACAAATTTGATTTGGCTATGGACGAAATTGTTAAATCAATGATTCAAATTTTAACTCATTCAGGTGATGAAGTTTTGCTTATCAAAGAAATGTTTGGTTCAGATTTTTTTAATCTGGCTAAAATTGAGCAACTCTGTTTGATGTCTTTTACAGCACTTTCTTTTATCAATGGTGAGACGAGCACTTCAAAGCTTGCAATCCAGATTTTAGACAGATTGCTTGTGCCTCGTCTTAATCAATATTTTGATCTAGATAATTTAAAAAAAATTTCAAAAGACAATATTCCACCTTTTAGTTTTTTAGCCTTTGACAAGAAATTGTTTCAAGCCAAATCAGAACGAGCAAAAATAGCACTTGGTAATTTAGAACCAACTGATGAATTAACTAGTATTGATAATGAAGCTTTTCAACAACTTTTTAATGAACAAAAACAGCTATTATCTGGTGTTTCCAAGATTTACTCTTTTTTTGCATCATTAACTACTGAAAATTGGGGTGATTATGCCAAGTTTAAAACAGGTATTTTAGGTTTAATTTTTGCGGTTACTGCTTTTATTTCTGGATACCTTAATTTTAATTTATCTCAGGACTTATTAACAGAATCACTAAGCAATTTGTTTTCAAAAGATCTTCATGGCTTCTTGTTAAAAATTATGCCAATATTACTTACTGTCTCAAGCGGAGCTCTATTGATGGGAGATTTAGCAAGGCAAGACTTCAAAAAACTGTTAGCATCATCTTCTGAATTGAAAAATGAGTTAAAAAAATTTTCCACTGGCGGTTGGAGACAGGTTGTTATGGTACTTTTTTTGAGCATCTATGCATCGAGTTCAACTTTCCCATTATGGGAAAATCAGGCTAAAGAGTTGTTGGATTCAGCAAAAGATCAATGGAAGGAGATGTTTAATCGTGATCAAGAAGTTACGAATGAAGATTCGGCCACCATTGCGAAAAATTTTTGGGAGGATAGAAATCCAGAAGCTGTCAATACCAGCGACCTTTTGAAAGTTAAAAAGGTTGATTGGGGCGAGTTGGTGATAGGAGAAGATGTATTTGGAAAATCTACAAATTCCCCAATTGGTTTCATAACCACTTTTGTTGTTTCTCCATTTGTTTCTGATTCTGGGCAACAGGAATTCAGTACTGAAGTAAGGTTTGTTGATTCTTTAGACATTTGGAGTGGAGATAACATTGTGGTGAATGCTATGAGTTATTTTGTTGACGGAGATAATAATATTGTGTTTGAATTGGCAAATGGTGAGCAATTTATTCAGTCAGCAGCAGGTACGGATTTTGTTGTTAAAAATGGTTTAGCTAATGGTACAAATGGATTAGCAAGTTTTTTGGATACAGGTAGATATGTTGATAAAATCATTGTCGTAAATAAAGGAAATGATTCTCAGTATTTGTTTTTTGAGGATGGAGAAAATTTTAGATCATATAATAATCATGATGAATATTTTAGTTCATTGTCAGGAAATCAACTTGAATATTTTGTGGTATATAAGACTAATTCGAATATCAATAATGAAATACGTGGTTGGAATTTGAATTTTGATAAAAATTTAGTTTTTTGGCAAACACAGGCTGAGGAGAGAAAAATTATTCGAGAAGTTTTAGAAAAAGAGAATCCAGTTGCGGCAGCGTTGTATTCACAAATGAGAGATGAGCAGCGTTTATTTTGGGAAAACTACGATCCTCAACAACAACAATTTTCAGATTATTTTATGATGGTTGAAGGGCAGATAGCCGAATACAATCACTTTGTGCAAACTAATCACTTATATAGTTTGCAATATCATCCTAAAACTAAGTATGTAGAACAGTACCCTGAAGTAGGCGTATTGTTGGATGTAATGTCGCTTAAAACAGGTGGCTATTATTGTCAAACTGCTCATTTGGCTGCACAAGAATGGTTTCTTTCATTAGGTGTGCCTATGGATGGCTTATATGGGTATCATGTTTATGATGATAAAGGTACGGTTAGATCTCGAATAGGTCATGTTCAGACTGGTGTTTTTGGAGCAGTATATGACTTTACTCCATCTATTCCTAATCCAGGCGAAGATTTAAGGGCCTTAAATTTTGATAAAAATACTAATACTAGTAAACAGACAGAGACTCAAGTAGCAGATGAAAAAAAAGCTGCCATTATTGATTTATTGCAGAAATTAGCAAGTGCTGATAATTTGGCACTTATTGTTATGCTGTTGTCATCATTAAGCATTGGCTATTCTGTAAAATTGGGAATAGATCAAATTAAGAACAAAACCAAAAATGAAAATTCTGACACATTGAAGCAAATCAAATTAGTTTTGCCAGATAATGAGCTTGCAATGAGGAATTTGTCTTCTGCGTTGATACAATTATTAAGTCTTATAACTGAATTTGACCAATTATTCCCAAATCAAAATTCAAGTAGTGGCGATCGATCTCAAGTACTCTCACAAATTGTGAAAGAAATTCTTATTTTGGCAACCACGCAATCTAATATTAAGGCGGAGTTGGCTCTAAAACCTGAGGTTCTTTCTCTTTTGCAATTGGTTGGACTGGGCGATGGATCACATGGCTCAAATGATCGTAATCAAGCAGAAAAATTATGGCAAAAGTTGAGCGACAATAAAAATCAAACACAGCAAATTTTAGAAGAAGTTCTTGCAATTCTAGACAGCGTTTCAGTTGATTTTGAAAAATCAACTGAAATTAAGAGGAAAAGTTTAGAGCAATCAGTGCGAAAACTGCAAAAGCAACTTATGCGAATGAGAAAAAAAGAAAATAGAATATATGGAATATATGGTCAATTATTAGAAACATCGTTGCTATTAAATGATGAAAAAATTAGCAAGCTTAGAGAGACAATTACGGCAGATTACCTCATCATTCATCATGAAATTGAAAAACAAAGTAAAGAATTGCAGCAACTAACTACACAAGCAAAACTCATACCAATAAATGTGAGAAATCTCAAAAAAGTTTTGAGCTTTATACTGGATGATATTAAAGAGCATGGAGCAACTCATGAATAGTCAAGAAACAATTAATGTTGAGACTGCAGATCCAGATCAAGATGCTGCTATTGATTCTTCTATTGAACAAATGAATAGCATTGAACAAGAGATAAAGAAAATTTTAGGTCAATCTTCTGTAGATTTTATTGAAAAAACTATATCTAAATACCTTGGAGATGATTATAAAAGTGTTGACTTAGGGCTTGTCGAAAAAATTAATTTAATCTTAGCGTTGGCGTCTAAAAAGAAAATTAATATTTCTCAGGGAATGCTACGAGCTGTGAAAAAAATTAATACAATTTTACCAGATGGTCAAATAAATGTTGCATATTTAGCGCGTCTAAATGAAACAAAAAGAAAACATCTTATTCAAGTTTTAAGTTCATTGATTTTATTATTAGGTATGAGTTTTGGTTTAGGAAAAAGCTTGATTACTAGAGTTAGAAATCCGGATATTAAAGATAAAATTGAACTATCATCTAGCCCTGTTGATAGCAAAAACTCAGAAGCATTGGAGGCAGAACTCAAATTTGAGAGAATGTATAGTGATGATCTGAAGATTGCAGTTGCCGAGGTGGGTTGGGAAGTTTTTTTAAGTAAATATGCAACTTCAAATAATGAGAGCATCTGGCCAGTAAAAGAAGTTTTTCAACTTTTGAGGATGCAAGAGCCGCGTTATTGGGGACAGTACGTAGTTAAGTATCCAAAAGTTTTTTTGAGTGAGATTTCTGATTCAAAAATAACTTTAGTTGAGTTTATGAGTTCATGCGATGCTGATTTATTTTTTAGTAATTTAGAAGAACAGATAGATGCTGATGTCAGCTGGCTTGATTTATGGAATATCGATGAAATGTTCGAAACATTAAAAATAACAGATCCAAATTGGGGAAAAATTGTGTTTAGAAACCAAAAACTATTTGTTGATGCGTTAGATAGAGAAGATTTGACAACACTTATTCATACATTTTCTGCTGATTATAGAAATGAAATCAGTATACAGATTTTTTTGAGAGATTATGATAGCGGTTGGGATCAAAAATGGTCGAGGCGAGAGCTTTTAGATGCAATGAAGGAAGATAATACTACTCTTTGGAAGATTTATGTTTCAGATAATTCAAATTTTTTTGCTAATGAATTAACTTTGGAAGAATTGTCAGAAATTATTGAAGCTGTTTCATTTAAAAATTCTGGTTATTTGCCTGCAAAGTCCGATTTAGGAATTATTTCTAACTATTATAGTTCAAGACTGTATACAATTGCCAAACCAAGTGAATTTGTTCAAATAATTGAAACACATTTTAGTAAAGATATAGCTGAACAGATACTAGCTAATTATCCAGAAATCAGTGGATTAAAAAATATAAGCATTGACCAGTTATTTGAAACACAGGCAATAAATTATGTGCTAGATAATTATGATGATTGGGAATCTATTTATTCAATAGATGGTATCATGACATTTTTAAGAATTAGTGGTAATAAATATGATTACAAACTTATTACGCGGTATCCACAACTATTTAAAAATATAGATTTTACAGATTTGGAAGTTGCTTATCTTGCATACATGGACAACCCATATGAGATTTCAAGTGGGAAAACATATTTTTTTCAAAATTTTCTTGGAGAGTCAGGCTGGCAAAATCAAATTTCAATTGATAGATTATTAACTATTGGAAGAGAAGATCCTAACTTTGGTATGTATTTTACTGCATTTTATTTTCCTGAAATATTTTTGCCAAATTTTACCGATGAAGATATGTACCAGCTAGTTATTTATAATGGTCATAATTTGGAAAGAATGGATTTACTAAACGCGATTGACCCAGTTTGGTTATCATTAATTTCTGAAGAGAGTAGACGAAATGTACTCGAATTGGCAAAACAAGACTCAGAGAATGACTGGAAAAATTTAGTGACTTCTTATCCTTATTATTTTGATGATATTTTAACCTTTGATGAAGCAAAAGAAGTTTTGAATAAAAACTATTTTAGTTCTATAAGAGAAAATCAGCTTTGGCAGAGTAACATAACTCCAGAATGGGAATATTCTTTCTTTAAAGAATCTGGCACCGATGCATTTATTTACATTATAACCAGTGATCCCTCTCGTTTTAGCAATCAATTAGAATGGGACGATAAATTAATGATACTAAAAAACAATCCTGAAGCAATATTAAAGAACTATCAATTCTGGAAACAGAGTTTTTCTCCAGAATTTATTTTAGATTATTTTCATAAGAGCGATAAAAACTATGGTTCTTTGGTATTAGAATATAAACAGATATTTGGTCATGTTTTTTATAATGACAGTTACAGCTTTAAAGAATTGATAACTCATGGTGGTTTGGATATTTTGTTTGATGTGAACTATGATGTTAATAAATATTATTATGAAGAATGGTCTGAATTTACGAGTTTGGAAGAAATCTTTTATATTCTCAAAGACACTGATAATGGAAGGGATAAAATATTAACAAAATCAAATTTATTTTTTGAATTTGTTGAGTTTTCAGATTTGGATTTATTCGTACAATCACCATATGGAATTTTAATTTTACTTGATTACTATGATGATTGGAGAGAATTGTGGAGTTTAGAAGACATATATAGAGCAACAAAAGCTAACGATGTTAGTTATTCTGCAAATGTCTTTTTTAGTAGTGAATATAGTTCTAATTTTATTAATTTTATAACGCGCGAAGATCTAAATTTTTTAATTGGAACATATAATGATGATAACTCATATATGTTTAGAATTGATTTAGAAATTTTTTCTAGAAAATGGACAGATGAAGAAATTTTAGCATCTTTAAAACAAGAGCATCCAGAAGCTTGGGGTGCATTTGTGACTGCAGATAGCTTATTCTTTGATGCTTTAATATCAAAAAATGATCTAGAATCATTAGTTAGGCATGGCGCAAATCCATCAGGATTAATGAACTTTCATTTATGGGAGACTAAAGAAATATTTGACGCATACAAGGATTGGTTGCCGGAAAAATGGGGAAGAGTAATTTTAGAAAATCCAGGAATTTTTATGGATGAAGTTGTGCGAAGAAATATTTCGTTACAGCAATTACTACAAGCTAGCGGTTCAACTAATCCTATAGAATATTTACATTTATGGTACTCAATTTGGTCAGAGGATGAGATTAAAGCTGCGATCGAAGCTGAGTTTCCATAAATGATGATAGATCATTGGTATAAAATTTTAATAAATAGAAAATGAAACAAAAAATAATTGAGTTTAGAAATATTAACTTAAGTTTTAAAAGTAAAACTATTTTTAAAGATTTTAATTTCATTATTAACTCTGGCGAAAAAATAATTGTTTTTGGAAAATCTGGAACTGGTAAAAGCACGCTTCTCAATTTACTTTTAGGTTTTAAACAACCTGAATCAGGAGAGATTTTCTTTAATGGTGAAAAAATTACAGCTCAAAATATTTGGGACATTCGTAAACAAATTGCCTATGTAGATCAGGATGTGATGATGGGTGAGGGCCATGTCCAAAAAATTATTGCCGAATATTTTTCTTTTGCTGCTAACTCAAAAATTAAATTTACTCCACTAGAGTTAACAGAACTTTTAGAAAAATTTGATTTAGAGCCAGTTATCCTGACTAAGAATATTAGTCAACTTTCTGGTGGTGAGAAACAACGATTGGCTTTGGTGGTTGCTTTGTTGCTTAAAAGACCAGTAATGGCTTTAGATGAGGTTACCTCGTCTTTAGATCCTGCTTCAAAAACAATAGTAATAAGAGAATTGTTGAAAAATTCTAAGTCTACGCTTTTAATTATTACTCACGACGAAGAATGGCAATACAAT
>Ga0210041_1000344_pt1 | contig 54760 bp, 36 predicted proteins | sample CryGeymeta201503_FD_183973 | JGI IMG/M metagenome (GOLD analysis project Ga0210041, IMG submission 183973) | Groundwater microbial communities from Crystal Geyser aquifers in Utah, USA - Crystal Geyser metaG 2015-03 (SPAdes) (version 2) | ecosystem: Environmental > Aquatic > Deep subsurface >... | reverse complement strand
GCTGAATCAACTAATTAATGGGTATTTAGTTTTAATCAGCATTGAATTTATTTACACTTTAATCGATATCGTTCTTACCAGTCAGTTTCAGATAAACTTATTCAATGTTTCTTGGGCATCTTTTCCACTCGATTTAAGTCGTTCACTAATTTGGTTATGGTTGGCTTGGAATGGATTAAAAGTTTGGTTTCCAGAACATATTTACAGAACAAAAGCTGAATTGGAAATCAATGTAAAACGTGAAAAAGAGTCCAATCAAGATCTGTTTTCTCAATTAAATGCGCTTAAGCAATTAATTGAAGAGCAAAAGTTATACTTAAATCCCGATTTGACCCTTTCTGTTTTAGCAGAAACGGTCTCACGTTCAGAAAAAGAAGTTTCTTTGTTGATTAATGAGGGTCTAGGAAAGAATTACAACGATTTTATAAATTCGTATCGAGTGGAAGAAGTGAAATTCAGATTGGTTCAGCCAGAATTCAGTCATCAAACTATACTAAGTATAGCTTTGGATTCGGGGTTTAATTCCAAAGCAACATTCAATCGGGTTTTTAAAATAATGACAGGTTTAAATCCCTCAGAATATGCGAAAAAAGCATTAGAATTGAAGTCTCAAAAAAAATGAGACCACAAAAATAAGTCTCAATATAATTTTGAAGCGAAAAGTGAGGGTCTGAATTGTAGTTTTGAAAAAAATCACAAAACTCAAAATCCAATGAAAATAAACTATATACTACTTTTACTTTTTTTCTCATTGAAATTAAATCAGACCGTAAAAGCACAAGAAGTTTCTTTAAAACTTCAGATTAGTAAATCACTAAAAAACAAGATTAAGAAAGTAGCAATTCGGGGAAATACAGTTCCTTTATCGTGGGAAAAATCAATTTATTTGACTGCTATAAATGACAGTAGTTTTTCTCTAAAACTTCGATTTAATCAAAATTCAAAACCATTTATTCCTATTGAATATAAATTTTTGATTAATGATGAGATTTGGGAGGATGGTGAAAATAGATGGTTCGTAGTGCTTGACTCTGAACAAATTATTCAAACAAAATGGAACGAAACTGGATATCAATCTGAACTAAACCTTCCATTAATTGAAAAAGAAAAAATACTCGCCGACTTTGATTTAGCATGGGATGCTTATAAAACGATGCATCCGGGTTTAGAGCGTTATCGAACAAAATCAGAATTAGAAGCTCATTATCTGAATTATAGAAACAAGTTTAGTGAAAATAGATCATTGAGACAGGTTTATAAACTGTTTTCAGAGTGGGTAGCATATTTTCAATGCGGACATACTTACGCTAATTTTTACAATCAAAATAGAGTTGTTAAGGATGTTGTATTGAATCAAAATGACAAATTGCCGTTTACATTTACTTGGCTCGACAATAAAATGATGGTGTTGAATGATGTTTCAGGAGAAGCTTCGTTTTCGACAGGTTCAGTGATTACAAAAATAAACGGGGTTTCAACTTCACAATGGTTGGATTCACTTTTACTTTGTGTTAAAGCAGATGGCGACAATAACGGAAAACGAATAAAAGATCTTGAAATTCAAGGTTTTGGAGAATTTGAAGCGTTTGACTCCTATTTTTCTCTTTATTGTGAACCCATAAATGGTTATTTCGAAATTGAATATCAGAAAAGATTAAACGCTGAGCTTAAAACAAGAAAAGTAAAATCAATTTCAAGGAAAGATCGCGAAGAAAAACTCCTAAAAATAGTAAAAGAAGCTCCTCGTACTGAAGATGATTTATGGTCATTCTCACTGATAAATGATTCAACTGCTTACTTAAAATTAGGCACATTTGGAGTTTGGAATATGAAAATGGATTGGAAAGAGTTTTTGCAAAAGAGTTTCAAGGAAATTGAAAAAAAGAAAGTGGGGAAATTGATTTTGGATGTTCGAGGAAATGAAGGAGGAGCAGATGAAGTAAGCGTAGAATTGTCTAAGTATTTAATAAATAGAACCATACAATTGGAAAATCTAGAAATTCGTGTAAAATATGATGTATTACCTCAACGATTAAAACCATTTGTAAACTCGTGGAATACAGATTTTTATGATATAAGATCTGAGATAAGTGAAGCAAAATCAGCTTATTATACACTTAAAAATGATCTCAAGAAAGAGATGAAAAAACAGAAAAATGCATTTGAAGGAACTGTAGTTCTCTTGATTGATGAAGCAAATAGTTCTGCTACTTTTTATCTTGCAAAACTGTTGAAAAGAAATGGGATTGCACAGTTAATTGGAAGACAAACTGGAGGAAGTGTTCAAGGAATAAACGGTGGTCAGATGGCTTTTTTAAAACTCCCCAATTCAGGAATTGAATTGGATATTCCATTGATGGGAAGTTTTTACGACACTCAAGAAAAAGGGGGAATTTTTCCTGATATATTCGTTCCAAAAACAATGCAAGATATTGTTCTTAATAAAGATGTGATATTAGAAAAAGCAATTTACTATCATAAATAAAAATAGAATTACTTTTTCATGGAAAGTGTAAATAGTACTTTAACCGATTTAGAAATAAGATTTAAAACTCATTCATCATCGGCTAATTGAGCTCAAACAAGTTGATCAAATAATATATAATTGCCATCGGGGTCTTGTAAGGTAAAATGTGCAGGTCCCGATTCTGCTTCCAAGGATTCTTGAATTGGAGTTATGCCATTTTCTTTTAAGTTTTTGGCAATTTCGCGAACATCATCAAAACTCTCTAATGTTTCGCTATTCTGATTCCAACCAGGATTAAATGTGAGGATATTCATATCAAACATTTCTTGAAATAATCCGATGACATGATCTCCATTATTCAAGATTAACCAATTCTGATCTTGATTTCCATGAAAAACACTAAAGCCTAATTTTTCATAAAAAACTTTAGATTTCTCAATATCCTTTACCGCTAAACTGACAGAAAAAGCACCTAATTGCATAAGAATCTCCTTTATTAAAATGATATTTAACTTACAGTAAAAGAAAATTATCTCAAATGAGTAAAATAAAATACATGTTAGATTCAGATTTTCAAATTACTAGATGAAAGTGAGAAAAGAAGATGCAAAAATGAAAGATAAGCTTATTCTAAAAAATGTAATTCGATAAATCAATTGTTGATAAAAGAAGATTTTAAAAGTTGCTAATTTAAGACAATCGTTTTATTGATACAGATATGAGTGAAAGCATGCAGCTAGTTGAAATTAATGTAAAATTTAAGTGAACACGCTAGAGTTCAAGGTCAATTGCTAAGCTTAAAAAAAACAGAATCCCGAATCCCGAATCCCGAAGCACGAAGCACGAAGCTCTAAGCTCGAATCTCGAATCTCGAATCTCGAATCCCGAATCCTCAAGCCTCAAGCCCGAATCTCGAATCTCGAATCTCGAATCCTCAAGCCTCAAGTCTCAATCCTCAAGCCATTTCAAATTATACAAATTCACATTATTTTCATTTTAAACCAGTACTTTACTTATCATTTTATATCATTATTTGCCCCAAAAAACACAATTTCTATGAATCAATTTAATTCCTCCGCACTCTTCGAAAGAGCACAGCAATTTATTCCTGGCGGTGTTAACTCCCCAGTTAGAGCGTTTAAATCAGTTGGTGGAACTCCTATCTTTTTTGATCACGCAAATGGCGCTTATATATACGATGTGGACGGAAATAAATATATCGATTTTGTAGGATCATGGGGGCCAATGTTATTGGGTCATGCTTATCCTCCTGTTATTAAAGCAATTAATGAAGCTGCAATAAAATCTACATCTTTTGGTGCTCCGACTGCTGTAGAAGTAAAGGTAGCCGAATTAATTTGTAATATAGTTCCCAATGTGGATAAAATCAGAATGGTAAATTCGGGAACAGAAGCAACTATGTCGGCTATCAGAGCGGCAAGAGGTTACACTAATCGCGAAAAATTTATCAAATTTGAAGGTCATTATCATGGCCATGGCGATTCATTTTTGATTAAAGCAGGAAGCGGTGCTTTAACGTTAGGAACTCCATCAAGCCCAGGAGTTACAACAGGAACGGCGAAAGACACCTTATTAGCCAAATTCAACGATTTGGAAAATGTTCGTGCGTTATTTGAAGCAAATCCTGATTCAATTGCAGCATTAATTCTTGAACCGATTGCTGGAAATATGGGTTGTGTTCCGCCAAAGGATGGTTTTTTACAAGGAATTCGTGACTTATGTACAGAATACGGTGCAGTTTTAATTTTTGATGAAGTCATGACTGGTTTCAGAGTTTCATTAGGTGGTGCACAAGCCTTATACAAAGTTGATGCAGATTTAATCACGATGGGCAAAATTATAGGAGCAGGTTTACCAGTTGGAGCCTACGGTGGCAAAGCTGAAATTATGGATGTTATTGCACCTGTTGGACCAGTTTATCAGGCTGGAACTTTATCTGGAAATCCTTTAGCAATGGCTGCAGGTTTAGCTTTATTGACCGATTTACAAGCAAACCCAATGTTGTATTATGAATTGGATCGCAAAACATTACATTTAGAACAAGGATTGCGAAAAGCTTTTGACTCATACCATGTTCCGCATAGTATAAATCGTGTTGGTTCAATGATTACCATTTTTTTTACGAAAGAAGAAGTATTTGATGCCGAATCTGCTCAAAAAACGGATGTTTCGGTATTCAAAGCATATTTCCATCATTTACTTGAAGCTGGAATTTATTTGCCTCCATCAGCTTTTGAATCTTGGTTTTTATCAAATGCCTTATCTTATGAAGATTTAGACAAAACGATTTATGAAACACATGTTTTTGCAAAGAAAATTTCAGACAATTTGAATTAGACTGTATTTGAACTTAAAATACAGCGTTAAGTTTTTGTTATTATTTATATTTACAACGAATTCAACTGAGTTTTTTTGAGATTATTTATCTTAAATAACTAGCTTTTATTTTTTATCAACTAGAAATTTTATAGTTAAAACCCCCAAACTATGTCAATAATTCGCCGTAATTTTATTTCTTATTTGAGATTTGTATATAAACTATTTTAATCAACCTGTTTTTAGAAAAATTGAAAAAGTCATCCCTTTCAACCGTATTTCTTGTCGTATTAGTAGATTTAATGGGCTTTGGAATTATACTTCCTTTAATGCCATTTTACGCTGGAGCATTTTCCGCAACCCCACTTCAAGTCGGACTATTATATAGTGTTTATTCATTAGCACAGCTCATATTTTCTCCAATTTGGGGAAGTTGGAGTGATAAAGTTGGTCGGCGACCGATAATGTTGATGTCAACACTTGGTGCAGCTGGCGCTTATTTATTATTCGGCTTTGCCGAAAGTTTAACCATGCTTTTTGTATCGCGATTATTGGCAGGATTGATGGGTGGAAATATTTCTACAGCAATGGCCTACATTACAGACTCGACACCACCAGAAAAAAGGGCACAAGGAATGGGTCTAATTGGCGCTGCATTTGGAATCGGATTTGTTCTTGGTCCTGCCATTGCAACGGGTTTAATTCATCCTGGAACGGCAAATTTAATAGAAAGTGCAGGATTTATTCATTTATCAGAAATTATGAGAACTCGAACCTATGAAATTCCATCATTTTTTGCAGCGGGTCTTTCATTTGTAAGTTTCTTATTAGTTGTTTTCAAATTACCTGAGTCAATTAAAAGTGAGCATTCAGAATCGGCATCAAAGCGCCTATCTGTATTTAACCCTGCACTTTGGAAATCTTTTGGAGCAAGTGGTAAAACAGGCATCAAAGGTTTGTTTGCCATGATGTTATTTGCAATTTTTGTACTCTCTTTTGGTCATGCAGGTTTATATAGTGCTTTTCCATTGTTTTGTGAAGGCGTGTTCAACATGTCGGCTGATCAAGTTGGAATTCAATTTTCTGTATTGGGATTAATTGCAGTTGTTATTCAAGGTGGGCTAATTCGACCACTTAGTAAGATTTTTGCCGAGGAAAAGATATTTATAATTGGCAATGTTATAATGTTTCTTGGAATGTTAGTAATGGGTTTCGCATCAAGTATTACAATTTTGACAATTGGTTTGGCAACAATGGCTGTTGGAAACTCACTTAATTCACCAACCATCAATAGTTTAATTTCAAAAGAAGCTGATGAAAATATGATGGGAACTACAATGGGTATTTCTCAATCTATTGCAGGCATGGGACGTGTCCTTGGACCAACTTGGGGCGGTTTTCTCTTTGCTATTCATGCATACTTGCCATTTTGGGCATCTGCGGGAATCTTATTTATTTTGGCTATGTTGATGTGGAGACTTTGGAATGTAAGTGTAGGTGTTAAAGCAACGGCTGTTTAAAAAATAGCGTTTGTATATCTTTATTGTACTTGAAATCACAAAGAAAATTGTGTAATTTAACTTTCTGAGGGCAAGTCCTATACGGTCAGCTCCCTTTGAACTCCATCAGGACCGGAAGGTAGCAGTGGTAGAAGGTTGTAGCGGCGCGATGTAGTAAGCTTGCTCTCATTTTTTTTAGTCCGTGCGCCTTAACTACTAAATGAATATTTTATGAAAACGGTCAGTGCTTCAAGAACCAGAATGAATGAACTAGTTCTACCAAACGATACCAATGCATTGGGAAACTTAATGGGTGGACAATTAATGAAATGGATGGACATTTGTTCTGCTATCGCCGCTCAACGTCATTCAAATAGAACGGTAGTTACTGTTTCCGCTGATAGTATTGAATTTAGAAAAGCAATTAAATTGGGCGAAGTTGTTGTTATTGAAGGAGAAGTGACTAGAGCTTTTAATTCTTCTATGGAAGTGTATATGCAAGTTTGGGCAGAAAATCTTCGTCAAGGGGGAAGTCGAAGATTATGTACTACTTCTTTCTATACGTTTGTTGCAGTAGATGCTGATGGAAACCCTGTTCCAATTCTACCTATTGTTGCAGAAACAGAATACGAAAAACAACAATATGAATTAGCGGGAGAGCGTAGAAAAAACCGTTTGGATATGTCTAAAAGACAAGACGATTTAATGGCTATTAAATAAAGTTAATTCACAACGGCAAGTTTACCAATCGCTGTCTCATTTCTATCTACATCAATAGATAGTATAAAATAAATTCCACTTGCTAAGTTTGTGCCTTGTCTAGTTCTTGGAATCCATTGCACTCGCCCTCCTTTTCACTAAACTCATCAATTATAAAACCAGAAGTCGAAAGAATTCTAACCGTTGTTTCTTGCGCTAATCCTTCAATAACTACTCTATTTTCACTGGTTTTCCCATATACATAAGGATTTGGGAAAACTTTAAGCGTTTCTCGTCCATCATAATTTGTTGTGGTCACATCAGTGTATGAAACCATTCCTAAATCAGTAGCTGTATAAATAATCCCATTTTTGTCATCAATTGCAATTGAACGAATGGTATTTGAAGGCAAGGGTGAGTTTTCTGTTGAAAAACGTTTTAAAATTCGATCACCATTTTCAGAGATATGCCATAGACCGTTTAGAGCTGTTCCAATCCATTTTTGATTTGCAGCATCAACAGCAATTGCTGTTACGTCAATATCTCGGAAATAAATAGAATCATTAGTCACATTTCGTAAATATTCTGCTCGCCTGTCATTTGAATTCCCACCAATTATTCGATCAGGAAATAAGTATCGAACTAAACCACGAGTTGTTCCAACCCAAACCTCACCACGTTTGTCTTGTGTTATGGCAGTTACTTCATCACTAGGAAGAAATCCTTGATCCGACGATGAGGTTAATCGAAGTCCATCTTTAGATTCTTGTGATTCTTCGTCTAAAGTGGTCAAAACCATGCCCCTACTACCAACTAATGGAATCCAAAACTGATTAAATGAATCAATAAATAATCCATTATAGGAATCAGTTATTCCTGCTAAAGGACTTTTATTGGTAATTTTCCATAGTTCTTCTTCTGGCACGTAGCTTACTATTTCTTCAAGAGTTGTTAGCCATATCTTTTGATTTGTATCAATTTGGAGTCCAGTAATGACAACAAAAGTTGGTGCAGGCTTAAAACCAGGAATTGGGCTATTATCTGATTTAAAAACTTGAATCGATTTATCTGATTTTTTAAAAACGGCTAAGCCTTTTCCCCAGCTTCCAAAAGCATAATAATCTATCCCAACTGCAGCCTTATGAAAACTCTGGGCATTTGTAGTTCTCAATAAAGTGTTGTTAGCTAAATTGTACGATTCCCATTCAGTTCCATCAAAAATATAAAACCCGGATTCTCTTATAGTTGATGAAACTTGTCCTGGTGAGGAACTAGAAGCACTTACCAAAACAGAATTATCCATTTTCATGTCTTTAAAGAAGTTTAGAAATGGTCCACTTGGAACTAAAGTGTCTGTAAGTTCTCCATTTTCGATTTTGAATAATCCGAAATTGTTAGTTCCTCCGTGGTAAACATTCTCGGAAATAAAAACTAAATCAGTAAACGAACTTAATGAATTTGGGTGAAAATAAATTTGATTGAATTTGTTCTCAGAGTCTGAGTATTGATAAAGATGTCTGTCGGAATAAGCTACAAACTTTCCGTTTGTTGCTTTGTAATGTTTAATTACGCTTGAAAATTGAGAATAAGACCAAAATTGACCATTTATATAACGAATATTTGCAACTGCTGTACTTACAAACAATTGATTTTGATAAGTACCTATAGTTAAAGGTTCTCTGTCTAAATTCTGAGCGCCTATCTCAATCGATTTCCATGATTGTGGTAAAATTAAATCGTCATTTTTATAATTTCCATAGGCTAATCCTCTTTCAGTAATGGCAAATAAAGTATCTCCCAAAACAAGAGCTTGATTTGTTCTTATTGCATTTCCTAAATCGCCAAAGTTTACATAACTCGTTATCACAAAATGATTTATAGCATCCCAAACTACAATTCCAAACTCTGTTGAAATATACAAGTCGCCATCAAGCCAGCTAAAATTATTGATCGTTTTTGAAGTATATCTCGTATTTCTACTGATGTCTGAATAAGCTTTAAATGTTTGGTTTTCAATATCAAAAAATTCCAATGTTCCATCTATGTAACCAATCCATAAACCGTTACCATTAGTATCATATGTTAAGGCATTAATTTGATTCGAATAAAGCCCATCTAACGTTGAAAGGGTTTGAAGAATATCATTATCTTGCACCTCGAAAAGTCCACCTTGAGTTGATATCCATTCATGATTATTTGCATCAGTTACTATATGATTAACAGAATAATATGACGAATATGATTTCCAAGTTCCAAGTTTACTTTGGGCTGAAACAGAAACTGAAAGGAAAATAAGAGTAATGAATATGGTAAAAGTCTCTACTATTGATTTCATGAAGTGTGTTATTTTTCAAAAATTATTAAGTGATAAAGTAACGGTATCTGTATCAGTAGAGCATTCAGTAATATCTTATTTAGTATTTTGAAATAGAAAATTAAAACTTGATTGAAAAATAGGTATAAATCTTTAGTAATGAACAAAAAATGAAGGCAATTCAAGAAAAAAGTTTAACGATCAGTATTGGTCTCTTAGTGCTTTTTCAGGCAGTATTAGTTATTTATCAATTAGTAAATGAACATTATTATACGTTAGATTCTTTCGAATATTTAAACTCTGCCAAAAATTTATTGGAAACGGGTATTCCTTATAGTGGAAGCTTCTCTGAGTCAATTAACCCTGATCTATATACCAGAAGACCACCATTTTATGCAATTTTTTTGTTAGTAAGCTCTGCGTTCACTCTAAACATAAAAAGCATAATTATCTTTCAAAATATCCTATTTATTCTAACTATTGGCTTATTTGACCGATTTATTTTAAAGCAGAATCTAACAAGAAAGCAACGAATTCTTTTTTATAGTTTTCTTTTAGTTTCACCTTCATTCCTTATTTATGCCAACTTAGTTATGAGTGAGATTTTACTCGCTTTTTTATTGATAATTTACGTGTTATCAATTCAGAAGCTCAAAAACTCCAAAAATCAATTTGCATATCTTCGGACAGGATTTTATCAGGTGCTTTTAATGTTTACAAAACCTGTTTTTTACTTATTCTGGATAATCCAAGCTTTGTATTTATGGCTGATAAATAAAAAAATTAGTATCAAAATTATTGGCCCAACCTTACTTTCCATTGGTGCAATTGTACTATTTACCTTGTATAATTATTCGTTTACTGGAAGCTCACAGTTTTCAAGCATGCAGAAAATTGGATTTGTGAATTATAATGCATTTTATTTTCAGATTGAGCAAATTGGGTTAGAGAACGCCAATAATTGGATTGATAGTGTTGAAACTCAGTCAAAAGTACTGTTTCCTGAGAGTTATGCTGACCAGTCAAAGTATCAAATGAAAGCTTCAGTTAGCTTTTGCATTGATAGACCATTTTCTTATTCTATTTATTATGCTAAAGGAATTATTGCGTTCATGTTAGATCCTGGAAGATTTGACTTGTATAATTTCTTAGGTATTGATGAATTAGGATATTCTGGTTTGATGAAATCTATTCGAAGTGAAGGTTTATCAGCGATAAGTAATTATTTAACAATACAACCAATTGGTTTAATGTTGCTTCTTGGCTTATTTTTATTTGTAAATGGTATAAAAATGATTGGCTATTTCGTTTATTTAATGGGATTTAAGCAATTTAATTACTTAGAAGTCATTATGGTAATTTTATTTCTATATGTTGCAGTTCTGACAGGTCCTAATGGTGCGTCACGATATATGGTACCTGTTTTATTATTTTATTTATTTGGTGCAATTAAAGGATTAAGCAAAATAAAATCTATGTTAATTAGTACCTGAAAAATCAGGTTGATTGCCACTTTATTTGTGACAATACGTCAGTAATTTTGTTTGGGTATAACTTTAGCTTACCATTTTTTTTAAAATATTTAATCTGATATACCTATGGCTGAACAAGTTCAAGAAAAAAAAGCAAAACAAAAAGTAACCAAAGTATCTGTTTATCATGCATTTAAGACCATTATTTGGCCCAGAAGGAAACTCGTTTTTATTGGTTTTTTACTTATCATTATCTCTCGATTAGCTAGCCTTGTTCTTCCCGGTGCAAGTAAGTATTTAATAGATGATGTAATTGTCGCAAAAGATTTTGGTCAGTTAAAAATCTTGTTAATTGTAGTTGTAGCTTCTATTTTAGTACAAGCTGTTACCTCATTTAGTTTAACTAAATTATTGAGTGTTGAAGCACAGCATTTAATTTCTGTTTTGCGCGTTCAGGTTCAAGCAAAAGTATTATCACTTCCCATTTCGTTTTTTGATAATACAAAATCAGGTGCTTTAGTTTCTCGAATTATGAGTGACGTAGAAGGGGTTCGGAATTTAATTGGAACGGGATTAGTACAATTGGCTGGTGGTATTCTTACATCAATTATTTCCTTGTTTTTATTGATTAAAATTAGTCCTTTGATGACTTTATATGTTTTATTGCCTGTTGGTATTTTTGCCATAATCGCTTTAAAAGCTTTTGCTTATATACGCCCTATTTTTAGAACTCGTGGCGTATTAAATGCTGATGTTACAGGAAGATTGACAGAATCTTTGAGCGGCATTCGTGTTATTAAAGGGTTTAATGCAGAAGCTCAAGAAGTAAATACCTTTCAAAAAGGTGTTGATCTGTTGTTTGAAAACGTGAAAACTAGTTTAACTTCTACAGCTTTTGTAACGAGTATGGCTACATTCCTATTAGGCTTAGCTACTGCTGGAATTATGGGAATTGGCGGTTATTATATCATTTTGGAACAAATGACATTTGGTGATTTTTTGTCATTTACCTTGTATTTGGGATTCATGATAGCACCGATTGTTCAAATGAGCAATATTGGAAGTCAGCTTACTGAAGCTTTTGCTGGTTTAGATAGAACACAAGAATTATTGAATATGGAACCTGAAGACAATGATAATCGATCTATTGATTTGGAATCAGTTACCGGAAATATTGAATTTAAGGATGTGAAGTTTTCGTATGATAAAGGAAAAGAAGTGCTACATGGAATCACTTTTTCTGCTCCCAAAGGATCTGTTACCGCGTTAGTGGGTACTTCTGGTTCTGGAAAAACAACTATTGCAGGTTTAGCCGCTTCATTTTTGACTCCATCTGAAGGAACTGTTACGATTGATGGACATGATTTAAGTAAAGTTAAATTAAGTTCCTACAGAGCTCATTTGGGAGTAGTTTTACAAGACGATTTCTTGTTTGAAGGAACTATTAGAGAAAATATTTTATTCCCAAGGCCAAACGCAACAGAAGAAGAACTTCAAAATGCTGTTAAAGCTGCTTATGTTCACGAATTTACCGAACGTTTTGATGAAGGTTTAAATACCGTTATCGGTGAACGCGGTGTGAAACTTTCTGGTGGACAACGCCAACGTATTGCAATTGCTAGAGCAATTTTAGCTGATCCGAAAATAATCTTATTGGATGAAGCAACGTCAAATCTTGATACAGAGAGTGAATCCTACATTCAAGAATCTCTTGCTGAATTGATGAAAGGTAGAACAACGTTCGTAATTGCTCACAGATTAAGTACCATTCGAAAAGCAGATGAAATTTTAGTGATTGAAAATGGAGCCATTGCTGAACGTGGAAATCATGATGATTTAATTGCATCAAAAGGTCGATATCACGATTTATATACGTATCAAGCTAGAATTTAACTCTCGTCATGCTAGGCTCTGGCCCAGTATCTCTACCAAGTTTTGATTTATATTAAAGATGGTCTTGCTAAGTAGATGCAGGTTCTCCATTTTGTATTCAAATTTTAAATTACAATCGTTGGATTAATCATTAATCAGAACTCTGGCATTTAGAATTTGAAAAGAAGATATCTCCATTTCGATTCGTTCAGATTTCTTGGTTTTGATTGATGTTAGGCTCATCTCCGGTTGACATGACTTGTTTTCCAAAATCCGAAATTCAAAATCCCACATTCGAAATGAAAAGTCTCATTTCATCAAAATCATCTTTTTTACCAAATTAACTTCAGAAGTTTGTAATCGAAAAAAGTACATTCCTGAACTTAAGTGTGGTGCATCAAAGCGCACATCGTGATTTCTGGCTTCGAAATTGGTTTTATCAATTAACACTGCGATTTCTTTTCCTAAAACATCAAAAACTCTTAAACTTATTATGGTGGATTTTCCTGTATGAAATGAAATCGATGTAGTCGGATTAAATGGATTTGGAAAAGCATCAAATAAAATAATCTTTTGTGGTTGTTCACTTTCTGAAATAGAAGTTTCAGTAGGAACACGAATTATCAAATTTTTGACAAGAACTGAATCGCCTTTCAAATCTTCGCTTTCAGCAACAAATAGTAAGCGATTTATCGTTTCCCAAGAAAACTCTCCTTTTGCATCTAGCCAAAGTTGTTTAGAATTAACCCAAGCACCTGACTCAGACATTTCAGATAATGGTATACTGATTTTTCTCCATTGCGAATCTGGAAAGTATATTGATTTTGTCAAAATAGTTCTTTTTCTCCAAGGTATGACTTCTGGATAATTATCTGGATTTTCAAATCGGACTTCAAATTGATTCACATTTCCAGAAACCCGTAAGTCAAATTCTAAAACGGCAAGTTGTATACTTAATACTGTAAAATCATGATTAGCTTTAAAAGTGATTCCCATATAACCATATTGACCAATATTGGTCATTAACATAGAAAATGCCTCATCTGAACTATTTTCTTGATGCAGGTAGGAAATATAACATCCACTTTTGTTAACATCTGAGGATAGACCTTTGAACAAATAATCTTGAAACAATACTTGATCTCCAGAAAGAGGTGTATTTTCATCTAGTAATTGAACAGGTGGAGTAAGTCCAAGTGAATCAGCCATGTCTACATTAAAATCGTAATTAAAACGTTCGCTTGAATTTGGCAAGAACATTCCAAAACCACCTCTGTAATCCCATGCTGTCCAAGCTATTCCAGCATCAGTTAGTAATTTTGTGGCAACACTATACCAATGATTTCGATCTTCATTTGGGGCATTTTTGTTATAGACTCCAAATTCACCGCAATAAACAGACACATTTCTGCTGTTTTTAAAATTTATGGCAGACTGAAATATTTCTGCCATTTTTTGTTTGGTTCCAGCAGAATTATAAGATTGATAGGAGCTTTCGATCCATGTGCCTTTTACTACATTTGGCACAGCAGGCATCCTGTTCACATCATAAGGAAATGGAATTTGAGTTACAGCTTCCATACTTGGGCCAGTCCAACTTGCGCCTTGATGAGTAAATAAAAATGGTTCATAAAAATGAAAGGTGTATATCAAATTATCGAAAGGATAAACTGGCATTTGATGTAAATTTGAAATACCGTTATATCCTGAACCTCCAATAATTAGCCACCGATTAGCATCAATTTCACGATTAGCAGTAACAACATTAAGTTGAACAGCATTCCAATCTGCATCAGAAATTCCATGTGGTTCATTTAACACTTCAAATAAAACATGATCATGTTGATTTTTATAGATTTCAGCAAATTGTTTCCAAGCTAGAATTAACCATTTTTCAACATCTTTTGTAATTCCAATAGTTGGATGAAAAGTGTGATTATCAAGAATGATTTTTACACCTGCTGCTTCAGACCACCGAATAACTTTATTAAAAAGAATGAAAAATTTTGGATCGATTTTGTATTCCGGTGCAGAACCCAATAAGGAGAATACATCAACAGGAATTCGAACTACATCAACACCCAAGCTCGCAACTTGTTGAAAATCAAGACTATCATAGCGATTAAATTGTGTTAGATGATTATTGAATTCGAACCATGCAAAAAATTTACACCTCTTGAAAATGGTTGCGCTAAACTTATTTGATTTCCCAAATTAAGTGAATAGAGAAAAATAATGGCAAGTTTTAAGCTAAATCGTAACATAGTAGTAGATTAAATATCAATAACTTACTTTTCATGGTAAGTTAATGAAAAAATGAATTTCAATAAACGACAAATAACTCTTATTTTTGCGAAAATTGAGCCCATTACAAAAAATCGATTTTGCCGATTTATTCCAATTGAAATCATGTTTGATCGCAGTTTTTTTTGCTGAAATTCATTTTTCGAAGTGAGCTCAAAATATTAAAATGAAGATAAGTCAAATGAGAAATAAGTTAAATTTATTTATCTTAATAATACTCGTGAGTTCGCTTAGTTGTTCAAGCGAAAAATCAATCACAAATGATTCTATTCAAGAAAATTCGGTAACAAATTTAGAAATCAATAAAGATGATATTGAATTAAATCCAAGTACTTTGCCAAGCATAAAAGGTGGTTTAGCTGCTTTGTATAAGGTTTTAGATTATCCTGTTGAGTTAAGAAAAGCAAAAATAGAAGGCGAAGTTATTTTTATGTTTGCAGTTTATATCGATGGTTCGATAGGAGAAATAGTCGAAATAAGTTCTCCACATCCAAAGCTAAGTGAAGAAGTAAAACGCATTTTGAAAAAAGTACAATTTATTCCTGCAACTAAAGACGATATCATAGTTAATGCAGTATTTACGTTAAAGCTAACGTTTGTTTTACAGAGCTAATTTAAATGAGAAAAAATAATTTAAAATATTTGTCAAGAATAGGTTTAATAAGCAAAAATAAATTGTCTCATAAGTATAAAATAATCTTAGTTATCGTATTGATATCTCAAAGTTTAGCTTCTGAACAGGTGAAATCTCAGGAAATCAATTATGACTCAGTAATGACTGTAAAAAAAGTAGTTAAAGATACAACAGACTCAGGTTGGAGTTATGCTGGAGCAGGATTGTCAAAAGTTAGTTTAGACAAAGAAGATTTGCGGATGTCGTATAGTTTTATTGTGAATAGAGGTAATCGGCTATTTTGGCAATATGGTTTGCAAATTGAGTCAAAGTTTTTATCAAACGATGAAATTATTAGTATTCATTTTGGTCGTGGAATTTCAAGAGTGAATAGAATTGGTAGAATAGCTGCCGCAATTGGCCCTTTAATTACTAGAATTAATGAACGTTTTCAAAAGAATAACTCAAATATTGCGTATTCTGCTGGAATTATTGCGAATCTTCATGCCAATCTAACTCCTTTTAAAGCTTTGGGATTGGGAATGGATATTATTTATAGTGTAAATTTTAATCACCAATATTTAGGATTCCGGTATTCCTTGGTTTATGAGGGAAATAAAAAAATAAAGTGATAGAACCTACTCCAAAAGGTCGATTTTTCGGTTTTCAACCTTCTAAATTCAACGAATTCACCAACTATTTTGCTGAAAACTACATTCTCAACTTTCGGGCTTCGTTTCTTTATAAAATACAGTGGTTTTCGCAAAAAAAAACGGTCATCCCGTGCCCTGACACGATTCGAAGAACCACGAAGTGCTATCTCTGTCCAATATCATTTTACGCAACAATCACTTTTTCTTTGAATAGATTGGTTCTTAGGCTGAGATGCTGAGTCGAAGCCCAGTATGACCATATAACATCTCTATGAACTTAGCTCATTATGATGTGAATAAGCTCTTGTTTTCATTCATTATGCTACATAAAACCGTTAACAAAATAATTCACTTTACAAAATGTCAAAGTCCGAAAGTTGAACTACTTTTAGGAGTAAGCACAAGTTATTAAACTAATTTAAACACCAAACTGACTCAAATGGTGATTTAAGTGCTTATAGAACAAGTTATTCCACTCTTGAGCTGTTAATGGCCCAAACGATAAACTCTCTTTTCCATCAAACTGACTTCGTCCCAAAGCCTGAGTTTTTTTTATGTATTCAATTAAACGAATTTTTTCTAGCTCAAAATCTTTTTCACTTGTTATTCTAAAAGCAGGAGCAGTCGCTGAATTTTTTGGATATGGTTTTTCATTAACAACTGCATTTTTTACAAACAATTTCATTATGAATCCTAAAATAGGATTCGCTTTTTTATGATAATCTTCATAAACCATTTCATACATTACATTCAAATGAGCTAACATTTGAGAAACATTCATTTTACCCCATAATGGTATAGTTTCTGGAGTCAGTTGTTCTATGTGTTCTATGGTTTCAACTGTAACATCTTGAGCGAAAATGTTTTTCATAACGGGTTTATTTGTATTGATTTAAGATTTTCAAAAGATAATTAGATGTATTAATCAAACCAAAAAAGACGGTTTACATTAAAACCTAAACGTAAATGATTTAATATCCCTTTATCCATGTTTGAAGCATAACGTAACATGTAGGGATCGGTATAAAAGCTAGAAGTTGTTAGAAACATTTGGAAAACATGGCTTCCTGTTTCTAGTTCAATTCCAGCTCCAAGAACTAAGCGAATCCCGTTAGAATAAACGGGAAGCGACTCAAAAGTAAAAACGGATCGATGGCTAAATTTATAGCGACTTCCCAACCCTAAGCCAACATAAAGTTGATCTTTTGAATAAGCAGGCCCAATAAAATGAGCCCTTGCAAAGTAAGCAAATGAGGGATAGAGAAGTAATGATAAGTCTTCTGAAAATTTTCTGGAAATGGGGAGTGAAACTCCAGTAAATAAACGATCTGTAAACGAAAAATTAGTTTTAGACTCTGTAATAATTCCTAAAGTAGCATCAAATGAAATACTAAAGGGCGTGCTACCTGAGCGAGATTGCTGAGTTAAGGTGTATTTAGCTCTAAAATCATACGCTTTATCCAATTTGGTTCGACCGAGCCCCACGGAAAACGCATCATTAATCCCATAATCTAGAGAAAAACGAATATTTGCAGTTCCATCTAAACCATATAAATTCTGATAATTATCCAGCGATTCAACTGGTCCAAAACTATGCTGAATCATCATGTGCAAGGTGTTTTCATTCGTATTTTTTGTTGTGTTGAATACAATTAATTTAGGAGCTTTAAAGACTGCACTAATAGGGCCATCTACTTTTGCACGAGTTCTTTTCACCTGAGCAAATGACGAAGTAAAACTTAAGAAAAGACAAAGTTGAGTTAAGAGGATAAAGCGTATTTTCATGTTTTTTTTGAAATAAATATGGGTGAACCGTTAGAAGTTTGATTTAAATAGGCATTTTTAAACAATAGAAGATAGAAAAGAACTTGTTACTAGTTTACGAGCAAAAACTTATTTTAGCTTGAGTCTTTAAACTTATCTTCAATCTAATAAAATGATATTTCTAGCAAAGTGCTAAGAGTTGAAAGGAATATATTCAAATATAGAAAAGTCTATTTTTTTGTCAATGCAGCTTTTAAGGTAACTATTTGACTCTCACTAAGTTTTAAAAACAAAAACTTAGGTCGAGTAATCTCATAATCCTGAAGAATAATATTCCATGTGGCACTCAATCCAAATTTTCCATCTACAAGAATAGCTTTACCTTCGACTTCAATTTCTTTAGAAACGCCGTGTATGGTAAATGTTCCATTTGCAAAAACTTGTTGTGAGTCTGCAATAGCTGTATCAAAACCTCTCATTTTTCCCGAAAACTCAGCATAAGGAAATTTCTCTGTTTCGAGATGATTCTCACGCATATGTTCATCGCGTAATTTTACACCTGTTTCCAAGGTTGCCAAATCAAGGTAGAAATCAAGAGTAGAATCTGATAGATTTATATAACCATTTAATTGATTTGATGAGCCTGTGAACGACTCTACAGTTGCTTCGGAAAGGAATTCAATCATTCCTGTTTTTGTTTCAAATTCTTGTGCTGTAACGAAATAGGGAAAGAATAATAAAACAAAAAGAAGCGATTTAATTTTTAGCACCATTAGTAATCCAATCTTTAATTTTAGAAATATCGGTTGATGAGAGGGCAGGTCTACCAAAAGGCATTCTGGCAATGGAATTAGAAGTACCTTCAAGTACCGTTACAATAGAACTATTGGAAACATCGTTAGCGGTAACTAGTTTTCCTAGAACAATTCCTACACTTGCCATTACATCAGAGTATGAGCTCATTTTGATACCAGAAGTGGCAGAAGCACTAGCGTGGCAACCCGATGTTGCACAATTCGCATCGAAAATGGGTTGAATTTCTCGAACATAAACGGATGTTACGGTAGTGTTCTCATCGTCACTCTTAGCATCTTCATTTGAACTTGTATTTTCTGCACAAGAGCCGAGAACAAATACAAGACCTAAAATAAGGGCCGTTTTTTTTTGAAACTGCATAGTTAGTATTAAGTTAAGGAGTAATAGTAGGTAATTGAACTAAGATTATAAGACGTACTCTTCAAAAAACAAACAATAAACTTTGTTCTAGTAAAATCTTCTCTAATTATAAATCTCGTTCTAATAAAGAAATGATAAGCAATTATTAGTTAAATTTTATGTAAGATGAAAAATTAATTTAAAATGCGATTAATTAGTTACTTTTGAAAAGTATCAAACAAATAAAATAATATGTTATCTGTAAAATTATTGGTATTTTTACCTTGAAAAAGCGCTTTCTTTGCGCGGTTTACAACGTATTTTAGAAAATTTAAATTCTTGTTTTTTATGAAAAGTGTAGTAATAGTTTCAGCTGCTCGCTCACCAATTGGTTCTTTAAATGGCGGATTAGCATCTTTTTCAGCTCCAGATTTAGGTGCTATGGCTATTCGTGAAGTGTTAAAAAGAGGAAGTATTGCTCCTAGCCAAGTTGATGAAGTCATTATGGGAAATGTGTTAACAGCAGGTTCTGGTCAAGCGCCAGCAAGGCAAGCAGCTCTAAAAGCTGGTTTACCAGAAAAAACGCCATCCACAACAGTAAATAAAGTTTGTGCATCAGGAATGAAAGCGGTTATGTACGCCGCAAATCAAATAATTTCGGGTGAAGCTGAAATTATTATTGCAGGTGGAATGGAGAGCATGAGTAATGTTCCTTATTACTTGCCAAAAATGAGAAATGGCGCTCGTTTAGGTCATTCTGAAGTTCAAGATGGTATTATAAAAGATGGACTTTGGGATGTGTACAAAGATTATCACATGGGAAATGCTGGCGAATTATGTGCTGAAGAATGCAAAATCTCAAGAGAAGATCAAGATGCCTTTGCGATTGATTCGTATAAAAAAAGTATAGAAGCAAGCAAAAACGGTTGGTTCAATGACGAAATGTTCCATGTAAAAATAACTGACCGAAAAGGTACTATTACTATGATTGAAGAAGATGAAGAATTGAGTAAAGTCAATTTTTCTAAAATTCCTTCTTTAAAACCTGCATTTAAAAAAGATGGTACAATTACAGCGGCTAATGCAAGTTCAATAAATGATGGTTCTGCTGCACTTCTGGTAATGTCTGAGGAAAAAGCAAATGAATTAGGCTTAAAACCATTAGCAAGAATTCTAGGGCAAGCAAGTGCTGCAAAGGCCTCAGAGTGGTTTACAACTGCACCGGCTGAAGCCATGCCAATAGCACTTAAAAGAGCAGGAAAAACGATAGCGGATATGGATTTATTTGAAATTAATGAAGCATTTTCCGTTGTAGTTTTAGCAAATAATCAATTACTTGGATTAGATGCAAATAAAGTAAACATTCAGGGTGGCGCTGTTTCTATCGGGCATCCAATTGGTTGTTCTGGTGCAAGAATTTTAGTTTCTTTGATTTATGCACTCAAGAGAACAGGTGGAAAATATGGCTGCGCAGCTATTTGTAACGGTGGTGGCGGTGCCTCTGCTATGGTTCTCGAAGTTTTATAAACCTTGTTTCGTTTAAAGTAACATTAATTGAACTTTAAGGCGATAAAGAAATTTGTCGCCTTTTTACTTGTGAGTTAAATACGATAGGTAGTTTTTAGCAAAAAATGATTGGTAGTGCCATTATTTGTATGGGATAAATCGATTTAATCGATTTATCGACTCTACGCAAATTTAGAATAAGTTTTAAAATCAATTAAAAGAGTGTAATAAAACACTTGACATTTCAAAGAGAAATAGTGTAGATTTAACTCAAATTATAATCAGATTAACAAATATAATATTTATCGCGACTACTGCTACTGTACTCTAATACTTCTCTTTCTCTCATAAAACTGAGTATCAAACTTAATATCAATTAAAATTGTCGCGAAAAGTCTTAATTAGTTTACTTCTAGTTTTGTTTAACTTTGTAAGTTACGCACAAACTTTGGTCAAATTGGAATCAAATTCTGATTTTGAGGTGTATGTACTTCGAAATGATAGTTTATTTTCAGGCGCCCCTTTTGATATTACCTTAACTATTCAACAGCAAGATTCGCCGTATCAAGTGCTTGAGCAAAAATTTGTTCAGCGAACGGTTTACAAAAGCTATACTGATTCTACATTAGTGCCTGTTATTCAATTTATTGGAGGTGGTGTTGTTAAAAAACAACAAGTTTCACGGTTTAAAATTTATCAAAGTCGTGTAGTTGGAAATACAGAATATATTACTCAGTATTTAAAGTTTAAGGTGCATAAGACGCTACAAAAACAAACAAGCAGTCTTGAAATTGAAAATCATCCCTTGTCAACTGGTTCTTGGGTAAAATTAGAGTTGGCTGAACAGGGGATTTATGAAATTACACCTGAACAATTAACAACTGCAGGTTTAACCATTGCTGGCATTGATCCAAGAAAAATTCAAGTTTGGGGTTTTGATGGATTAATGATTCCAGAAAAAAACAGTGATTCTTATCAATCCTTTAAGCAAATTCCCATAATTGTTTCAGGTGAAGAAAATGGTGTTATTGACGATTCTGACCGGATTTATTTTTTTGGTAATCATGCTTATTCTTCAAAGAGAAATCTTCTTTCAAACGGGAATTATCAATTTAGCCATGGTATGCACTATTATTCCAATTCAACGTATCTGTTTGTAACAATTGGAACTGAAAATGGCCAACGAATGAGTTTGGCAAATTCAGGTTTAACATCTTCGCAAACGGTTACTGAATTCACCGATCATATTTTTAAAGAAGAAGAGTTATATAAAACAGAACAAAGAGTTCGTTCTGGCAGACAGTGGCTTGGTCAGGTGTTTAGTTCGGAGTCTTTTGCAAGTAATCAAACTATAGTAACAGATACTATTTCAGGTTTTAAAACGAATAGTGATTTAATGGTTACTGTCAGATATTATGCAAAGAGTACAAGTAATTCCGTTTTTACTACTTTAGTGAATGGAAAAAGTGCAGGAGATATTCAGGTAACTCGAATTTCAGAATTAAATGGAGATACGGGAAACTCTGCTAATTTTAGAGATTTTAAGCAGATTATTTCAGGAGTTTCATTAATAAATGGAATTTTAAAACTTGAAACGCAATTTGGAAATTCCGCTCAAGGTGCAACGGGTTGGGTTGATTTTATTGATATCGAATTACAAAGAACCTTAAGTGCAGAACGAGACCGATTACGTTTTTTCCCACCTTCAGGTTTCAATATCAATCAACCTGTTAAATTCTTATTAAGTAGTTTTTCTACAAAACCAATTGTGATAGATGCAACAGACCCTTATTCACCAAAACAATTGAATGTTAATGAAGAAGCTAGTAATTATAGTCTAGTGTATTATCCAAACCCACTAAGTCGAATTTTAGCTCAATCATCTTATTTAAAACCAAGCTCCATTAAACGTGTTGAAAATCAGAATATAAGTGGAACAATAGAACATGCTAATTACTTAATTATAACTGATGGATCACTTTTAGAAGAGGCGCAACGATTAGCAGAGTTTAGAAAAGAAAATGATGGTTTAATTCCTTTAGTTGTAACGCAAAATCAAGTTTTTAATGAATTTTCAGGTGGAACTCCAGATATAATGGCCCTTCGTAAATTAGTTCTTCATTTTTACAACAGAGCTCATAATACTGAAGAGATTCCGAAGTATTTATTACTTTTTGGTGATACAAGTTTTGATTACAAAGGAATTCAAGAAGGAAATAAGATTGAAAATTTGGTATTTACCTATCAGTCTATGGAATTTGTAAATCGGACTGGAAGCTTTGGTAGTGATGATTTTTTTGGTCTTTTAGATCCAAATGAAGGAGCTTGGTCATCACAAAGTGAGTTACTAGATATTGGTGTTGGGCGCATTCCAGTACAAACGCTCGATGAAGCAAAAACGGTTGTGGACAAAATTATTAGTTATGATACGAATCCAGATCGGTTTGGTGATTGGAAAACAGTATTTACCTTTGCCGCTGACGACGATTTCCCTGATACGGATAGAAATAGAGATTTACATGTGCTAAATGCAGACTCAACGGCTGCTATTATTGACACAGATAATAGTGGAATTCATCTAAAAAAAATATATTTATTCGATTATCCTGTTGAAAATACTGCTGCCGGTCGTAGAATTCCTTTAGCAAGTCGTGATTTAATTAACACCATAAATAATGGAACTTTAGTTATTAATTATTCAGGTCATGGTGCCGAAAATATTTTAGCTGATGAACGATTCTTTACATCTGAGATGATTCCAGATCTAGTAAATGCTGACAAACTAACCATTTTTGTAACGGCAACGTGTTCATTTGGTCGGTTTGATGATAATTTAGATCAGTCTGGTGCAGAAAAATTAATCCTACATGATAAAGGTGGAGCTGTTGCAGCGCTAACTACAACTCGTGTTGTATTTACTTCATCAAGTGCAAATTCATATAATTTTGGGTTAAATAGAGTGCTTACGCAAGTAATGTCAACTAGAGAACCAGAAACTAATTTACCTCGAAGACTTGGCGATATTTATCAGATTACAAAAGTAACGGGTAGTGTTGGGCCATCAGATAATAGCAGAAGATTTATTTTATTGGGTGATCCTGCCACACGCCTTGCATTGCCTAAAAAACAAATGAGAGTCACTTCCATTAATTCCAACCCAGTACCTAGCACAGTAGTTATAGGAATTAATTCTTTAGAAGAAGTTCAAATTAGTGGTGAAGTTTTAAATCAATTAAATATAATTGATGCAAATTTTAATGGAGAAGTATTCGTTCAAGTTAGAGATGCTAGGCGATTTGTAAGTTTACCAACCGATAGATGGAACTGTTACATGCCAGATTGTGGTTATTTTCTTCAAAACGATATTCTATTTAATGGACGAGCAACTGTTTCGAACGGAATGTTTTCAGCTTCGTTTATCCTTCCCAAAGATTTAGGGTTTACGGGTGGAGTTGGGAAAATATTACTCTATGCAAGTGAAGAAAATATGGATGCAACTGGGGCATTTAGCCGTATTTCTGTTACAGGGATAAATGGTTCTTTCCAAAATGATGGCTCTGGTCCAACCATTGAGCTAACAGTTAATGATGAAAGTTTCATTCAAGGTGCCATTGTAAATAATACGCCAAATCTCATTGTTAAAGTAGATGATCCCTCAGGAATTAATACCGCAGCTAGTGGGATAGGTCATGAATTAACGGCAAGATTAAAAAAAGTGGGCGAAACAGAAAAAACTTTCGTTTTAAACGAATATTTCACCACAGACTTAGATAATTTTAGAAAAGGTGAAGCTCGCTATGAATTTGAGTCATTAGACGAAGGTGATTATGAATTGTCTGTTCGTGCTTGGGATATTTTTAATAATCCAAGCGAACAAAGTGTTCAATTTACAGTTACTAATTCAGACGAGCTAGTCATTCGCAATGTGTATAATTATCCCAACCCAATGCACTCTAAAACAAAGTTTGTAATTGAACATAATCAACCAGGCATTCCTATGTCGGTATTGATTCGTGTTTATACCCTTAGCGGAAAACCTGTGTACCATATTTCAGAGCCTGATTTCGTTACCAATAGTCCATTTATTACCATAGATTGGGATGGAAAAGACAGAGACGGAGATAAATTAGCAACCGGAACCTATTTGTATCACGTTAGAATTAAAGTTGATACACCGCTTGGCAATAAAACAAAAGAACGTATAGAAAAAATAGTCATTATAAACTGAACATAACGATCAATGAAAAACTTAATGAAACTATCCAATTTGATCCTCACATCTGTTGCCTTAATGGGAATCTACACACAACAAGTAAAAGCTCAGCCTGGTTTAGCTGCTGTTCCTTTTTTACAGATTGAACCGGACTCAAGAGGTGCGGGTATGGGAAATGCAAATGTGGCTATTGCAGATAATGCATCGGCAGTATTTTGGAACCCTGCTGGTTTAGCTTTTCAAACAGGAACTCAAATTTCGATTACTCACGCTAATTGGCTACCACAATTTAATGCAGGTTTATTTTACGATTATTTAGTTGGTAAATACTACATAGAAGGAATTGGAACAGTTGGTGGTCATATTACCTTTTTGAATTTAGGTGAACAAACTCAAACGGATGAACAAGGCAACGTAATTGGAACATTTCGTTCGTATGATGTAGCAGTTGGTTTATCCTATGGTTTTGTAATTAATAAAAACCTTGCAACAGGTTTAGGACTTAGAGCCATTTATTCAAGTCTAGTGCCTGATGGAACCTTAGTGTCAAATCAAGTACAAGCAAGTGCTGGAACAAGTATTGCTTTCGATCTTGGTTTTATGTACAAAAGTAATCAGTTTGATTTATTGGGAAATCGTGCCAATTTCAATTTTGGTTTAAATGCGGCTAATTTAGGAACAGCTATTCAATATACTGATGCGGATCAACAAGATCCGATTCCTGCTACTTTAAGAGCTGGTTTCGCATTTACAACCGAATTAGATCCTGATGGATATAATAAAATTACACTTGCAGGAGATGTGTCCAAATTAATGGCAAGAAAAACAGTTGAAACCGTTTATTCTGATCCAAGTGATTCAACTAAATTTACTACGATAAATAATGTTACTCCGGCTTATGTAGCTTTATTTACAGCTTGGGATTCAGTTGAAAATAATGATGGAGAGACCTTGACGCTTACTGATCAATTAGTTTACGGTGTCGGTATGGAATATTGGTACGATGATTTATTCGCTTTCCGTGGCGGTTATTTCTATGAAGCCCCAAAAAATGGGAACAGACAATTCTTGACTTTTGGCGCGGGTTTACGCTACGATATTTTCGGAATCGATTTTAGTTACATTTATACACTTGAAGAAAATCACCCTTTGGCAAACACGGTACGTTTTTCATTGTTAGTTGATTTTAAATAAGTTAAGTAAGCATCGGTATAATAACTATTCAATCCTTTAATTCATGATTATACGTTTAAAAAGGGATATCAGCTTGAAGTTGATTTCCCCTTTTATTTTGATTTTAGTCACTGTGTGTTCTCTTTCGGCTCAACATTCAAAAGAATTTTTTTCAACCATAAAGATTGATTCTTGGAAGAAATCGTTCAGTGAACAAAGAATGGCGGTTAATAATGCTAAAATCAATAGGGGTAATTTGCATATTGTGGCTATAATGGTTGAGTTTCAGCCAGATTCGAATCGATTTACTACTGGGAATGGAACATTTAATCCCGACTATCTTGATACAACATCTGTAAAAATAGATCCCCTACCTCATAATCAGGCCTATTTCGAGGCTCATTTAGCGTTCGTAAAACACTATTTCGAAACGGCTTCAAAAAATAGATTATCAGTTAGTTCAGAAGTTTTACCTACAGTTTATCGATTAGATGAAGAAATGGCTTTTTATTCGCCAACGGGAGAAGATGATAGCCAGAATTATAAATTGGGTTATTTATTAAAAGATACATGGGAAAAAGTACATGCTGATGCAACTGTAAGTACAGCTAATTGGGATAATAACACCTTGTTTATTTTATTTCATGCTGGTGCAGGTCGTGATTTCGATTTTTTAAATACCACATTAGATAGAACACCTCAAGATATTCCTTCCTTATACTTAAATCTAAATGGAATTAGAAGTTTAACAGGCAATGCCGCTTTTAATGGGTATTCTGTTAAAGGATTTTCGGTAAAAAACACTGGAATTTTACCTGAAACACAATCTAGAACAGGTTCTTTTTTAGAAGAAGAATATATTCTTCAATTAGCTATAAATGGATTTGTAACGGCTGTAGCTGGAAATCACATTGGTTTGCCAGATTTGTACAACACACAAACGGGTTCAAGTGCAATTGGTCGTTTTGGTTTAATGGATCCTGAAGGATTTTTTGCGTATTTCGGTTTATTTCCTCCACTTCCTTCGGCTTGGGAACGCTATTATATGGAATGGGATTCTGCAATTGACGTAAATCATGATGAAGCAAGTCCTATTAATTTGTCTGCGGTGAGTCTGAGCCCCAATAACGGAATGGCTAAGGTTTTAATTAATGCCGATGAATATTTTTTAATTGAAAATAGACATCGTAACCCAGCAGCAACTGGCATCACGATAACTGTTCAGCAAGCAAATGGAATTAAAATTTCGAAAACGTTTACTTCGAACGATACTCGTTTTACTGGCGAGGATTCCGATAGTTTATTAATGGTTTTACCAAAAGGTGTAATTACTGAAGTATCAAACTATGATTGGGCTTTGCCTGGTGGCTTAGATGCTGGAAATGATGGCAAATACAGAACAGCAGATGATCGTTTATTGAATGGTGGAATGTTAATTTGGCATATTGATGAATCAGTAATCAATTCACAAATTGGTCAAAATCGTGTAAATGCAAATTCTGGGAGAAGAGGTGTTTTTTTGGTAGAAGCCGATGGCGCACAAGATATTGGAAATGCAACGAATAATATTTTTTTATCAAATGTAGTGGGCGGAACCGCCTTTGATTTTTGGTGGAGTGGGAATAATTATACAGTAATTACCGAACGTGGCGATTCTATTCGTGTATATGAGAATCGATTTGCTCCAGATACCAGACCTTCAACGAAAACAAATTCTGGTTCTTATAATCCTATTGAACTCTATGATTTTTCGGCAAATGCACCAGTCAGTTCTTTTAAAATTCGTCCTTTTGTAGGAGAATTAATTTTAGATACTAGGTTTATAAACAGAAACGTAAACAACACGTTTCTTATTGAAACGAATGCCGTTTATCCTAGAGAACCACTGTTTTATGTTGCTTCTGCAGATTCGTTTTTGATTATTCCTTCGGAATCAGGTTTATCAGCATTACCATTTGAACCTTCCATCTCAGAAACGTCTTTTCGGATTACCAATAGTGTATTTAGGCAACCTATTGTTTATCAAAACCAGTTAATAGTTGCAATTAGCGATACTGAGATTGAATCCTATTCTTGGTTATCTAATAATTGGCAGAAAAATTGGACAACAAGTTTGCCAACTTCACTGACTTCAGGAATTTCAATAACTAATTCAATGATTGATATTGAAATGAGTAGTTATATGATAAACCCGGGAGATGGTTTATTGATTACAAATACTTCAAAAGATGACCTTACTTCTGCACTAGTAAATGGTAAACAAGCGACTTTGAGGTCTAATGTGTTGAGTTTTACTGGTGGTTCCTATTCAATTCCTTCAGGCGCACAATTCAGCTCAACTATTAGCTTAAAAGGGATTTCGATTGGAAGCTCTACTATTTGGCAGCTTAGAACCGACAATAGTACTCATTTCGTTAATGAGGATATAGAAAATGAGATTAGAACAGTTCACAGTGATTGGTCCGTAACGATAAAAAACGATAGTCCTAATTTTTTTGCCGTAAGCAGTACAGATTCTGGAGACTTAAATGGCTTGTATTCCAATGGTACAATAGCTGCATATTTTCCATTTTCAATACTTGTAAAAACCATTTTAGGAACACCACTATTCATTGATTTAAATGGAGATGAGTCTCAAGAGATTGTCTTTATGGCAAAAGACTCTTTGGCTTATTCAATTTATGCCTACGATTCCAAATTTGTGTTAGTTGATGGATTTCCAATTCCAGCTGGAACCGTACATTCAGGAGAAACTCCAATTAGTCCAATTTTTGCTTCAAATCGATTATGGGTTGTTCACACAAATGGAACGATACAAAGCTGGATTTTCTCAGAAAGTGGAAGCGCTCATTTTTCATCTCATTTTAGAAGTGATGGAAAGCGAGTTTCAACTTTAAGCGAGAATAACGATTTTGTAAATACAAATAATCTTTTAAATACTTCTGAAACCTATAATTGGCCAAATCCTGCAAACGAAGAAACTCATTTGCGTTATGCAACACGAGATGAAGCTGAAATAATAATCGACCTATTCACCATAAGTGGAAAAAAAGTGTGGGAAAATAAACTCACATCAAAAGGGAAAACGCCTGAAGAGATTTTATTGAATACCTCAACTTGGGGCAGCGGTTTGTATTATGTTCGTATTCAAGCGAAGAAATCAGGAGAGACAGATTCTAAAATTGTTAAAATGATGGTGGAGCATTGAGATGATAAGAAAATCATTTAAAAATATGCTCAATTTGAGGTTATTGCTATTCATTAGCTTGCTACAGATGTTTTCTATGGCAGTATATAAAGTAAATGCACAGGCCGATTTGCGTTTTTACGGTTATTCTTATAATCATTTGAAATGGTTAACCATAGAAAGTAATCACTTTAAAATTCATTTTCAAGAAGGAAATAGTCGTTCAGCTCAAGTGGTTTCCCGAATTGCAGAAGAAGTTTATAAGCCCATTACCGAATTATATGAGCATGAACCAAATACAAAAGTCAGCATAGTTTTAAAAGACCGAGAAGATTATTCAAACGGTGCCGCTTACTTTTTTGATAATAAAATTGATATTTGGATTCCAGCCTTAGACACTCCACTTCGAGGTACACATAATTGGCTGAGAAATGTAATTACGCACGAATTTACACACATCATTCAAATTCAAGCGTCCATGAAATCGGATCGCCGTTATCCTGCGGCGTATGTTCAATGGTTGAATTATGAAGAAGTTCGTCGCCCAGATGTGTTATATGGTTTCCCGAATGGAATTATGACAGTTCCCTTTGCTGGTGTTAGTGTCCCAGCTTGGCTTGCTGAGGGAACTGCCCAATATCAACGTTCTAGCTTAGCGTATGATGAATGGGATTCTCATAGAGATATGATTTTGCGTACTCGTATTATGAAAACTCAAGCCATGACTTTAGATCAAATGGGTACTTTTTCATCAAAAACGAGTCTTGAACGTGAAACGATTTATAATCATGGTTTTGCGTTTAGTATTTGGATCGCCAATAAATTTGGCGAAAAATCGCTTAAAAATATATCGAATGCGCTATCAAGCAAAAGCGTAAATAATGTAGCAGAAGCGATTAAAATTGCTACAGGAACAGACGGTTATGAATTGCACAAACAATGGGTAAATGACTTAAAACAATCGTATGAAAAACAGTTATCTGGAGTAAATTTCTCAGAGGAAAAACTGATTGAAGAAAAAGGATTTTTTAATTTTCATCCTGTAAAACGTCCAGGACACAATCAAATAGCTTATTTAAGCAATAAAGGCTACGATTTCGGAAGGGTTAAATTATATTTTTATGATATCAAAACAGGTGAGACCCAATTAGCGAAAGTATTTGAGCAAAATGAGTGGTTTGGCGAACATCAACATACCATGAGTTGTGGACATGATGCGAGTTCTAAACTAATGATTGGAAATAGTTCATTTTCCTTTTCACCAGATGGAAATTCAGTTGTTTATTCTCGATTAGATTTAAGTAGAACTGGTGAAGAATATTTAGATATTTTTGAATACAATTTTAATTATAAAAAGGAATTTCGCCTCACCCATAATGCAAGAATGTCTGACCCTGAATGGGTTTCTTACGATTCATTAATTGCTATTACAAGAAGAGACGGGACTCAAAATCTAGTTTTATTTAATCGTACAGATACTTCAATTACTGCATTAACTAATTATTCAGCTGGCGAACAAGTCTTTTCTCCAAAATGGAATGCTCAAAAAAGGCAAATTTTATTTGCTTATTCTGATTTGTTTCAACGTGGGATTTTAAAGTTAGATCTAGAATCAATGAAAATTGATACGGTTTTAATGAACAATAAAACTGATTACAGAGATCCAAAATGGAAAGAAGACGGATCGGGGTTTTATTATTCTGCCAATCCTGATGGAATATTTAATGTGTTTGAGTTCGATTTTGAGTATCAAGAAGTAACAAAATTAACTTCTGTTATTGGTGGCGCATTTATGGCAGAGCCTATATTTAACAATAGTTTAGCCTACATTTCTTATCATGAAGATGGGTATAAATTAGCACTTGTACCCATTGACAAAAATCAAGACTTAGAGAGTAGTTATCGACCCATTTTGGCCAAAAATTATGATATAGAAGAAGTCGATTACTCTTATTTAAATGATTTTGATGATTCAGATATAAATGAATTGCCATTATTTGCAAGAGGTCGAAGAGAAACACAGCAAAAAGATATCGTAATTAAGTCTAAAAATGCGTCAGAAAACCGATCTTATCAGGCTTATCAAAATGATTTTACCAAGCTAAGTGTATTTCCATTAGTACGATTCGATAATTATACTACTCCTAATGGGGCAAATGGTCGATTATTTATTGAAGGCAAAGTTGGTGGACTTGCTGGCAATCTGTGGCGAGACACAAAAGTTGGGGCTTATATGGCATCTCGAGAAGTCATTGATCGCTTAACCATTTATGCAGGTTTAATGTTTGGTCTTGGTTCTGTTACAAGTGATGGCTTAAATGACTTCTTTACACCAAGTCGCTTAGTAAATCTAGATCGAGATTTATTTTTTATGGCTGAATATCAAGGTCTTCCGTTTATTAAAACACATTGGTCTCCAACTATTTCCGTTGAAATGTATAATTTGAGAAGAAATGTTCCAAACGGAATAAGTTTCGAAGAATTTCCTTGTGTTTCCTGTTTGCCAGACACCACAAACGCTGATATTGCATTCAATATTTGGGAAGCCGATTTGTACTTAAGAAGTAAAATAAATCGTTTTTCGATGCTTGAATTAGGCTTGCAATATACTCCCTATCAAGTAACCATAAACCCATTCTTTTCAAGGGAATATAAACAGGTATTAGCTTCATCCACTTCTCAATATTATCGTGGTAGAAGTATTAATTCAACCTTTTATTTGAACACTGATTTGTATCATGTTCACGATGATGTTGCACCACAAGGATTTAAAGGATATATACGCTATATGTATCAGCCAAGTGAATTATTGGATCGGTATAAATTAGAAGATGGTTTGTTGTTGCCAGTTTACAATAATTTCAATAATCAGTCGGTTGAGATAAAAGGGCGATACGGATTTAAATTAGGTCCGCATTTTTTGAGCATAAATTCTAGATTTTTCAGTTATTTAAACAAACAAGATGAGTTTTTCTTCTTGGATTACGTTGGTGGACTTATTGGTATGCGATCCTATTCTTTTTTTGCTTTAGGAGGTAGTACTACGGCTTATTCTACACTTTCTTGGAATATTCCGATTCTGACTCATTTAAATAAACAAGTAAGTAGGTATTCTTTAGATAAAGTTTTTATGCGTTTTTTTATGGAGGCTGGAAACGGTTGGGGCGGACCATTATCGGTTAATAATAGACTTAAAACTGGAATTGGTGCAGAACTACGATTTAGTTTTAATACGAATTATCTGTTTCCAACAAAATTCTTTATAAGTAGTAGTTATGGATTTGATCAATTCAGTATTTCTTTACCGGATGAATTTATCACTTCTGGCACAGGTAATCGAGTTCAATATGGTCGAGAATGGTTATTCCATTTTGGCTTATTGTTCGATTTTGAGATGTAAGTTGTCAACTTAGAAAACAGGTACACTTTAATATGTTTAATTTAGATGATAAAGAAAACTAGAACCCTTTCGTTTTCGAAACCAATTAGTACTAGAATTCAACTAAGTATCTCGGCACTTTGTGTTGTGATTTGTTTTACAACACAAATTAATGCACAAGTTGAATTTTCATATTATTCTACATTTCCTGAATACCAAAAACTAAGCAGTTTGTACAATTCGGAGTTTGATACTAATAGTAAACCGATTAGTAAATTGTTTGATACCTTCAGAACAAAACCTGGCGCAGCATTTTTTGGCTCATTAGTATTACCAGGATTTTCACAAGCAGTGAACGAAAAATGGATTAGATCTGCTGTGTATATCATTGCAGAAGCTGGAATTATCCTCACTCATCAATTGTATTTGAATGAAGGTCGTGATGGTGAAAAAGCGTATAGAAATTTTATTGATCAAAATTGGAGTGTTCAAAAATACGCTGAATATGTAGTTGACTATAACAATCGCTATAATCCAGAATATCAGAATAATCCGTTGACAATAAATGATTTAGCGACAGCTAATACAAGTATATCTGTTGGAGTTTTTGGTTTTGGGCGATCAGATTGGGAAAAAATTGATTTAACTAAATTGAGAGATTTAGAAAGTGAAACAAGATATCAAAAGAATTCATGGAATTCGGCTTCGACAAGTTTTTCGCACCCTTTACCCAATTATGGTTCACAACAGTATTATGAATTAGTAGCAAAGTACTTTCAATTTGGGCCAGGTTGGGGCGATTTTAACACTTCAATTGAAACAATTACGTGGACGTTACAAGATATGTCCAGTCAATTTCAAGAAGCATCGGATAAATCCACTAATTTTAACAATAGTTTAAGAACAGCTTCACGATTAACATCCTTGATTATCTTAAATCATATTATATCGGCATTCGATGGCTACTTTACTATTAAATTGAAAAACTTTGAACTGTCTCAGAATCAAGAGATTAGAATGGTTACTGGATTTAGCTTTGGGATACCTTTTTAAGCGATTAATTTGATTTCGAGACAAAAAATAAATGTGAAAACAGATATAAAATCAAGCAAAGCATTATAAATAGATCGTAGGCATCTAAAAAGATTTAGGTAGGAATCCATGCTCAATTGGGTGTTTATTTGGAGAATTTATTTTCGCTACTTGGTGCTTTGTGAGTAACAATGATACCGAAGGGAAATGGCGTTTTCCTTAGTTTTTTCCTGTGGATTCCAAAAAAATGGGAAAATTTATGTCAAGAACTCATATTGTTAAATTCTCTTTTTTACCCGATGAATCCAAACCCAAATAATTAGCAAAGGATGAATAATAAGTAAACGAGCCCAAATGATACTTTTAGGTACTAAAACTGAACCAAACCAAAATTCATTTATTCCGATTGCGTAAATATGCGAAGGAATAAAGGCAATTAACATAGCTATGATACCATAAACAGCCCAATTTCTTGTTTTAGTATTAATAAGAAGAACTGAAAATCCAATTTCAAAAATTCCTGCAAGTATATTTATCCAATCATGAAAGGGTAAATAAGGTGGAATAAGTTTTAAGTAAAACTCGGGATCGCGAAAATGATTCAAGCCAGCAGTAAAATAGAAAACGACTAGGAGTACAAAAGAAATTCGTTTTAACATAGATTTTTAACTTAGATTTTAAATAGATTAATGTAAAGTTGATTAGTTTTATAAAGACTCTGGGATTCGATGAATAGCATAAAATTTTTCAAAGATGTGTCCACTCCAAAAAGTCGATTCTTTCGGTTTTCACCCTTCAAAATCCTACGAATTCGACGAATAGTTTGCAAAAAACTACTTTTCGGACTATTCTCAATGATATAAAAAAAAGTTGTTCTAGGATGGTTAATTATCTGAGTTTTCAAACGTATTTCTAATCATACATTCAGGTCTCAATCATGGACTTCATTGATGACCTGATTATCATTTAATTTCAGGAAATTCAGTTATGAAAATTATGTTTAAGTAGCTATTTAAGCAAAATTCTCATAGATAATAACAGCTTAGGTGATATTATATTTAGAATAGATTGAACTCACGCTGGTTTTTTTTCACAAACGTTGATATCCTATTTGAATTCAGGTTAATTCTATTTCTAGTTTTCAATTTGATAAGAATCAAATTTTTAGTAACCTGAGTTCGTGTTAATGATTAGTTTAATGATTTAATCAAAAATTAGAATAAGCAATGGTGAACTCGCATTTACTTAGCTATTACATCTTTAATTTATACGAAGCTAAGTAGAGTTGCTGGCTCAGAGCCCTGCATGAATTGATACAGGATAAAATTATACTATAAGACGTACTTAGGCGAGTAATTTGCGCCTGTATCATTCTGTAAACTGTGCGCTTTTTTTAAGTCCTTATTTTCTAGCAAAACCCTTTCCAAATCGCTTTATTAAACCTAAGGGACGAATTTAATTTTACCTGAGTTATTCTAATTGCTTACCTCGAACTCAGGTTCGTAGTTAAATCACACTAATTGTAAACGAAGCCAAAAAATCTTCACCTGGTAAAAGATCTTGAACCAATTCTTTATTACGAATATCAACATGTCCTTTTTCAGAATCGGCACAGCCAATCCAGGGTTCAATACAAACAAAATTAGCATTAGGCTTTGCCCAAAGACCTAAATATGGGAAATCTTTGAATTCAACTTTTAATGAAGCGGTGTGCGATTTTGAACGAATTGTTACGCTTCTTGAAACTATTGATTTGAAAACAAGCGCATCATTATTAAATAAAGTGTAAGAAAGCGGAATGATATTTCCACTTACTAAAACAGGTTCAATTTCGTCTGTGAATAACCCTTTAGTTGATAACATACTTCGATCTAAGCGTTCAGCGCGTTCAAATTCGAGATAATAATCTGAGTAGGATTCTGAATCAGTAAAAGGAACAGTAAAGGCAGGATGCCCACCAATGGCAAAATAAATTCTTTTTGAATCTGTATTTTTAACTAAAAATTCTTGTTTTATGGAATGGTCTAAAAGAGTAAACCGAACTCTGCATTCAAATTCATAAGGGTACACTTCAAGAGTTTGAGCATCACTTAACAATAAAAAAGTAATACTCCTTTCGGTATGATTTTCAACAATTGGAATTGAGTTTCTAAAAAAACCATGTCTTGATAAAAAATAAGATTTTCCTTCTGCAAATAAGGTATCATCTTTTAGGCTTCCGACTATTGGAAATAGAATGGGAGCATGCCATGGCCAAATCGTTGGATTAGCGGACCAAATATGCTCAATTCCTGTAGCTTTATTAATTAGGGATGAAAGCTCACCACAGCGTGGTTTAAATGTCGCTTTAAGTAAATCATTTTCAAGTGAATACATAGTTTTCTTTTTTATCAGAAGTAGAACTATAATTTACAGATTGCAGTTATGTTTACCTACATTTTTGAAATAAATTAATCTGATTCAGTCTTTAGTACGAATCGAAGTTATTATTCACCTAAAAACTCAAATTCGGGCTATACAAAATGAATAAATCAATGCTATTTTTTTGAAAGTTTCCGTTCTTAATTATAACAAATAATAAAATATGGATTTGATTGAAGAGAACTGAATCTGATTTATAAATTAAATGTTGAAGTGAGATAGTTGAACTACAATTTGAACTAATTATTTATAAGCCTACTCTAAAAAGTCGATATTTTCGGTTTAAACTCTTACAAATTCTTCGAATTCATCGAAAATGTTGCTGAAAACTACTTTTGATGTTAGCTCATTCATCAAATTGTAAGATAATATAAACTTGTGTCCTCTCTTAAAATTCGATTATTTTCGTTTTAAACCCAATCAAATCGTGTAACATGCTGATTAGAGTACTGAAAACTAATTTTAAAAGTAAGATTAAGCTTTTTCACAAATTCGGATTTCAGACTTAGCGTAACTTCAACTTGCTTAATAAAAACGCTATTAATAGTTGTAAAAATAACTTATTTGTTTAGCTGAAATGGGCATTTTGTTTAAGTCGACTATCTTATTTAAAATCTACCAACTTATTCGTTTTTCTTTTTGAAACTGCTTTCTACACTTAAATCCATCGGTGTTATATAAAAATTCGGGTCAAAAGATATAATAGGTTTTTTTTCATATTCTGTTTGAACAAAGTTCCAAGCTGCGGTTGGTTTAATCAAAAATGTTGAATCGTTGATGGTTGTTTGAATCGGTAATTCAAAACCCTTCACCGTTTGATTCCATCTATAAAAAACCGTTTTATCTTGAAAATAATACTGTAAAACAGGAATGCGTATATCTCTTAGATACTGATCAAATATTTTATCAAGTTTCAAATTTAACGTTTTGCTAATATAGGATTCAATTTCTTCTGTTTGTACGGTTTTGTGATAAAACTCTTTGTTTAAACCTCTAAGCATTGCTCTCCAAATAGAATCAGAAGGGACCAATTGTCTAATAGTATGAAGCATGTTTGCCCCTTTATAATACATATCACCTGAACCTGAAGTATTCACATTATAGGGAGCAATTATCGTCTTGTCATTTGAAATTCGTTTTCTTAAACCTCTAACATATTCATACCCTGCATTTTTTCCGTAGAAATACTCTAAAAATAAACTCTCTGAGTAATTGGTAAAACTCTCGTGTATCCACATGTCTGCCATATCTTTATAGGTAATATTGTTAGCAAACCACTCGTGACCTGACTCATGAACAATAATGAAATCAAATTCTAAGCCCCAGCCTGTTTTACTTAAGTCGGTGCCTCGGTAGCCATTTTTAAATCCATTTCCATAGGTAACCGAACTTTGATGTTCCATTCCTAAATAAGGAACTTGAACTAGTTTATAACTGTCTTCATAAAACGGATATGGACCAAACCAATGCTCAAGCGCTTCTAATGTTCTTTTAGCATCTTTAAATTGAATTTTCGCTTTTTCTAAATCAGAGCTTAAAACCCAATAATCACAATCTAATTCCCCTTTCTCTCCAGTATATTTTTCACCGAAATGAACATAATCACCAATATTAACATTTACTCCATAATTATTTATCGGATTTGAAACATGCCATAGAAAGGTAACTGAACTGTCTACTAAAACAGTTTTGGAACGAAGTCGACCGTTAGAAACACCAATTAAACCTTTCGGTACAGTTAAAGAAATACTCATACTATCCACTTCATCATACATGTGGTCTTTGTTTGGCCACCACAGACTTGCACCTTCACCCTGTACAGAAGTCGCTATAAACGGTTTTCCATTTGTATCGTATTTCCATGTAAATCCGCCATCCCAAGGCGGCATTTTACTAATTACTGGTTTTCCCGTATAGGTAATAATAATACTGCTTTTCGTTCCCAATTTAACTTCTTTTTTTAGATTCACAAAATAAGTATATCCGTCCTTTTTCCATTGAAGCGTTTTTCCTGCTTGTTTAATGGATTCAATTCTTAGCGGTTCTTGTAACTCAATTTGAAGTATTTTTCCATTTTTAAGTGCTGAAAAGTAAATTTCATTTGTTCCAGAAATTGTAGAATCTTCAGGATGAACAGAAATGCTTAAACGGTAATAATTCAAGTCCCACCATTCACGTTCTGGAGTTATGGAGCCACGCAGACTATCTTGTCGAGTAAATACTTGCGCTTCAATCGGCTGAAACGAATGGAGTCCAATTAAAGTTAAAATGAAAATAAAAAGTAATTTCATTGATCGAACATTTTAGGTTATGAATATCAGAATAATACAATTTAAATAAATCCGTCCTGTTTTATCTAATCCCCTGATTTTTTTGCTAGGGTATTTAGTGTTTAAACATTTTTTTACTTGATAGATGTAGTTTATTCCATATTTACATAGAGTGTGTTAATTATCTCAAATTCGGACTTCGTTTCTAAGCAAACTTCACGGGTTTCTCAAAATAAAGGTTATCCCGCGCCCCGACACGATTTGAAGAACCCCGAAATGCTATCTCTGTTTACTATCTTTTTACGCCATAAACAGTTCTTTTGTATAGGTTAAGTTCTTAGGCTGAGATACTGGGTCGGAGCCCAGCATGATGAAATGACGTATGTGAAATAAAAACTATATTTTGCGCTTATATTATTGTTATTTATTTTTTTGTAAAATTGAACCTTTTAAAAAATTAATAAACTTTACAAAAGGTTCAAGTCCGAATTTGAGTAATTATATTGAAATCTTGAGTCAACTCTGAAAAGTCGATTTTTGCGGATTACACCCTTCCAAATCCCATAAATTCGACGAATATCTTGTTAAAAACTACTTTTCGGAGTACGCTCAATCTTATTATGTTTATAACTTGTAATGAAATTTAAGCTTATTTATGTTATCTACGATGATTATATTTATGTTTTTACAGCACTTTGGCTACTAGAAAGTTTAAATATTGCCGAAAAAATTTTAGTTGTTGATAACGGAAAAAAGCAATTGATCAGTTAATTTCAGTAAGTGAATCTGGAAATAAGTTACCTGATCTAATTTTATTAGATTTGAATATGCCCATTTGGGATGGGTGTTTTTTTAGAAGAGTTTGAGAAAACTAGCCTCATCAACAAAATTGAGATTTGGGTAGTTTCTAGTTGTTTCTGATGCAGAAGATAAGAATCGAGTTTCTAGGAATGAATGTGTGAAAAGCTTTTTATGCAAAGCCTTGTTTAAAGTTTTGAGGAAACCATTATTTGTGAATATCTAATTTGAACTCATTCCTGAATGTCGATGTTGTCGATTTTCAGCCATTAACTATTAAATAGTGATTTATAATCCTTTCTTTCTTTCGTATGAGACATTAATATCGAACGCTTAAAAGTAGTATCAAAACAAGTGGTAAGCTCAATTAAGCTATTTTTTTCACTTTACACTCATCCAAATCCTTCAAATTTGCCGAATATTTTACTCAAAACTACTTTTAAATAAACATATTGTTCACAAACAGAAAGGTTAATACCTTGACTATTCAATTCTATTTTTAACGTTTGAGTAAGCTCAGCTTTTATAATTTTTGATATTGAGTGAAGGTATCAAAAAAATAGATTTATTAAATACAAATGGGAAGAGGAGGGGTTAAAATTGGAATAATGCTTTTTGAGGTAATCTCTTTTAACTAACTCTAATGGCATTTTAATGCTAAGTATGCTTAAAAAATGAATGAATTCAATTATACTTTTATAAACCGAATATAAATGATGCTTTATGAAATACATCATGTATATAAAGAAATAAACTATAAATAAGTTCAATAATACTATGAGTTTAGAAATAGAAAGATTGATTCTCGACCATTATTCGAATGCAAAAACGGGTGAAGAAATTACCGATAGCTATCTAACTTTATTACATAAAGAGTATAAGTCTAATCTAAAACAGATGTTATTTGCAACATCTGTTTGTTCAGATGACATAAATGTTTCAACTGATTTTAGAAGAGTTTTGCAACGTCCATTTTCAATGGGGGGTTTAGGTGGCTTGCCATTTTCTGGGTTTACAGGAATGGTTGCTTATTCACATCATATTCCTGATGGTGGGGATGCATTCATTTTTTATGGGCCACATATTGGAATAACTGACGAAGGCGAATTGGGACGAATGAGGCGTTTTGGACAAAAAAGATTAACAAATAGCTGTGGAGCCTTAATGTTAGCCCTCGATCGTTTTAGAAGAGAAGAAGAAGGCTTAGATATCTATGTTCCAATTGGGGAGGAGTATGATTATCAACAAGTGTTTTTAGAACGTACCTTAAAGCCGTTTAAACATCAGATACTACTAGCTGAAAATCCAAACAGAGAAATTACAGAAGTTGCTTATTATAATATTAATAAGCAAATAAAACGCCTTATTAAGATGTCACGCAATGAGTTTAATTGTGAGAAAATATTTTTGTTAGGCGGCGTAATTATAAACACTTCTGAAGAATTTCACGATTATGTCGATATTCGCAATTTTGATGTAATTAATGTTCAAGATGAAACGGAACAAGAACCAATTTCAATTTTAGAAACAGAAGCGTTTAAAAATCTTTAAATCAGAGTGTTTAAATTTAAACTAGGATTAGTGTTGAAATCCCTCAAACCCAGCTCGGCAAAAATTTCGAAGGAAACGGGCAAATTCCGTCTTGATAGGGGCATTATTCATCCCCAATTTATTGAATTCAAGCTCAGGCTACAGTCTTAAAATGCTAAATAAGTTTGATAATTGTCAATTTACAATTGACAATTATCAAACGAGTAGTTTCTATTAATGTCTAAAATGTCTTACGCCTGTAAATATCATGGCTAAATTATATTTGTCAGCCATTGCAATTACTTCTTCATCTCGTATCGAGCCTCCTGGTTGAATTACTGCTGTTACTCCAGCTTTGGCCGCAGCTTCAACGCCATCAGAAAATGGGAAAAACGCATCAGAAGCGATTACAGATCCTATTAAATCATGTCCTTCTTTTTCTGCTTTTGCAATTGCTTGTTCAGAGGAATCAACGCGACTTGTTTGACCTGTTCCAATTCCTGTGGTTACCCCATCTTTTGCATAAACAATTGCGTTAGATTTTACATGTTTACAGACTTTCCACGCAAAAACTAAATCAGCTAATTCTTTTTCGCTTGGCTGTCGTTTAGTTACAACTTTAATAGCATCGCCTGAATAAGAAACCGTATCCGCTTGTTGATATAAAACTCCGCCAAAAATGGATTTGAATTGAACCGATTTATCACCTTTAAGACTGCGTAATTGCTTTATCAATCGACGATTCGCTTTTTTCTTTAGCAATTCTTCCGCTTCAACAGAAAACTCAGGCGCGATAACGATTTCAGTAAAAACTTTATCAATAGCTTGAGCTGTTTCTAAATCAAGTGGTTTATTGGCAATTACAATGCCACCAAAAGGAGAAACTTTATCTGCTGAAAACGCTCTCTCATAAGCGGTTAATACATTTGATGCGGTTCCAACTCCACAAGGAACGGTATGTTTAAAAATAGCAACAGTTGGTGCTGCGTTTTCAAAATCAGAAATGAGACGAAGGGCAGCATCAACGTCTAAATAATTGTTATAACTGAGTTGTTTTCCATGAAAACAGTTTATATAAGATGATGGATTACCATAAATCCCTGCTTTTTGATGCGGATTTTCACCGTAACGCAAATCATGAGCTTTATCACCATAAACATAAACAGAATCAGGCATTTCCTCACCTGATTTTAACCCATTCAAATAGTTTGCAATGTCGGAATCATAGGCTGCTGTATGATTAAAAGCAGCTCTTCCCAATTCTAATCTTGTTTCATAAGAAATTGATTTTGAGTTACTTAACTCAGCGATAAAGCCTGCGTATTGATTTGGATTGGTTAAAATACAAACGTGAGCAAAGTTTTTAGCTGAAGCACGAACCATAGTTGGACCGCCAATATCAATAAACTCAACCGCAGTCGCTAAAGTTGTTCCTGGCTTTTCAATGGTGCTTTTGAATGGATATAAATTCACAACCACTAATTCAATTGGCGTAATCCCAAAAGTTACTAATTCATCCATATCAGGTTGATGCGAAGTTCTTGCTAAAATTCCACCATGAACCATGGGATGCAAAGTTTTAACTCGGCCATCAAGACACTCAGGAAATCCTGTAATTTCTGAAACGTCTTTTACTAGAATTCCAGCTTGTTTAATCACCGCTGCAGTTCCACCGGTTGAAATAAGTTCAGTTCCATTTTCTGATAAAGCTTTAGCTAATTGAATAATTCCGGTTTTATCGGATACAGAAAGCAATGCTCGTTTAATAGGTAAGGCATGCTTAGGAAGGGTTGATAAGGGTTTAAGTGCCACAGATATCAATATTTATGGTTAATGATTAAGTAAAATAAAATCAATTTGATGAAGCGTTAGAGCATAACTTTTTTAATACTTCAGGGTAGAGGCGATGTTCTTCTTTTAACACTCTTTTTTGAAGTTCTTCTGCGGTGTCCTCTGCTAAAACGGGAACAATTGCTTGTGCTAAAATGGGTCCTTCATCATATTCTTGAGTCACAAGATGAACCGTACAACCTGATTCTTTTTCACCCGCTTCAATTACTGCACGATGAACATGCATTCCAAACATTCCTTTTCCACCAAATTTGGGCAATAAAGAAGGGTGAATATTCAAGATATTACCTTCATATTTTGAAATGATGGATATAGGTATTTTTCGCATATACCCAGCAAGAACAATAAGTTCAGCCTCAAAAAGAGCGAGATGTTTTAATAAACTCTCTACATATTCGTCATAAGTGGAAAAATATTTTTCAGCAATTACCAAAGCGGAAATACCTGCTCTTTTAGCTCGTTCAATCGAAGATGCACTAGGATTATTCGTAATAAATCCAGAAATCTCAGCATTGATTTCTCCTGCATCAACTGAATTAATTATCGACTGAAAATTTGAACCGCTGCCAGAAGCTAATACGACAATTTTTTTCTTACTCATTCAAACAAATTATTAAGTGTTCTAACCGATGCTTTTTCTAAAATGGAGAACTCCAACGGTAAACCAATCCCTACAGACAGTAAATTTGGAATATGTCCGTAATTTAAATTTGAGTAAAATGGCTTGCGATAATTTTTAAAAACACGATTAATCAGTTGTTCATGGCTAGGCACTTCTGAGTATTCTTCAGATTCAGCAGGTGTGAATTCACCTAATAGCAAGGCCACTGAATCGTTTAAAGCGCCACTTAAAGATAGATGTTCGAAGTAACTTTCCAATTTATGAGTACGCTCGCCAATGTCTTCTATTAGGAGTATATGACCGTTAAAATTTGGTTCATAAGGAGTTCCTAAAAGTTTTGTAAGTAAAGAAAGTGTACCAGCCAGAATTGGTCCAGAAAAAATAAATTCCTCAACATCGTTTAATTTAGTTAAAGGTTGAGAAAATTCGTATTCAAACTCTCCTGTTTCAACAAGAGACCAAAATTGCTGTTCTTCATTTTTAGGAATAAAATCAGCTGAAAAATGATAAACAGGCATCATTCCAGAAATTCCTGGAACACCTGTTTTAGCATAAATGGCCAATAAAAGGCTCGTTATATCGCTAAAACCAACAAGTAGTTTTCTCTTTTCTTTGATAAGATCAAAATCAAGCATTCTGAGGATTTTCATACTTCCAAATCCACCACGAGTACAAAAAACAGCATCAATTGAATCGTCTTCAATAAAATCTAGAAACTCATTGGCTCTCAATGCGTCGTCTCCAGCCAAATAATCAGTTTTACTGTAACAGGTTTGGCCAACACGTACTGAATAACCACGCTGTTCTAAATAGGCAATTCCCCTGTGCAATTTTTTGGGATCTGGACTTGAAGCTGGTGAAGTTAGAGCGATGCACCCATTTCTTGGTACTGGACGTAAGGGGATTGTAGGAATTGCTTGAGAAAAAATCATTTATAAATATACTACTCTATCTAAAGAAATGTAATTCTGATTTCAACTTTCACTTTAAATTGGACTGATTTTCTTGATAGTGACTAAAGTTTTGCATTGTATTCCTTTTTAAGAATCAAACATTTATCCGTGTATTTTTCGTATCTTTATAGGTATTGTGTTGTTAAGCCGGCTTTTTAGTCAACCTGCAAATCCGTCCTGATCCGCATTTTTTTCAAATAATCAAATATATCTCCATGTCTTTTGACTCATTCGGGCTAAGTGCCCCAATTTTAGAGGCCGTAGTGGCCAAAGGATTCGAAAATCCTACCCCAGTTCAAACACAAACCGTTCCCTTATTATTAACCGACAACACCGATTTAATTGCTTTAGCTGGAACAGGAACAGGAAAAACAGCAGCATTTGGATTACCATTATTACAGAAATTAGACCCTACATTAAAAGAAGTTCAAGCTGTAATTTTATGTCCAACACGGGAACTTTGTCTTCAGATAACAAACGAAATTCAATCCTTTGCAGTTAATATGCCTAAAACATGGATTTTAGCTGTTTATGGTGGTTCATCTATTCGTGATCAAATTTTTGCTTTAAGAAAAGGTGTTCAAATTATTGTAGCAACTCCAGGCCGCTTAATGGACTTAATGGATCGCAACGAAGCTAACATTTCACATATCAGAACGGTTGTTCTCGACGAAGCCGACGAAATGTTAGATATGGGTTTCAAGGAGGATATCGACAAAATTCTTTCTGATACTCCAAAGGATAAGAACGTTTGGTTATTCTCTGCTACATTTCCTAAAGATGTAGAACGAATTGCGAGAACATACATGAACGATCCTGTAGAAGTTACTATTGGTTCAAAAAACGAAGCTCAAAAAACAATTGAACATTTTGGTTTTTTGATTCACGAACGTGATCGTTATAATGCGTTAAAACGCTTGTTGGATTTCTACCCAGATATTTACGGTATTATTTTTTGCCGTACTCGTATGGAAACGCAACAAGTTGCTGAAAAATTAATTAAAGATGGCTATCCATCAGCATCACTACATGGTGATTTATCCCAAGGGCAACGTGATCAAGTCATGCGTAGTTTCCGTGAGAAATCGATTACTATTTTAGTCGCTACGGATGTTGCAGCTCGTGGAATTGATGTTGACAGTGTTTCACACGTAATTCATTACAATTTACCTGACGATATCGAGAGTTATACTCACAGAAGTGGTAGAACAGGTAGAGCTGGTAAACAAGGTATTTCAATAGCTCTTGTAAACACAAGAGAAAAAGGTCGTATCTATTTAATTGAGAGACAAACTGGCTTACGTCTCCAATTGGAAACTATTCCTAGTAGTGAAGCGATTTGCGAAAAACAGTTATTTGCTATGATTAATAAAATGGCAAACGTTACTGTTAACGAAAAAGAAATTGAACCATTTATGACTTCTGTTTACGAACAATTGGCTGAAATGAGCAAAGAAGAGTTGATTAAACGATTTGTTTCTATTGAATTTAATCGATTCTTAGAATATTATCGGAACGCTCGTCCACTTGAAAATGTAGCCGAAAGAAATAGGCGTGGAAGAGAAGATGATCGCACTTCAAGACCAGAACGTTCAGATCGCAGCAATCGAGGTGGCGACCGTGCTGCTAGAGGGCCACGTTCAGACCGTCCTGAAAGACGCGACCGACCCGTAGGCCCGGAAGCTGGAATGTCAACATTTGTGGTTGAAGGTGTTAACAGAGATTTACGTAAAGGTGCTTTAGTTAGAGTAATTTGCGAGTCTGCTAATATCGGTTCTGAATCAATTGGGCAAATTGCTTTTGTAAAAGGAATGGCTTTAATTGATGTTAAAGAAGGTGTTTCTGAAAGCGTTTCAAAATTAGATGCCATCAAATTAGATGGGAAAAATCTGAATGTTCGATCTTTTGTTCGAGGAAGTTTTTCTGATGCTAGTTCTGGTTCTGCACCTCGTTCATCAGGAAGTGGGTATAGATCTGGTGGCGGTTCATACGATAGAGATCGTGGCAGTGATCGTGATAGAAGTCGCGGTGGTCGCTCAGGCGGCTCTAGTGGCGATCGTGAACGCAGAAGACGTTAATTTATTTTCATTTACTACTTTGTAATTCAATAAGGACTCACGGTTCCAAAAGGCTGTGAGTCCTAATTTTTTTAAAAAAATCCAGTTATGATTTCAACTCAAAATGTTTCCCTTAGCTACGGGAAACGCATTTTATTCGACCATGTTACCATCAAATTTACCACAGGAAATTGTTATGGTGTTATTGGGGCAAATGGTGCAGGCAAGTCAACGTTTTTGAAAATTTTATCGGGTGATATAGACCCGAATTCAGGCAGCGTTCATATCGAAAGCGGAAAACGCATGTCTGTTTTGCGCCAAAATCACAACGAATTTAATGAAATTCCCGTCATTCAAACGGTGATGATGGGAAATACAAAGTTGTGGGAAATTATGCAAGAAAAAGACGTTTTATATGCAAAAGCAGATTTCTCTGATGCTGATGGGATTAGAGCTGCAGAGCTAGAAGGCGAATTTTCTGAAATGGATGGATGGAATGCTGAATCTGATGCCGCATCACTTCTTAGTGGAATGGGAATTGTAGAAGATCTGCATTATGCTTTAGTTAAAGACTTGAGTGGAAATCAAAAAGTACGAGTTCTTTTGGCGCAAGCTATTTTTGGTAATCCTGATATCTTAATTTTGGATGAGCCAACGAACGATTTGGATATTCACACCATTTCTTGGCTCGAAAACTTTTTAATAAACTTTGAAAATACAGTAATTGTAGTTTCCCACGATCGTCACTTTTTAGATGCAGTTTGTACTCACGTTGCGGATATCGATTTTTCAGTAATAAAAATTTACACGGGTAACTACTCGTTTTGGTATCAATCTAGTCAGTTAGCTTTACAACAGAAACAATCGCAGAATAAAAAAGCGGAAGATCGTAAAAAAGAATTACAAGAATTTATTGCTCGCTTTAGTGCAAATGCATCAAAATCGAGACAAGCAACAAGTCGTAAAAAATTACTCGATAAAATTAATGTGGATGATATTCAACCATCAACAAGAAAATATCCTGCTATCATTTTTAAGCAAAATAGACCTGCAGGAGATCAAATTTTACATGTTGAAAATTTACGTTTTGACCGACATGGAGAACCATTATTCAAAGATTTGACCTTTAATGTTGGAAGAGGTGATAAAATTGCATTTATCTCAAAAGATAGCACAGCAGTTACCAGTTTATTTAAAATCTTGATGGATGAAGAAACCGCAAAATCAGGATTTTTTCAATATGGGCAGACCATAACAGCAGCTTATTTACCTGTCGATAACGATTCTTTCTTCACAACCGATGACAATTTAATAGATTGGTTACGTCAATTCGCTGATGAAGTGGGTGCAAAAGATGAAGTTTTCTTACGTGGATTTTTAGGAAAAATGCTCTTTTCTGGTGAAGAAGTTCTGAAAAAGTGCTCTGTCTTATCTGGAGGCGAAAAAATGCGTTGTATGATTGCAAGAATCATGCTTTCAGGTGCGAATTTCATCATTTTAGACGAGCCAACAAATCACCTCGATTTGGAATCTATTCAATCATTTAACGATGCGCTAAAAGCATTTCCTGGAACGGTAATGTTTACCTCGCATGACCATGAGTTTACACAAACCGTGGCAACAAGAGTAATCGAGTTATCACCAAATGGTTATTTAGATAAATTAATGACTTATGATGAATATCTTGAAAGTGATAAAGTCGCTAAACAACGTGCTGAGGTGTTGTAGAGAATTCTAGTCTTATTCGTTTTGATTACTTTTTAAAGTAATTCGAGTTTAAAATGGAATTAATAGAATGAAAAAAAAGTCACGGCGATTTCTATAACCTCACAAGTAGTTTGAGACAAACTCATAGGAAAGTTAGTTAAGTATTCTAGGTATATGAATACTGTTAATGATAAGCTTATTTATAACTCTTTATCAACAAGTGGTTACAAATTACAATGCTATTAACTTTACGTTTAGTTCTGAATGGTTCATGACAAAACGTCACGACCTAAAGCTTTTTCGATTTTTATTCTTTTAGTAAGTACAGATAATAAGTCATTTCCTGATACTTTAAAACCACCATCGACTGCTACATTAATATTCGCCGATAAACTTGGCGTTGAAGCATGTGGAACTGGAATAGTCGGTAACATTCCTTGATTAAGAACATTGAAAAATGGTCTTAGTTTTTCGGTTGCTGGCGCAGATAGTATCATTTCGGGGCCTTCTTCTGCTACTTCTATAATTTGCCGTGTTTCTGGAATACCACCAGTCCAATATCCTGCAAATCTCTGCTTCGGGATAGTTTGTTCATTGCCTTGGGTTTCTTTTCGCAAGGCATTATTTACCTGTGCAGCTATTAGAGATCCTGCCGCAATTAACGCAGCTCCACCCGCTATCCAAAGCAAGGGGTTAGGATTTGCTTCAACTGCTGCTATATTAATGCCTAAAGATAATATCATACCGCCAATTGTTTTCATTGCACTTGCAAGCGCTCCCATCACTTTTACACCAAAGGTTTGAGTTGAGTTTTCACCACTAGCAAGCATTTCGCCAAAAGCAGCTGCCACATCTGAAATTGCGGTTGCTAATACCGGGCCGAAATCAAGAGTTGCTTTTTTACTTACCGTTTTTAGTTTTTCACTAAGTTCTTGCAACTGAGCGATTAATGCTTGAATTTGTGCGATTTTTTGCTCATCGAAGGTAACTGCTAGAAGTTCGTTTAGGCCTTGCAGAGCGGTTTCTATATCGGAAGATGTCTTAATTAAACCTGCTTCTAATTTAGCTCCAAGTTCTTCTGTTGAAGTGCCGGACGCTTTCATTTCAGCTGATAGAGCCGTTAACGCCTGTTTTAAAGAGTGTATTTTTTGGCGCGCCTCATCGGTGGCTGCGTTTTCAAATTCACGATTCAGGGTACTTAATGCCTCATTAACGGTAGCTAAACTTGTTATTAAACCACCTTTAAGTTCAGATTCAACGGAGGAGAAATCGGGAAATCTTGAAATTACAACTTCTAATTCAATTGGTTTTAATTCCGGTGCATCAATTATAATGTCTTTTGCTTGAACTGGTTCTACTTCGGGTTTTACTGGAATGTTAACTTCTGATAGTCCTAATTCCTTAAATAAGAGTTCCTTTTGTTTACGCAGTTCAATGAGTTCATTTTTAAGTTCTAAGGCACGTTTTTTTTCAGATTCAGGAATTAAACCATCAACAGATAATTCAGCTATTTTTTTTAGCTCTTTTTCAGTTTCTTCAACGCGTTGGGTTAATGAACGGAAACCTTCTTGTCCGGGCTTTGCTGAATCTAGTTGTGCTAATCGGTTTTGAAGTAATTCTGCTTCACTCTTTAAACCTGAAAGCGATTCTTGAGCTAATCCTATTTGCTCTGTGAGTTCTTTCCGTCCTTCACGGCCAAGGGTTCTATCACGAAGTAATTTTTGTTGAAACGATGAAATTACAGCTTCTAAAGCAGTTATTTTAGTAGTTGTATCAGCTAAATTTGTTTCAACCTCAAAACGTGTTAAACTGCGTAGTTTCTTATCAAACTCATTAAGTTTTTCGGTTGAATGAGCAATTTCATCACCAATTCCTAGCCAAGATTTTGCAAAATCATATAATAATGGTAGAGATGAAAGTAATAATGCAATCCATCCTACGATTGGAATGGAAGCAAAAAAAGCACGTACAGTTGTAGTCGCTGCAGTCATGCCTGCACTAAATACTGCAGCTGAACCGGCTCCAGTTCTTAATGCGACTGATACTATCCCTAATTGAGTTCTTAGTATAGTCAACAAACCTAAATTAGGGATAATACCAGTTGCTTGAAGTGTTTTCAAACTAATGAGTAACAATGCAAGTGTACCTAAAGTTCCTTGCATTGAATCTGGAAGCTGATTGAATAATTCCAACCATGATTTTCCCACTTGAAGAAAAGGACCTGCAATAGCTCTAACAACTCCACCGATTGCGGCTTGTGTTTCTTCTAATTGAGAATTAAAAGCAGCTTGTTTACCTGCTTCACTATCTAAATAACTTAAATAAGTATCACCAACTTTAACAGAAACCTCTTGCAACTCGTTCATTATTGCTTGAGCTTTTTGAGCATCTGTTAATTTCCCTGCAGTAGTTCCAATTGCAGCTGCATATTCCTGATAAATTACAGCTGGATTTTTCTGAAATAATTTGTCTGTTCCTTCATCAATTCCTAGTATGGCTTGGTTAATGGCTACTAATGCTTGATCTGAGTTCAAGCCTTGTGCAGCAGCAACATTTAATAAATCTTTTATAGCTGCACTCGTTTGAGAAACATCACCTGCTTTGGCTGTTAACTTAGATAAGGAAATTGTAAACTCATTTGAAGCACGTTCTGATAAAGAAAACTCATCTTTCGATTGAGCGCTAATACTAGTTAACTTATCTAGTTCGATTCCTGTTATTTTTGATGCAGCTTCGAGCTTTAGTGTTGATTGTACATTTGCATCATAAACACGAATCGCTTCACCAAACGTTTGATTTAATAATAGCTTACTTTCTTTAAGTGCTTGTAATGACTGATTAAGTGCAAGTGCCTTTCCACCAACATTATCAAAAAATGGATCATCACTAGTTGTTTCAGTCTCATTTTTTAACTTAGCAAGTACATCTTCTATTGTCTCTAATGTTGCAACTGCTTCTTTTCCGTTGACGGTAACTTTAAACTTAATTTCTTTTTCGTTGGCCATAAATTCCTTAACTAATTGGGTCTATTTCCCATTTGCCTTTTGCCGTTGCATTGGCAAGGTTTACTTCTAGCTCTACAGGGTTTCGAAGAATCCTACCTGACTCAAGTGATATTACTTCAACTGGAGTTATTATTAATGGCCAAAACTCTGTTTCAAAATATTGAATAGGCTTTGCGCTTCCATATCTATTCATAAAGAATTCCAACCAAACAGTGTCTAAATCGGGTGAGGTAAAATCATTATTATCCGTTCTTCGGATGCTTTGAATGTCTAAGTTTGTTGATAAATGAAATTGATTTGTATCTGGCCAGAAAAACGGGAATCTCATGTGTCCCATTTCGCGAACAGTATGTCTAAATGCGTAGTTTTGCGTTTGAGGTACAAATACACTAGTTGTACGAGACTTCACCAATTTGGGGAACTCTTCAATACTTTGAGGTAAAAAATGACCAAGTGCATTTTTTACAATCGCTTTTGCCCATTGGCAAACCTGAAAAGAACAGGCTGTTTTCTCAGGATTTAAAGCGCTTACTTCAATATCTGTTGGGTCCCCCAATGGGTTTTTAATGCGTATGGTCAACTTGCCGGGCTTCGGTGGTAATAAAGCACAGGTAAATAGAATTCGATGATATGTATAGCCAATAGAATTAATTGAATAGGCGGTTTCTTGCCACAATTCTAAGTCGGGATTATACCAAAACTCACCAACTTGTACTTCCAATTCCCATGGTCCCGACTCATAGGTAATTGTAGGACCGTTAGGAGCACTTGGATCGTAGGTGTATGTTGTATAGGTACACGTCACTTTCACATCTATTTGTATAGATGTCCACCTGAGTAAGTCAACTTGAAGTTCAGTTTGTTCTAATGCGGCTTTTTGGTCGGATACTCCATCGACTATATTATCCTGGATAGTTAGACCAGAACTTCTTCGTATAACTTGTACATATTTAGCAGGAACGATTTCACCTTGATCATCTAAAGTCCATGGTGCTGTCCATTTACTTAAGTAATCTATATCGTTTCGCCAATCGGTAAATTCGGGGTCGGAGTTCTGCAGAATTTCTGATGAAGGGTAAGTTAGTGGAAATTCTAAGCTACATTGGGTTACTAATGCGGCATTCTGTTTAGAACCTACAGTTCGTTTCATACCCCCAAACGAAGTTTCCCGCGATAATACATCTGTGAATTTTACACGCCCAAAACTAATACATATAATAAGCATAAACCGCTTAGCGATTTCATTTAGAGCATCGAACCAGTTTGGCATTACTCCTGTTTTTGGATCGATGAATCCAAATGGAGAAAATTTAAAATTCACATTGTCAAGAACATAATCTACTGATGCTCTAGTAAAACGCCAGGCAGAGTCTGAAATCTCGGTTATTACATCTGTAAAAGGGTAAGCTTGCGCAGAACCTGGAGCAAATGCACTTCTAATCCATAAGGTTACTTGCTGTCTATAATATTCATTTTGATAAGGAATTGTTTTCTCCTTTAAAGAAGCTAAGCCATCACCACAAGTGATATTCACAATTCGTAGGTTATCTTCTTCTAAAATCTGTAGCGATTGAGGCATTATATACCCAAACCAAAATAGAGCGGAATTCACATCTACTTCAACTCTAAACCGGCCATAACTTTCATTTTGGAATAAATCTGGCCATTCTGTTACGAGTTCGGTAGGTGGAACAAAAACAGATAATTCCAATTCAGAAATCACAAATCCGAAAGGCTCAGATTCATCTCTCTTCCAGCGCAGAATGGGGTCATTGGCAAAATACAATGGAATAATATCTACTGCAGGTGCGGAACCTTCGGTAGATTCTGCGATTAAACGAACCGCAACTGTATGCAATGGACTAGCAACTATGGAACCTTCTAATACAAATTCGTAAGGGAGAATCTGTGGAGAACCACCACCACCGGCCATTAATTGCCCTCCGAATTTCTACGTTCAATGGTGATAGATCGGTAGCTTAAATACACATAAGCGTCTATAAATTCCATATCGCACAAGGACTTATAATCAGTAGCGTTGAGTTCTGTAAGTTTTAAAATTATAGGTAAATCATCCTGTTCAGGAATTGGTAAGCTTAGAGACTCTCGAACAGATTTAACAGTTTGGGAAATAGTTGCTAAATCTTCTATTAATTGAGTTAACTCTTCCTCTGTAATTACTTTAGCAATAAGCAATTCACTTAAGGATTGTGTGAATGTTTTTTCATTCACACTTTTAATTGTTCGTAAGAATTGTCCGAATGTGACCATTACCAGTTCATGAATTTCGTGCCTGGCGTTAGGCTGCCGTTTGTAGTTAAGGCTGGATAAGAAAACTGTCTATTATTCGCGACACTAAACATTCTTACAAAATCACATGAAATTCCATAACATAATGAATCAGATACGATTCGTGCGGATTTAATTCCAGTTGACGTTGTCACAGCCGTAACTCCAAATACTCTTAATGTTCCTGCAAAATCTAACATATCAAGTCTTTCCAGCGCAGCCTCAGTATTAGCACGAAAATATGACATCTTCAAACTAACACCTGAAATCGGGAAAATTAAAGTGGTTCTGATTGAAGTATTTGTGCCTGCTGTTGTTACATTAAGCGTTTGAATCCCAGCTGAAAACGTAGATATTGCAACTGCGTCTCCCTCTAATCTTGTGCTATAAGCATTAGCTAAGCCGTTTAGATCAGAATCACTCCATGATTTATAAGCCAGCAAATTCTCATTCATGTGAATATTCTTATTATTAAGAACTTGCACAGCTTCAAGCTCAAGCGTTAATTTAGTCAACCCTTCAGATGCTTTCATTTCAGAGGTTATCCGTAAATAACCAGACTCATACCACTGAAGATTCGGCGATCCTGCAGCTACAGCTTGCACAGGAATATAATTATCCTGCCAAGTTGTTAGCATATCAATAAAGGCAAAATCGAACACAGTTACTTTCAAGGTAACTAATTCCTGAACAGTAATTTTCTTTCCGGCCTGGATAACTTGCATTAGTGGCTTAGATACAACTTCAAACGTAGCACCTTCAATTAAGTTAAATTGGGCGGTTTCGCCTGTGTCTGGTCTATAAAAAGATATGGCTTGGACGTGATGGGAACGATAAACGGGCATAATAAAAACTCTTAAAACTATTGCCGGAACGCCTCAGTTTAAACAAAGACATTCCGGCTTTATTGGGGTTGTTTTTTTTTCTTAAGCTAAGATATTAGTCGTAGCTGCAGTTCCAACTGGAACTTCATATTCACTAGTTACCATAAAGCCTTGTAAGCCATCCGATTGTTTCACGTTTTCTTCAATCGCAACTGGAGCTTGATTCGTGACAATAGTATTACCTGTTTTTAAGGTAAGTTTCCATTTCACTTCTGTGAAAGCAGATTCAGCCGTAGCTAAAACACCTTTTACAGCTGAATCGTGATCAAATAAAAGTGCTTTAACTTCTACTGTTTTCTTAGCTGTTACCGATTTACCAGATTGAATCTGCTGTTTTTTCGGTTTTGTATTAATTTCGGCTTGAGAAGCGTCAAATAAATTTACACCAACGTATGTGGTTCCGTCGTTTATAGAGAATTCTAAACTAGAGATGTGAGCTGCAACGTAAATGGGCATAATAGTTTAAATAATGAGGTTTGGGTTTATTCTTCGATGATTGTTTCCGGTTCTAAACCAGAAACGGCTTGGGCAATTAGGGAGCCTGTATTAGCGTTCAAAATCAGTCCTGGAATAATTTTAGATCCACGACTATTTGCAAATTCTCCCGCAGCGTCACCATAGCCAAAAACGGCATAACCTTGCTTGTAATTGACTAATTCAATGTGAATATGTGTGGCACCGTTTTGGTGGGGTACTGGCAATTCAACGATCATATAAATAGCTTTTTGAGGTTC
>Ga0210041_1000272_pt1 | contig 62133 bp, 60 predicted proteins | sample CryGeymeta201503_FD_183973 | JGI IMG/M metagenome (GOLD analysis project Ga0210041, IMG submission 183973) | Groundwater microbial communities from Crystal Geyser aquifers in Utah, USA - Crystal Geyser metaG 2015-03 (SPAdes) (version 2) | ecosystem: Environmental > Aquatic > Deep subsurface >... | reverse complement strand
AGAATACTACTCTATTTACTTACTATCATAATAAAAACCGAGTTAAAAGTCAAGTCGTTTTCTTTAGCCAATATTAGTTAAAGTTTACAACTAAAAAAATAATCCGTCTATTTTAAGACGGATCATTATAATTATCCATTGAATCAACTATAATTGGTGCATCTAACCAATTAATAATCATCCAACCCAACCAGTACATTGAAGAAAGTAGTAGAAACCTGGTAATAAACAAGACTTTCCCAGTAACATCAATTTTCCAGTAATTTTCAAACAAAAAACCTAACGTAAATATATTGGCTCCATAAATAGCTACCGAAACCCAGAAATATTCATTTATGCTCCAATTATCAGGTACAAGCATTCTTAATAAAATACCAAAAAATAAATAAGAAGCTAAAACTCCAAATTCAAAATAAACTACAAAAAAGTAATTGATTATCACAGAAATCAACAAAAAAACTTCACAGAAAAATAAATTTTTCATTTCATCACCTTTTTTAAAAGAACAAAATTAAACAACTATTTATTTTATTACATTTTTTATATATTTTGTCAATATGGCTATAAAACCACAAAAAGGCTATAATAAATTATAACCTTTAAACGACAACGAATACTTGATATGTCGCATTTTTTTACTTCGCTTTTAAATCTTTTTGCTGGTTGGAGTTATGGAGGAATTATAGCTTTAATGGCTATTGAAAGCTCTTTTATCCCCTTCCCTTCTGAAGTCATTATTCCTCCAGCTGGTTATTTAGCTAGCCAAGGACGCATGAACCTTTGGTTGGTTATTCTCTCTGGCACTTTAGGCTCATTAATAGGCGCTCTTTTTAACTATTACCTTGCCAAGCACTTAGGTTCACCTGTTATTCATCGCCTAGCCAGGTCCAAGTGGGCTAAATGGTTTTTAATCAGCTCTGAGTCTTTGACTAAATCGGAACAATTTTTTCGATCCAAAGGCAATATCTCTACTTTTATTGGTCGTTTTTTACCGGCTATCCGTCAATTAATTTCTATCCCAGCCGGATTAGCTAAAATGGATTTAAAGCCTTTTTTATTTTACACTACTCTTGGATCTGGTTTATGGTGTGTGATTCTAGCCCTACTCGGCTACTGGTTCGGCGCCAATCAAAATCAATTACAAAAATATTATAACGAAATATCTTATAGCTTTTTAAGTCTCTTTTTATTAAGCTTACTTATTTGGTTAATTAAAAGACATTATGCCCATAAGGAGGGAAAAACTAAAATTGATTAAACGCCCTAAGATTATAAACGTCTTATATGGTCTAGCTTTCTTAATCGCCTTAACCGACGGTTTGGCTGGCTATGTTCAATCGTCTTTTTTGATTAACTATTTTGGCGATGCTAGCATGGGCTTATTAATGGCCGTCGCCGCAGGACTAACTCTTTTAGCAGCTTCTTTTTACCCTCGACTTATCGACAGCTTGGGCAATTTTAAAAGTTCTCTATTTGCTTTTTTTATCGGCATCACCGCCACATTTCTTATCAGCATTAGCCAAGACCCACTAATTATAGCTATAGCCTTTATTGTCCGCTACATTGTCCTTATTATGTTAGTTGTTAATCTAGACATCTTTTTAGAAGAGCAGTCCGACGACGCCAACACAGGCAGTATTCGTGGACATTATCTCTTGGCTATTAACTCCGCTTGGTTGTGCTCACCACTTTTAGCTGGTTATTGGGTTGATCATTTTGGTTATGTGATTATTTATCAATTAGGCGGAGCTCTTTTAAGTATCGCCTTTCTGCTATTACTTAGTAATTATAAATTATTACATAGAAGTTACTGGGTTAAGCGCCACAAACCAATATCATGGCTTCAAGTCTTCAAATCTTTAAAACATCAACAAGATTTACGTTTAATTATAATATCTGCTTTTTGTCTACAAATATTTTATGGCTGGGCCGTAATTTATGTCCCTATTTATTTACATACTGTAATTGGATTTAGCTGGTCGGTTTTAGGCGTCATGTTCACTGTTATGCTTTTACCCTTTGTACTATTTCAATTACCGGCCGGCTTAGCAGCTGATCGGCTCTGGGGCGAAAAAGAAATGTTAGTCGTTGGTTATCTTTTAATGGCCGGAGCCTGTTTATTAATTGCCACTACTGCTAGCACTTCGTTGTGGCTTTGGGGCTCTATCATGTTCTTAAGTCGCAGCGGAGCAGCTCTAGCCGAGGCTATGCAAGAAGTTTATTTTTATAAAAAAGTTAATGCAAAAAACATTGGCTTAATTACTTTGTTTAGACAAACCCGCTCTTTAGGTTGGATTTTCGCCGGCGTTATTGCTTTCTTTGTCTTAAAGTTCTTGCCTCTACCTTATTTATTTTATCTAGCTACTATAATTTTAATTTTAAACATTATTAATCTATCTCCTTTAAAAGACACTAAATAAAAAATCGCTCAGATGTCCATCAGAGCGATTTTTTATTTACAAATATCTTTTAGTCCTTTAAACATCTCGCCGAAAACCCTGCACCCTTACCCCAACTAGTTCTATTAACATCTACCCTGGTGGATTGTAATTCCATATAATAAGCATTGCTACCATTTGGAATAACAGACCATAATTCAGCATAAGAGCCTGCTAAATAAAATAAACCACTAATATAGTCAAAGTAAAGCCTTTACGCATATTACACATTAGAATACTTACTAACAGCCAACCAACTAGCCAGCATATTTACCAAAGCCGCTACCAAGAATTGCAAGCCGAAGATGGCCCAAAAGTTAGCCGTAAAATAAGCCATGATGTTAAAGGTGTAGCCCACAAAAAAGGCTTCCAAATACGGCTGTAATAAATTTAAAAAGAGATAAAACACAATCGTCACAAATACCGAGCTAAATAAAGTATAAAGAAAAGAAGATATCAAAAACGGCGCTTTAATAAACCAGTTAGACGCGCCAACTAGACGCATGATACCAATTTCATTGCGGTGCGTATAAATCGCCACCTTAGCAGTATTAAAAATTACTAACAAGGTGATTAACATAAACAAACCGCTAACAAAAAACCCTGCCTCACTAACTTTTTTAGTGATGGCGTCAATCTTGTCTAAAATTGTTTTGTAGTTATCAAAATCACGAGCTTGAATTAAAGGGTCGTCAATTTTATTTAACGCCATTAGCAATTCGTCAAATCTACCAGTTTCACTAGGTTTAATAACCAGACTAGGCGTCAATGGATTACTGTTTAGTGTAGACAAAGCTTGATTAATGGTCGAATCTTTTACATTAAATTTTTGAAAACGTTTCAAAGCCTCTTCTTGTGAAACAAAATCAACACTATTAACAATCGGCATCGCTGAAATACGTGCTTTTAAAACAGCAATTTTATCAGCCGAAGCTTCCGGTGACAAATACAAACTAACATCAATTTTATTTTTAATAGTATCTACCGCCGCTCCGCTAATAGCCTGCACCGCCAAAAGTAAATTAACACTAAATAAAGTTAACACCAAAATCATCACCGTTACCAACGACAGCCAAACATTCCGAGCAATATCTTGAAAGCCGAACTTTAAAATGCGTCCGGCAGAAAGCCACATAGACATAATTAAATGATATATTTACCGACTGCTTGGTCACTCACCAGTCGCCCTTCATGTAAAGTTAGAACTCTTTTGCGTAATTTATTAACTACATCACGATTATGGGTAACTAACACTACTGTCGTACCAAAGCTATTTATTTTTAATAATAAGTCCACAATTTCTTTAGCATTAATAGAGTCTAAGTTTCCCGTCGGCTCATCAGCCAATAAAATCTTCGGCTGATACACCAAGCTACGAGCAATTGCTGTGCGTTGTCGTTCGCCACCAGAAACTTCATGTGGATAGCGATGCATTTTACTTTCCAAACCAACTATTCTCATTACTTGCGGTGCTACTAGCTTAATTTTTTTCATAGATTTACCACAAACCTGCAATGCAAACTCCACATTTTCCAGCAATGTTTTTTTTGGCAATAGTTTGTAGTCTTGAAAAATCGTAGCAATTTGTCGCCTTAAATGAGGCACTTCAGAGCCTCTTAGACGTGTAATATCCCAACCGCCAACTTCTATCCGGCCTTCACTGGGGTTTTCTTCACCGATTAACATTTTTACTAAGGTTGTTTTACCGGCTCCAGATTGCCCGACTAAAGACACAAACTCTCCAGACTTAATGTAAAAAGATACATTGTCTAACGCCACTACATTATCATTATATAATTTAGAAACAGCCTTAAATTTTATCATATTTTCTCTTGACTACATTATAGCACGGCCCAGAAAAAAACTTAACTTTTTAAATTGGCGTATTTAATCAAGTCCATCATTTCATTAAAACTACTCTTGCGAGTCGGTGAACCAAAAGTGATAATAGTATATTGCTCAGCTTCGTTTTGAACTCTAGTTAACAAACAATATCCAGCCTCATTCAAAAAACCTGTTTTAGAACCATTGATTCCTAGTGATGCTAATTTTAAATTCTCCTGCGCTTGATCTAATACAAGTTGATTAGTATTACTTAGGGTTTTACTAGCCTTACGATTTAACACAGTAAAGACATATTTAGGTGTCACGCTAGCCTGTTTTAATACATCATTTTTAAAAGCCTCTCTGGTAATAATCGCATAATCTTCAGCGGTGCTAACATTTTTAGACGACAAGCCTGTTGGTTCAATAAAGTGGGTATTTTTAGCTCCCCATTCCACCGCCAAAAGATTCATTTTTTCCACAAATTTTTCTCGTGACAAACCACTATCACGCACCAAAGTCTCCACAGTATTATTAGCTGAAGCCACTACCGAAGCGTAGATAAAATCTTTCACCTTAGCCTGATCACCATTTTTTAAACTAATTTGAGCCGCATCAACTAAATTAACATATAGACCATTAAATTTAGCATCCTTATCGCTGTATGTAATCTTTTTATTTAAATCGCCTTGCTCTCTTAGATATACACTCATAGCCATTACTTTGGATAAACTAGCAATTGGTAAAATTTGTTCAGAATTTTTAGACAAAATCACTTCACCATTACGTTCGTTTAAAATAATTGCCGACTTAGCTGTAATCTTTGGTTTATCACTCAAACCATCATCCTTAACGCCCAAAACTTTACCATTGCGATCTGGAGTTATCTCAATTGGACTAACCGCCACTCTCATAACACCTTGACTAATTGGAGCTAATTCTGCAAATGCTTCTTTAGATAAGTCCACCACCCTATCTGGATGTTTATCTCTTTCTGGACCCCAATCATTAACTACAACTTCAATAGACTTACCGTTATCCAAATTAGTTACTCGTAATTTAGAGCCTTTAGGAAAGTCTGGTGAAGCAGTAAACAACCCTGGTTTATAAGCATACCAACTTGCTCGACCAACTGTTAAAATTCCAGGATTAGAAAATACAGCTATTTTCCCTTTGAATTGTTTTAAAACTAAGCGCACAACACCTTCTAAAGGATAGTCCGTAGACGGCAAAGCTTGCCACTCCTTGGCCGTTTCGTCATACATGTAGGCTTGTTTATAATCATTATCTGGAATGTATTTGATGGTAGCATCAAGCATTGCCTTGTTGCCTTCTGCGTTAATATCAAAATCAAAAATTTCACTAACCAGTTTTAATTTCCAAGGTAAGTTATCCACTGTTTTATAATGAACAGCATTCAAACCTAATGGTGTAGACCACTCGCCCCGACCAATTATTGAAAAACTACCTCCAAACAAATCAGCTCTCCACTCTCCAGATGACCAACCTAAAGGTTGCCACCATTGTTTCGTTCCATCAAAAGATGGTAAAATAACCGAAGTTTGACTATAAATGGCTGGCGCATATTCCGGCTGAATCACCGGAGCAATAGACTCACTAGGTAATGTTTCTACAACATTACCAGATTTATTAACAATATTTGCTGTATAACTAAAAGTTGGCCCAGAAGCTTCAACTCCCGAGGCCACACACCAAAAAGTCGTTAATAAAACACCAGCAACAATCTGACGTTGATACAATTTCATAAAATCTTTCATAATTCCTCCTTTATGACAATCTTAAAGATAAGCGGTTGACTATTTCCGCATTGACCGTTTATAATCATAGCATACTATGGCTTGATTGAGCAAGATTAGTATAGTGGCAGTACACAAGCTTCCCAAGCTTGTGGCACGGGTTCGATTCCCGTATCTTGCTCAATCCAGCTATAACCGTGCCACCTTAGCTCAGCTGGTAGAGCGACGGTATCGTAAACCGTAGGTCGTCGGTCCGACCCCGACAGGTGGCTCAAATTAAAGACGGCATCGCCCGCCTCGCGTCAACGAACATACATCTTGCGAATCGAGACGGGTAAACCGTAGGTTGCCATGATGTCCATCGGGGCGGTCGGCTCATAAAATAAAAAAGTCCTATTAGGGCTTTTTTGGGTTAAGATATAGATTTTTGATAACCTGAAAAATCGTTTCAATTATGGAGTAAAATTAGACGCACCGCGACCATCTGTTTTAGCAAAAAATTATTTCCGCTAAAAATTAATTAAGACTTTTTGCGAGTTATGACGCGACGTCGTAAATTTTGCGACAGAATTGCCAGATTTTTCGCTGGTTTGAAAAAATCTATATCAAAAAAACGTCATTACTCTTTATCTGCAAACACCACCAATCTCTTGTCGTAACTTTTAGAAGCTTTGTCCCAAGTCCCCTGGCAAGTAATTAGATTAAGATGCGCTAGTGCATCGCTGGAACTAAAAACTTCAGTCGTATTCGCCGTTGCTTCAAACTCGCGAATTTCACGCACCACAAAAGTAATAGTTATACCCTGATCATCAATAATATAAATTTTATCACCCACGCCTACTTTATGTAAATTATCAAATACTAAAGCCCGGTTTTCTTTCAAGCCAAAGTGCCCGGCGATTACTGCACTACCAGTTTCTCCGGGACGTCGTCCCAATTGAAACCAACCTACATTGTCTAAACTTTTTGGCACGTCCATTAGTTGATCTGGTGTCAACCCTACAGACTCAACGGCGGCATCAATTTTAAGACTTGGAATTTTTAAACGTAGTGGCAACCCAATCACCACTGACCTATTTGAATAATTATTAACGATATTAGAGGTCGGCGCCAAATTATTGCGAACGGACTTAACTGACTTTTGTCGTATTAAAGAAAACAGTCCCGTCGATAAAGTTATCAAGCAGACAACAACCATTATTAACAGATTTTTTCCTGATAATCTTCTAAAAATCATATATTTAAATCAACCCCAGCAAGGGCTCCACTTAAGTAGAGCCCCACTATCTATCAACTAAGTCTGTTAAAATAAAACCAGACTGATTAAATTACTATTTATTAACCGCGACTTTGCGTAAACGATAAACCCCAAACAAAGAAGTTGCCACTAAAACGATCACACTAATTATCACGGCAACATTATTATTTTGAATTGGCACACCAGTTTTAGGAAAGCCCGGCGCTACTTGAACTGGCAATTGAATAACCGGCACCTGACCAGATTCATACATCACCAAAACATCAGCAAAGGCATAACCAACAGCGGTAAAACCATTAGCTTCGCCTTTAGCTGTAGCAATATTTTTAGTAGTAACCGGAACATTAACTTGACAAGTGTAAGTCCAGGTTTCGTTAGTATCAAACACGCCATCGCCATTAGTATCACCAGACACGCGAGTGACTGGACTACATTTATCATCAGTTACAGTAATATTATGCATAGCTACTACACCAGGGTTAGTAACAGTATAAGTATATACAACATCACCACCACCAAAAGGAAAAGCTGTTAAACGACTCGGCACCTTCACAACATTAATCAAAGGAGCAACCAACGGAGCTGGAACACCAACCACCACGGTAGCTATAGTCGTTGCCACAGCTATTTGATGATAAGGATCATCACTATAGCCTGTAGCCACGGCCGTGTTAGTAGTAGTTTTAGTTAAAGTGGCAGTGCAACTATATTTCCAAATCTCATCTGCTTCAATTTTAAAATTCTTATTTGTATCACCAGAAACATAAGCCACTGGACCACATTTATCATCAACCACCGTAACGCTAACCAAAGCTCTTTGTTTACCAACATTCCAAACAGTGTAATTATAAGTAACCGAGCCTGAACCATTAGGCAAAGCTAAAGGGGTTGGCACTTTTAAAATACCAATCAACGGCACGATCGGTGTAGGACCACCGCCACTAGGAGCTATATCATCATTTGTAATAGTACAAACAGTTGCCTCACCTGGAGCAATAGTTACCGAAGCTCCCGTAACCGCACTTCCACCATTTTTTGTACAAGTCCAAGTAGACGCTGAATAACCAGTAGAATCACCCGATTCGGTTAAAACATAAGTACCGGCTAAGAAAGATCCATTACTCACTACATCAGTTGAACCAGTAGCGCCTGGTCCAGAAATTGAAGTTGGACCAGTAGCAGTCAGTGTCCAATTAGATTCTGAAAGGTGACCGTTATTATTATTAATAACAATTTTATTAAGAGTTAAAGATGCTAATTGATCATCATTAGTAATGGTACAGGTTTTAATTTGTCCAGCCACAATAGTTCCCGAACAGCCAGCTGACAAAGTTTTAGCATAACCAACATGCGCGCCTTCGTCCACGCTATAAGCACCGGTTGAAGTTAAAACATTATCAACACCAGGAAACGCTGCTCCCGCCGCTGTTGGCACAGCAGTTGTTACGCCAGAAATCGTCGTTGAGAAATCATCTGCGGTAGCCAACCCACCATTATTATTAATGACGTTTTTGATAACTCTAATGATTGACGATCCGGCTGAACAAGTTGGCACAGTAATGGTGTCAAAGTTAGCTCCGACCGTTCCACCAAAAGCTAAAGCCCGACCATCCAATTAACCGTATCGCCAATAGTGATCCCCGAGGCATCAATTACCGTACCTAAAAAAGCTGTGTTAGCACCAAGCGTAGTGGCGGCACCAGGAGTCCAAAAAATATCACAAGCCGAGGCACCAGCAGTTGAAATAACAATAGCATTGGCTCCGGTGGTCAAGGCACCTCCTGGTCTAAACAGAAAAGTCCCAGCACCAGATAAAGTCACTGTTGTACCCAGAGCAATATCCATAGAACCGCTACTGGTGTAACAGCCTGGCGTGTAGGTTCCGGCCAAAACAACGTTTGCTCCCAAAGAAGTACAAGGGCCTTGATTATTTAAAATAGCTAAAGCGCTATTTTGATCAGTTCCAGCCTCTTGATACACAGAATCAGCAATATATGTTGAACCGGTAAGCGTATGAAATCCTGATGAGCTCAATGTGGTATAACCAAGATCACCAGAGATCGATGTCGTCGCTATAATTGGTGTAAAGGTGTCAGCCAAAACACCAAAACTAGCTGCTACGCCCAAAGGCGGCGTAGAAACAGGACTAAGCGCTAAAACACTAGTTGGTCCAACCAAGCCGAGAAACAAAGATATCATAACCAAGCTGGCTAGGCTTTTTTTGTTTATTTTTTTCATTTTAGTGTTTTTGTTTATTAATCTAAATTAATAATTAGTATTTAAATATTTTCTAGTTATAGGGCCAAAATATCCTTGAGGAGGGAAGATTCCGGTTTTTGCTTGGAACTCTGCTAAGGCCCCTTGAGTTAAAACACCAAAATATGAAGTAGCACCAACTCTAGCCAACGATTCGGCAGCCACGCCTTTGTTTTCAGAAATCAAAAATTGTTGAAGAATTTTTACATCATTATTGCGAAGACCTCTCATTAAATCATTCAAAAGCACTTTCACTTGTTGAACAAAACTTGCTTCAATGGGCTTAGCAATAACAGTATTTTGTATAGTGGCAACTGGAACGATAACACCCAATTCTTTTGGCGTCTCAACAAAGTCAACATTATTAACAGGAGTAGGAATGGTGTAGCTAAATGAGAGTACGTTCGTTGAAGGATAAACTATTGAAGGTGAAGTAGGAATAATTAGTGTAACAGGAGTTGGAACCAGAATCGGTGTTGGTGTTGGTGTTGGAGTCGGTGCTGGCGCTTGCCCCGAGGCGTACTCGCTTTTCGGGGTTGTTACAGCATTAGCGTCTAAAGTCACAGCAGTCTGAGCCAAAGCCCGACCATTCAACACTGCTCCGGTGTTTAAAACAATCGCCGTTTGATCTAAAACGTTACCATTCAATACCGCTCCGGTACCAACAGTCGTCTGACCACCGACCACCCAAAAAATATTTTTGGCTTGTGCTCCACCGCTTAAATTAATTTTTACATTAGAACTCAAATCTAAAGTTTGCGCAATTTGAAAAATCCAAACATCATTCGCTCCACCCGAAAGCGTCACGTCAGTCGGAATCAATACGCCAGTGCCCCACTTATAAATATTAGGAACAATGGTTAACCCGCCAATATTACCAGCACCCAATTCAGTAACATCAGCCGGTATGCACCCTTTAGTCCCATATTTACTAGGCCAAACTCATCCAGCCGTACCAAGATTGACAGCGGCTGGGCTAGCCGCCTTAGTCCCGATTGAGGCGGTCAAACCGAATATTACAGAAACAATTAACACTCCTACCGACAATTTCTCATTGAGCTTTTGCATGTATTTATTTTTAACTAATTAAATGTTTCTAAGAACTTATCTACAGTCTAGCACAAACACAAAAATAAAGCTATGTCAAATAAAAAAATTTGTTTATTTTTAGAGCAAATTTCAATAACGATCTTTTTAAAGTATCAGTTTTTACCATAAACCTGTGGATAACTTTATAACATTGAGCAATACGCCAAAAATAATTTTTTAGCTACCTACCTGCCGGCAGGCAAGGAATAATAAAAAAGACCGATTATTCTAGTAACCGATCTATTCTAACCCCAACTAACCTTTTGGTTCAAAAAAATAATCCAACCATTTTTGATAATTACCAGGCAAAATATTTTTTTCATCTACTCCTACCTGATCCTGACTCAAAATATCACTAATCACTTCCGAATCTTTAACCACCACAACCTTCTCACCATCTTTTTTTAAATTAAACTTAATCCGTGCCTGCTCTTCTAAAAATTCTGGAGACTCTAAATAAGCTAACATTTGTTTTAACTGAGAGTTGTTTCCCTCGTTCACCTGAATATCAGCTTTCATAAGCGCTACCTCTCTATCAATCTGCGATTGCTTTTCTCTAGTTCGCCACCAATTTGGTAATAATAAAACCAAAATAGCTAAAGCTAAAATAGTAACAGCTAAACGACTTTTAGGTAACCACGTAGTTTCCTTTTTTTTCTTAAACATTTTTTTATTATAATGCAGGTTTTGTAATTTCGCAATCAGATACATTTACCCCCATCGATCCTAGAGGCTTCTAAAATTAGTAATAATATTTATACAGTAATAATTTTATAGAACGTTCTCCCGTGTTTAATGTTTTTTCTTTTTAGAGATATCTCCGCATCCGCAAAGATAAAATACCTAGCAAAAACAGTCTCTTTTATTGAGACTGTTTTCACGCTTTCCCTTGTGAGCTTTAATTTAACCCTTAAAGCACCACGACTAACCGTCTAATAATCAAACAATTAATCGTAGAGCTCTAAGCCCCCCCCTATTTTTGTATTTTAGTATAAAACTAAATGGTCGTCAAGCTCGTTTATTATTACTGTTTTTTTATCAACTGCCAGCATTTATATCGCCTTTCCCACTTATCCACAGAAACCATTGTCTACAATTTTTAATTTTTAATTTCCAATTTCTAAATAATGTTTTAATTTTCTAAACAAAATACCGTTTCATAGTTTAATAAATTTAAAAATCGTGTTGGTTTATTTTAAAATTATAAAATTAAAAATTTGAAATTAATTCCCTACTCTTTAATCCCGTCTAAATTAACATCATACAAAATCTGCTCAGCTACCAGTCGATAATTCAAAAGTTCTTCTGGTTTAAACCACACCGCCATTTCACGTTCTGCCTCATCGGTTTGATCTGAGCAATGAATCAAATTGCGAACAGAACGACCATCCAAATTAGCTAAATCATAAGAGTCCATAGTCATATCACCGCGGATAGTACCAACATCAGAAGTTAACGGCTCAGTACTACCAACAATCTTTTTAATTACGCCCACAGCCTTATTACCTTCAAAGACCATCGGCACGATTGGGCCACAGGTCATAAAGGCTACATTAGCACGCATAATATCCTTACCATATTCAATAGCTTCTTTTTCAATAGCTAATCCCATGGCTTCACGATTTTTAATAGTATTTTGCCCCTTGGCTTCAAACCAAGCATCATCTTTATTATAATGCGCCCAACATTGACCTTCAGTAGCCATAATCATTTTCATAGCCATTAATTTCAAACCGGTGCGTTCTAAGCGTTTAATAATCTCGCCAATTAAAGTTCTCTGGATACCGTCTGGTTTAATAATTACAAAAGTCCTTTCTTTTTTGTTCATAGCTTTATTCCCTTTATTTTGTTAATTTATTTGCACTTATCTTAAAACATTAGCGCTAATGATGCAACATTGACAAAAAAGATATTTACTGCTATAAACAAAACAATTATTTGTTCTTTTAAATTTACGGAGCGTTCCAATGAATACATCAAAAAAAACCTTAAATTGGTTAGTAACTAGTTATACTATTGGCAGATACGCCAATTTTGAAAAGAAACGCCAATCGGATCACTACAAAACTATTCTATGGTTTGTTTGTAACGATATCGATAAAGCGGACCAATCTGCTAAAATAATGATAAACAAAGAGATAGAGTTTTTAGCACATTCCCGCTATCAAAGTGTTGAAGATTTTAAAAAATCTGATGATTTTAAAAAATTTTCAGCTAAAAATATTGAAGCCATGGAACAAGCTATAGCCAATCAAGTTAGTAATTTTTATATCACCTCTGTTGTTACCAGAGGTTTAACATAAAATATTTCTAAAACTATACAAAGACCCTCTAAAGGTCTTTTATTTTACCACAAAACTTTGTCCATCAGACCAAACACGAATATCACCTTCTCGATCTGTGCGCTTATAACTTAAACCTAATCGATCTAAACGATTTAAAGTTCTAAGCGATGGATGACCATAACGGTTATCAATCCCGACCGAAATTACCGTTAAGTCAGGGCTAACGGCCCGAAGCCAAGTTTCACTAGAACTTTCTGCTGAACCATGATGACCTATTTTTAAAATATCCGCATTCAATATTGAACTAGATGCTGCCAATAAGATATTCTCGCCTTTTAATCCTAAATCTCCTGGTAACAACACACTGAAATTATCATAAACAAACTTAGTTACAAGTGACCCATCATTATCATTACCGGCTAAGCAACCATCGGACAATACTTCCAAATAACAGTCAGGACCAAAAATTAATCGTTGCCCAGTTTTCAGCGGTGTTGTTGTAGCCACTCTTTCCAACCAAGCTTGATAAGGAGCGGAGGTGGCTGTTCTAAAGCCGGTAAAAACTTGTTCAGAAAAATATCTCTCTGCGACCCTAATTAGACCAAACAAATGATCATCATGTGGGTGTGTTAATAAAATAGCAGACAAATCTCGATCACTCCATGGTAAATATCTCCCAAGCCCTTTCAAAACAAGCGCATCTGGTCCACCATCAATTAAAATAGTTTGTTCATACGGTGTTTTAATTAATATTGCATCACCCTGCCCCACATTCAAAAAAATTAATTCTGCACCATTTTTTTGCTGTGGCCAGACAAAAAACAACACCAGCGCCACCCCTGTTATAACAAGAGTGACGCTGGTTAAACGCCAATAGCGTTTTTTCATAATTGCTTTAAGCCAAGTTAGTTAAATCGGCCAACAAAGAATCTTTCATCTGCACACCAACAAATTGCTTAGCCGGTTTACCATCTTTAAAAATAATTAAAGTTGGAATACTCATCACGCCAAACTTTTGAGCAACATCTCCGGCTTCATCTACGTTTAATTTTCCAACCACAGCCTTATCGCCAATCGCTTCAGACACCTGGTCTAAAATTGGGGCTTGCATTTGACACGGACCACACCACACAGCAAAAAAATCCACAAGCACTGGTTTAGTTTTTGAAACCTCTAAGGCTTCAGCGACAAAATTGTCGCTAGTAAACTGTTTAGTCATAATATTATTTTAATTTTTAATTAACTCAGTAATTAATTGCTTGATTTGCTCAGACTGCTTACCCTTAGACTCTGTAGAACAAGACAATAAATTATCAGATAACAATTTAGCTGTTGCACTACTTAAAGCCGCCTTAGCTGCTTTTAACTGTATTAAAACAGTTAAACAATCACGATTATCCGCCATCATCTTTTTAACGCCTTCTAATTGGCCAATCACATTATTGATTAATTGTTCAGTGTTTTTCATAATAGCACATTTATCTCGACTAATCTTCATTATAGCACACACCCCACAGGGTGTCAATACAACCTTTTTGTTTCTATAAACCCTAATCTTTTTATATATTGTGTAATTAAAATTAATATTCTCTAGAGATTTTATGATACAAAATTAAAAGGCTGTAGATTTTTATCCACAGCCTTGTATTACAATAAAAAACTAAATTCTTTTTTGAGCCACCGCGGCCCCACGTGAACGAACTACTTCGTTAAAGAAACTAATCGCCGAGTAAGAGTCACCGTGCATATTTTTAATCGCATGAGTTAGTCCGGAAGTACGTTTGTTAATAAAGCGAGATCGATCAATTTGATCTAAGTCTCCAGTAAAAACCATTTTTGTACCACGACCCATACGAGTGGTAATTGTACGGATTTGATTAACCGTTAAGTTTTGAGCATCATCAATTATTGCGAAAACACTGTGCCAAGTTTGACCACGAACATTATAAGTCGGAATCTGATTTAAGCGAGCATCTTTTTTTAATTGATCTAAAACTTCTTTAACCGGTTTCCACACGCCCTGAAATTTATGTTTAACCGATTCATTATTGTCATTACTAACAACAGAACTTTCTAATCGACGCCGTCTCACTTGTGTTGTTTTCTTTTCCTTCTCTAGTTCTTTAGCGCCAATAGGTTTATCCTCAACAGTCTTTCTTTCTATTACTTTTTTACCAATTTCCTTTATTAAGTTAAGGTTCATTTCAAAAGATTGCATCCATGGAGCAATTTTTCTACTTAAAGAACCTGGTAGAAAACCGATATTATCCACACCGTCAAGTGGTACCATCGGATTAGTTAAAAAAATGTTGCGGTATAAATGATTTTGCTCTAAAGCAGCTGCTAGAGATAATAAAGTTTTACCAGTTCCAGCCCCGCCTTTTAAAAAAACAAAATCAATATTAGGGTCCAAAAGTTGAGCCAAAGCACAAACCTGATACCAATTAATACCATCACAATTAAAAGAAAACGGTGTTATGCTAAAAGCGCTTAAATCTTTAGCAATTAAAGCCAAGAAATCACCCTTACGCAATCCTGCTCTAATTTCTATTTTCTCTTCATCACTAAATTCATTATGATAAACAATCTCTATTTTTACCGGATCGTTCTCAAAAATAATTCCGTGTTTATTTGGATTATAGGCTAAACGCAATTTTGTGTCATACGGCCTTGTAAAGTCCTCATAAGGTAAAGGAGAAAACCTTGAACCGTCGTCTTTAGCTAATAATTCATCGCTATAAATTTGGTACCAATCTTTGTAGGCAGAGTATTTTAATAAATCTTCTTGATCTACTCGGACTACCTTCATTTCAAATTCATCTGGCTTAATCTCTGTTTCGTAAAGCCTAAAGCTTTCAATTTTAATGCCTGGTAAAAAATCATTACCAATGATTTGAAAATCAATGTCATCACTCAAAATCTTAACCGATTTAGCCAGAACATCTCCTTTTTCAGAGTTAAACAAATAATTAGCCGTGGCTACAATTTGGCAATCTGGGTCTTTCTGATTAAAGTTTTCCAGTTTTGTCCAACTACGCTTACCAACAACTTTTAGACGATTCTTAAGCTGTGGATGTTTTTGAATATCTCTAATCACTCTTAAAGCTTCTCGCGCATCAAACCCAATATCCCCAGGAGAATTTTTTAAATTACGCAATTGATCAGTAGTCACTATTGGTAAATATACTCGATTGAACAAATCGTCATTAGATACCTCTGTTCCATCCTCATCAACACAAACCAATGGCGTTATACCATCAATGCCATAACCCAAAAGTGCATAAAGACATCTAGGTTCATTAATCAACACGCTAGTGTCCATTACAAACCAATTACCTTTTGATTCCGACGGAACTAGCATACTAGCGCCGGAGACGACCTTTTTTATGTCGTTCTTAATACTGCTGCTTCTCTTAGACATTTAATTACCTCTCAAAAATGAAAAAATTAGTTCTCAAAGAACTTTCTAATGCAATCTTAAATCTATTTTACTATAAAAGTCAACGGTTTGTATTAGCTTAATAATTAAGCTAATTTTGGGGGTTGACAATACCCTAACTTTTTGCTATTATCACAACAGGCTATCAACGATAATAAATAGCTCATTAGGCTATTTTTTCTTATTTTAGCCTTAAAAAATACCCATATGGCACATAAAAAAGCCGGCGGTTCCTCTAGATTAGGCCGCGACAGCGAAAGCAAACGTTTGGGTGTCAAGCTCAATCACGGCGAACAGGCTAAAACCGGTGCTATTATCATCCGCCAACGCGGTACTAAGTATCACCCAGGTAAAAATGTGGAACGCGGTAAAGACGACACTCTTTACGCACTTACAGAAGGTTTGGTAGCTTTTACCACCAAAAAGATGTTAAAATTTAACAACCGACTAAAGTCCACTAAGTTTGTCAATGTGATCGAATTTACCCCAGTGAAAACTGGGGTCTCCTCAGACAAATAAACCAAAAAAGCTTAAAACACAGCACAAATTCATTACGAATCTGCGCTTTGTTTTTATTTGAACAAGTTATACAAATCAGGATAAAGATCTAGCCATTCTGGATTCTTAGAATTAATAAGATCTATTTTCCATTATCTATTCCAAGATTTAATTTACTTTTCTTTAATTCTTGCTTCTTTCATTGAACAAATAGTAAGTTGTTCAATGAAAGACCAATTTATCTATGTTATATTTCTGAGTAAAGCCTGGAATTTTTTTATGTTTATGTTCCCAAATTCGACGCAACAAATTATTAGTAACTCCAATATAAAATACAGTATTATATGTATTGGTTATTATGTATAGATAATACATAGGCATTTTACCCCAGTAAAAACTGGGGCCTCCTTAAGAAAGTGAAAGACTTTTCGTAAATTACCAAAATATAAAACAGGAAGTATTTGTATTCTGTATTTTTAGAACTTACTTTTTGCTAATGTTTATGGTTGGGAGATTCCAGTTTTCACTGGGATAAAACACAACAAGCTTTGACAAATGCCACGAATAACGGATGAGGATCTAGAGGTCTAGAAATATACTCCGGATGAAATTGTGTCCCCACAAAAAACGGATGATCTTTAATCTCAATTGCCTCCACAATAGCCCCGTCCGGGCTAGTACCGCTAATAATCAAGCCTTTAGCCTCCATTTGCTCCCGATATTCATTATTAAACTCATAACGGTGGCGATGACGCTCAGAAACCTTGGTTACAGCCCCGTAGGCCGCCGCCAGGCGAGTTTCAGGCTTTATCTGGCAAGGCCAGCCACCTAAGCGTATAGTGCCTCCATAACCCTTAGTCTTAAGCAATTCTTTTTGACCTGACATAATATGAATTACTGGGTGTGTAGTGTTAGAATTAGCCTCTTCAGTATTGGCATCAGCCCAGCCTAAAACATTACGAGCAAACTCAATAACCGCCATTTGCATCCCATAGCATAAACCAAAATACGGTATCTTATTTTCTCGAGCAAATTGAATTGCTTTGATCTTGCCCTCAGAGCCACGGCTCCCCCAACCTTGAGGCACTATTAAGCCATCATAATTTTTAAGCATTTCTACACCTTCTTTTTCCACTTCTTCTGCTGACAACCAATGTAATTCGGCTTTACAATCATTAGCTGCCGCCCCATGCTTCACCGCTTCAATCACAGAAATGTAAGAATCGGTTAAAGTGAAGTCTCCTGTTTCAAAATATTTACCGACAATTCCAATCTTTACCCGTTTTGTAGCGTTAGTTCTTTTATCAAACATGGTTTGCCAATCAACTAAATCCGTAGTTCGAGATTCTAAACCAAATTTCTTCAACAAACGATCACCCAGATTATCTTTTTCAAAATTCAAAGGCACTTCGTAGATAGATTCAATATCTGGAGCCGCAATTACATCCTCATGACTAATGTTACAGTGAATGGCAATTTTCTTACGCCTTGGCTCATCAATCGGTACTGAAGCTCTGGCCACAATAAAATCTGGCTGGATACCGGCCGCATTCAAACTACGAACAGCGTGTTGCGTTGGTTTGGTTTTCATTTCGCCCAATTTGGAAGGAATCGGCAAATAACTCACCATCACAAACAGCACATCACCCGGATTTTCCAAACGCAAATATCTAGCCGCCTCTAAAAATAATAAATTTTCATATTCACCGACGGTCCCACCGATTTCTACCACCATAATATCGGCATCTGATTTTTCGGCCGCTTGCTTGATGCGATTGTTCACTTCTTCTGGAATATGTGGCACAACTTGCACACACTGGCCGTGATAACCAAGATTACGCTCCCGTTCGATCACTGAAAGATAAACACGACCAGTGGTCATGTAATTAACTTTGTAAATATTAGTGTTTAAAAAACGTTCATAGTTACCAATATCTTGGTCAGTCTCATCACCATCTTCCGTCACAAAAACTTCACCGTGTTCAATTGGGTTCATGGTGCCAGCATCCACATTGATATAAGGATCAATCTTTACAGCGCTAACTTTAAAACCCTTACCAATTAAAATACGGCCAATCGAAGCTGCTGTAATCCCTTTACCTACGCCAGACATGACGCCACCGACCACAAAGATGTAGCGGACTTTTTTGTTTAGAGAAGTTGTTTGTGACATAGTTGTTATATTAAAATCTATAAAATTCTACCCAAGTACCAACTTATTATGTTTTGTCCCCAATATAATGCAATAAAAGTTCCGAGAGCTAAGACGGTGCCAAATGGCAAGCCCGCTTCGGCAATCTCCACATCACTTGGATCACCTTTTTTAAAAATTCTTTTCCAGTCCAATTTTTTCTTACCTCTTGCCACCAAAATTAAGCCCCAAATAGCGCCCAAAATATATCCACCAAATAAAGCTACTAAGATGTTAGGCCAGCCGACAGCCACCCCCATTAAAAAGCCAATGTAGATATCACCACCACCCACCCAAGCCCCTTTAGAAGCTAGCGACTGTATAATGAAGATGCCAGCGCCAACCAGGGCCCCTAAGGCTATCGACCACCACGGCATACCGAGAGCTAAGTTTAAAATAATCATGGCTCCGGCGCCGGTTAAACACACCACATCAAACACCACAAACCATTTCAAATCACCTAAAAATATAGCCATCAAAGTGGACACCAAAACCCAATCTCGAATTAAAGTTAAAAACCAGTGCCAGTCAAAATTAACCGCCCAAATAATCTGTTCTAAATTTGCCGGCTTGCCTTGCAGATTTAACACTAAGACTAAAACAAACAGCAAACCACTAACCACCTCCAGCCAATAATATTGCGAGCTGATTGGCTTGCGACAATGTCGGCATTTCGCGTTCAGGATAATATAGCTTAACACTGGAATATTGTCGTACCAAGAAATTTTTTCAAGACAGTTCGGACAATGCGAACGACTCATTAAGCTTTCACCATGATACAGTCGCCAAACTAGGCAGTTAATAAAACTGCCGATAGCCGCCCCCAAAATAAACACGATACAGAAGAAATAAAGAATCATAGATTTTACTTATTAGGCTTAGCTATTATTACCTTACTATCAGTATACTCCTTTATCACCGACAAATTCAAATCTTTGATTGCTTTAGTATATTCTGAATTATCAAACAAAACATAATAATCAAATTTTCTTTCATTAATACCGCCTCTATCAACAAAATCAATATTTAGTTTATCACGTACTATATAATAATTAATACTAGGTTCAAACAACCAATCAATGCCAATATTAATCCTTTTTCCACCACTATCTCGTTTAATATACTCCATAACCTCTTTAGTGTGCTTATCATAAGGCCACACATAGGTCATTAAAGGTGTAAAAACATAAACAAAATGACTAATAATTATTATAGATAAAACTGATAAAAATATTTTCTTAATCTTATCTTTTAATAAATAACTAAAATTCAAGATCAAACAAGTCATATAAACTAAAAATTCGATTAACAAAAATAAGCCGGCTCTTTCAATTGGATACAACGAATGATTGAATTTAACGTTCGTAATAACAATTGCAACTGAAATTATTAAAGTTAGCCAAGAAAACCAAAACCACAACAAATCTTTATTCTTAAATTTTTCGCGTTTAATTAAAACCACTAACACCGGACAAAACACTATAAACAAAATTAAAACACCTAAAACCTGAGCCAGCCAAGCTGGATAATTAGCGTTAAACAAAACCGCGTTAATTAAACTCATTACCATCGATGACCACCAGTTATCAGCGCCACCAAAGTAAATATTTTTATTATTAGCCAAACCATTAATAAACGGCATGGCTAAAAAATAAACCACAAACAAACTTGGCGTCACCGGCACAATAAACTTTTCTACAAACCTATCACTAATAGTTTTTAAATCACTTTTATTCTTTAATACATCAACTAAAATAATGCTTAACCAAGCAACCAGCACAGCTAAATAAGCATACAAAAAAGAAGCATGAGCCAGTACCGCCAAAGACAACAATAAGAATCCGGCTAACAAAAAAACAGTTTTGCTGTTTTTAATACTAATAAGCAATAATGACAAACCTAAAACTAGTAATCCGGCGCCCAGTCCGTAACCCCGAGCTACCGACATAAAATCAAAAACGAAGGGATTAAACAGCATTAAAATAAACAGAATAAATTTCTGCCAATTATCTTTTAATCCAGTAGCTATAATAAACAAACCTCCGAGATAAAATAACAGACCCAGTAAAGAGCCTAATCTAAAAAACAAAATATTATCAACAAAGCTACTGGTAAAAAACTTAGCCAAAGCGGTACTTAGCGGATGATTGTTTTCCGGAATAAAATCTGTTGATTTGTAGGTAAAAATACCAGTATAACTTTTGGGGACATGTAATAAATAAGTCACCGCTTCATCATGAGCCACGGATAAATTAATCGCTCGCCAAACAGCAAAACCAAACATCACTAAAGACAAGCCGATTAGCGCCCACCAAAATTTATTTTGTATTTTCATAGTTTACCTTTTGAAAAACAAATTAGATCGAACAATGTACCATAAAGCTGCCACCCCATCCCGCCAATTTATCTTTTTACCCTCTTGATATGTCCGGCCGTTATAGCTGATACCCACTTCATAAATTCTAAATTTGCCCTTAGCAAACAAAGCTGTTAATTCCGGTTCAATTCCAAATCTCTGGGCACTTAGTTTTGGTAAAATATTTTTTAAGACTTCTTTAGTAAAACACTTATAACAAGTTTCCATGTCAGTTAAATTCAAATTGGTCAACAGATTAGAAAAAGCTGTTAAGGCTATATTGCCGATAGAGTGCCAAAAAAACAGCACTCGGCGAGCTTCCGCGCCAGTAAAACGCGAGCCATAAACCACATCAGCTTTGCCAGCCATAATTGGTGCCAATATTTTGCCATAGTCCGTCGGGTCATATTCTAAGTCAGCGTCTTGGATAATAATAATATCCCCAGAAGTTTCAGAAAAACCCCTGGTAATAGCCGCTCCCTTACCGGCATTTTTTTCTTGATAAAATATTTTGACACGATCATCAATCAAACCAGCTAATATTTCTTTAGTACCATCCAAAGAGCAATCGTCTACAATAATTATTTCTCGTTCACAGTTTTCTGGTAGACCCACCTCTAAAACACTATTTACAACAGTTAAAATAGTTTTTTGTTCATTATAAACAGGGATGACAATGCTTAGTTTCATATAGTTTTAATAGCGCTCACCCACTGATTCATTCCTAACTCAAAATAACCAGATGTTATTTGATTTTCAGAAAAGCCAGCATCTACCAGCATATTTTTTAATAATTTAATTGACAATAAAGATTTATGCTCCGCTTCCTCCTCCTTACTGACAATATTAATTTTAGCTAAAAAACTTAACAAGCCCTCAGTCCAAGGCGCTGGTGTAGTTAGCACAAAAACCCCACCATTATTTAAAACTCTGTGCGCTTCTTTAAATAGCAACCTATCATCAGCTTCATATAAATGCTCAGCCACAGCCAGCAACGATATAGCATCAAAATAATCATCTGTAAAAGGTAATGACCTGCCAACAAAACTTTGTTTATACAAATTTAAAGTAGCTTGCCTAGCTGACAAATCCACCATTGGATCAAGACCGTATCTCCTTTTAAAATAGCTCTGCTCCAAAAAATAAGGATAAGAGCCACAGCCAATATCTAAAAGCTTTTCATGTTTTTTAGTTTTTAGCAAAGCAACGCTGGCAATTTTGGCTCGTTGTTTTGCTAAAAACATTTCCGCCAAATAATAACCGCGAGTTGGATTATTTTTTTTATTCATCTTTTTTTTCTTCCTCCAAGCCTATTAACAAAAATAAAACTGGCACTAAAATTATTATATTGCGCTGAATAGCAGTAAACTCCACTGCATACAAATAGGCCGGCGTAAACAGATAAACAACTAGAAAGCTTAATAATACACCAACCCACCATAACCAAGCCAGTCGCCAAGCTTGATTTCTCCAGATCTCTTTATAGTATAGCAATAAAAATACCGGCGCAACATACCATAAAATATTCCAAGAAGTAAAGCTCCAAAAAGCGCTAAAAAAAGCCATTAACACCTCAGGGTGCCAACCTAAAGATCCGGAAGTTTGTGCCAAGCCTAGGCCAGTTAATTTCAACCAAATCAACCACACTAACACAGGCAAGGCCATTAGCGCATATTGCCATTTTTTACGCCACTGCCCATTTTGTAGTAATTGAACCGCTAAAATTATTAAAGCCACCGCCAAAAATAACGCCCCTTCGTTTTTTACCCAAAAAGCTAAACCCCAAAATATTAAAGCCGGCCAAGGCGATATTTTCCCTCTTTGATAAGCCAACCAAGCGATTAAGCCAGCTAAGGCGTAAACCGCCAAGGGTAAATCAGCATAAGCATTCCAACTGTGATAAAAAAATAACGGAGTGGTAGCGAGCAGATTAGTTATAATCAACGCCTTTAATCGACCCTGATTTTTCAAAGCTGAATAAATTAAAATTAAAGCGCTTAAAAAATAAGCATAATAAATATAATTCAAATAAGCCGGGTCTAATTCTCCATTAATTTTGGCTTGTAGCCACACAGATAATGGTATTTGCCAAGGATAATTAGGCTGACCAGCTAGCCCCTGAAAATGAGGACTAGAACCATCAAAAAATCCAGCCGGGTCGGCCAATAACAACGCCGGCTTTAATGTCCACATCGTTAAAGAATCATAATGCACCACCGGCTTCATCCAAGCCACGCTCGCACCTATAACTATTTGGGCTAACAATAAAAGACCTAAAAAATAAACTAGAATATTTCCCCGGCGCCAAGATTTTAAAGATGTGCTTAATTGCTGGATAGAAACCCACCAATTAAAATGCCAGCAATCAAACCACCACCACAAGACAATAATTTGCGTTATAAAAAATAACAATAACCAATAATTACTAGGCCAGCGGAAAAGGAATATCCAGAAAAATAATTCTAAAGTAATCAAAGAAGATCCGAGCAAAAAAGCTAAAGGCCAGCGCGACAATTTGTCGCTTTCAGGCCAGAGCCTGAGCAAGAGCGGATAGCCACTCGTCAGCATCAATGCAATAAAAATTAAAATACTCAACATATTATTCTTGCCTAATTAATAGCCCGGCCGCATCACCAAAATTAGCTACCAAATCAAAAGTCCCCCAAATTTTTCCATCGTTATTTCGGCAAATTAATTTTTCTTTAGTTTCGCCAGAACAATCAAGTTGCTGATTAGGCATAAAAAACAAAATTGCTTGAGCCTCTTCTGGTTTATTGGTTAACTGGTAATAAGGCAATAAACGCAGACGAAAATAAAAATTAAAGATTTCCGGCGGATAAGCAATATAAATCTTATCTTCTGGCCCTACATTATCTTTAATTTTTTCAAATAAGACTCCAAGCGGACAAGCTTCCATGGCTTTTTCTGGTCCGCCAAAAATCACCTCACAAACACGATAATCTTGCCGTTCTAAAGAGTTATAAACCAGAAGCTGTTGATTGGCTTTTAGCTCTTTAGCGTAAGCCGTCATATCCGCCAAAGCAAAACCGGCCAGCCAAATAGCAAGCAACGGCAACCAGAAAAAACTAATAGTTTTAAACTTGATGTTTTGTACATAACAAAAAGACTTGGCGACAATTATCCACAAGATAAAAGTAGCTCCCAACCACGGCAAAGCAGACATCCCAGCTGTGAAGTTATTGATGCTATAGAAAAATTCTGGCCAAATCGTCGCTTGAAACATACAAATTATTTATCACGAAACATCTGCAAAAAAATAGAATAAATTTTACCTAAAAACCAAATAAAATATTCACAGTTTAAGGTAATAATCGACAAATACAAACCTTTAGATAATTCCCATAAAATTTTACATAAAGACACGTTCGGAGCAAGCACAGAGGGATCATTCAATCTCCTAGCATACGCATTATATTTCGCTACCTTCGCAAAAAGACCAGATATGTTCTTCTTTTTGCCGTGTGATTGTGAGTTGGGCAACATCCTATAATAATACAGGCATTTATCTACAAATAAACCACAGGAAACCTCCTCTAGCTTTAACCATAGGTCAATATCTTCCGCATAAATAATCTCATTATCATAACCGCTAGTTAAAAAATAAGCTGATTTTCTAAACGTCTTAAAATGATTCATATGATGAAAATGAAGATTAGACTTACCACTAGAAGTGGCCGCACAAAAACCCACTTGCAAATGATTCATTTTTTCATCACACACTAAAAATTGAGACCACGCAAATCCTATATTTTTATTACGATCATAAACATCACACATCACCTCCACAGCAAGCTCGTCTAAGACATCATCACTATCTATAATACCAACTATTTCAGCATTAGCTTCACCAACCATTTTAATTAAATTGTTTGTGTAGCCAGCATTTTTAACATTACGAAACAGTCTAATTCTTGAATCTTGTAAATATTTTTTGATAATACCGACAGAATTGTCATTACTACGATCATCAACAATCAAAAGTTCCCAATCAACAAAAGTTTGCTTTAAGACCGATTGAATAGCTTCATCCAAATACAAACCGTTGTTATAATTAGCCATTAACAAAGAGAACTTTGGTGACTGCATTTTCATAATTGTATCCAATTATCAGGAATAAGGTCTTTTGGTTGAACATCACACTTGAGCCACTGCTTAGGGGCGATGACAATTTTTTCAGCATTTTTATTTAACCAAGCTCCCCACCAACTAAAAGTACTATTGGCTATAATCTGATGTTCACAGTATGACATCAATATTAACTCCTCACAATCTTTTAAATTACTACCAGAAACAATTACAGACTCATCTTTGTTTAGTGGTAAATTATTTTTTACCCAATCAGGATCATCAGAAAATACAAAAAACTTAGGATTGCTAATTTTTGATTTTATTAATTCAATAGCTTGAGAATAATAATCCAAAGAACATAAAGGATGCACAGCACTAGCGAACCGATTAGTTAAGTAATCACCGCGACGTATATGAATACTAACGGAATTATCACCTTTGATATTATGAGCCCTTTTATCAAAATCCCTAGATGTTTTAACTAAAGTGAAATCCTTCAAAATATCTTGACGATAGCCGCTAAAATATTTTTCACTTTGCCAATAACCATCAAAATACACCAATCGATTTGATGACAACCTATTAAAAACTTTATCGCACTTAGTTTCCAAACAATATTTCCACCCCTTAACAAACAGCCCCTTTAAACGTAATTGTATAAAAATTTTCTTTAGCAAATCGCTAGCAGGATCTCTAAAAATCCAAGGTATTCTCAAAACATCTATAAATTTAATTCTATCATCAACACAAAAGCAATCAAGAGCATATTGACGTTTCGTATCCTCCTTATATTGAGAAAATGCTATGTCCATAAAAACACCTTGATCAATACTTAAAAACAGGCTTTTAGCTAAAGCATATTGAAACATTTGATTACCTAATCCGTCTTTAAGTTTTATAACAAACATAAAACATCTTTACGTACCGCAAAGCCGATTCTAGTATCTACAACTCGATACAAAACATAATTTTCCTTCTCCTTACTCATTCCATCTATCACAGCTCGACACACCTCTTCAATTTGCATATCATGCCATATAATCAGTTTAGGCTTAGACTTTAGGGCTTGTAAAGTATCAGCGGTACAAAATTCATAATCATGCTTGCCGTCAATAAACCAAGCCTCTAAGGGATAATAAGGGGAGTAATCAAAAAACCTAGAATCACCATACAATTGATGATAACGATAAATGAAACGACAATGCTTACCAGTCAGCCTAGGGTGACCATCCTCGTGATCAGGATAAATAATATCAGGGTCGGTTTTCGGAGGTACGTCAATAGAATAAACAGGGCTAAAAAAGGAAAAAAAAGGCTTAACTCCAAAAGCGACACACAACACCCTAGTCCCATAACCATGGCTAGTTCCAACTTCCAATATTGTTTTTGGGGTAAACATTTTTACAAGACAGTGGATCACAGCAAAATCATCTTTAAAACCAGGGAAATCATGTCTTATATAAGCACCTTTCATTAATTGATCGCTGACTATTTTATCGCTAGTAATCTCTTTATAATTATTTTGCATAAAATTATTTTAATAAATCATCTAATATTTTAGAAACAGCCTTTTCTCTCTCCGTAGTATTAGTAAAATTTAACCATCCGGAAGCGTTGAATGTGTGCAACCAATCATCGGCAAATTCCACATTAGATTCTTGAACGCTACCCCCTTCACAAATTTTTAAATATTTATGATTAGGAAACATTAGACTACTCTTATCTAAACCAACATATAAGCTGTAATAGTTCATTCCGCCAGTATCCAAAACATCTGCTTGGGGGGGGGAAAAATCAATTAATTTGTCATCTAAATAATCTTTAACAAAAAAACAAAAACCTGCCCACAAGTACCATTTTTCAGCCCTTTCTTGCAATGCTCCATAAACAGGCTGCTTCGTTAAATATTTAACAACGCTTGTGTTTTTCACAGGATATAAATCATGATCAATAAAACCAAAATAACTAAATGTGCTTTTTTTCACAAAACTACGATAAATAAAATTTAAAGCAGATCCGTGTGATTTACTAGCATTTCTATATAATCTAAAAAAGGGCCTGAGATAAGATATATTATTATCTCTACAATAACTCCTAATTCGAGACGACACACTAGAATTATTTGAATTATCAACAATTAAATATACATAATCATCACTTAAATATTTTTTCAAAAATTTATTTTGTAAATCAATGGTTTTAAGATTATTAAAAGCTATGGTTACAACTAGCAATCCACAATTACTTTGTCTATTAAAATTTTCCTTTATTATTGGAAAATTAATGTAACTTTGCCAATCTTTCATATTAGCTATTTAAGAAGTTTTAAATATGCCTCTTCATACATCTTAGATATAACATTCCACGTACAAAATTGCTGCCAATAACTACGACCTTGAAGGCCCAGCTTTCTTCTTAAATCTAAATTTTCGGCGAAATAGTTTAATATTTTAACAGACTTTTTAATATCTACAGATACATAATTAGCATGACTACCCAGAGACTTTAAGTTTAATATAATAATTTTTTTTATTATTATTTTTATAAAATTCGAGATTTGATTTCTAACAAATAATCGGGGGTGGGTTGGTAAAATCATACCTCCGCCACCATTGCGAACCAACTCTTCTGCATTACCAGAAGCGGAGCTTAAAAAAGGCAAGCCCGCAGCCATAGCTTCCATCAAAACCAATGGCGAGCACTCCAAATTACTAGGAAAACAAAAGATATCTGCTTGATGATACATTGCCAACAATTTTTCACGTGGCAAATCACACAGAACAACTCTTTTGTTTTTAAAACTTTTATTTATTCTGCTAGCAAACTTTTGACATTGAATCTTACATCCATCATTAAAATCATTGCCATTAACAACTAACACCGCATCACTACCAAACTCAGCTTTATCAAAAATCCTAAAAAGTTCGTTGTGCCCCTTTTCACCAGTATGGCCGCCTACATGCAAAATAACCACAGCATTAGGAGTGATATTAAATTCACGTCTCATATCCATCAATTTTAAACCATTAAACTCAGACTCACTTGCTCCGTTGGGAATAACAATGTTATTGTTTAGTTTAAATTTTTTGGCAAACAAATAATCCTGATTAGTTACAGACAAAAAAATATTTAAATCCATTTTACTCAACCATTCCGGCATTAAAGAAAAATATTTTTTTTGATATAGAGGATCATTTAACTTGGAAAAACCAGTCGGAACAAAAACCTTTTTAGCTTTTATTTTTTCAATATTCATCAACGCCATATCACTTCCCCAGTACTGCGAAGCAAAGATAGTCAGAATATCAAAATCTCCACATATATCATCAATAAATCTGTTTTTATCATTCTTGGAACCACCAATACCCTTAACAAGATTGCCCTTTAAATTAAAGCTATTAATTTTTACACCATTAATATAATTACTACTTCTAGCCATATTCAATGACGTTAAAACAGTTACTTCATGACCAAAATCAACCAGACGTTGAGAAATTTCCTTAACAACACTTTGCATACCACCCACAGATGGATAATAATTTTGAACAATATGCGCTATTTTCATTTTTAATCAGTTAATTTATACAACAAGGTCATTCCTGGCAACCCCATCTGAGTTGAAATATTTATATAACCATCAGAAATCAGCTCTTTAACAGCTGAATATGGTCCCGTATTATAGCCCGCGACCGGTAATTGATAAAAAGTGTCATGAACTAAAATTGGAGCATTAGGAAAAGATTTTTTAATTACACTCAACTCTGAAGAGACAACCCGAAAAGAATGATCACCGTCAACGAAAAATAAAGGCCTAGCATCCACGTTTTTATTATTAAGTATTTCTAAAGATTTTTGCACCCCATCACCTTGATGTAAAAAAACATTTTTTTTGCCTCTAACCATCCGTCCTCTATTTTTACCTGGGTTTTCAACACGTAAAATATCATCTGGCAAATCAATAGAATGAATTTCAGATTTTAATTTATAAAATCTAACAATTTCATAAAAAATTCTCGCCGACTTTCCAACATACGTTCCCCAATCAAAAATATGAGTTGGCTTAAAATACACAACGGAAGCGGTCATCAACATTAATTCGTCCAAAGGGTAAGGATGAAAACCTGAAATTGGTAATATTTTTTTGTAACAAACCAGGAAAGTTTCCAAGTGTCAACTTCAAATAAACCAGTGCTATGACTTTTTATCAAATCATTATTATTAAAAAAATACCTTAATTTATCTTTTAACATAAGGGGTGTTAAATTTTATTAGTCTCATAATATATTCTTTAAGATTCTGCAAAATCTTAACAAAAATCAAAAAACGAAAATTTCTATAATTTACATCCAAAAACATATAAAAATAAAACTTTATTACGTTTTTTACAATGGCTGCATAATTAATATTTGATATTTGTTCATCATGAATTCTATAACCTACCAAAGCATCGTTTACATAAGCGATATCACACAAAAGAGAGATTCTAAGCCATAGATCATAATCTTCAATAGCTTTAAACCTATCTTCTTCACGAAAAACCCCCGCCAAACTAATAATATCCTTACACACAACAACGCTGGAATTAGTAATGAAATTATTTTTTATCAACAATCCTGTAACTTTTCCACTAAATAAAGGCGTACTATCTAATGACCGCTCCGATGCTAAAAAAAATCTTCCAGAATAAACCAATCCCACATTTTTATTTTTAAATAACTTTATTTGTTTTTCTAATTTTTCCCTAACCCAAATATCATCAGCATCTAAAAACGCTATTAAATCACCTCTAGTAACTAACAGCCCAAGATTTCTAGCTGAAGCCGCGCCACCATTTTGTTTTTTTATATATATTATTTTTTTTGATTCAACATAAGACTTCACAACGTAATCGGTGTTATCAACAGACCCGTCATCAATCACCACAATTTCACAAGGAGGTGTGGTCTGCTCCAATGCTGAATTAATCGCATTTTTTATATACTTAGCCGAATTGTATGTCGGTATAATAACTGACACTAAAATACGATTATTTCTTTCAAGGTCACCAGAGCAAGAATACATATTTTTTTATTAATAGAACTTTCACAAACACTTTATAACCATTCATTAATAGAATTATCCGCAAAATAACAGGTGAAATATATCTAAATACAAAATATTTCACTAAACTAATTTATCAATGTAAAAAAATAGATCATCAAATCTTTTTTTCCACGTATGATCCCTTAAACATCTTTCGTGACCACGTTTAGCAATTTCCTCTCTTTCTGAGCCATGCTTTAAATAGTACTTAGCCTTTTCGGCTAAATCAAATTCATCATGATAAGTTACTACTTCACTACCAACATTAAATAATTCTCCCATCTCTTCAGAGTGTTGCGACAACAAAAAAGATCCTCGAGCTGTAATTTCAAAATCTCTTAAGTTTGTGCCAAAGAGAACGTGCGGATTCAATACATCAAAATTATAGCGAGCTGATTGGATATTCAGCACAATAGCGGCTTCCGAAATAATTTTAAAATAATCAACATCACTAACGGCATTATTGATCGCTTCAGGAAAATCTAAATTAATCTTCCTTATAATTGCCTCTCTATTATACTGATCAAATTTAATCAAACGTCTATTTATAGAGGTGATACTCGGCAAGTCAACGATAAGCCGTAATAAACCCTTTTTATTGACCAGCTTTTCTTTGATACTTTTAAAGTCCTTTAACCAGCCGACGCCATAAATATTTAAATCTACACCTAGTTGTAACGCTCTCCAAAACAAATAAGGTCTATAGCCATAAGCAGATCCTATAAACACGACTTTATCATTTTTAACTTCGGAGCTGGCACAAAATTCCTCATTAGCGGCAAAAGGCATCCAATAACTTTTAACACCTAGTTTATCATAACCGTCCTTAGCTATCTTAGTGGCAAACAAATTTAAATTAGCGTGCTTAGAGATATCTTTATAAATATCGAACTGGTGAAAATTTGTTGAATAATTTATTGTATACAATTGCTTAGCTATTTGACCGTAGGCATCGGGATGTATTTGCTTGGTGTGCAAATATGACAAAAAAATATCAAACTCATACTCTTGATTAGCTTGGTCAAAATAAATAGGTAACTCATTAGATAATAACTCCTTAGCTTCGGGAGACATACACGAGACCTCATGTTTGTTCTCAAAATCAGCTATATCAAATAGCACAACTTTATGACCAAGAGCAACTAAAGGCTCATATAAATTTTTAAGCCACATTCTATTATCATCCTTAGGGGTAGCACGACCATCAACAACTAAGAATATCTTATATTTTTTCATACCCTCAAAATAAAATTAACACTCCTTATTTAATATTACTAATAAAAAACGAGATTGTAAACATCAATCTCGTAAATCTCGTACAAACTAATTATAAATAGCCCATTTTTTTAGCATATTCCAACATTTTGTCCCTTTTTCTTTCTTTAAATGGGCGAGCCGGCACACCAACGTAAATAGTCCAAGGCTCAGTATTTTTAGAAATCAGAGAACAAGCCCCAACCACAGATCCTTCACCCAAAATAACTCCGGGTAAAATCACGGCATTAGTTCCAACACTTGCAAACATTTCAAAAACTACATCAGCAAAAGTAATCTCATCCTTGTACTCTTCTGGTATAGTTGGCCCCACAAGACCTGCTCCTAGGTGATTGTCACTGCCACATATAATCCTACTACCGGCAGCAATGGTTGTAAAATGATTCATAATCAATTTAACTTTTTGGCCACCAATCACGGTAATTTGAGGAGCAATGTGAATGTAATCACCTATACTTGCGCCAGTCGTCATATAAAACCCACTATCTATAGCAACGTGGCTACCAACAGAAACCAAATGCGGACGCTTTATCTCAGCTTTATCACTAATAAAGACGTCTTCCCCAAATGACTTCAATAAATACTTAAAATCAGTTTCCATTAAATTCATGAAATCACCTCATTTGTTGCAAATGAACAAAAAAACACTGTAAAGAACATTAAAAAAATCTACACCTATTTTCTCAAAAAGTCAATAATATTTGTGAATTTTAAGATTATTTATGATAAAATTCAATGATTCTTGCGCAGACATACTCAATTTGACTATTAGCCAACTGGCTGGCTGACGGCAACCATAACCCATGTGCTGCAAAATCAATTGCCTGCGGAAAGTCGCCCTTAACCCACTTATATATTTTCTGAGTGTGCACAGCTGGATAAAACAACCTCGATCCAATATTTTGAGTTTTTAAGTATTCTTTTAGCTCCGTGGGATTAGGCACTAATATTTCAAAAAACCACGGCGCAACCATGTCTAAATTTGTTGGGATAAACTTAACTTCAACGACTCCGCTCAATAACTCATGATACAGTTTAGCTATTTCTTTCTTACGGATTATTCTACAATCAAGCTTTTTCATTTGTTCAATACCAAATACAGCTTGCAAATCAGTGTATTTAAAATTCCAACCCATTTCATCATGAATATCAACGCCAGAAGTAATTCTTCCAAAGTCTTTTATTTTACAAATTTTCTCATACAAATGCCGATCATCAGTCACTAACGCCCCTCCCTGGCCCATCGTAATAATCTTCGGCACACTGAAAGAAAAGCTACCAATATGTCCATATGTACCCAAATGTTTACCTGCAAAAAAAGAGCCTAGTGATTGCGCTGCGTCTTCGATTAAAAATAAACCCTTTTCTTCACATAGCTTTTTTAAATTAATTAATTCTCCAGCTCTCCCATTAATACTAACATGCATCACGGCCCTAGTCCGATCAGTAATAGCATCTCGCACTCTTTCAATATCTAAACACATCGAATCATCAATATCCACAAAAACTGGCGTTGCACCTGACCAAACAACAGCGTTTGGTGTAGCAATCATAGTATAGTCTGGAACAATAACCTCATCACCAATCCCAATATTTAAAGCTTTTAGAGCAAGGAACAAACTAATAGTGCCATTCGGCAAAATACTGCAGTACTTTGAACCAACAAAATTCGCAATTATTTTTTCAAGTTCCTGAGTTTTTTTAAACTCCATCAACCAACCGCCTTCTTTTAGGTAGTTATTTATAGCCTCAATCTCTTCATCTCCATACCAAGGCTCCATTTGATTAATAAAACTCTGCTCTGTCATATTAGCACTTTATCCTCAACAAAGGGTCCATTTTTAAATTCAAAAATTTCAGCATCTTCCAAAATATTTATACCGATTCCGCCAGACACAGACACATAAATCTGACCCGCGGAAAGCTCTATAGCCTTAATAAACACACCGTCAGAACTATAAACATCAATACGCACATTACCTTTTCTGACCACTAAACATTCTTGCAGACATTCAGTCTCTCGATGCTTGGGAGCATGCCTATGAGCCTTCAAGTATGTTCCCTTAGGATGTTTTAGGGACACAATCTGCAGAGGTTGATTTTCTTCAGTTATGGGGACTGATCCTGGGGCAACAGATTCCAACTTAAAACCAACGAGTTCCTGATTATAAAATATTTTATCCATATAATTCTAAAAATTTTCTATTTTATCTGATATTTGCTTAAATTTATTTTTTTCCCAGCTACAACCTCAGCTTGAGCAATTTTAAAATCCTCTTCTGCCATCAACTGTGCTAGCGCTTTAAACGTTACCTTAGGTTGCCAGCCTAAAACTTCACGTGCTTTTTCCGAATTACCTAACAATAAATCAACCTCAGATGGCCTAAAATAAGCTGGGTCTATAGCCACGATAACTTGCCCAGTATTATAGTCAATGCCCTGTTCTTCTGTGCCTTTACCACTCCATACGATATTCATATCTAAATGTTTAGCCACCTCCTCTACAAATTCTCTCACCGTTCTGGTTTCACCAGTAGCCAATAAAAAATCATCAGCCTCATGATGTTGGAGAATTCTCCAAATACCCTCAACATAATCCTTGGAATACCCCCAATCTCTTTTAGAGTCCAAATTACCCAGTCTCAATTCTTTTTGGATACCTAATTTTACCCGAGCGAGACCTAAACTTATTTTACGAGTCACAAAATTTATTCCTCTTCTAGGAGATTCGTGATTAAATAGTATGCCGTTGGACGCAAAAATACCGTAACTCTGGCGATATACCTTTGTCATATAAAAAGCAAACATTTTTGAAGCACCATAAGGTGATTGCGGATTAAAAGGAGTGTTTAAGTTTTGTGGAGTCGCTAAAACCTTACCAAACATTTCCGAAGAACTTGCTTGATAATATCGAGCTGGCAACTTTAAATTACGCAAAGCTTCTAATATTCTTAAAGAACCTAACCCTGTTATGTCGGCGGTGTATTCAGGTACATCAAAACTAACACCCACATGACTTTGCGCTCCAAGATTATACACCTCATCAGGCCTAACCTCTTGTAATATACGATAAATACTAGCGCTATCACCAAGATCTCCATAAATGGTGATAAAATTTTTGTTATACTCATCATCGTATAAATGATCCACGCGGATTGAATTGGGAGTACTTGATCGTCTTTGTATTCCGTAGACCTGGTAACCCTTTTCTAATAATAACTCCGCTAAATAAGAGCCGTCTTGTCCGGTCACGCCAGTTATTAAAGCTTTTTTCTGCATACACTTATTGATAAATCTAATTTTTGATATTTCTATAAAACTCCGCAACCTCATTAACAAGGCCCTGTTTCATAACTAAGCCTGATTTCAAACACACTCCTTTATTACAAATAGTCTGGACAGCATTAATATCATGGCTTACGAATAATATAGTCCTATCCCCGCTTTTTGACAAATCATCCATCTTCCCCAGACACTTTTTTTGAAATTCGGCATCACCGACAGCTAGCACTTCATCCACGATTAAGATTTCTGAGTCCAGATGCGCCGCGACCGCAAAACCGAGACGTACCAGCATCCCGCTAGAATACCTTTTGACCGGCGTGTCCAAAAACTTCTCGACTCCAGCAAACTCTACAATCTCATCAAAATGCTTTTTAATCTCCACCTTTTTCATGCCTAAAATAATGCCCGATAAATAAATATTTTCTCGACCAGTAAGTTCCGGATGAAAGCCGGTGCCCACTTCTAAAAGACTAGCCACCCGCCCTTTCATCACTGCTTCGCCTTTGGTTGGCGGAGTGATGCGTGATAATATTTTCAAAAGTGTGGACTTACCTGACCCATTAGACCCGATAATTCCTAAAACATCACCCTCTTCCACCTCAAAACTAACATCCGTTAATGCCCAAAAGTCCTCTTTAGGTATTTTTATTTGCTTTATAGATTGTATCGGGTGCGCCAATTTATCACGAAAGGTATTAAAAAACTGACTTTCATGAGAAATTCTATATTTTTTTCCAATATTTTTTACTTCTATTGTTTTTGTCATATCACATCAAGTCTACACTATCTTTCTCTACTTTTCTAAAATACGCCCAACCAATCGCCAAGGCCACCAAGCACACCGCCGTGGATAGTCCAAGCTCCAACCAATTAACCTGCCAGACACCCAAAAAAGCCGAGCGTGCATTCTTAATTACACTAGACATCGGATTAAAAGCAAAAATCCAAGCGTGTTTGTGTCCCACAATCGTAGTGGAATACACCACCGGCGTCAAATACATCATTATCTGTATAAAAAATGGCAAAATAAACCTCACGTCCCGATATTTTACATTCAATGCCGCTAAAAACAGCCCAAAACCTAAACAGGCAGCAAAAGTCATAGCCAACAGCAACGGGAAAATAGCTAGCCCTACCCAAATATTAGGCATAAAGCGATAATATATCATTAAGCCTACTAAAATCAAAGCTGCTACAGCGAAGTCTACCAAGCGCGTTAAAATCAAAGAAATAGGCAACAATACCCTAGGAAAATAAACCTTGCTAATGATATGCTGGTTATTAATCAAACAATTAGATATATCCGATAATGCCGAAGCGAAGAATTGCCAAAATAACAAACCAATAAACACAAAAATAGGATAAGGCACGCCATCCGAAGGAATACCAGCTAATTGGCCAAAAATTACGCTAAATACCACCATAGACACAAAGGGCTGAAACACCACCCAGGCCACACCGACAATCGTTTGCTTATAGCGAACTTTTAAATCTCGCCAAGTTAAGTAATACAAAAGCTCGTGGTATTCCCACAATTTAGATAAATCACTCCAACGGAAGTGATCTTTAGGCCTAATAATAGTGATATTTTGCATGTTATGTATTTATCTCCGTGAACATTTACCCCAGTGAAGACTGGGGCCTGCGTTTAGAGATCTCGCCAAGTAGTAACAAGATTGCAATCCTGAAGTAAAGGCAAAAAACCTCACTTTCTTACTACTAATTAAAAAATTTATACTAATATCTACCACCCAACCTTTCAAGTATAGCAAGCTTGAGGCAAAAAACAAGCTAAACTTACCTCCCCAATTCTTTCATCAGTTTGTCAAGGTCTTTATAGGTGCTGTCCAATTTCTTTACCCATTCTGCATATCTCAGTGCTGTTTTTTTGTCCCCCTTTTCTTTGTAAAGTGTTGCTAGTGAAAAAGCCCAAGTGGGGTCATCTGGATACAGAATATATCCTCGTCGATTATACTCTATCGTTTTTTCTATATTTTTTAATTGATAATAAATATCAGCAATATCTTTCAAATTTTGCGATTGATCTGGTAAATGCTCATCAGCTTTAAAACAATGCGGCAAAGCTTCTGCGTATTTCTTTTCATAAACATAGGCGGAACAAATCAGATTTTCAAATTCAAAGGCTGTCTTCATTACCGAGGCTTTGTGACCGGTCTCTAGTCGCGGGTCTTGAAGTGGTAGCAAATCTATACCAGTCTGAAAAACTTGTCTAGCCTTATTATAATCCTTACGCCACATCTCCATCCGGCCATAGTCTAAGCGTGGCGAAGTAAAGTAACTAGCGCTGGTTAAAATATTTTCATAAGCCATTTCGGCATCGTTGTAATACTTTTTATCATTATAATACCCAAGCATTGAGTAAGCCCTAGCCACCCCATTACCGACAGAAAACATTCTAACGTCTTTTTCGCTCAAAGACGCCACCTCATCTATAATATTACGCTCAGCCTGCTTTCTGGCCTCCTCGGAGCCAATCATCGGCAAAGCATTGGCATAATAAAACAAATATTTTTCTTTAAAATAAACATGTTCCGGCATAATAGCCAACATATCTTCCGCCCCATCCAAGGCTTGCTGTAAATTATTATTAGCCAGCCCCTTTTCCGCTTTCATTAGCTTATAATCCGCAAAATAAAAACGCCACACAAATCCATAGGCGATAAGCAGTATCATTAAGGTCCCACCTATTAATATTAGCGCCCTGAAATTTTTAGGGCTATTGATAAATACTTGCTGGCGTGGCGCCTCTGACCAAGCTAACCAAGTTAATAACCCTAAGACAAAAAAATAATAAACATAAACCCCCACCATTTGAAAACCAACAAAACCCGCACCAAAATATCCAGCCACGCTTGCTCCGAGAGCTATCACTAGCCATTTAATTTCCCAGTCTGCTTTTCTAGTCCTTTTAATTGCCGACCAAATAATATAAAGTGGCAGTCCGCCAAATAATAGTAAGCCTATTAAACCAAACTCCAGCCAAGTGTCTATTACCACATTGTGCGCTCGATCTGGATAAGAATTAATCTCTTCAAAAATCGCCCACTCTGGTCGATAATATTTTCTGTAAACCATTTCTTGGCTATCCTTACCATAGCCAAACAACCTGCGATTCCAACCAGTATTAACAAATTCATCCTTGGCATTATTCCAATAATTAAAACGCACCATATTAGGTAACGACTTTATCTCCACAATACTTAAGGCTCTATGGACATAACTATTCATAAAACCATAGTTAATCTGTTTTAACTGTGGAAGCTGCCAAATGGTCACTATAACAAAAACACAGCCAAACAACAAAAGACCTAAATAATAAGACAAATAACGACGATTAAAATAAACATAAATAGCAGAAGCCACTAAAGCCGAAAAAGCGCAACCTATCCAGCCACCACGACTATTTGTATATAATAAAGTTAATAATTCAGCTACCAAAACCACGGCTCCGGCAATTCTCTGCCATGGCTTATTTATTGGTATTAATAACCAATACACTGTTAACGGTATCGCCATTGCTAGCCAGTGCGCAAAAAAATTAACCTGTCCAAAAGTAGAAAAAATTCGAGAGGTATCCCCGTTCCACGGCATTGGGTCTAAACCAACATGTTGAATTAGCCCATAGCCAGCTGCGAAAGCTCCTGTTATTACCACCACGCCTAGCCACTTATTTATTTGTTTAATATCGGTTATGCTCCAAAAAACTAGCAAGCCAAACAACCAATAAAACAATAAACTAAATACACCTTGTTGCCTAAAATAATTCCCAAGCCAACTTAAACCAGGAAATAACGACCAAGTTAAGCTTAATAATAAATAACCGACAACCGCCAGCCATACTACTAATATTTTCCCGATCGGCACTACCTGTTTTTTCTTAATAATTCTGTAAAGCCAAATGCCGGCCAAAGCCAAAACCCCTAAGCGAAAAATAAACTGCTTAACAATATCAAAGGGCTGAAAATTTTCCATGAAAAAAGCAAAATAAAGCGGGACTAAAAAAATCACTAAGCTAATCACCAAATTGGCCCAGTTAATATTTTTAATTTTATTTCTTAAACCAAAATTCATCTCTTTATCTTAAAACATTGTCGATGCAAAAGCAAATACGAACCGCCTGAGGCAGTCCGTATTTAAAAGCTAACAATTTTCTATAAAAACTATTGAGTTATACCACTTTGAGAGGCCGTATTCACACCAGCTGCAATCTGCCCGGTTGAACCCTTTAAACAGTAAGTTAAAGTATAAGTTGCGGGTGCAGAACCACTACCTGTAATGTATCTATAATAATCAACAGCATTAGCTGAAGTAGCGCAATCAGTAGTAGGAGTAGGATTCCCTGGTACCTTAGCCATATAAGTAACACCCGAGTAAGCAATTGGGCTGTTAGTTGCAATAGTAGTCGGATAACTACCAGCATCGCTATAATACAATTCTAACGCGGTCATAATTTGCTTGACATCAGACACACGTCTAGCGTCTCTCGCTTTTTCTCTAGCCGATGACAACGCCACAGTAGCCAGCGTCGCTAAGACACCGATGATCACAATAACCACTAACAATTCGATCAAAGTAAAACCTTTATTATTTTTTTTCATATTGTCACCTCCTTCCCGTTTGCATGTTTGTCTCATAAATTTTCTTTATATTTTTCTCAATAAGAGATTTTTTGTTATTTTTTAATTGTTACCTTAATGTTATACCACTTTGAGAGGCCGTATTCACACCAGCTAAAATCTGCCCAGTTGCTCCCTTCAAACAATAGGTTAAAGTATAAGATGTCGGATTAGTTTGGGTGTATGTTTGATAAAGATAACTTAGTGCAGTACCTATTGGCCCAGGATTTGTCGCAGTACAATCAGATTGAGGCGAAGGATTACCTGGTACCTTAGCCATGTAAGTAACACCCGAGTAAGCAATTGGGCTGTTTATAGTAATGGTATTTGGATAACTACTAGCATCACTATAATACAACTCTAAAGCCGTCATAATTTGTTTAATGTCAGAAACTCTTCTGGCGTCTCTTGCTTTCTCTCTGGCCGAACTTAAAGCCACGGTCGCTAAAGTTGCTAAGACTCCGATAATAACAATGACGACTAAGAGTTCTATGAGAGTAAATCCTGAGTTTGCGCCCTCACCTGCCTTCAGGTGTTTTGTTTTTAACATAATTTTATTTCCTACCCTCCTCACTTATCTGAAGGGTTTTTTAATATTTTAAACGAAACTTTCACATCTGGTTTCTGAAATGTTCTCAACTTGTTTACATTATACCATTTTAAAACCAACACCACAAGTCAATAAATCCGCTGGCATAAAAAACCCTTTTAATATTATCTAAACTTATCCACAGTATAGCATTTTTATTATAACACCGCAATCATTTGTATCAGTCCACATCATTTATGTTTATCCCTGTGCAGGCAGGTATCTGAGTTTAGAAATCTTGGCAAACAGTAATCACGCCCCTCCCACACTCTCTGAAATTAAAAATCATCTCTCGCCACCGATTTTCTCTTTCCTCTTTTTACTTTATAAACTTTATGAACTTAATAAATTTTACGAACTTTTAAAACTGACTGGTCAAGTTATACATCGGCATAATAATTGCCGCGGCCATCAAACCAACAGCTACACCCATTACAATCATGATTACCGGCTCCAAAAGTACCATTAAATTATCTAAAATAGCATTAAGTTCTTTAGCATAAAATTCTGCTATTTTCTGTAACACAAAATCTAACTTACCAGTGCGTTCACCAACCATCATCATTCTCGGCACCATCATCGGAACTTCCTTGGCGTGTAAAAAAACACTGGAAATAGAATTACCCTCCTCTACCTCAATTAAAGTTTTATTAATTAAATCTTTATACACCTCGTTGCCTACAATACCTCTAGAAATTTTTAAGCTATTGGAAATTGTCACTCCGCCAATAATTAAAGTACTCATCGAACGACAAAAACGCACAATAGAGGCTAACCGTACAATTTTACCAAACACCGGCACGTACAATACCATATTATCAAATTGTTTTTTCCCGAGCGGTTGGTGTAAATAGAAACGGATAAAGATTACAGCCACAATCATTATTCCAAATACTACATACCAGTAGTTAACCAAAAAATCAGAAGTGGCTATTAATACTTTAGTGGCTAGTGGTAACTCTCCACCAACCTCATCAAAGATAGACACTAATTTTGGTACCACAAAAATCATCATCAAAATACCAACAATCGTCATGGCTGTTACCACCACCGCCGGATAAATCATAGCACCACGAACTTTACGCATCATCTCAAAAGATTTTTCTTCTTCATCAGCTAAATAAATTAAAGACTCGTCCAGTTTACCTGATGTTTCACCGGAGCGCACCACACTGGTATGAAAATCAGAAAAAATTTCTTTGTGCCTACCAAAAGCATCAGACAACCGCACGCCAGTGTCTACATCATTAGAAACTTCTACTAAAATAGCTTTAAATAAAGGTTTAGTTGTTTGATCAGCTAAAATTCTAAGAGCCTCACTCAAATTAATACTAGCAGAAATCAATACAGCAAACTGACGAAAGAAAACCACTAAATCTTTTGGTTTAATAGAATTCATCACTCCACGCAAAGCATAGGCTAAAGAATCTAAAGAAATAGTTTTACTGATACTAACTATTTGCAAGCCTTTGGACAACAAAATAGCTTCCACTTGTTTCTCATTGGCAGCCTCCATAGATCCAGCCTCTTTCTCAAAATTTTTGTTGATTACTTTATAGCTAAAAAATGGCATAATAGTATAATAATTTCAAATTTCCAATATCCAATGTCAAATCAAATCTAAATTTCAAATATCAAAATGTCTCTTTGGTTTTATTTTTTAACATTTAAGCTTTTGTTATTTTTTGGAAATTGGGAATTGGATATTTGACATTGTATGTATCTTACTCGTTCATAACTCTCATAATTTCTTGTAAACTTGTAATACCTTGACACACTTTAATTAAGCCATCCTCATTTACATTTAAAAATGGCTGATTAGCCTTAACATCTTCTTCTGTTATTACTCCGTGCTTATTAATAATAGCTTCTTTAACATGATCTTCGATATCTAAAACCTCATTAATACAAACCCGTGATTTGTAACCACTATGGCCACAACGCAAACAACCCACTGGTTCATAAATATTTAATGGCTTAGCTGGATCATACTCCGGCCAACTTTTTTTAACAATTTCAATTTTTATTGCCGCTATCTGAGCAGCAAGATCTGTTACAATTTTATCATTTTGATTCATGGCTTTACGACAATAAGGGCAGAGACGACGAGCTAAGCGTTGCGCTACTACCACATTTAACACAGAACCCAACAAAAATGGTTCAATGCCCATGTCTAAAAGCCTCGGCACCGCACCAATAGCGTCATTAGTATGCAAAGTAGACAACACCAAATGACCTGTCAAAGCTGCATGAATAGCTAATTCAGCTGTTTCTGCATCACGAATTTCTCCAACCATCATCACATCAGGATCTTGTCTAAGCAAAGATCTTAAACCAGAAGCAAAAGTAAAACCAATTTCTGGACGAATTTGTGATTGATTTACTCCATGTACAAAGTATTCCACCGGATCTTCCAGTGTCACAATATTTACACCATCAGCGTTTAAGCTATTAAGAATAGAATACAAGGTTGTAGATTTACCAGAACCAGTCGGACCAGTAATTAATAAAATACCAACCGTTTTTTTAATATTAGTTTCAATAACCTCTCTACCAGAACCAGTAAAACCCAGTTGATCTAAAGTTAAAACCCCTTTAGTGGTATCCAAAACACGCATTACAACTTTCTCTTCACCCATTAAAGGCATTACCGAAACACGAAAATCAATATCTTTACCATCAACTAACAAACGAATACGTCCACCCTGTGGCACACGAGTTTCATCTAGTTTTAATTTAGACATCACCTTAATACGGGCAATTACCGAATCATGAATATTTTTTGGTAAAGTTAAGGTTGCTTGTAAAATACCATCAACCCGATAACGCACTCTAGTATCTTTTTCCATTGGTTCAATATGTACATCACTAGCTCCTGAATCTACTGCGTGTTTAATAATTTCGTTAACAATTTTAGCTACTGGAGCGTTTCTAACAATATCTTCAAAAGAAGAGTCGTCACTTTCTCCTTCGTTAATTTCTAAACGCTCTTCTTCTTCTTTTTGTTTCAAGGCACCAGCCACCTCCTTATTAAATTTTTGGTACTGACGAAAAGCATTCGCAAAGCTAGCTGAAGAAATTAAATAGTATTCAACCTGCAAAGAATTTTTAATCGCCAAAAAATCTATAGCCTCAATCGCATGATAATTTTCTGGATCAACCAAACCAATCGATAGCCGTTTAGCCTGCTTATCAAAACAAATCACCTTATAATTTTCAGCCACCTCTGAAGAAATATTATTTAAAATATCTTCTTTAATTTCAATTTCTCCCAAATTAACATATGGCAGATTTAAAAATTCCGCCTTAGCCTTAGTTAAATTTTCACCTTTTATATACTCCCCTTTGACTAAAAGTAATTCTAAGTCCTTAGCCTCTGGACCACTTATTTCAGTAGTTAAAGTTTGCCACTGTTCTGTAGTTAATAAGTTTTTAGACAGCAAAAAAGCTAAGAATCTCTCTTGCTTCTTACTAATATTCCCCGTGTGCGTCGAACTAGCTGTTTTTACTTGTTCAACTTGCACAGGAGCCTGTTCTGTCATTGAGCCCGAAGTATCTGGAGTAACAGATAAGCCTTGCGTAGGCAATTCATTTACAGACTCTAAGCTATTTGAGTTAGCTATTGAATTTTGATTATCTCGTTCCATGTTTTTTATTTTATATTAAATTACTACCCCTATCAACTGAACTTAAAAAGGTGAAAACGGATTACCGTTACGACGAGGGATTTGACGTAACTGCTCTTGAGTTAAAGCCGCACTACTAGTAGAACCAGTTGCTGGCGTAGTAGTGCCAATCGTGCTGGTTGCCGCTGGCACATTAGATACTTGTATCGGAGTTAATTCTTTAAATTTAATACTATCTAAAACTGTAGTGTCAATTTTTAAACCATCATAAGGGCGATTACTTTTAGCCGTGGCCACAGTAGAATCAACAATATTAAACTCCTTAGCATCTTTCCATAACAAATAAACAAAAAAACTACCAATAGTCAAAATTATTATTAAAATTGAATACAGTAAAATTCTAATTTGTTGTTCCTTAAAAAAATTCATAAAGCTATCTTTGTTTATAAGTCAAAACTTCTAATTCAGCAGTGTGTTTAGCTGGATCATAATTTATTTTACTAACATCCATAATACGCTGATTTAATTCTAAAACCTTTAGCATGTCTAATAAATTAGTATAATTAGCATCAGCAATCTTAATGGTAGTTTTAATAGATCGCCTACTAGCTAATAAATTACCGCCTCGACTATTTATTGATAACGCCGGGGGCACAAAATTATCATCCATTTCTACTGGTTCAATCGATACGGTTGTCATTCCTTTGGAGAAAATAATATATTGGAACTCTCTAAATAATTCATTTTTCTCATTAGCCACACTAACAATGCTATTAATCTTTTCCCTATCAGTTTGATCAATTTTCAGATAAACCTGTTTTAGTTCCAATAGTTGTTTATAGTACATAAGCTGCTCCAAATAACTATCAGCCGCCCGATTTACTTTAGCATTACTAACAATGTTAAGATATTGCGGTCGTAAAAAGAATAAATAGGCCACCACAAACACAATTATTATCACTATTAAATTTATTAACCAAAAAAAACGATACACATAACCCAACATTTGGTTGGTCATAACATCCGCAGCCTCATCACCTACTTTGGCTGGTTTTTTAGTTTTTACTTTATTACTAAACATACAAGAATTTTATTGTTTGATAAACACAGCCTGTGGATTTATTTGCAAATCTAAAATAAACGAAACTTGTCCAGGCTTAGGGGCATTAAGATCTGCAGGCTTAGTACCAACTTCTGAAATAGTTTGTCCAGAATCATCTGTCTTTATTTGTTCTGTACCCGGGGCTGAATTTTCTATTCCTTGAGCTAAACCAGCCGCCGCTATTCCAACTTTAGTTTTATCATCTACAATTACCGCATTCAAAGAGTCTGCTTTATTAACCCAGCCATTAAAGGCTAGTCCTTGATATTTCTGATCCTCGTTAGCCATCATGACATTAATTTGATTAGTAATATCTGCAAAATTCTTAGAGACAGCTGGAATTTTATATTGTCCAGATAAATCAGCTGATAATCCACGATAATAAACATTAGCTACGGTTCTATTTTCCAACATAATAAAGAAGCGTGTCCAATAAACATGGTTATCTAATAAATAATTAACATACATCAAACGACTATTAAATCCATCTATTTCCCTAGTAAAATCATGTTCGGCCACAATTTGCTTATTAATAGAATCTAGGTTGTCAAAAATATATCTATTAGCTTCTTTTTTGCTATTTTCCCAAATTAAAAGTCCGCCAAAAATTAACAATGAGATTAAAATCGCACAAGTTGTAAAAAATAATAATGTTAAAAATTTGCGATGCCAGTTAAAAAATAAACTGCGTTGGTCTTTTACTAGATTGGCCCTGACCAAACTCATTGAGTGCCAATAACGATTTTCTACTTCATTTTTAGCAAACAATTTAGCTTCACGAGCATATTCTTCCGCAAAGTGCTTAACCAGCTTATTTTTATGTTCAAAAAACGAAGATTTTTTTTTATCAGAAGCTAAATAAAACGAAGATTTTTTTTTATCAGAAGCTAAATAAGGCGTAGCTAATTGTTGACTATTCGTCACGCTAACCTGTCCAGCCTTTGGAGCTTGTTTCACAAGGCTAGTTGTCTGAAGTGGGACCTGCTTATTATTTGGAGTTTGCCCAGCCGTTGGTGTAGTTTTAACATCAGATTGACCAAAAGGAGCAAACAAACTAGACTCAGACTTTGGTGCTTCTTTAATCGGATTAATCACTTTTATAACCGAACTAGGCGGCATATTTTTTACCTCTGGTATTGTTTTAATATTATTTTGAGACTTTTCATACATTGACTTTGAATCCGCTTCCAACGACTTATTAAAATTCATTGCCTGAGAAGCGCTCTTTGGCTTTGAAGAAAACAAACCCTTTAACCAAGTTACAAAAGCACTTGGTTTTTTAGGCGTTTTATCTGTTTTAATCGGAACCGTTTTAATCTCCACAGATTTTTCAACAATCGCTGTGCTATCTGTCGCTTTAGCAAAACTTACTGGAGGAACCATAATAGGAGCTCTTGGCGTTTGTTTATTTATATCTATTTTAGACTCCGTAACAATCTGTTTAGAATTCACCACAGAAGTCAAAGGGTCCTCCTTCACCAAATTTTGAAAATCTTTTTTAATAGTATCTTGATTTTTTAAGTGCTGTTTTTTTGCTAACTGTTCTAAACGATCACGTTCAGCATCTAAACGCTTTCTCTCTACCTCACGCTCTGTTTCTATTTTTAAAATATCCTGCTTAATTTTTTCCGAATGTTGGTCTTCGTCAAAAACATAATGGCCAACATCACCAAATAATCGGCCAAAATGCAACAACTTATGCCACCAACCGATCTTAACCGGCTTTGGTTCTACTGTTAACAGTTTATTAACTTGATCAACCGATCGCTGATCTTTGTCTGGTTGATTATTAATCATATTCTCTCATAGCTAAGCCGATGGCTACAGCCATCCGCGGTCCAACTTGCTCCAAAATAGGTTTTAGTTCTACTGGATAAGAAACTCTATACCAAGGATCACCTACTACTACATTAATATTAGTCAACTCCATAATGCTTTCAGCTAAACCTGAAAGCATCGCTGAACCACCGGTTAAAATAATTTTTTGAATATCATTGGTGTCTTTGTGGCCATAAACTTCCATAATATATTTAATCTCATTAAAAACCGGACCCATAGTATCAATAATCATTTTCGGTAAACCTTTTTCAGATTGTCCAGATAAATCATATTTAAACTGTTCCGCTTTTTCTAAATCCATTTGTAAATTTTTAGAAATTGCTTTAGTGATAGCTAACCCTCCAATATCAATTGAACGACTTAAAACCGGCACTCCGCCAGCCACCACAAAAATATTAGTGGAACTAGCGCCAATTTGGACCATCATAGAAGTGCTTTTATCACTGCCAATCAATGATCTAATCAATCCCAAGATTTCAGTTTCTAAACTTACTAAATTAAAACCTAAAGATTTAAAAGTATAAGCATAACTTTTAATCAAGTTCTTAGGTGCACCGATAAGCAATACTTTTTGCCCGGCACTATTAGTGGCCAGCGTTTTATCACTCAGTTTAACATCATTAGCAATCTTCTGCCATTCTAAAACGATATCCTGAAGTGGCAATGGAATAACTTTTTTAGCTTCCCAAATAATAGAAGAGTCCAAATCCTTATCTGATAATTTGGAACTAAGATTTATAATAGACGAAAACACCGTAAAGGTTGGCAAAGAAGATATTGCATTACGTGATTGAGAAAAGTTAGCCTTACGAACAATACTTTCTATCACCGAACCAACCGCTTTAATATCTAAACGATTGGCATCAGGATAAATCGACGCCAATTTATCAGAAAAACCATAACTAACTAAAGCTACTTTATTCTGGACTTTTTTTAACTCTACCATCTTGATACTGGAACTACCAATATCAACACCAATATAACTTAAATTGGAAGGGCTTAAGAAGCTCATAAATAAATTAAATATTTTTTTGCAGAAAAACGACTGCTAGTGTATAATAATTAAATGAGATTATTCTGTACATATTGATTATAACAGATTCCATCTGAGCTGTTAATAGACCACAGCACAAATTAATTATAACACACTTTTAAAAAGTAAAGAAGTACCGCAATTAGCGGACTAATAATTTATGTTTAATACTAATATCAAACGCTGGGTGCTTTTCGCGCTACTTGTTTTAGTTGCTTTTGGTGTTGGTTGGCTTATATACAGATTGATGTGGCAACCCTCTTCCACCACCGTTCCTCCAACCTCTGACACTAACAACTCAACTTCTACTTTTCCAACAGCTGAAACAGGAGGGCAGCCAAATATTATTATTAATCCTGAAGAATTACCCACAGCCGGAACAGAAAACACTACCGACATCACTGATAACACCATTACAACACCAGAAACTATTAGAGACAATAAAATTACCCAGCGTAGTTCCAATAACACTCTCAATCCTACTATAGCACCTGATGGCGGACTACAATATTATGATCGTTATAGCGAAAAATTTTATCGCCTAGACACCAGCGGAGAAACTCAAGAGCTTGTTGACAAAACCTTCCCTAATGTTCAAACCATTGACTGGGCAACTGACAAAACTAAAGCTGTTATGTCTTTCCCTGATGGCAGTAAAATAATTTATGATTTTTCTAGTAACCGACAAGTTACTCTACCTAGTCACTGGGAAGAAATAAAATTTTCACCAGACTCCAATCGTCTAGCCTTTAAAAGTATGGGCAATAACGCCGATAACATCTATGTTGGAATAGTTAATGCCGATGGTAGCGGAGCCAGATCTGTAGAAAAAATTGGCAATAACGCCGATAAAGTTATTATTAGTTGGTCACCTAGTGGACAAGTTATAGCCATGCTCACCGAAGGAGACTCTTTTGACGGCAAAACCGTCTATTTCATGGGGCTTAATAAAGAAAATTTTCGTTCTTTAAATATAGAAGGCCGCGGTTTTCAACCACTTTGGTCTCCCTCTGGTAGTCAACTGTTGTACAGCATTTATTCTTCGGCTAATCAATATAAACCTTCTCTCTGGATTACCAATGCCTCAGGAGAAGACATCGGTAATAGCAACCGTCCACTTAATTTAAATACCTATGCCAAAAAATGTACCTTTGTGGATAACTCTAATATTTACTGTGCTGTCCCCCGCTCTTTGCCTGAAGGGGCTGGCTTAATCGAGTCTTTAAGTAAGGATTCTTTAGATAATCTTTATTTAATCAATACCATAACTGGTGAAAAACAAGTCATTGATATCGGCGGTAACTATAATATCAATAATTTACTTTACTCTGAGACCGAAAAAGCTTTATACTTCATGGACAGCCGAGATAACCAAATGCACCGACTAAGTCTTATTTAAATGTCAAAAAATCTGCCAACTTTCGCTTGCTCCAATTGCGACGCCCAATACCTTAAGTGGCAAGGGCGTTGTTCAGAATGCGGACAATGGGGTACTGTCTTAGAAATTTCCCTAACAACCTCAAATGGTAATAACGAGCTTTCTGCCACCATCATCGATGGCAAACAAATTGACGAAAACCAAACCGTAATGCGTTGGCCATCAGGCAATATCGAGATTGATCGCGTTTTAGGCGGAGGCTTAGTCCCAGGCTGTCTTTTACTTCTTGGTGGAGAACCTGGCGTAGGTAAATCAACTTTAGTCGCTCAACTGGCCGATGCTTGGGCTACCGACAAACAAGTCATCTACGCTTCTGGGGAAGAATCAGCCGCACAAATCGGATTAAGACTTAGACGTTTAAATTGTCAACCAGAAAAATTACGCTTTATTGCCAACACTAATTTATCAGCCATTTTAAAATCTTTAGAACAACAAGTTCCAGATATTTTAATCATCGACTCCATTCAGACCATGCGAGTTACAGAAGAAAATGGTGAAGCCGGCGGACTCAATCAAATTCGAGCGGCCACTGTTCGCTTACTAACTTTTGCTAAACAAAAAAACTGTGCCGTACTAATCATTGGTCACATCACTAAAGACGGTCAATTAGCTGGACCAAAAACTCTAGAGCACTTAGTTGATGCCGTCTTATATTTAGAAACCGACGCCAGCCAAACCTATCGCTTGCTTCGTAGTAGTAAAAATCGTTTTGGTTCCACTGACGAAGTTGGTATTTTTGAAATGTCTTCTACCGGATTATTACCTATCCACAATCCCAGTGGCTTATTTTTAGGCGATGAACGTTTAAGTCGTAGTGGAAGTATTATTTCAGCTGTTTCCGAAGGTGCTCGTGCTATTTTAACTGAAGTTCAAGCCCTAACCGCTAAAACCGTTTTCGGTTATCCACAGCGTCGCTCAGCCGGCTTTGATTTAAATCGTTTACAAGTTCTCACTGCTGTCTTAGGTAAACGCGGAAAATTAAATTTAAGTTCTCACGATATCATCATTAATATTGCTGGTGGTTTCAAATTTAACGATCCAGGCTTAGACCTGCCAGTTTGTTTAAGTATTACTTCATCACTTAAAGATACGGCTTACCCAGCCGACTGTTTAGTTATTGGCGAAGTTGGTCTAGCTGGAGAGATTAGACCTGTCCCAAGACTCGAAGCTAAGCTTAATGCCGCCGCCCAATTAGGCTTTACCTCGGCTATCACCCCACCTTTTAAAAATACTATTAAAAACCTAAAAATCACTCAAGTCTCCCACCTTGAAGAAGCTCTAAAACTTTATTAATTTATTTTTTAACCTATGTTTTAATAATCTTCTTCTAAAAATTAATTAAAATTTTTTGTGAATTCTGGCTTAGTGCCGTAAATTTTATGACAAAATTGCTAGATTTCTCGACGATTTAGTAAAGTTGATATCAAAAAAATATTAAATTACCAAATTTTAATTTAGTTGAAAAAATTTATATTATAGTTAAAACTATTTAGAAAAAGCTTGATTCAACATCTTACGTGTCCGCGGTCCCACATATCCACAGTAAGTTCCATCATTACAAGCTAGTTTATTTTTTTCCTGAAAAGCGCTAACCGCCTTTTCTGTCGCACTATCAAAAACTCCTCCTGCTTCCACATCCAACCATTGTTGTAATAACTTCACCTCATCTCCTTTAGAACCAATAGTCATACTTAGTGTTAAAGTTTTTTTAGCTACAGTCTCAGATTTTGTGGTTGGTATGACAGCCTGGCTTAAAGCCTTACGTGTTCCAGGACCAACATAACCACAAGATGTTCCATCGCTACAAATCAATTTATTCTTAACTTGAAAATCTTTAACAGCTTTTTCCGTAGCTTCATTAAAATCAGCCACTACTACAAAGTCAACCGGTAAATACCCCAAACATTTTAATTTATATTGTAACAATTTAACATCGTTGGTTTTAGCGCCAAGCCCCAAAGAAGCTGTAAAGGCTTTTGCCATTTGACAATCAGCCAAAGTACCGCTAACAACTGTCCCAACTATCTCCACACCAGCTTCCGGTTTACCATAAGCCAAAGCGTTAGCAATTTTCCAATCTCGACCATCTTGAGGTGTCCGCTTATATTCTTTAATAAATTTTGTTAAACCAGTTGCTTCCAGAGCTAAATCTCTCTTCTGAGTTTTATTTAAACCATAAGCTAAAATACTTACCATTAATTTATCGCCGGTAGAATTAGTTGGCAAACGATTTTCTAATTTAGCAAATTCCCCTTGCGCCCATAATTCAGCCGCCTTATCAACTTCATTCACAACATTTGTGGCGACTTGCTCTGAACTACCTGAGGTTGTTGAAGAGTTTTGATTAAAATTTTCAGTTATCGCTGGCACTACCGGTCGATTGTTTTGTGCATCCACAGCAGCAATACATTTTACATAATTAACATAATCATTAATAGTATCGCAAGATTTATAATCACTAGGCGTCTGCATGGTGATTGCCGAAGTATTCACACTTGGAGTAGTAATAACTACTGGAGGTTGCGGAGTTATCATTACTGGAGTTGCAACCTCCGGATTTTTAATTCGATAAGATACTGGTCGCCAATCTGTTTTTGCTTTACCTTCCGCACCACTGGCACAAGCTGTGTTACGAGGACAATCAAAAATAATCTTACCACCAATCACCCCACCATCAGCCACCCCCTGAAAAGTTCCATCCACGGTAATCTGGACTCCGGAAAAATTAAAAACTCCGTAAGTCTGACTTCGAGCTGAACCCGATAAGCGCCCAGTACCATCATTTTTAACCTGGAAATCAGCTGTCTTAAAATCAATACGATCACTACCTGCCATAGCGTAACCAGATAACCCGGCGTCCTCAACAACAACAGCTGCCATATCTAAGCGACCTAATTTTTCACTCCAAGCATAACGTTCCAAACCATTCATCACACCAGTTGTCATACTAGCACTAACTGCCTGGGCTATTAATACTCCGGCCAACACAATAAATATTTTTTTCATATGTTTGCTTCCGCCCGAGCGGATTAATTAATTAGCTATAAACTCATCTAAAATAACTTCTATAAATAATGTTTGAAAACCGCGTACCACTCGTAGTTTTAGTTTATCACCAGGTTGATATTCTTGAACTAAAGACGATAAAGAATTTTCATCACCCACATCAATACCGTTAACTTCAGTAATAATATCACCCTCAGTTAAACCAGCTTTAGCTGCTGGAGAATTAGGGGCAATGGCCATTAAACCTGGCTCACTCTTTATTATTAATGCTCCACGATCTCTAATAGCTTCCAATTTAATAGCATTTTGTGGGGTTAAAGCAATATAACGCACCCCTAAACGAGTGCGAATAACACGACCATGTTTAATAACACTGTTAATAATCGGCTTAGCATCATCAATTGGAATTGCAAAACCAACAGCCGAGCCAGCTTTATCGGTTGCCACATTGACACCAACTACCTGACCCTTCAAATTAATTAGTGGCCCACCAGAATGCCCCGAGCTGATATTAGCATCTGTCTGCAAAATATTATCTAAATCCTCTACTAAACTAGATCCATCTGTCACCGCCGCTAAAGCTCGCCCTTTCCCACTAATAATCCCCTTAGATACACTGTTTGGATATTTCCCTAAAACATTACCCACGGCAATTACTGTAGTGCCTAAAGGCATCATCTTACTTGAACCTATTTCTAAAAATGGTAATTGATTACCAAGAATACGCAACACCGCCAAATCATTTAAAGGATCAATTCCAATTAACTGAGCATTCTGTTTAGAACCACTAGATAATACTACCTGATATTGAGCTGTTTTGGTGGCAACTCCTACCACATGTTTATTAGTTAAAATTAACCCATCAGCACTAATTAAAAAACCCGTTCCAGCACCTTGATAAGTTTTAACAATTTTTTTCTGAACCTGACCGTTGGTGTCCAAAATTATTTCTTGATCATTATAAACATTAATACTAACCACTGACGGCATTGCTTTAGCGATAGCTTGAACAGTTAAGGTTTGCTCATCGAAACGTAAATCTTCAGCCGACACCGTTTTTTTTGACCATTGCCAAACGCCAAAACTAGCCACAACCAAAATGGTCAATAACCACAAAAAATTTCTATAATTTTTGGTCATAGGTTTAAAGTTAATTGCAAAACCTCCAGTTTTGATATTATATAACAATTTTCTATTTTTAACAATAACTGTCTTTATATCTGCAAACATCAATATCTTTCCCAGAAGCAATAAACTAAATGCTTCACCAAAAAAACAAACATCGTTTTTTTTATTAATAAACAAATAAACACGAAACAGCTTACTTCTGTTCCGTGTTTATTTGTCTTAATATTTTTATCATTTAACGATGACTTCTTTTCGCAGCCAATTCTTCCAATCTCACTTTCTTAATTTCCAATCTTTTGGCGGTTTTATGAGAATGTGATTTTTTACCTTTACCGACTCCTGTTTCACGTTTAGCCATATAATTTTTTTAATTTATGTAATAAATATCAGCTCGGGGACCTGGACTCGAACCAGGATTGATGGCTTCAAAGGCCACTGTCCTACCTTTAGACGATCCCCGAAAATCAAGACACAACTCATCTTAAACCCAAAAGGCTTATTTTGTCAAAAAAGTGGTCTAAAAAGTATTCTTAGATCACTTTTTGTATATTTTTAACTAAAATTACTTATCTTTAATATTATAAGATAGGCCAATTTCCATTACCACTTCATTAGATCCAGCACTAATTATTGGGCTAATTATACCGCCAGAACCTCCCATCCCTCCCTTACCATCAACATAACCATTCATATCGACTGGCATATTTTCATACCAACCAGCAATTCCGGTTAAACTGACTCCGGCTGTTTGTGATAAATTAACTGCTTTATTCTTAGCATCAGCGATTGCTAACACCCTGGCTTGTTGCTTTAAATCTTCTAAATTATTTACACCAAAACTAACGCCACTAATTTGATTAGCTCCAGCCCCAGAAGCTGCTGCCACCACTTTATTTACCAAATCCTTATTAACCGCCAAATTATCAATCTTCACAGCTAACTGTTGATTAGCACTATAACCAGCCGGTTGCTGAATCCCGTTAACATAATCGTATTGCTGATTTAAAACATAATTACGAGTATCAATCGCTTCATCTTTAATACCCAATTTCATTAACCCTGCTTTAATAGCTGTAATTTTCCTATTTAAAACTCCTAAAGCTTCTTCTGGTTTGGCTGATTTGTCCACTTGTACACCCAAAAGCACTGTCGCCATATCTGGTTGATAACTAACCGTTCCTCTACCTACAACCGTGATTTGACGATATTGTTGATTAGTAATTTTATCACGCAAAATAGACACCACTGAAATACCAGTCGCAGCCAATATAGCGACTAAAATTAATAAATATTTTGGCTCCCAAATTTTATTCATATTTTTAATTTTATAAACTTTATAAACTTATTCACGGTTGCAAAGCTTCTTCCACATTACCATCCACACTAATCACCACTTTTTTAACACTAGCAAATTGCATTAAAGTTTTAGTAATTTGCGATCTAATAGCCATTACTCGACAAGACCCACTCACTGAATCTTGTATCTGTTTATCAAAATCAACTTCTGCCACACCACTCACAATAACCAATCTCTTTATTGCTACTCCATTGTTAATAGCAGACCTTAAACCAGTATTTCTTTCTTCTTGATTTGGTCCAGTAAGTAAAGCTTCTAAGGCAGCACGAGCTGGCTCTTGACTTTTAGGAACTGTTCTTTCAGTTGCGATAACTAATTGACAATCGTTAGCCGACTCTGCATTCAACCAATAAGTTTTAACCCCCATCGTTTCACCGACTTTAAAACTTATCGGATATTTAAAACTTGCGTCTTTAACGGAATCACCAGACGGATTATCTTTTTTAAAAAGCAGAAAACCTTTACCATTAATCAGTTTAGTTAACTTTAATTGGCAAGTAAAAGGCACTAATTCATTAGTCATCCAATCCCTACCGGCCTGAGCTACGCAAAGACCAATTTCTTCTCCAGCTTCAGTCATTGCTTTAATAGGGAAAGACGCTTCAAAAAACCAAGAACCCAAAGCTTGACCGGCAATGTCAATTGTCGAACTGACTTCCGCATTCAGCACCGGCTTAGTGATTATTAAATCACCATTTATCTGGTCCACTGAAGGTGGTATCACAACAATTTGTTGACCACAACCCAATGTTGGCATAGGAGAACTTGGATTACCAAGCTTTATCCACTTACCACCATCACATAACCAAGTATTTGTTGGGTTTAAAAATCTAGTTGCTAATATCACGCCAATCATTAAAATTAACCCACCATACAAAGTTATCAATAAAAAATTTTTACCAAGTTTATTAAACTTTTTTTGATTAACCATACTATTCAAATCAAATTGTCGCTATCAATACATAGTATAACACTAATCTCAAAAATTTAACAAATAACTTATTTTAAAATAACTTTCATTAAAAAATAAAAGAACTTTGCTAACAACAAAGTTCTCTTTTATGAGCCGTTTCCGGGGCTTGAACCCGGGACCCCTTCCTTACCATGGAAGTGCTCTACCACTGAGCTAAAACGGCAATATTTTATGTTTTATCTTCTTAAGCACGGAGATCTCTCCAAGCAGTAGTAATATATCTATCGCGACCAATCTAATCAAAATTTCTAATTTTTAATTTCCAAATAATTTCTCAATGTCTTAAAAAATTAACACATTATTTAAAAATTTAAAATTTGACATTCTGTCTTCTATTCCTCCAAAACCAATTGTTCACCGCTCACCATCTCCCGAATCTTATCTTTAATTTCTTTTAATTTTTTATTTCCAGGATTAACGCGTTCCAAACGACGACAATAATTTAAAGCCTCCGGGCCGTTCTTTAAATTTAAACAAATCTCACAAGCTTTATCCAAATAACGCGGACTGTTAGGTTCTAAATCTAAAGCTTTTTGTACTGAAGACAAGGCTTTTACTTGATCGCTTAATACATCAGCCACAGCACATAAAGAAAAATAAGCCTTAGATAACTCACTATCCTTTACTAATTCTGGATTCAATTTTTTATGTTGCTCCAACAATCTAATAGCGTGCTGCAATGTTTCCTCAGCTTCTTGGTGATTATTACGATCTAAATATAACTCACCCAACATCTGAAATGCTTTATAATTTTTAGCATCTATCCCAATAGCTTCAATCAACAAAGACTCAGCTTTAGCAGTATCTCCTTTGTGACGACAGTCATCAGCTTCAGCTAATAAACTTTCAGTATGTTTTAAATCGCCACTTTCTTGACGATCAACTTGCTCATAATTATCTTTTAAGTTTATTAAACGATTATACAAAAAAGACCCTCCTTTGTAAATAGTTCCAATTATCGGTTTCAAAAAAACTTCTGTTCTGCGACTCCACACCAACAAGTTACGCTTAAATTTCTCATGAATAATACGTTTTTTTACATCAGCTTGTTTTTCAGCAGTAATTTGTGCTATATCAATATTAGACAGCAAAGAAAATTTGCGACCAATAATCATAGCAACCAAACCTAGGCCGCTAATAAAAAACAAAATAGCGATAAATATTAACATACTATTGACAATCGAGAATTATAAAGCAGGCTAACAAAAAAGGCAAGTTTTTAATATTTTTTATTTAATATTAGCTATTTTTTTCATTTCAGAAGCTAGTAAACTAGCCCCACCCACTAACAGCCCATCCACATCAGGCGTAGCCAATAATTCAATAGCTACCGTAGCTTTTACACTTCCACCATACAAAATAGGTATTTTCCCAGCTACCACTCCAAAACGCTTCGACAACCAAACCCTGATATGCCCGTGCATCTCCAAAACATCTTTTTCGGTAGCCGTTTTACCGGTGCCAATCGCCCAGATTGGTTCATAGGCGATTACTAAACGTGCTGCCTCAAATGACTTTACATTAACCAAAGCTCTTTGTAATTGGCCACTGACAAATATTTTTGATTTACCAGCCTGTTTAGTTGATAAAGATTCTCCTACACATAATACTGGGCTAATTTTTTGAGTTAAAATTAAAACAGCTTTAATTTTTTGATTAACTATTCGACAAGATTCACCTAAATATTGTCGCCTCTCACTGTGTCCAATCAACACATAACGACAACCTATTTCTTCTAAAGTCTTAACTGAGACCTCTCCGGTATAAGCCCCCTCATTCTGCCAAAAAACATTTTGAGCTGCTAAAAGCACCCCCGAGCCTTTTAAAATATTGACCACATCAGCTAAAGCAAATTCTGATGGACCGGCCACCACTACAGAATTTGTCCCTTTGAGATTTTTTTTATACTCCATGGCAAGCTTCAAGCTAGCCTTGAGCCCCAAATTCATTTTCCAGTTGCCAATGATAATTTTTTTCATAATTTTGCATTCAGCTTTACGAACTTTATGAACTTTAAAAACTTTATAAACTTAATTCACCCACCGATAATTATTATAGACCCATTCTGCCATTCTTCGTACCTCTCTAAATCGAGCCTCTTTAGTAGGCGCCCCTAATACCGCTCCAATCACCACTCGTCCATCTTTAGAAAACTGTCCAACAAAACAATATCCAGCCGCGTCCAAATAACCCGTCTTACCTCCCTGAATTCTCAAGTAATCTCCACGATCAGCTAACAAATTATCAGTGCTGACTATCCGTCTAGTATCACCCTGCATTGTTTTAAAACTGTAATTATCTAAAAGTGCTGTTTCCTGAATTTCTGGTCTAAGCCACGCTTCACGAGCTAATAGTGTCACCTCATAAACCGTCGATACATTACGATTATCTAGGCCCGTTGGATCGGCAAAACTGGTATTATTCAGCCCTAATCGCTTAGCTCGTTCATTCATTTTATCAACAAACTCTGTCAACGACAAACCGGTGCTATGCACTAAAGCCACCACTGCCGCATTGTCCGAGGCGACAAGCATCGAAGAAAATAAATCTCGCACCTTTACTTCATCGCCCTCAAAAAAACTTACTCGACCTCCATCTCGCTGATCACTAGCCTGCACCTTATAGACTTTATCCCAACCGGGATTATGATCCAAAAAAACCAAAGCTGTCATCAATTTAGTGATACTGGCAATCGGTCTAACTTCAGTTTCTTTTTGAATAAATAATTTTTCACCACTCAGCGCGTCAATCGCCGTTCCTGCTACAGCTCCCACCGTTAAGCCTATAGCATTAGGCCTTAAACGTGGTGCCGAACGCGGTATAACCGTAATCAATTGCGTTTGCCCCTCATTTGGTCGCCACATCGCCAGTTGACGACTAGCTATTTTTATAACCAGCTCATAGGTTTTTTCAGAAACATCTTGTGTGATTAACCAAGACTGCTGACCATTAGGCAACAGTGCATTAAAATTCAACAGAAATATTTGCAAAAATAAGATTATCCAAGGCATGCTATATAACAATTTTTAATTTTATAATTTTTAATTTCAAAATAATTTTTTAAATAATTAAAGCATTATTTTGACATTGGAAATTGGAAATTTGACATTTTTATTCCGTATCTTCTTCCCTCTCTCCTCTCAGTGCCGGCTCCATATTTAATCTTTCATAATCCGGCAACTCTGTTAACGATGCTAAGCCCAAGAAACGCAAGAAATCAAAAGTCACATTATAAAAAATCTCATTAGTCGCTTTATCTTCTTTGCTTTCAATCAAACCTCGCAATAGCAAATTGCGTAAAATCAAAGCACAATTCACCCCACGAATTTTATCCAATTCTGCTTTAACCAGTGGTCCGCGATAAGCTATAATCGTTAATGCTTCTAAGCTGGGGCGAGTTAATTCGCTAGCCACCTCGGCTTTTACGAGTTTAGTCGCCATTTCTGCCGCTTCCGGATTACTGGCTAACTGCCATTTACCTTGGTTGTTCACTAAAATTAAACCGCGCTCAGCTGTTTTATAATATTCTTCTAATTCCACCAAAGCCGTTTCGCAAGCTGTTTCTTCGCTTTCACTTAATTCGGCTAATCTTTTGGCAGTGAGTGGCTTAGACGAAACAAATAACAAAGCCTCTAGTAAACTGTTTAAAGTCATAAATTATTTTAACTTAACTTCAATCTCACCGAATAGAGCCACCTGCTCAATTAAAATATCACGTTGCTTCATTAATTCCAAGACTGCTAAAAACCCAACAATCACTTCCGTTTTTGATTTAGCGTTTTTGATAAAATTATTAAAATAAAAATAACTATTCTTAGACAAAAGTTGGCGAATATGCTCAATCTTGTCTTCGATATTCATATGATCATGAAGCGTAGAATTGTCGAGCTTTTGAGCCGGCGACCAACGCGCCACGATATCTTCAGCGATCATTCTTAATCGATCCGCCGTTATGCTCGTAGGCGCTGTAAACTTCGGTATCGCCTCACTCCAAGACTGTTTACTGAACTCCCTTAAATAAGAACGCTGATTAGTGGCCACTAATTTTTCAATCAGTTTTGAAGCTCGTAAATACTCCTTATACATCCGCACCTGTGTCGCAAAATCATCCACCTCACTATCTTCGGCTGGATACAAATAAGGCAACAAAGCTCGTGATTTAATCAAGAGTAACTTCGCCGCCACCACTAAAAAATCAGCAATTTCTTCCGGATCGATTTCTGGATGATTTTTAATATAAGCCACGTATTCGTCAGCAATTTTGGCCAAGCTAATTGTAGTAATATCCAATTCTTCGCCCTCAATCATTTTAAGCAGGAGCGCTAACGGACCTTCAAATTTTTCTAACTGAATCAGCATTAGTAATTTTTATTGAATGGTTTTTATCACTGGCATCTCAGAAATAACTGGCACCTCTAATTCAAAACAAGTACGACCAATACCATGATTCCAATTTTGTTCAGGGTAAGGTCTGCTATATTTATATTGATCACTGTTTTTATCTAATTTAGAGTCCGCTAAAAAATTGGCACACAACTCATATTTTCTATCATCGATAATTTTATATTCATAAGCTTGGTCATTATCATCTTTTAAATAATCTTCAGATATATATCCACCAGATTTCAAAACCTCCGCTAAAGTCGTTGGCAAAACTTTTTTAGTACTATAATACTCATTAATAGAAGAATTAAGCGACAATAACTCATTGATAGTAGTATTATCTAGTCTTTTAGCGCGTGCCTCTTTAGGGCTATCCACAAAAAACCAACTAGCAACAAAGACGCCAATCACTAACAATAAGCCACCGGCTAAAAATAACCGCACACCCAAATCCTTAGCCTTCGGTAAACCACGACGAATATCATACAAATAAAATCCAAAAATTACTCCGGCAATCACCAAAACTGTTAATAATTTCAAAGCAAATTTAATAGTTAAATCGCCACTCAAAAACATATTGATTGTACCGATAACCCAACCCAAAACTGTCACCGAAGCAGCAAACAAAATTAAATAAGTCAGCCAACGACGAACTGGTCCGTCTTTAGATAACAGACCCTTAACTAAATTATCGTTAATAGCACGCGCGGTAAAGAAATACAAAGGTGCCGCCACTAATAACGCCGCGATACCAAAACGCATTGCCTCATCAGTATAGCCATTAAAAGTGCCAGCATCCGCAATCACGCTATTGATAATTTGAAACAAAATTATCCCTGTGCCGATGGCCGTGAACAGCAAAGCTACTAAAGACAGGAGATAATAAAACGTAAACTTGGCATTGTTCATATAATTGTTAGTTAATAACAACTATAGCTTACCTTATTCCAAGCTTTTTTACAAGCCAGCTTTTTTAAAAAGACCGAGATTATTTTATTTACTTTTCTAACCCCCACTTTACTCATCTTCCTGTCCACCCAAAAATATTCATAAAATCGCTTGTCTAGCCCCACAATAAACCTGAAACAACTGCTTAATTGAATTATCTATTTTATCTATAAAATAATTTTACATAGCTTTATCCCAGACCTAATCGGGAATCTTGTTTTATAACCACTTGTATACTGCTCTAAAACAAACAATACTAAAAGAAAACTTTTAGATCTTTAACCAAGTCTCTCCGATATTTATATCGGAGAGACTTTTAGCTAGTCCTTAAGACAGCGGACAGAAAAGCCGTACGCCTTAGTGCTATTGACGCGGAGCGACTGCGAGTAGGTAGAATTCAAGAAACGGCGCCACGCATTAGTGGCTGAGTACTGAGACGACGACCAGAAGTCAGCGTACGTACCACGACCGCCGAACGACGAAGCAAGTCCGTAGCCGGCTAAGATACCTTCATAACCAGAACTGCCCGTGACTTTTAACTTATGCCCACAACCAGCGTTATCATAAGCAACGCCCGTTCCGCCCGTACCTCGATAGCCCATGGTGCCACCAGTACCCATCTGGTCGGCAAAGTAATTAGTACCATCGTTAATAACAGGGTCAAGATAATTTTCTAGAGTAGCAAATTCTTTGTCACTTGGGATATGCCAACCGACCGGGCAAATACCTTGTCGCTTAGCGTTAGCACCAGATCCAGTGTAGGCAGTGAATTGTGTGGTCGCCGCCGAGGCTGGTAAATACATCGCTTCATTCCAAGCATACAACGCACCGTCGGTATCACAATTAGCTTGTAAGTTGTCATAACAAGCTCTTTCAACTATCGCATCATCGGCATAGACCACCCCTGTGGTCATCGTACCAACATTGGTAATACTCTTAGTCATCCAGCATT
>Ga0210041_1000271_pt1 | contig 62267 bp, 56 predicted proteins | sample CryGeymeta201503_FD_183973 | JGI IMG/M metagenome (GOLD analysis project Ga0210041, IMG submission 183973) | Groundwater microbial communities from Crystal Geyser aquifers in Utah, USA - Crystal Geyser metaG 2015-03 (SPAdes) (version 2) | ecosystem: Environmental > Aquatic > Deep subsurface >... | reverse complement strand
ACACGGGTGGTATCGGTCCACATCGTTGGTCTCCAGAAGTTTGTTGCAAAACCCACTGAATCAACGAATCGGATAGCCGTCAAGCTAACCTGCTGATATCACCCAACTTAGTTTCGGGTCAGACACTAAGAGCCTCGTTTCTAGATGTGACACCCAAAGCCGCGTCTTCTAACGCTGAGCGACGAATTGAGCCGATGGATGCCGATGCCGCCGCAACTGCATCGGCTAGCGCAGAGGAATTTAGCCCTTGTGCTTCCAGAAGGGCGCGATTTGTCGAGCCATAACCAAACTCCCTCATCTGTCTATCCAAGGCTGATCCAGTGAGGTCTTTGAAATCTACCATCTCGGAATAATTGACGGAATGCTCTGCTTGGTCAACCACTTTATCCCAAAGACGATCAACCCTTAATCACCAATTCTGGTGAAACGATTCCTAACAGTATGCAATTCCACTCACCCCTCAAGCCGCATCCTCATAGCGAAAAGCCTTCACCCTGATCGACCCCGCCCGCTCCCGCATCAGCGCCGCATCATAGCGCGCTTGCATCCGGAGCAAAGTGTCCATCTTCACGCCAAAGGCTTTCTCCACCCGCAGCGCCATTTCCGGCGACAGCGAGGCCTTGCCATTCAGTAATGTTGACAGTGCCGGACGTCCGACGCCCAATATTTTTGCTGCATCGGTCACGGTCAGCTCGTCTGGCAGGATCGCCTGCCGGATAAATTCGCCCGGATGGACCGGCTTCATGCCTATTTTGATCGCCATGCTTTCCCTTTCCTAGACCCAATAATCTCTAAAACCCTTGAAACAGAAAATCCAGCGCGTCGACGATCACCGCGCGATAGGGCCCCTCGACATTGACCACAGGCTTGCCCAGCGAAGCGCGGCGCAGGGTGCCGATGTCGGTGGTCATCAGGCAGAAATCTTGTCCCTTGATGGTGATTACCGGTTTCAGCTTGCGCATGGTTTCGGCCATGGCGGCATCCGCCGGAACCAGCGGCACAACGACGGTGCTGGCCAGATCTGACAGCAGGTCGGCCTGCACCTCCAGCACATAAGATACCTCGCCGCGCTTTAGCGCATAGATATCAAAGCGCGCCATTGTCATCTGCCCAGTCGGGAACCAGCAGCGGGCCGGACTCTGCGACGCGTTGGTTGTGGGCCGCGATTGTATCCTGATTTTCGGCCAGCCAGTTCTGTTGCCGCGCCTGCCTGATCGCCGCTTCGATACCCGCCTCTGCCGCCTTTGATGCATTGAGTTTCAGCGTCTTGGCTTCCCGCAATATATCTTCGCGGATGGTCAGGTTTATCGGCCGCCGTTTCGGGCCTTGCAGACGGGTGGTTGCGGACATCGGAAGCTCCTCTGGCTATCTATGTGCATGTTTTATGCGCATATTGCTCGCACCACAATCCCGGACGTCAAATTTCGAAGTGCCGTAGGATTGTTGCACCTTCTCCCGTGAGGGAGAAGGATACGAAGCCTTGCCGCCGAAGCCTTGGCGAAGGCAGCTAGGCGCAGTTGGATGAGGGTGTTCCGCTGGTCGGTTGCTCTGCCACTACTGTTGGGTACACCCTCACCCAGCTTCGACTAGGCAGCAAGCTGCCAAGTCTGCTCAACCCTCTCCCCTAGGGGAGAGGGAAATTGTCATTGCACAAGATCACTCGCCAGCAAATCCGCCACCAGCAAGGCGGTCCGCTGCGTTGCCTGCTGGAGGCTGGTCAGGTTCATGTCTTCCTCGACGGTGTGCGCGCCGGTGCCGGCGACGCCCAGGCCGTCCATGCTGGCAACATAGGGGGCTACGAAGCTGATGTCCGCGGCGCCGCGGCCTTCGGGAGGGAAGGATTTCGCGGGCTCGAGGCCGAGACGCGCGTGCACTGCGTTGAGCCGGTCGAGCAGCGCTTCGTTCGCCTTGGTCAGCTCCATCGCCGGATATCGGTCCTGGAAGGTGATCGTCGCCTTGGTCAGCGGCAGGCTGTCCTCGACAATCCCGCGCATCAGATTTTCCGCGGCGCGCAATTGCGCGTCGTTCATGAAGCGCAGGCCGCCCGAGGCAATGGCGGTCTCGGCGATCACATTATCCTTGCCGCTGAGCGTGACCGCTCCGGCGCTGCCGACCGGCTCGATGGCCGACCCTGCCGCGACCATGCCGGGGTTGAAGGTCAGTCCGAGCGGTCCGCGCACCTCGCCGTAGAAGCGGTTCAGGATCCGCGCCATTTCGAAAGCGGCACCGGCGCCGCTGCCGTCGCTGAAAATTCCCGACGAGTGAGCGCGCTTTCCCGTAACCTCGAGCTTCCATTTCGAGGAACCGCGCCGGCCCACCACGGCCCATTCGGGGCTGCCGCCTTCGAAGTTGAGCGCATAATCGGCGGCTTTGCCGGCCGCGATCAGGTCCTTGCGGGCCTCGGCGAGCGGTGCCCCGACGCTTTCCTCGTCGCCGGTGAAGAATATCGTCACCTTGCCGCGCTTGATCGCGTCCGCGTCGATCAGCGCGCGCATGGCATAGATGACCACGGCATTGCCGCCCTTCATGTCAGCGATGCCCGGGCCGCGCAGCTTGTCGCCGTCGCGCTCGAAGCGCTGGAACGGACTGTCGGGTTCGAACACCGTGTCGATATGGCCGATCAGCAGCAGGTTGGGACCATCGCCAAAATCCCGTTCGGCGACCAGATGGCCGCCGCGCGCCATCGATTGCGGCATGTCGATCCAGCGAACCGCAAAGCCGATATCCTCCAGTTCGCGCCGGTAGATTTCGCCGACCTTGCGGACTCCTTCGACATTGAGCGACCCGGAATTCTGGTTGACCGTCGCCTCGAGCATTTGCAGCTGCTCCGCGCCATTGGCAGCGACGGCGTCGAGAATGGGCTTGTCGCTGGCGCTGGCGCCCGTGATCGAGACCGCGATCGTGGCGAGCAGCAGGCAGGCGGACGTGGCGGCTTTCATTATCGCGAACATAGTGGAGGCCTTTTCTTTTCGGTCATGGATATTTGCAATGATGGTTGAAACTAGCGACCCTGCGGTCAACCGCAAGGGGTCATCGGTCCGCAATCCGATTGCGTCGCTGCTTCAGGGCGTTCCCCTCGGCGCGAATAACCGTCCCGCCTTCGGCTGGGACGATATCGACTTTGGAGGATGACGGGCATCATCCTGATGCCCGGTCCTGCCGCACAGAAGCCGCTGCCGCTTCCAGATCCCGCACAAATTTCGCATATTCCACCTGCCGCCCCTGCGCGTCGGGAATGCGCAGCAGATAGGAGGGGTGGACGGTGATCAGCAGGGAGCGGTCGGCGATGAAAGGCAGAATAGTACCGCGGTGGCGGGCGATTTTTACTGCCTTGCCGGTCAGGCACCGCGCAGCAGTTGCGCCAAGGGCGATGACGATTTCCGGGTTGACCAGGCGGATTTCCTGTTCGACCCACCAGTGATAATAGTTGATCTCGCCGACATTGGGTGTTTCGTGGATGCGCCGCTTGCCGCGCGGGGTAAATTTGAAGCGTTTCACGGCGTTGGTCAGGAATAGCTGCTGCCGATCGAGTTGCGCCTCGGCGAGCGCGCGGTCGAGCAATTGGCCGGCGGGACCGACAAAGGGCCTGCCCTGTTGGTCTTCCTGATCACCGGGCTGTTCGCCGATGATCATGATTGGCGCATTTTCCGGGCCCGCGCCTCGGACGAGAGTGGGCGCAAATTTCTCCATCGGCGCGTCGGTCTGCTGTTGCAGCATCTGGTACAGCTGATCGAGCGACGCGGGCGGTTCGATGGCCGATCCGGTCGCTCTTTCGGCGAAACGGACTGTGTCTTGCGGCTGCGCCACCATCGCATCGACGCGCGCGCCGGATTGCTCCAGCAGGCCCGGGATCAGTTCGGCTTCCGGCAGATTCTTCCAGTATTTCATCGGCATTTCGGATTTCATCGCAGCGACTTTCACCCGCGCGGGGTTGAAGATATGGGCGTAATAGGTCCGCCACTCGGCCTCAATCACATCTTCCTGCGGCACGTCTTCCTTGCGGCCGCCGGGGCCGACGGACAGCTTGCCGCCGTCCCACGCGATGCTCGCTTCCGGAGTCACGATCAGCCAGTCCATGCCGGTAAAGCGGTTGCGGAAAAAGGGAGCCACTGCCTCGGTGATATGATGATCCGGCTCGAACCAGGCAACGAATTGTTCGCGGCCCGCCCCACAGTCGCCAATTTTGCGGAAGCGAACGAAGGCGTGCATCTTGTGGATATCACGGCGGATCGCCTTGGCGTAGCCATTGAGTTTCAGCACATCCGCATCCGCCGGGTTGCCGTGCAGGCCGGGAACGGACTGGGCGCGGTAGAGCAGACGGTAGGCCAGATCGAAGCGATCTTCATTGCGGTGCAGCAGGCCGGTGTTGATCAGCGACAGCAGCGGCTTGGCTATGCGGATGGATCGAGCGGGACGGTCTGCATCCGGTTCTGGCAGCGCTGCCGGACCGGTCAGATCCAGTTGCCGACCATCGCTCCGGCCCGCCACTGTCCATGTCACGCGATCGGGCGCGACGCCGGCTTGCAGCAACGCCCGCGCATGGGTGCGCCAGCCATCGATATCGACCTCATTTTTCAGCGCCATCCGATAGTCATTGTAAGTGCGCCGATTGCTTTGCAAATTTGCTGCCACCGTCCCCTCGCTCCTAGACGGCAAACAGATCGAGCTGTTCTGGGGGCGGCTTGAGGCGGTCATAAAGGCTGAGCGAGTCCAGCCGCTTGCCCGGATGCCAGTCTACGGCGGTGATAAACGGCAAGATTTTGCGCACCGACTGGCAGATGCGTTCGAGATCGGCGAGGCGCAGGCCGGAGAAGCGGCGGGCCTGCAGGATCTTGGCGACGCCCTTGCCGCCGAGACCGGGGATGCGCAGCAGGCTCTCCTTGTCGGCGCGGTTGATGTCGACCGGGAAGCGGGCGCGGTTCTGCAGCGCCCAGGCCAGTTTCGGGTCGATGGTCAGGTCGAGCTGGCCTGCGGTGCCGCCCTGCATGATTTCGCTGACGGAGAAACCGTAAAAGCGCAGCAACCAGTCGGCCTGATAGAGCCGATGCTCGCGCATCAGCGGCGGCGCCTGTAGCGGCAGGTTGTTGCTGGCGTCGGGGATCGGGCTGAAGGCGGAATAATAGACGCGCTTGAGGCCGTAGCTGCCGTAGAGGCCGTCGCTGGTGGTCAGGATCTTCGCGTCGTCGGAGGCGTCGGCGCCGATGATCATCTGGGTACTGTGGCCGCCGGGGGCGAACAGGGGCGCCTTGCGCGATGTCTTGCGTTCCGCCTTGGCCTCGCGCACCTGCCTGCCGAGATTGGCCATGGTCTTGCGGATCAGCTTGCCGTCCTTTTCCGGGGCAAGCCGGCTGATCGATGCGTCGTCGGGCAGCTCGATGTTGATCGACAGCCGGTCGGCGTAGAGCCCGGCGCGCTTCAGCAGTTCGGGATCGGCCTCGGGAATGGTCTTCAGGTGGATATAGCCGCCGAAGCGGTGCACGACCCGCAGCTGGCGCGCGACCTCGACCAGCTGCTCCATCGTATAGTCGGGGCTGCGGATGATCCCGGAGGAGAGGAACAGGCCCTCGATATAGTTGCGCTTGTAGAAATCGAGCGTCAGGTCGACGATTTCCTGCACGGTGAAGGCGGCGCGGCGGACGTTGCTCGACGAGCGGTTGATGCAATAGAGACAGTCGAACATGCAATAGTTGGTCATCAGGATTTTCAGCAGCGAAATGCAGCGCCCGTCCGGCGCATAGCTGTGGCAGATGCCCATGCCGCCGGTCGAGCCGATGCCGCCGGATTTCAGCGAATTGCGCTTCACCGAACCGCTCGACGCGCAGGACGCATCATATTTCGCGGCATCCGCGAGAATCGCCAGTTTTTCGGATCGGGAGAGTTTTGACATCTGCAATGACTAAGCGATGTTCTTGGTTTGTTCAATAACCTAAGTTAAGAATAGCGGCTAGCGGATCGAACCATGATGATCGCTGGTCGGCGATGTGCCTGCTATTCTCCCTCGGACTGCTCCGGCGCGGTCGCCAACCGTTGGGCTTCCTGCATCACCTTGGTGATTCTCCTTTGCGCCTTCCGCTTCGCTGCGGCTGGATTGCGCGCCGGTCTGATATGCATTTGCCCGCCGGTCGCATTCTTGCTCGCCAAGTCCTCGATCGCGGCGGGCTTTTCTCCATAATCATAGGGATGGTTGGGTTTTGTCGCGTTGGCCACAAGCGTCTTGTCGAAAAGCGCCTTGTGCGGGGGGTGCGGGACGGTCTTGCCAACCCGCATTTCTACGTGCCGTTGGCCATCCACCTTGCCGGATGGGGACCCCTCCGTTTTGGTGGGCGACATGAAGGCCGGCTCGGCCATGGCGCAGCGCGCGCAGGTATATTTGAGCAGAGGCTTGTCCTGCGGTCCCAGATCGCCCTCGAACGGGGTGGACAGATGAATGTCCCTGGGCTGGTGGTACAGCTGGTAGATCCCCGTCATGATCGCAGGCTCGGCGCAGTTGCTCGGACCCCAGCTTTCGAGCATGCCGATCATCCGCACGCCTCCAGCCCCGGTCTTGTTGGCGTGGTAATCGGGATATTGCAGATAGTATAGCTCAGCCTGCTTGGCCGGCAGCTTGATCCCCAGCCGCTTCTGCTGCCCGCGATGCGCCTCAAGCCGCTTGACCGCTTCCGGGTAGGTCCCCGGCTCGGGAGCGGGGACGCCCATGTCGGCGTAGCTTTTCCGCTCAATCTGATCATCGTCTTGCCCCGATGGTTTGCGGCCGTAGGGCTTCATTCCCGAGGCACCGAACACCGGCCGGTAGGTCGCGGCCTTCTTGCCGCCGCCCTCCTTCAGGTAAATGATGCACACGCAGCCCCGCCGGGCCTCCGGGATCAGTCCTTTCTTGCGGCCACCGTCAGCGGAGCCGACGAACAATCCGTAATTCTTTATCAGTTTCGACGATTGGGCGAGCAGGATTTCCGATTCCCGATCCATGTCGCCGGGTTCGATGCGCAGCTGATCGCTCTTCGGGAATATGCCGGCGAGACGCGTATCGCTGGTTGCCAGCAACATACCCTGGCGCATCAGGGCCGTGAAACTCGCGTCCATATCGAAGAACTTTGCCACGTCGGCAAACAGCTTCTTCTCGGCTTTGGCAATGTCAACGGCGATCCGTTTTTTGCGGGCTGCGATCTGCTCACCCAGACCGGCGCGCTGCTTATTGGCGGCATCCTGGGCGCGCTCGGCCTGGCGGGTCATTTTTTGCGCATAGCCCTTGGTCGTCCGCGGACCCGGCTTGTAGGACGGCGGAGTCACTACGGCATCCCGCTGGCGGGTCAGTTCTTTGACTTCCTGGTCCGCCAGTTGCCGGATCGTGTCGATCTGCGTGTTCAGATGCGTCTGCCAGTTCTGCATCACCGAAATATAGTTGATCTTGTGCGCGTAGGCCTTGCGGGCCCGCTGGATTTCGGCGCGCAGCATCGCGGCGTCGCCGGATTCCGCGTGACCGGACCCGGCTGGCGCTGAAGCGGTCCGGTTGAAGCGCGCTTCCAGACTGGCAAGATAGGACAGGTCCTGCCGCAGGTTGAACTCGTTGTCCTGCATGATCAGGGCCAGGTCGTCCCGAAGGCCGCCGGTCAGGGCGCCGAGTCCGGTGAAGCGTTCGGCTCCGGACAGTTCGATGACCTTGGCGGGGTCTAGCCTGAACTTGTGCCGCAGGTCGGGCAGCGCGTTGGCCTTCTTGGTCGCGTCTTCAATGTCGGTCAAGCGTCCCTTGAACCTCTCCAGCTCCTTGGGATCGATAGCCGTTTCAAGCACAGACTCAGGCGACATGCCGCCCAGCAGCCGGAGGGCGGCAGGGTTGTTTTTGAACGCCCCAAAAAGCGTCTCGAACGCGGGGAGGTTGGGGCCGGACAGCGCCGCATCGCTCAACAGCACGATGATCCTGTCCAGACTGACGTGCCCGGACTGCCACAAATTGCCAATCACGCGTGACAGGCGCTTTACCTCAGGCGCGCCAAGGTGATTGACCAGTGTCTGCGCCACATCCTCTGGCATATCGAAGGTTTCGACAGCTTGCTGGATGCCAGAACGCTTGCCCCTTTCGATCCTTCCGACCTGGATCCTCAGCTCGCGGGTGACCACTTCTTGCTGACGCACCGGACTTATGTCCTGGGCTGCGTGCTTCTTTTTCCAATCGTCAAGATCAAAGGTTGAGGTCCGTACCGCGGAATCCAGCAGCGTTGCCGCCGCAGCCGGGTTCATAGGCCCCGCGGCCCGCAAGATATCGTCCTTCATCCCCTCGACATCGGCGAAGAAACCACCCACTTTATCGAAATCTTCGGCGATGTCGCCTTGAATTCGCATGACCCGCTGTACGACGGGCGTGGCCAGCGATGCTCGCATTGCGAGCAGCCTTTGCACGCTCGGCGCAGCATTGAGCGTGGACTGCGCGGCAGCCAGATTGGCCTCGGCCGGCCCGTTGGTTCGGACTGTGGCGGCGCTCTGCGCCGAGGGCGACGGCGCGGGGCGGTGGGTAGCGAGTTCAACAGTCATCAGTGACTCCCGACTTCTGGTAACGGTGCACTTTATGCCAAGCGCAGAAGCAATGAGTACACCTTAAATATAGATTCACAAAATGAAGAAATGAAAACACATTTCGGTAACGCCGTCTTAAACCTGTCACACCCTCGTCACTACCGCGTCACTGCATCACCCTAAAGGCCCCAATATCATCCATCGGGATCGGGGAGGCTCCATGAGCGCACAAGCGGGTTCGGTTAAACAGTCGGTTATATTGAATGATGCGATCCTGCAGAATCGAACGAGCAAGGCGGGGTTGCTCGAGCGGGTTTTTGCGCTGGCCTTTCGCGGGCTGGTCTATCCGCAGATCTGGGAGGACCCGGTCGCCGATATGGAGGCGCTGGATATCCGGACGGACCACCATATCGTCACCATCGCAAGCGGCGGCTGCAATGCGCTGTCCTATCTGCGCGCCAATCCGGCGAAGATCACCGCAGTCGATCTGAATGCCGCCCATATCGCGCTCAACCGGCTGAAGTCGGTGGCGGCGCAGCGGCTGGGCAGCCATGCGGATTTCTTTCGCTTTTTCGGTGAGGCAAACAGCAAGGCCAATCTCGCCGTCTATCGCGAGCAGCTGCGGCCGCATCTCGACGCGGCCAGCCGCAAATATTGGGATGGCCGCGATCATTTCGGCCAGCGGCGGATCAACGGCTTTGCCAGGGGTTTCTATCGCAAGGGCCTGCTCGGCAATTTTATCGGGCTGGTGCATATACTCGGGCGGCTCGGCGGTGCCCGGCCGTCGCTGATGATGAAAGCCCGGACGCAGGAGGAACAGATCGAGCTGTTCAACCGGCATATCGGGCCGCTGTTTCAGAAAAGACTGATGCGCTTTCTCTGCTCCAACCCGATGGCGCTGTTCGGGCTCGGCATTCCCCCGGCGCAATATCGCGCACTGGCCGGCGACAAGCATATGGCCGATGTGCTGCACGAGCGGACGCGCAAGCTGGCCTGCGACTTTGCCATTGCTGACAATTATTTCGCACAGCAGGCCTTTGGCCGCGCCTATCGGAGCGCCGCGCCCGGATCGGTGCCGCCCTATCTGGAGCAGGAAAGCTTCGCCTGGCTGGGCGAACGCAGCAAGCGAGTCGATATCCGCCATCAGAATTTCATCGAATTTCTCGCCAGTCAGGATGCCGGGTCACTGGATCGCTATATCCTGCTCGACGCGCAGGACTGGATGACCGATCAGCAGCTCAACCGGCTGTGGAGCGAGATTGGCCGGACTGCCAAGCCCGGCGCACGGGTGTTGTTCCGGACGGCGGCGGAAGCGACCTTGCTGCCGGGCCGGGTTGCCGAGGAATTGCTCGGAGCCTGGGATTATGATGCGGATCTGTCGCAATCGCTGACCCGCAAGGACCGCTCGGCGATTTATGGCGCGATGCATCTGTATCGGCTGCGATGAGCCTGATGGAGGATATATTGCGCAAGCGGGCGAGCGACCGCCACGCCGCGCTGATGGACCGGGTCTACCGCAGCCAGAGCGGCATCTATGACCTGACCCGCAAATATTATCTGCTTGGCCGCGACCAGCTGATCGAGGCGCTGGCCCCGCCGGCTGGCGGCCGGGTGCTGGAAATCGGCTGCGGCACTGCGCGCAACCTGGTGCAGGCTGCGAAAGTCTGGCCGGATGCGGAATTTTACGGCTTTGATATCAGTTCGGAAATGCTCAAAGTAGCACGCAAGAATCTGGCGCACAGCGGGATGAAGGAGCGGATCACCCTGTTCCACGGCGATGCCGAAAATCCGGCGCTGGCGATGCCGCTGGCGGTCCGCACGTTCGACCGGATATTCCTGTCCTTCTGCCTGTCGATGATCCCCGACTGGCAGGGCGCGATCCGGCAGGCGCTGACCTTGCTGGCACCGGGCGGCGAACTGCATATCGTCGATTTCGGCCAGTCCGAGCAACTGCCCGCGCCGTTTCGGTCTCTATTGCAGCAATGGCTGGCGCTGTTCCATGTGACACCGCGCAAGCATCTCGGTGCATTTCTGGCCGAGCTGGACAGCGAGATTGGCACCCGCAGCGAATTTGTCCGGCAGTATCGCGGCTATAGCTGGCGCTTTGTGGTCAGGCTGCCCGCAAAGAAACAAGCGGCGCGGCCCAAAGCGTAGTGCGCTTCACTCCGCCAGTTTCTTCAAGATCCAGTACCAGTGGTCCAGGCCGCCATAGAAAGAGTCGACCGGCAAACGCTCGTTGAGGCCGTGGGCGAACATATCCGAGGCCTTGAGCGCGGCACCGGACAGCGCCACCGTGTCATAGCCAAGGGTGCGGTAATGCATGCCGTCGGTGCCGCCGGATTCCATATAGGGCAGGATCGTCATGCCGGGATATCTCTTGTCGAGACTGAAACGCAGCGCCGCCTTTACATCGTCACGCAGCTTGGATTCGGGGCTTTCGGTAACATCGGTAATCAGCTTGAACGCGACATCATCATTGCCGATGACCTCTTTCAGCTTCGCCTCGGTCGCCGCTGCGCCCTCACCCGGAAAAATCCGGCAGTTGACGGTGGCGGTAGCCGATTGCGGCAGCGCATTTTCGGCATGGCCCGCTTCCAGCATCGTCGCGACACAGGTGGTACCGAGCGTGCCGACGGTTTCGGGATTGGCCTGCAGCGTGGCAATGGCGGATTCATCCGACGGGTCCGCTGCGAACTTCAGCATCGCCTGCCCCAGCTCGCCAGGCGTCAGCTTGCCGGCGGTGGCAAAATAGCTTTTCGTCAGATCGGTCGCTCGCACCGGGAATTGATAGGCGGCGATCTTGCCCAGGGCAGCCGCCAGTTCGTAAATGGCATTGTCCGAACGGGGGCGCGAGCTATGGCCGCCGGGATTGGTTACGGTCAGTTCATAGGTGGCAAAAGTTTTTTCCGCCGACTGGACGCGAAACGCGACCGGCGTGCCGTCCTCGGCCAGCGCGATACCGCCGGCATCGCTGTTCAGGATGAACTCGGGATCAATATTGTCCGCAACATATTTGGCCTGCGCCCGCGTCGAGATCATGCCGGTTTCCTCGTCGCCCGAAAAGACCAGCACCAGATCGCGCGAAGGCTGCCATCCCTCTTGCTTCAGCCGCAGGAAGGTGGCGGTCAGGTTGGTGATGCCATATTTATTGTCGTCGGTGCCGCGGCCGAAGAAATAGCCCTCTTCCTCGGTCAGGGTGAAGGGCGGGCGAACCCAGTCCTTGGCCAGCGCATCGACGACATCCATATGCCCGAGCAGGACGATCGGTTTGGCGGTGCTACCCGGCTTGGCGCGATAGGTGACCATCAGTCCCTGGGTTTTCTCGCCCTCGCTGTCATAGTCGGTGACCCGAATATCATCGTCGCTGAACCCGGCTTTTTTGAACCGGGAGACGAGATAGGCGACCATCGCCGGGACCTGTTGCTGACCACGGGCGGTGCGAAAGGCGATGATATCGCGGTAGATGTCCCGCGCCAGCTGCTGATCGGGAGTCAGAGCGGCGGCATCTTGCGCCAGGGCGGGTTGGGCAGAGAGAGTGCTCGCCACCAGCAGAAAGGCCAGTCGGCCGGACCATTTACGCGAATTCTTGTCTGCTTTCACAATCAGTTCCCCTCTGAAAAAACGCAGCTTATCGGATCGATGAAGAATGTAAATCTTTCTGTGGCTCGCTCTGGGCAGGAGCAAGCGCGGGCAAGCTTTGCCGGTGGTTGTGCCCCGCCGCAGGGCGGGGTCCAGTCGATCGGACAGGACCGTTCTGGGCGTCGCCCTACGGCGGCGAACAGGCTCGTCGTCTTGCTCGCCATCGCAGGAGGCCGGTGACGAACAGCACTGCGGGAAGCAGCCCACAGAGCACTACCAGCAACCGCCCGGCCAAACCGCCGGCAGAGCCTTCGTGCAGCGGGTGCAGCCAGTTGTTCACCACACTCCCGGCCTGCGCCTCGCGCGCATCCTGCACGGCCAGAACCGCGCCGCTGGCGCTGTCGAGCCAGACATAGCTGTGCGGGAAACGGAAGCTGGGATCGCCGGGGACCTGCACCCGCAGCTTGAAGATGCCGCCCTTGGCAGGTGGGGTTTCGATCCAGGCGATGCGGGCGCCCGGCAGGGCGGAGTGGCCATTGCGGACGATGTCCGCGATGCTGGCCTGCCGCTCTGGCGGGTGCGCGGGCGGATGAACATGCAGCATCGGGTCGACCGGCAATCCTGTTGCGGCGAGCGCGCTATCGCTTTCCTCGGGCAGCGCCAGCATGATCCCGGTTACCGTCAGGATCACCAAAAATATGAGGCCGGATAGCCCCGAAAGCTTGTGCCAGTCGCGCAGGCTGCGCTGCGGATGCGCGCCGAGCTTGAGCCGCAGCGCCTTTGTCCACGAGCCCCTGGGCCACCAGGCCCACAACCCGCTGAGCAACAAGGCCAGCATAACGAAACCCAGCCAGCCGAGCAGGGCGCCGCCGGTCTCGCCCAGCAGCAACCGGTAGTGCAGATCGTAGAGGAAGGTCATAGCATATTCGCCCCAATAGTCGCGGCGCAGCACCTGCGCGCCATCGGGCGAGAGCCAGACCATCATTGGCCGGAACGCATGGCCTGCGCGTTCGGGCGGGTTGTAATAGCGCGCGGGGATTGCGCCCGGTTGGTCGGTCAGTTCAAACCGCCAAGGCCCTAACTTATCCGGATAGGCCTCACGGACGGTGGCCAGCGCGCGGTCCCAGTCGGGCTCGCGCGCTGGCCGATCGCTCGCCTCGACCCGGATCTGCGGATGCAACAACGCATCCAGTTCCGGGTAGAAGACGAGAATCGAACCGGTCAGGCCAAGCATCACCAGCAGGCCGCCGATGCCCAGCCCCAGCCAGAGATGGAGCGTGCGCACGGCGCGGCGCAGACGGTCCCCTCTGACCTGCATCAGAAACGCAGCCGCGCGCTGGCGGTTATGTTGCGGCCATTGGCAGGGCTGTGCAAAGTCTGCACGCCATCCCACCAGACATATTCATAATAGCTGTCGCCCAAATTCTTGACGGCAAGCCCGAATTCCAGCGTTTCGTTCACCTGCCAGGCGACGCTGGCATCGAATAACGCCAGATCACCCCACTTGCCTTCGGCATTGGCGGTGGTGAGATAGTAAGAGGATTGCCCGCGGCCGGTCAGCGAAAGGGTCAGCGGTTCGACCGGGGTATATTCTATGCCGCCGGACCACAGCCAGCGCGGTGTGTGATTGAGCTCGTTCCCGGCCAGTTGCGGGGTCGCCGGTGACGGGACCGAAATCACCGCTTTCTGCCACGACAAGGCGCCCCACAAAGACAGTTTCGCCATCGGTGTGACGCGGAGCTGGATGTCGATGCCTTCCCGGTCGGTGCCGCCGACATTCTCGAAATCGCCAGCCGGATCGTTGAGCTTGCGGGCGATTTCACCGGTTGCACTCTGCTGCCAGTAGGCCACGCGCCCTTCAACCGTGTCACCCAGCTGATATTTTGCGCCCAGTTCCCAGCCGGTATTGATCGAGGGCGCGAGATCGACTTGCCGGGGCGGGATCAGATAGGCCCCCGATCCGAGACCGATCTGGAAGGTCTTGCCCCAGTTGCCATAGAGGGTGACGCCGTCGGTGGGGAAGATGGCCACCGACAGCTTCTGCTGGTCGATGCTGCCATAATCGTTGATCGGCGCGACCGTGTTATTCAGCAAATTACTGAAATTGCCGCCGACCCAGTCGATCCGGTAGGCGGGTGTGATCCGCAGCCAGTCCGCCGGTTCGATATTGGCCTGCACATAGACGCCGCCGACCGAAAGGTCGAACTGCTGGTCGCGGGTCTGGCTGGTCGGTACGCGCTCGACAGCCAGCCAGCGAGCGGAGCGATTGTCCTGCCATTCGATATTGCCGCCCGCCTCGAGCATGAACGGCACGCCGGAAATAGCGCTGTGCCAGTGCATCGCCGAGGAGACGCCATAATGGTCTTCCCGGGTCAGCCGTCGTTGCTGCGAAGCGCCGGCGGAAAATTTGACATAGCGGTCATCGCGGAGGCGATTGTAATAGGCCATGCTCGACCAGTCGAGATCGTCGGACAAGGTCGCGTCGGCGGTTACCGCATATTGCTGCATTTTGCGGGTGTCGCCATCGGAGACATTGTATGCATTGGTCATCCGCGGATTGGCGCGACTGTCGGCAAAGGTGAGATAGCCCGGCTCCTCGGCATCCGCGTCATAATAGCGCGCGATCGCGCCGAGCTTGACATCCTCGCCTAGTGTCAGCCCCCATTTGCCGGAAAGGCTGAACCGATGGGTATCGCCATGGTCGCGGTAGCCATCGCTGGAGCGATAGGCGATCTGGTAATTCTGGCTGAGATTGCCACGCTCGAGACCGGCGACCAGCTGGCCTTCATATGTATTATAGCTGCCCACAGAGGCACGCGCATCGACAAACGTGCCGCCCGAGCGGGTCAGGATATTGGCGCTGCCGGCAATCGCATGCAGGCCATAGCGGGGATCGGAGGTGCCGCGGACCACCTCGATACCGGCGATGTTGAGCGGGAATATCATATCGATATAGGGCATGTTGCCGTCATTGCTGTTCGAGGGAATGCCGTCGATCAGCAGCTTGACCGCATTGATATTGCCTTCTCCATTGAAACCGCGCATCGAGAATTTACCGCTGGTGGTGCCCTGGTTGAAGTCGGTCAGCAAGATGCCCGGCATCTGGCCGATCAGCTCGTAGATATTGTCGACATCGGCGTCCTGTGCGACGTCGCCGCCGAGACGGTCGACCGAGGTCAGGACATTGTCGGTGCTGCCGGCCATTCCTCTGGCGGTGACGACAATCTCTCCGACCGAGAAGCTGGTGTCGGGTTTCTTGGGGTTGGCCTGTTCGCCGGTGGTCGGCGCCTCGCTGGCAAGCTCTTCGGCGAAAACGGCAGGCGAATGGGCGACGAACAATGTTCCTGCGGCAAGCGCAAGCATGGAAGTCTTCATGATTGGAATCCGATTCTGATTGAATATGTAAATGCGGCTTGAACGCAGCAGGATCGGGTTGGAGTTCAGGCGCGAAGCGATGCGGATCTTGCCGATCCGACGCCAATTTTGCGCGATAGTCTTAAACCAATGGCTGCGTCAGGCAGCCAGCGGTGGGCCCCTCGACGGTGGCCGCAAGCGCGGTGTCTCGCGACCCTCGGATGCGGTTAGCGGCGCAAATCCGAGCGCCAGCACAAAGGCAATGGCCGACGCCAATAGCGCCAAATCCGCGCCGCCGATCAGACCCATCGTCAGGGCGGTGTAGGGACATTTGCTGTTGGCCGGGTCATGCTCCGCGCCCGCCTTGTCCTTCATCGGAATTGAAATCTGCTTTGTGAGCTGTTCGCCGGTTGAATCGGCGCAAATAATCACCGTGAGAACCATATTGTCGGTCGACACCATATAGCCGGCCGGAACCAGCAGCTTGAACAGCAGTGTTGCCGCGAGCAGCAGGGCTGCCAGCGTGCCGTTCCGGCGGATCATGGCGCGGATAGAATCCATCGGCGCCTGTTAATTGTTCCGATGACGCTTGTCATTAGCGAAAGAACCAGCCGATACGGATCCGCCGCATATAATGTTTCGATTCTGGGATGACGGAAAAGCAAAAAAATTAACCATTTCTATTAGCCTTTTGTTCCATAGCAGGACAGATTGGGCGCCGACGCCCGGGGATTGGTCGCCTGCCAACTGGACTCGGGCGCTGATATCCGGCATTTTGATTGCCCGTTTAAGCAATGGCCATGGGTCGAGCAGGGACTGAGGATAGCGAATGAAAAGCGGCAGCAAGATATTGACCGGAGCAGCGGCGACCGCGATTTTGGCGCTGGTCGGCCATGTGGCGACCGGCGAAACATTCATCGCCGGGCTTGAGCAGCAGGCGCAGACCGAATTGGCCGCGCGGGGCCTCACAGCAGCGGATGTGAGCTTTGATCGCTCGCCGCTGTCGCGAAACGCCGTCCTGCATGGCGATCTGCCCGACAGCGCGAAACAGGAAGCAATGAGTGTAGTCGTCGCCATCCCGGGTGTCTCCAGCGTCAGCTGGAAAGCCGAGGAAGCGATTGAAGCAGCCAAGGCCGATGGCGACTCAGCACCGGCATCAACGGCTGCCGATCCTGATGGAGTCACCAAATGCCAGACCGATGTCGATAAAATCGTCAAGGCAAAGAAAATCAGCTTCCGATCCGGCAGCGCTTATCTTTCACTGGAAACCAGACAGATTCTGGACGAAATTGCGAAAGCCTTGAAGGGCTGTGATGGACTGTCGGTCCGGGTCGAAGGGCATACCGATGACAATGGTAATAGCGCCGTCAACCGCGAGATGTCGCAAGAGCGCGCCGACCGCATCAAGGCTGCACTAATCGAGCGCGGCATTGCGGAAACACAAATTACAGCAACCGGTTACGGTTCGACCCGGCCTCTGGCCAAGGGTTCGGACGCGGCTGCCGATGCGCAGAATCGCCGCATTGAATTCCGCATCGGATCGGCCGAAGGTTCGGCGAAAAATGATACCAAAGCGCCACAGGGAAACTGATCGATGCCACTTTTACTTGAAAATCTGTTGCTCCTGCTGGCTACTTTTGCAATTGGCCTCGCTATTGGCTGGCTCATCTGGGGTCGCGGCAACGATGACCTTTAACCGGTCATGGCAAGCAACAGGATTCAGAACGGGGTTTTGAGATAATGATTACGCTGATTACGGCCAATTGGCTGTTTTATATAATCGCATTGCTGATTGGTATCATCACGGCTTTTTCAGTGTGGGCTGCAACCGGCCGCGAAGCGTCCGAGGTCGACAGTTTTTCTGCCGATGATGGCCTGCTGGAAAAAGCAGGCGAACCGGTTCGGCCAGCCGAGACACAGCCTGAACCAGCCAAGCCCGCGCCGGCAGTTGTCGCCGAACCAGCGCCAAAGCCTGCGCCGAAAGCAGTGGTTGCCCCGGCGACCCCTGCACCCAAAGAAGAACCAGCGCCAGCGGCGCCCGCCGCAACCGGCAAGCCGCAAATCCCGGCAGCGGTCGGCGAACCAGACAATCTGCGCCTTATCAAGGGTGTCGGACCGAAGCTTAATACGCTGCTGATCAGTCTGGGCGTGACCCGCTTTGACCAGATTGCCGAGTGGAAAGAGGCTGAAATCAACGAGGTCGACCAATATCTCGATACGTTCAGCGGACGGATCACCCGGGATGCCTGGATCGATCAGGCCAAGTTTCTGGCCAAGGATGATATCGCCGGATTCGAGAAGAAATACGGCAAGCTTTAGGCCCCGCCGAATCCCCTCAATCGATATCGGGGTTGCTGGCCCGTACGATCAGCTTGTCAATCTTGCGGCCATCCATATCGACAATCTCGAAGACCCAGTCCTGATCCTCGAAACTTTCGCCTTCTTCCGGCAGGTGGCGCAGTTGCGCCAGAGCGTGTCCGGCAACCGTCGCATAGTCGCGGTCTTCTGACAGCCGCAGACCGAGCCGCTCGGCCAGCGCGTCAATCGCCATAGCACCGGAGACCAGAAAGCTGCCGTCCGCGCGCTCGATCAGGCTGCGCTGGGTCTTTTCATCCTGATCCGAGACAAATTCCCCGGCGATCGAACTGAGCAGGTCATTGGGCGTCACGATCCCCTCGAAATGCCCGTATTCATCGTGCACCAGGATCATCGGCACTTCGGTTTCCCGCAATATTTCCAGCACATCGAGTGCGTCGAGCTGGTCGGGCACCTTTTCCAGTGGACGCATCAGCTTGCGCAAATCGAGCTCGTCACCGCCGAGTTGTGCCGCGACAATATCACGGGCCTGAACGACGCCGCGAATTTCGTCGACGGAATGTTCGGCGACGGGAAAGCGGCTGTGCTGGGATTCCATCAGCAGCTTGTGAATATCCGCACGCGTCGCATCGATGTCGAGCCAATCGATCTCGGTGCGCGGCGTCATCACCTCGCGAATGGGGCGGTCGGCGAGACGCACGACCCCGGCCATCACCGCGCGCTCATGCTCCTCGATAACGCCGGAGCGCGTCGCATCGGCGAAGACCATCTGCAATTCCTCCGCCGTCACATGATTGACCTGCTCCCGCTTGATCCGCATCAGGCGGAAAATCAGCGCGCTGCTATTGTCCAGCAGCCAGACCAGCGGCGCGGAAATGCGGGCGAGCAATTCCATCGGCTGGGCCATGATCAGGGCTATGCGTTCGGCGGATCGCAGAGCGATCTGTTTTGGTACCAGTTCGCCAATCACCAGCGAGGCATAAGTGGTCAGGCCGATCACCAGCACAAAGCCGACGGTGCCCGACAGTTCCCGGCCCATGCCCAGCGCCTGCAGCCGCTCCGCTACCGGGCCGCCGAGGCTGGCTCCCGAATAGGCGCCGGCAATAATACCGATGAGGGTGATGCCGATTTGCACGGTGGAGAGAAATTTCCCCGGGTCGCTGGCAAGACGGAGGGCCGCCTTGGCGCGATTACTCCCCCGGTCCGCCAGGCCGTGCAGTTGCGCCTTGCGCGCAGACACGATAGCCAGTTCAGACATGGCAAAAACGCCATTGATCAGCACCAGCAATATTATGATCGCAACGTCAAACCAGGGAAAGGGTGTCATATTGTCCATTGAAAGGGCGAAATGCCATCAGGCCCTTTAGCAGCAAGTTTTACAAAATCTCAAGTTTGCTGTCAGTCGCCGTTCATTTAACTTGCGATAAGCGGAACCTTCTGATCGGCGGGGTGTTGATCCCGACAGAACGAGAAGACCTAAGAGGGAACATAACATGCGGATGAACAAATCAATAATGACAGCGGTTTCGCTCGGTGCTCTGGCACTGACAACCGGCTGCGTCACGGACCCCGAAACCGGGAACCGGACCATTTCGAAAGCGGCGATTGGCGGCCTCGGCGGCGTTGTCGGCGGCTATTTGCTGGGTGATGTACTGGGCGGCAAGAATGACCGTACCGCGAAAATCGTTGGCGCTGGCCTTGGTGGCCTCGCTGGTGCGGGCATCGGCTATTATATGGACGAGCAGGAAAAGAAGCTTCGCGAACAGACTGCCGGTACCGGCATTGATGTCACCCGCGAAGGCGACAATCTGATTCTCAACATGCCGTCGAACGTAACGTTCCCGGTCGACAGCAGCGCAATCCAGCCCAGCTTCCAAGCCACATTGGCTAGTGTCGCAGATACGCTTTCCCGCTATGAGAAGAGCTATGTAGACGTTCTCGGCCATACCGACAGCACCGGCAGCGACGCCTATAACCAGTCGCTGTCCGAACGGCGCGCGGAAGCGGTTGCAAACTTCCTTGCCAACAGCGGCGTCCAGCGCGCCCGTTTGGCGACGAGAGGCTATGGTGAAAGCCAGCCAATCGCCAGCAACGCGACCGAAGAAGGCCGGGCTGCGAATCGCCGGGTTGAAATCAAGATTGTTCCCATCGCCGAGGCTGATCTGAACAACTAAATTAGCGCTTGCGCTTATTCCATCATTCCGGGCATCCCCTGCAAAAATTTGCAGAGGATGCCCGCATATGACCACACCCAATTTTTCCATCGATCTGACAGGACGTACCGCCATTGTGACGGGCGCTTCGGCTGGATTGGGACGCCGCTTCGCCAAGGTGCTGGCGGCCTGCGGGGCGAAAGTCGCCTGTACCGCCCGCCGCAAGGACAAGCTCGACGATCTGGTCGCCGAGATCACCGCGGACGGTGGAACGGCAGAAGCCTTTGCCCTGGATGTCCGCGACGCGGAACAATTGAAGGCGATCATTCCCGCTGTGACGGAATCTCTGGGTCAGCCCGATATACTCGTGAACAACGCCGGCATCGTCGATGCCGAACATGCCACCCGAATGTCGATCGACCTGATCGACGATGTTCTGGATACCAATCTGCGCAGCGTGTTCATCCTGTCGAACGAATTTGCCCGTCCGCTGATCGCGCAAAAAACGCCCGGACGGATCGTCAATGTCGCGTCTATCGCGGCGACCAGCTATAGTGGCGGCGGAGCGGCGCTCTATTCGACGACCAAGGCTGGCGTTGTTCGCATCACCGAAACCCTGGCGGTCGAATGGTCAAAATTTCATATCAATGTGAATGGCATTGCGCCGGGCCTGTTTGCCACCGACATGGCTGATGGCATGATTGAGCGCGCTGGCGATTTTTCGGTCCATTTCCCGCGCAAGCGTGTGGCTCAGCCGGAGCAGATGGATAGCACGCTGCTCTATCTGGTGTCGCCTTCATCCGATGCGGTGACCGGAACCGTGATCAAGATCGATGACGGTCAGGGGTCGCGCTAGACCCTAGACCAGCTCGCCCCGGAGCAACTTCGGCAGATCGCCGGTTTCGCCCTTCGCTTCGGCCATGAATTGCGCCTTGAGCGGCGGAATCCGCTGCACCAGCCCAATGCCCATGCGCCGGATCGCCGAGGAGGCTTCTCCCGGCAGGCCGAACAGCCGTGTCAGCAGGTCAGTGGCAGCCGACACCATCATATTGTCGAGACTGCGCCAGCGGTCGTAGCGCGAGAGGATCTGGGAATCGCCCAGGTCGAGGCCGGTACGCGCGCCTTCAACCAGGCATTCGGTCAGCGCCGCGACATCGCGCAGGCCGAGATTGAGCCCCTGCCCGGCAATCGGGTGGATGCCATGACCGGCATCGCCGATCAGCACCAGACGATTGGCGGTCAAGTGGGAGCTGTGGTGGAACCCCAGCGGATAGGTCGGGCGGTCGGTGAGCAGCTCGATTGCGCCCAGAAATCCACCGGTCTTCTTGACCATTTCGGCGACAAAGGCGCGCTCGTTGATCTTGGCATAGGCGGGGCCGTCTTTTCTCGACACCGTCCAGACAACGGCGGAGCGGTGCTTGCCGTCGGCGTCATCCAGCATCGGCAGGATGGCGAAAGGTCCCGAAGGGAAGAACAGTTCATAGGCCGTGTTGCCATGCGGCTTTTCGTGCGCGATCTTGCAGACGATGGCGCTGTGATCATATTGCCAGTGCGCCATGATGATCCCGGCTTCTTCGCGCATTCGGCTGCCCCGGCCATCTGCGGCGACGAGCAGCGGGGCGGAAAGCCGGTCGCCATTGTCGAGACTGATGTCGACGAGATGCGCCCCGCGTTCGCAGGAAGCAACCTGTGTCGACAGATGGAGACTGATCGCCTTATGGGCCTGAGCTGCCTCGAACAGAAGTCGGCGCAGCACCGCATTTTCGACCATGATGCCCATCGGCCCCTCGCCCGCACCGGGCACGAAGTCGAGCGTACCGGGCTTAAGCCCGTCATTGACCAGAATTTTTTCGATATCACAGCCATGCGGCCTTAATTTGTTGGCCAGTCCGATCGCGTCAAACATATTCCAGCTGGCGCTGTTGATCGCAGAAACCCGCGCATCATTTCCCGGGTTGAGCAAGTCGTCCGGTTCGGCGCGGTCGATGATCGCCACCTGCAACCCATGAGCAGCCAGAGTCAGCGCCTGAGTCAGACCGATCATCCCTGCGCCCAATATGATGATATCGCTTTTCCGAGAATCAATTGCCATGGAGACCGCCTTTCCGAGCCATAATATAGCTTACAGGTAGGCATCGATGGCCCGGAAAGAAAGGCAAATCCGGTAAAATAACGCCAAGAAACTTGACGGCGAGTCCCCGATTCGCGCAAAGGAGCAGATAGTTAATGCTCGCCTTTGGCTGGGGTGACGCACGGGAGTATATGATGGCGCAAAATGCCAATGAAGCAAACTGGCGCGAGATCATGCGCCTCAGCCTGTTGCGCAGCGGTGCCCTGATCGGGGCCATCGCGATCTATCTCGCGACGATATTCCTGTTGCTGGCGCTGGCCACCTATTCCCCCAGCGACCCGTCGTTCAACACATCGGCGGGCAGCGTCGAGCATAATTGGATGGGGATTTTTGGGTCCTATCTGGCCGACCTGCTGCTGTTGCTGATCGGGCTGCCGGTGGTGCTGTTCCTGCCGCTGCTGCTGTTGCTGGCCAACCGGCTTTGGCGCGATATCCCGCAACCCGGCTGGAAGCAGCAATTGCTGTGGTGCCTGCTCGCTGCGTTGCTGGTCGGCACCGGTCTGGCCTTGTGGTTCCCGGAACCGCAAATGGAATTGCCCTCGGGTCTTGGCGGGCTGGCCAGCATGCTGATTGCCAATGGCACCAGCGCGGGTCTCAATGCGGCATCTGCCAGCTGGAGCGGTCTGATTTCCGGTATATTGATTGCGCTGACGCTGACCGGCGGTCTCATTCTCGGCTATTTCAGCCTGCGGCTCGACAAGCCTTTATTCTCTGGTTCATCCTTCAAGATGCCGGAGGTAAAAAGTCCTTTCGCGGCGAAAGAAGACGATCTGGTGATCGAGCCGGACCGGTCTGGCATAGCCAAGCCCAAGAAAGATCCTGCTCCGCGCAAAGCGGTCCAGCCTGACACCCGGCCACCGCCGGAGATCAGTGACCGTGCTTTGCCGCCGAAAAAAGCCGGTGCGAACAAAGCCAAGCAGGGTGATTTCTTCGGGCCCTATGTGCTGCCGTCGCTCGACCTGCTGACCCCTGCCCCGGAACAGAACAACAATGTGATCGACAAGGCCGGGCTGGAGCGCAACGCGCGGCTGCTGGAATCGGTGCTCGACGATTTTCACGTCAAGGGCACGATCAACGCGGTCCGGCCGGGGCCGGTGGTTACGATGTACGAGCTGGAACCGGCGCCGGGCATCAAGGCCAGCCGCGTCATCCAGCTGGCTGAGGATATCGCGCGCAATATGTCGGCGCTGTCGGCGCGCGTTGCCGCCATTCCCGGACGCACGGTGATGGGTATCGAACTGCCCAACGCCAATCGTGAGATGGTCGTGCTGCACGAAATGGTCGGCAGCGACAGCTTCGCCGAACAGACCGGCAAGTTGCCAATCATTTTGGGCAAGAATATCTCCGGTGATCCGGTGATCGCCGATCTCGCGCCGATGCCGCATCTGCTGGTCGCCGGTACCACCGGTTCGGGTAAATCGGTCGGCCTCAACTGCATGATATTGTCCTTGCTCTACCGGCTGACGCCCGACGAGTGCAAGATGATCATGATCGATCCGAAGATGCTGGAACTCAGCACCTATGACGATATTCCGCATCTGCTGTCACCTGTGGTGACCGAGCCGGCTAAGGCCATAAGAGCGCTGAAATGGGCGGTCGAGCAGATGGAAGAACGCTACCGGATGATGTCCTCCCTCTCGGTGCGAAACCTCGCCAATTACAACGAGAAGGTGAAAAACGCCAAGGCCAAGGGGCAACCGCTCGGACGCCGCGTCCAGACCGGCTATGATCCCGAAACCTCGCGCCCGATCTACGAGGAAGAGCAGCTCGATTATCAAGTGCTGCCGCAGATTGTGATCATCGTCGACGAGCTGGCCGACCTGATGATGACCGCGGGCAAGGAAGTCGAATTTCTGATCCAGCGGCTGGCGCAAAAGGCGCGCGCCGCGGGTATCCACCTGATCATGGCGACGCAGCGGCCCTCGGTCGATGTCATCACCGGTGTGATCAAGGCCAACCTGCCGACCCGGATCAGCTTTCATGTTACCTCGAAGATCGATTCACGGACGATTTTGGGCGAACAGGGGGCAGAGCAGCTGCTCGGCAAGGGCGACATGCTGTACATGCCCGGCGGCAAGCAATTGACTCGCGTCCATGGCCCGTTCGTCTCCGATGACGAAGTCCGGCGCGTCGCCGATCACTGGCGTTCGCAAGGTCAGCCCGATTATATCCAGGCTGTAACAGAGGAACCGGAAGATGGCAGTTTTGCCCTCGACGGGGCTGACTTGAGCGACAACAAGGAAGACCGGCAATATGCGCAGGCCTGCCAGATTGTCTTCGAAAGCCAGAAAGTATCGACCAGCTGGCTGCAGCGGCAACTCAGGATCGGCTATAATAGCGCTGCCCGGATCATCGACCGGATGGAGGAAGATGATTTCATCAGCGCACCGAATCATATCGGCCGCCGCGAAGTGCTGCGCGATCAAAATGGTGAGCCACTCTAGCCGTCTTCCTGACAGAGTGATTAAGCCATTGTTCAATCGCGGATGGCTAGGCGGACGTCTAAATATTCTGGAGTTTTTGTAATGTTGAAATATGGTTTCGCCTTGATCGCCGCGCCGCTGGCCCTGACCGCCAGCCTGCCGGCCACCGCCCAGCAAAGCCCGACCGACAGCCTTGCCAAGATTTCGACCCATTTGCGGTCGATGTCGACGATGACCGCGAATTTCACACAGACCGATCGCAGCGGCCAGTTGATGACCGGGAAATTGACCCTGAAGCAGCCCGGCAAGATTCGCTTTCAATATCAGAAAGATGCCAATCTGCTGATCGTCGGCGACGGAAAAGCCCTCACCTTGATCGATTACGAAGTGAATCAGGTGCAGCGCTGGCCGATCAGCAACAGCCCGCTCGCGGCGCTGCTCAATCCGGAACGAGACCTGTCCAAATATGGCAAAATCGTTCCGACTCGCAATCCCGGCGTGCTGAGCGTCGAGGTCAGCGATCCGAAGCGCCCGGAATATGGCATAATCACAATGGTTTTTACCAAGAAACCGGGAGCGCCAGGCGGTCTGAGCCTGGACGGCTGGGTATCGCTGGATTCGAAAAATAACCGGACGTCGATCCGCCTTTCCAACCAGAAGTTTGGTGTGCCTGTCGCCAACAGCACCTTCAACTGGGACGATCCCCGCCGGAAAAGCCGCGGCAAGCGATGAATCGAGACGGGCTACCGATCAGCAGAAATTGATTGATGGTCCGTTCATATTCCCGACAGAAACGCAGGACTATAACCAAATACAGGATGAAGAGAGACAGTCAGGTTTTCCCCCTGTTACCTGACCACAGCAGTTCTCCTTTTCATCTTATGCGTGACGAACGCGAGTTAGCCCCCACCTCCTTAATGCCCCCGGAGGTGGGGGTTTTACTTTACTCCCCCCGCCCGAAATTACCGCATCGCGCTATAGCCTTTGGGCTTGGGTTTCCGAGCGAGCGTGGCTATCAGACTCGGCATGAGTGATACCCTGAAAATCGTCAGCTGGAATATTAACAGCGTCCGCGCCCGGATCCACATCGTCGAACGCTTCCTCACAGAGGAGGCGCCAGATGTCCTGTGCCTGCAGGAAACCAAGGTCCGCAACGAACAATTCCCGGAAGGAATGTTCCGCCGCCTTGGCTATAACCATCAGATCCTGAACGGGCAGCAGATGCACCACGGCGTGGCGATCATCAGCCGGGTGCCGCTGCACAAGGATGAGCGGTTTGACTGGCAGGACAATGGCGAAGCCCGCCATGTCGGCGCCGTGCTGCAAAATGGCGTGCGCATCGAGAATGTCTATATACCGGCGGGCGGCGAAATTCCCGACCGCGACCTCAATCCGAAATTCGGCCAGAAGCTCGATTTCTTTGGCCGGATGACCGAGTGGTCGGCAAATCTGAAAGAACCGACGATCCTGCTGGGTGACTTCAACGTCGCGCCGCTTCCTTCCGATGTCTGGAGCCACAAGGCGCTGATCAAGGTCGTCAGCCATACGCAGGTCGAGATCGACCATCTCTACGCGATGCGCGATGCCCATGGCTGGGTCGATGTCGGCCGCAAGCTGATCCCCGACCCCGAGCGGCTCTACACCTGGTGGAGCTACCGCGCCAAGGACTGGCGCGCGTCGGACAAGGGCCGCCGGCTCGACCATGTCTGGGTCAGCCCGGAACTGGCAGACAAGGCGAAGAGCCACGTCGTGCTGGAAGACGCGCGCAGCTGGGGCAAGCCATCGGATCACGCGCCGCTGATCACGGAATTCGAATTTTGAACGCCGCGCCTCTTGATGAGGCCCAAAAGGCTGCCGCTCGCCGCGCTGCTCGCGCGATCGACGCGCTGCGCCGGGGCTGGCCGATTGGCGTGGAAACGGATGGCGAGCGGCTCCCTCTGCTGCCGGTCGAGACCGGCAATCTGGAGGTGGCGCTGCCGCAATCGGGAACCGTCTCGCTGCTGATTTCCGCTACCCGTGCCGACACGCTCAAGCTGCTCAACCAGCTGGCAGCGGCCGATCCCAGCCTGCCGATCCAGATCCGCCTACCCGCCCCGGTGACGGCGGCCGAGATCATTGCCATCGTCGATCCGGTGCTGGACATGCGCTATCCGATGAAGGGGCCGTTTCAGAGCGAACCGCTGACCAACCCCGCAGCCGCCAAGGCGGCGATGGAACTGGCGCGCCATGCGGCGCTGCTCCCGGCCTTCCTGATTGTCGAGGAGGCCGAGGACAGCGTAGAGGCGGAGGATGTCGCGGCCTATGCCGATGCTAGCGCCCTGACGATCAGCGCCCATGCGAGGCTGCCGGTCGCGGCCAATGCCGAGGCGTATATCTATGGCTTTCGCAGCGATGCCGATGCCACCGATCACATCGCTCTCGTGATCGGCAAGCGCGATGAGAGCATACCGGTGGTGCGGCTGCACAGCGAATGCCTGACCGGCGATGTGCTGGGCAGCCTGAAATGCGACTGTGGTCCGCAATTACACGCCGCGCTGGATCAGATGAGCGAAGCGAGCTGGGGCGTCTTGCTCTATCTGCGCCAGGAGGGCCGCGGCATCGGCCTGATCAACAAGTTGCGCGCCTATGCGCTGCAGGATCAGGGTTTTGATACGGTCGATGCGAACCAGCGGCTGGGCTTCGCGATCGATGCGCGGGACTTTTCGATTGCCGCGCGGATGCTGGAATTGCTCAATGTGCCGAAGGTCCGATTGATGACCAACAATCCCGAGAAAGTGGAAGGATTGGAAGCTTGCGGCGTGATCGTGGAAGAACGGTTGCCAGTGAAGATTGCGGCCAATCCGCACAATGAATTTTATCTGGATACGAAAAGGGATCGGACCGGGCATCAGTTGTGACATTCTGATGTCTGCTGTGGGTGTTCGGGCGGATGATAGCGACATGTAGCTGCCTGTCGGCAAACGCCCCAATTACGGTCGTTCGCGTTGGTCAGACCTAGTATCCGCTTTCGGCGTTATTCTGTTGAAAAACTCCGGCACCGTTTTTCGTCAGCAACATTTAGCTTTGAATGAAGTGCCAAGCGTAACAATGATTTGCGCGACCAGATCATTTTGAATTATTGTTGCCAAAAATTGGCGTCAGTCCGACCGACTTCGAGTTTTTCAACAGAATAGGCGTAAAAGGAGACATTAGGAACGAAGACATTTGCCCAAAAAATAGATATCTGGTTTTCTGGCTGGTTTACTTTTACCCATGGAAAGGCTTTGGTCCGCAAATGAACATCATCAGGCGGCTCCGGGCAAACCTAAGCAGAGAAAAGTCTTACCGGAGTTTCAAGAAGAAGCATTATCGGGATGCAATCGTGCATCTGAGCAAGACAAAGAAGCTCCGTCCTCTTAATAAATGGGAAATGGCTTACTCCGCAACTCTTGAAATTGGCGCGGATAACTCAATTGGTGCCAAAAAAATATTCTACGACACGTTGACGGAAATTGAGTTGCAGCCGTCGGATGTCGATGATTGCACGCTCCAATATGTATGCGCGTATTGCAAAATGTATATTAGCCTCATTCGGAAAACCAACGATCATATGGTTTTTTTTGATGAGCTGTTAACGATCACTCCACGCGAAACAATATCCGAGTTTTTGCCGTTACCCGATAAGGAAGTGATGCTTGGCTTGCTAGATACATAAGGTCTATTTCGCTAGTGTCCGCTTTCGGGATATAACGGACTCCAGCAATGGCGATTCTTAAGGACCACTTTCCACCCAGTAGTTGCCATCCATAAAGACCAAAACTTACGTCCGATTTCTGGACCAAGCAGCCTCTGGATTAGGCCTCAGGATGCTCTCGCACTGCACCGCTCCTAAAACGGCACGTCGTCATCGAGATCGCTGTCAAAGGCGCCGCCGCCCTGGCCGCCGGAGCCGCCGCCGGTCTGGCCCCAGCTATCATTGGAACCGCCGGAAGAGCCACTGCTCTGTCCGCCGCCCCAGCCGTCGTTGGAACCGCCGCCCTGGCCGCCGCCTGGCTTGTCGAGCATTTCCATTTTCGCGTCAAAGCCCTGCAGCACGACATCGGTCGAATAGCGGTCGTTGCCGGACTGGTCCTGCCACTTGCGGGTCTGCAGCTTGCCTTCGAGATAGACCTTGCTGCCCTTGCGCAGATATTTTTCGGCGACCCCGGCCAGGCCCTCGTTATAGATTGAGATATTGTGCCACTCGGTCTTTTCCTTGCGCTCGCCGGTCTGCTTGTCTTTCCAGCTTTCCGATGTCGCGACGCTGAAATTGCAGACTTTTCCGCCATTTGCAAAGGTGCGCACTTCCGGATCCTTGCCCAGATTGCCTACGATGATGACTTTGTTGATGCCGCCGGCCATTCAATATTTCCTCTAGATTTTTGTGTATTTTTCGAGTCTCTGACCACTCTTTACAAGCCGAGCGCGATAGCAGTCCAGTAAGTTATTCCGGCGGCCAAATATGCTAAGCCGAACAGGTATATCACCATGAAGGTTGGCCATTTCCAGCCATTGGTTTCGCGCTTGGTCACAGCAATGGTCGAGATGCATTGCGGCGCGAAGACAAACCAGGCGAGGAAGGCCAGAGCGGTCGGCAGCGACCAGCGGCTTTGCAGGCGTTCGGTCAGCGATTTGGCTTCCGCTTCCTCGTCCGGCGCATCGATCGCATAGGTGGTGGCGAGCGCGGCGACCGCCACTTCGCGCGCAGCCATCGCCGGGATCAGGGCGAGCGCGATGTCGCGATCAAAACCCACCGGCTTGACGATCGGCGCGATGACATTGGCGATGCGGCCCGCGGCGCTATAGTCGACCTGGCTCATCGCGCTGTCTTCGGGCACTTTCGGGAAGGTGAGCAGCAGCCAGAGCACCACCGTGGCACCGAAGATGATCGTGCCGGCGCGGCGCAGGAAGATCCAGGCGCGCTGCCACAGGCCGATCAATATGTCCTTGATCAAAGGCATCTGATATTTCGGCATTTCCATCAGGAAGCCGCTGTTCGGCCCCTTGGTCACGGTGCTGCGCAGCACCAGCGCGACAATCATCGCGCCGACAATGCCGAAAACGTAAAGTCCGAACAGCACCAGTCCCTGCAAACCGATCCCCGGGCCGACCCGGGTCGGCGGAATGAACGCACCGATGATGATCGCGTAGACCGGCAGCCGCGCCGAACAGGTCATCAGCGGCGCCACCAATATCGTGGTCAGCCGGTCTTTCGAATCGGAAATGCTGCGCGTCGCCATGATGCCGGGAATGGCGCAGGCAAAGGAGGATAATAGAGGAATAAAACTGCGGCCCGACAGACCGACGCTGGCCATCATCCGGTCCATGATGAAGGCAGCGCGGGTCATGTAGCCGCTGGCTTCGAGCAGCAGGATGAACAGGAACAGGATCAGAATCTGCGGCAGAAAGACGATCACCGACCCGACACCGCCGATCGCGCCTTCGATGATAAAATCGCGGATAAAGCCGGCCGGCAGATTAGCCTCGACGGTGGTAGCGACCCATTCGCTGGCGCTTTCGATCCAGCCGATCGGCGCTTCCGACCAGGCGAAGACGGCCTGGAACATCACGAACAGGACCCCGAACAGGATCAATGGTCCGGCAAAAGGATGCAGAAACAGGCGATCGGCCCGTTCGGACCAGCGCCGACCCGCGGTTTCGGAAACCACAGTCAGGTTGGCTATCCGCTTCGCCTGCTTGCTCAGGCCATGGCCGCGTTCTTTGGCAATGACCGGTTCGCTGTCGCCTTGCTTGTCCTGGAGACGGCTTTCCACCGCCGCAGACAAATCTTCCAGCCCGCGCCGCCGCACAGCGACCGTCGGCACCACGGGTACGCCCAGAGCTTCCGACAGCTTTTCGGGATCTAGCGTCAGCCCGTCCCGCTCCGCCAGATCCATCATGTTGAGCGCCACCACCACCGGTTGTCCCAGCGCGATGACTTCCAGCGCGAAGCGCAAATGATTGTCGAGATTGGCCGCGTCGAGCACGAGGATCACCGCGTCGGGACGGCGTTCGCCCTTCTGCAATCCCATGATGACGCTGCGCGTCACCTCCTCGTCGGGGCTCGTCGGATCGAGACTGTAACTGCCGGGCAAGTCGACCAGTTCGGCAGGCCGACCATCGGCAAAGGCGAAATGGCCGGACTTGCGTTCTACCGTCACCCCGGGATAATTGGCGATCTTCTGCCGCGCACCGGTCAGCGCATTGAACAGGGCGCTTTTGCCGGAATTGGGGTTGCCCGCAAGGACAATGAGAGGAGCAATTTCAGACATCAATCAGGCGGGGATCGTCACCGCGACCGGGCAAACCGATATTGCCCGCGCATGCGATCTGCGCACCGCGATCATCATCCGTCCCACTTTCAGGGCAATCGGGTCATTCATGCCAAACATGCCCTTGTAGAGCTTTTCAACCGAGACGCCCTTGTCGATGCCAAGCGCCCGCAGACGGCGGCCTTCGTTGTCGGAAATAGCCGCCCAATCGATCGCAACGACTTCGGCGCGTTGCTTGAGCGACAGCAAGTCCAGGGTTGTGGATGATGACATATATCTCAAAACTCGATTTTTCTAATTGCGATTGATTATCAATATTGATTAGATTTGGCGAGTCTTTTTGTCAGATTCTGCCCGGCGCTCGATCCCGGGCCCTGATCGCGGGCCGCGCCGTGCCGTGTCAGACCCCCCGATAGCGCAACCGACCGACAAAGCGCGCCATGCTGAAGCGGTCGCCACCGCGGCCGGTAACCTTGGCCTTGACCTTCTCGAACTGCATTATGTTCTCGATCCGGCGGTCGAGAAAGGCGCGGGTATCGGCGAAATCTTCGCTTTCGTCGTCGAGAAAAACGCTGATTGTGCTCGCGTATATCCCCGCCAACAAGGTTCTCTTGGTATAATGATTATAGTCGGTAGCAATGTCTCCCGCGAGCCGCCAAATCCGGTCCGCCGTCCGCCAGCCCATTTTCGTGGCCCGGCGCAAATGGGGCGGTGCCGCCAGGATCGCCAGCGCCCGCCGCAGCCCCTCGCGCTCAGCCGCCACGGCTTCCAGGCGCGCTTCGACCAGCAGCTTGATCCGTTGCCGCACTTTCATCGCCGCCAGTTCTTCGGCGCTATATTTGGCAGCCATTCGCAGATCAACCGCCTGAAACCAGGCGTCGATCATGTCGACCGGGCCTTCGTTAAAGGCGAGTCTGGCGAGATCGGGATCGACCCCGTTCAGCTCGGCAGCGGCCAAGACAGCCTTTTCGTCCCAGCCGTCAAACGCCGCCTGCGCTGCCAGTTCGGGCGCGAGAAAGGCACGGACCTCATCCAGGGTCGGATCTTCAGGAAGCGATGCGGGCATGGGAATTCCTTTGAAATCAGAGCTATCAATATAGACAGAAATTGCTTGGTTTCAAACCATTGCATTTGGCCCGGCGGCCTCTTAGCTATCCGGTTAACAATTCACGCCTTTTCATTCAGGGAATTCCATCTTGTCCACCTTATTTGATCCGATCACCGTTGGCGCCATCGAAGCCCCGAACCGCATCTTCATGGCTCCCCTCACCCGGTGCCGTTCCACCATGGAGCATGTGCCGACACCGGTCATGGGCGAATATTATGCGCAGCGCGCCGGTGCCGGGCTGATCATTTCGGAAGCGACGGGCATCAGCCAGCAAGGCCTGGGCACTCCCTTTGCCCCCGGTATCTGGAACGATGCGCAGACCGAAGCATGGAAACCCGTTATCGAACAGGTCCATCAGGCCGGTGGCCGGATCATCTGCCAGCTCTGGCATATGGGCCGCATCGTTCATCCCGATTTCCTCGGTGGCGAGAAACCCGTCTCTGCTTCAGCGACGACCGCGCCAGGCAGCGTCCGCACCTATGCCGGCAAGAGGGATTATGTGGAGGCACGGCCGCTCGAAATCAGCGAAATTCCCGGCTTGCTGGATGATTATCAAAATGCAGCGGAAAATGCCAAGAAGGCCGGCTTTGACGGGGTGCAGCTGCACGCCGCCAATGGCTATCTGATCGACCAGTTCATCCGTTCCGGCACCAACCTTCGGACCGACGAATATGGCGGATCGGCGGAGAACCGCGTTCGTCTGCTCGGCGAAGTAACCCAGCGCCTGGTGGACGTCTGGGGCGGTGATCGCGTTGCCGTTCGTCTGTCTCCGAACGGCGATTCCCAGGGTGCGGATGATGCGACCCCGGTTGAAACCTTCACCACCGCGGCAAAACTGCTCGACCAGATCGGCATCGCCTTTCTTGAACTGCGCGAGCCCCCTGCCCACGGCACCTATGGCAATACCGACGTGCCGCCGGTCAGCCCCGATATCCGGCCAGTGTTCAACGGACCGCTGGTGCTCAATAGCGACTATTTTTACGACAATGCCACCGAGGCGCTGGCGCAGAACAAGGCCGACGCGATCAGCTTTGGCCGCACGTTCATGACCAACCCCGATCTCCCGGCGCGCTTCCGGGCGGGTGCGGAGCTCAACCCGATCGACTTCACCCCGACCTGGTACAGTCAGGGACCAGAAGGCTATGTCGATTATCCAACGATGAAACAGACGGAGGCAGCGACTGTCTGATCGGGTCGCGCGAGGCTAAAAGGCGCTTTGCAGACGGCGGAACATGTCCTGAACCGCTGGCACGGGCGCCATATCATAGTCCATCCGCGTCGAGAGACGCTGCAGGCGCTCGAACAATTCTTCGCTGGCCATGACAATCTGACGCGCTTCGGCGGGGAAACGATCGACCATCAACTGATCGGTGGCAGGTGCCTCGCCGAGCGCGCGATTGAGGTTCCACGCCTCTCCATCGGACAGTTCGCCGCTATGCAGGGCTTTCTGGTTCAAGAGCCAGGCGATGCAGTGCATCAATCTTGTGGTCACTTTCAGGGATTCACAGGAAAACGAAACGGCCAGCAGATTGCCCGGATCGGATTCTTCCTTGAATCGCCCCGATTCAAAATAGGACCGCGCCTCGTCCGCAAGCAGCATCGATTCCGTATAAAGCGCGTCCAGCACTTTGCGCGTCAAAAAGGATTCCCGGTTTGCCATAATTGTTCCGTAGCAAAATTTTGGCGGCCTTGGACAGTTAATTTTGGGCTTCGGACGTCCATTCACGGCGTCTGTTTCATACTGATACGTGGTAGATTTCGGGGTTAACTGGTGGATAACTTTGGTTAACCGGTGGCACAGCCGCAGAACCGCCAGCGGTTCAGGCGATGATGTCGGGAATGAGCTGGTTTTCGAGCATGATGATCCGATCGCGCAATTGCAATTTTCTTTTCTTCAGTCTGGCGGTGCGCAATTGATCCGGATTACCAGATTCGATCAGCGCGGCAATCGCTTCGTCGAGATCACGATGTTCAATTTTCAGCAGCTCGAGCCGCGTTTGCAACTCTTCATCGCTCATCCCCATTCCGGATCAATCTCCCTCTTGCGTCATTGCAACAATTTTGCAATCTTAACTCTATTCATGGTTCAAGTCTAAACCAAGACAATTTAATCATGAGATCGAACGTCAACGGCCATCGGCCCGCAAAGCAGGAAAGGAAGCTTTCATCCTCGTTCATTTTCAAAAACACCATTTTTGAGGAGACTTTAATGATTCAGAATCACATGTCAGCATTGCGCAAAAAGCATGAAGCGCTGGAACGCAAGATCAACGAAGAAGAAACCAGGCCGCTTCCCGACACGATTCGAATCCATAGTCTGAAAAAGGAAAAGCTTCGACTGAAGCAAGAACTGATGAATTAGCCGCGGGCTTGCGCCGGCGATCCGGCGAACCCCACGACAATGTATCTGTTTTGGTCAAAGGGCAGCTATTCTACATCGCACTGCCGCGGCCTTTCTGCTAGGCGTATATAATGCCAACCACAGATCCCTCGAGCACCAAGACTGCCCGCAATATCCTGACCGGGTTGCGGACGATCATGGCGTCTCGCGGCAACGCTCAGGTAAAGCTGAACAAGGTGGTCCACACCATAGCGAAAGCCGTGAGCAGCGAGGTGTGCTCGATCTATTTGCGCCGGGAAGGCGTGCTGGAACTTTTCGCCACCCGCGGGCTGAACGCCGAAGCGGTTCACGTCACCAAGCTCGCCATGGGCGAAGGTCTGACCGGCTATATCGCAAAAAATGTCGAGACGCTGAATCTGGACGAGGCGGCAAGCCATCCCGATTTCCAGTATCGGCCAGAAACCGGCGAAGAGAAATTCCACAGCTTTGCTGGCGTCCCGATCATTCGGAACCAGCAGGCGATCGGCGTATTATGCGCCCAGCATGTAGAACCGCGCCGCTATTCTGAGGAAGAAATTGAAGCCTTTCAGACGGCGGCGATGGTGCTGTCTGAACTGATTACCAGTGCCGAGTTTGTCGATGACAATTTTGCCGAAGAATCCGCGTCGCTGGACAATGGCGCCAATCGCCTGAGCGGGTTGCAACTGGTCAAGGGCAAGGCCAGCGGCCACGCGGTCTTCCATCAGCCGCGGGTGAAGATCGAGCATACCGTGGCAGAAGACACGGAGGCCGAGCGGCACCGGGTCTATTCGGCCTTTGACAAGATGCGCGACCAAATCGACCAGATGACCAGTCAGGCGGAATTCGGGGTCGGCGGCGAGCATGAGGAAGTGCTCGAGACGTACAAGATGTTTGCCTATGACGAGGGCTGGAGTCGGCGGATCAACGAGGCGATCGACAGCGGACTGACCGCTGAAGCAGCGATCGAACGCGTGCAACAACATACCCGCATGCGCATGCGGCAGATCGATGATCCGCTGCTGGCGGAGCGGATGCACGATCTCGAAGATCTCGCCAACCGCCTGCTCCGCATCGTTTCCGGTCAAATGGGCACCGCAGCGAAAATGGGGTTGCGCCAGGATACGATCCTGATCGCGCGCAATCTCGGTCCGGCGGAACTGCTGGAATATGACCGGCGCCGGCTGAAGGGTGTGGTCCTCGAAGAAGGCTCGCTGACCGCGCATGTCACGATCATCGCCCGCGCGATGGGCATCCCCATTCTCGGGCAGGTGAAGAATATCCGGCAGGTTGTGCGGGAAGATGACCATCTTCTGCTCAACGTCGATGAAAATGCCGTGTTCGTGCGGCCAAGTCCCTCGGTCGAGGAGGCCTTCGAAGCACAGCTGGAGCTCAGCCAGAAGAAGCGCGCCGCTTATTCCGAACTGCGCGACAAGGACGCCATCACCAAAGACGGCGTGCGGATCACCGTGAATATCAACGCCGGGCTGCGTGACGATCTGGCCTTGCTCAACCTGACCGGTGCCGATGGCATCGGACTGTTCCGGACCGAATTTCAGTTTCTGGTCGCCGCCACGATGCCGGGGCGGGCGGGCCAGACGCGCTTCTATCGCGATGTGCTGGATGCAGCGGGTGAAAAGCCGGTCATATTCCGCACCGTCGATATCGGCGGCGACAAGCCGCTCCCCTATTTTCAGACCAGTGATTCAAGGGAAGACAATCCGGCGATGGGCTGGCGGGCGATCCGGATCGGCCTGGAACGGGATGCGCTGATGAAAGTGCAGGCCCGGGCGTTGATTGAGGCGGCTGCCGGACGGAAATTGAACGTCATGTTCCCGATGGTCGCCGAGCCGTGGGAATTTGATCAAGCCAAGGCGGTGTTCGAAAATCAGCGCGCCTATCTGCAGAGCCAGAAAAAACGGTTGCCTTCAACGATCCGCTATGGCGCGATGCTGGAAGTCCCGGCGCTGGCAGAATGTCTGGACCTGATGGCAGGCCGGTTGGACTTTCTGTCGATCGGCACCAATGACCTCACCCAGTTCCTGTTTGCCGCAGACCGCAGCAATCCCAAGTTGGCGGAGCGTTTTGACTGGATGAGTCCGGCCATTCTCAGATTCCTGGGCCGCGCATCCGACAATGCCGCGCGCTACGAGATTCCGCTCAGCGTTTGCGGAGAAATGGGTGGCCGGCCGCTGGATGCCCTGGCGCTTTTGGGATTGGGCATTCAAAGCCTGTCGATCACGCCCGCATCGGTTGGGCCGATCAAGGCCATGGTCCGGTCGCTGGATCTTGGTCAGGCCAAACTGGAGATGGCCACGATTTTGAAAGAGGCGCCTGCGGAACCGAGAGAGCGTCTGGAACAATGGGCAAATCAGCGCAAAGTCGATCTGGACTGAACAGGGTTCGGCGTATTGGCCGGAAAATGTTCGGCTGATTGGAAAAAAATGGTAAAATGCAGCATCATGTCCATGATAGTCATTGACTTTTGCTGCCCAAACTGGCTTTTTTCCGTGGAATATCCGGGAAATGCGAAAAGGGTCGCAAATTGATCCGGCCAAGGGAGTATAGAGTGGCCGAAGAATCCAATGACGACGAAAATGTCGAGCTGAATCTGCACAGCACGGGTGAAACTTTGCGCCGTGCGCGGGAGCAGAAAGATCTGTCGCTGGAGGATATCGCCAAGAAAACCCGAATTCCGTACCGCCATCTGGAATCGATCGAGAGCGGTGATTTTGATGCGCTGCCCGGGCGGACATATGCCATCGGCTTCGCCAAATCCTACGCGCGGACGGTTGGCCTGAGCGATGCTACGATCGGCAGCCAGTTGCGCGCGGAAATGGATGAACAGGGTCACGTCGCTTACCAGCCGGAATCGAGCGGCTATGCCCCGGCCAGCCCGTCCAGTATTCCGCCGCTCTATCTGGCGTGGACGGCCGGTGCTATCGCGCTGCTGGTACTCGTCGGCTTTCTGGTTTGGCGCTCGTTCCTCCTTAATCCCGACGATATGATGGAGCCCGCAGAAAGCGAGGCCATCGTCGCAGCCGCTCCGGCCAGTCCCGATCCTCAGAACGTTGATGATAACGGCGCGCTACCGGCAAGCGATGGCACCGTGGTGTTGACGGCAACCGCGCCCGTCTGGATGAAAATCTATGATGCCGACGGCAACCGCCTGTTCGAAGACGAAATGGCGGTCGGAGACACATTTACCGTCCCGGCTGATGCCGACAATCCGCAGATTCTGACCGGGCGCCCGGGCGCGCTGACCGTTACCATCGATGGTCAGACGGTCCCGCAACTGGGTACGGCGGAATTCACCATCAAGGATGTTGGAGTGAGTGCAGCAGCTTTGCTGGCGCGGGAAAAGGCCGACGATCAAGCCGCCGACCCACCCTCCGATTAAGCAGCGCGCGCTCTGTTACGATCGTGCAGAACGGTTGAACGGGGCCGGTTGTGTCTTACAATTTTTTTACTTTTCAGCATAGTACATGGTTAATATATTAGGCATCAGCGGAGGCCATGATGAAAACATTCGGTATCACTATCCTGCTCACCAGCTTGCTTGTCGGCACGCCAGCGTCGGCGCAAAATGCCAATGTTGACAAGCGCGTGGACCGGCTTGAGCAAGAAATGCGGGCGGTCCAGCGCAAGGTTTTCAGCGGCGGCTCGACGCGCTACTTCGAACCCGAAATCACGGCGGAACAAGGTCCCGCAACGCCAGCGGCAGCGATCACGACATCGGCGGTGTCAGACCTGATCGCAAGGGTAGATGCGCTGGAAAGAAGTCTGGCCAATATTACCGGCCAGGTCGAAGAAAATGGCTATCGGCTGAAAAAGATTGAAGACCGGTTGGCGGCAACAGAAGCCCAAGCGACCAGCGCGACCGCAACAAATAATGTTGGATCGGTGCCGGCTGCAGCAGCAAAAGCGCCGACCAAACCGGCAGCCGAGGCAGCGCCAGATCCTCAGCGGGTTGTCGGCGTTGCAGCAATCGTCAAGCCGGATACCGGAGACGCCGCCGAAGACGCATATGTCTATGGCTATCGCTTGTGGGACGCAAAATTCTATCCCGAAGCGCAGGCGCAGCTGAAGAAGATGGTCGAGGAACATCCTGGCCACCCGCGGGCCAGCTTTGCCCAGAATTTGCTTGGCCGTGCCTATCTGGATGACAAAAAGCCCGCGCTCGCTTCCGTCGCCCTCTATGAAAATTACCAGAAAAGACCGCGGGGCGACCGCGCGCCGGACAGCCTCTATTTTCTGAGCACGGCGCTCGTGCAATTGGGCAAGAAACCCGATGCTTGCCGGGTGTTGGCGGAAATGCAGGATGTTTATCCCGAAGTGGCCAGTGGCCGCCTTGCTGATCGCGTGACATCGGGCAAGGCCGCCGCCAACTGCAAATAGACCATGGACAATGCAGCCGCCTCGCTCGACGACCGGTTTGAGGCGGCGCTCGACCGGCTGGTTCCCCAGCTTGAAACGAAAGGCCAGAAACTGGGTCTTGCGGTATCCGGCGGGCCCGACAGTGTCGCCCTTCTGCTGCTCGCTTTGAAGGCCTGTCCTCACAGGATTGCCGCCGCGACCGTCGATCATGGTTTGCGCCCGGCGGCGCGCGCAGAAGCGGAGTTTGTTTCTTCTTTATGCCGCGAGCGCGGCATTGCCCATCACATTTTGCGCCCCGCGGTTCCGATCCGCGGCAGTATCCAGAGCGCGGCCAGACGTGCGCGCTACGGTTTGCTGCACGACTGGATGCGGGACAATGACGTCCACTGGCTGGCAACCGCCCATCATGCCGATGATCAGCTGGAAACGATGATCATGCGGATCTTGCGCGGCAGCGGCATTGACGGGATGTCGGGCATCAGGGAAAAACGGGGCAATATCATCCGGCCGCTGCTCCATTTCGAAAAGTCGGAACTGATCTCCTATGTCGCCAGCCATGATATTGACGCGGTCGACGATCCCTCCAACCGCGATCAGGGCTATGACCGGGTGCGGGTGCGCAATGCGCTGGAGGACCTGGAAGGGTTCGACACAAGGCTCGCCAGCCAGAGCGCGAGTGCGTTGGGCGCGGCCCGTGAGGCGATCGAATGGATGGTGGAACGGCTGGCCGACGAGCATATCGCAACCACCGATAGCGGCTGCACGCTCTCTCAAAGCGCTTTTCCGCACGAGCTTCAGCGGCGACTGCTGCTGAGATGCCTGCATATCTGTGATCCAGCCCTGTCGCCGCGCGGTAGCCAGATTGATCAGACGATCCTCGCGCTGGAAAATGGTGAAACCGTGACCCTCGGCGATATTTTGTGCCGGGGCGGGGAGATTTGGCAGTTTCAGCCCGCACCGAAGCGGCGCGGCGGCTAGGCTGGCTTTCTCAACCAGGCCGCTTAAGCCTTGCGATAACTGTGATCGGTAAAAACATTGGCCTGTATATTGTCATCTGCGGCAAAAGGACTATCTTTAGTGGACTGATAAAATCGCGGCGAGATGTCCATCATCCGCAGCGACAATGATGACAGGACAAGATGCGCGATGAATGACGAACAGGATCCCAAAGAAAACCCGTGGATGAAAAGCATGTTCATCTGGGCTGGCGTCATCGTTGCGCTGCTGCTCACCGTTTCCATGTTTGGCGCTGGTGCCGCTTCCGATGCGGGTTCCAGCATCAGCTATTCGTCGTTCCGCAACAAGGTTGAAGAAGGCAGCGTGAAGAGCGTTGCCATCGCGCCGGACAAGATCACCGGCGAACTGACCAACGGCGACATGTTCACGACCACCCCGGTCGGCAGCGATCCGTCGCTGGTGACCCTGCTTGATGAAAAGGGTGTTGAATATAGCGGCAAGGCGCAGGAACAGGCCAGCATCTGGCAGATCATTCTGGTCCAGTCCCTGCCCTTCCTGTTGATTCTCGGTATCGCTTTTTTCGTACTGCGCCAGATGCAGAAAGGCAGCGGCTCCGGAGCAATGGGCTTCGGCAAGTCGAAGGCAAAGCTGCTGACTGAAAAACAGGGCAAGGTCACTTTTCAGGATGTCGCCGGCATCGATGAAGCCCGCGAAGAGCTGGAAGAGATTGTCGAATTTTTGAAAAACCCCGGTCGCTTTGCCAAGCTGGGCGGCCAGATTCCGAAAGGCGCGCTGCTGGTCGGCTCGCCTGGTACCGGTAAAACACTGCTGGCCCGCGCCATTGCTGGCGAAGCCGGCGTGCCGTTCTTCTCCATCTCGGGTTCCGATTTTGTCGAAATGTTTGTCGGTGTCGGCGCCAGCCGCGTCCGTGACATGTTCGAACAGGCCAAGAAAAACGCCCCCTGCATCGTCTTTATCGACGAAATCGACGCGGTCGGCCGCCATCGCGGCGCCGGTCTTGGCAACGGCAATGACGAACGCGAACAGACCCTGAACCAGCTGCTGGTCGAGATGGACGGTTTCGAGGCGAATGAAGGTATCATCATCATCGCTGCAACCAACCGTCCCGACGTGCTCGACCCAGCGCTGCTGCGTCCCGGCCGTTTTGACCGGCAGGTGGTGGTGCCGCGCCCGGACATCGAAGGCCGCGAAAAGATCCTCGCGGTGCATATGAAAAAAGTGCCGCTGGCTCCTGATGTTGACCCCCGCACGATTGCGCGCGGTACTCCGGGCTTCTCCGGCGCCGATCTCGCCAATCTGGTCAACGAAGCCGCTCTGATGGCGGCGCGCCGTGGCAAGCGGATGGTCGCGATGAGCGAGTTCGAGGATGCCAAGGACAAGGTCATGATGGGCACCGAACGCAAGTCCATGGTGATGACGGATGACGAGAAGAAGATGACCGCTTATCATGAAGCCGGCCATGCTATTGTCTCGATCCACGAGGAAGCATCCGATCCGATCCACAAGGCGACGATCATTCCCCGCGGCCGTGCCCTCGGCATGGTGATGCGCCTGCCGGAGCGCGATAACTACAGCTATCACCGCGACAAGATGCACGCCAATATGGCGGTATCCATGGGTGGACGCGTCGCCGAGGAAATCATCTTCGGCTATGACAAAGTGTCTTCGGGCGCCTCCAGCGATATCCAATATGCCACCAAGCTTGCGCGCGACATGGTCACTCAATGGGGCATGTCCGACGAGATGGGACCGCTGCAATATGAAGAGGAACAGGGTGAAACCTTCCTCGGCTATTCGCAATCCCAGCGCGTCCATATGTCCGACGAGACCGCGAAAAAGATCGATATGGAAATTCGCAAGCTGATCGACGACAGCTATGCGCGGGCGAAACATCTGCTGACCAAACATAATGATCAGCTCCACGCGCTGGCCAACGCACTGCTTGAATATGAAACCCTGTCGGGCGAGGAAATTGACGAACTGGTCAAGAATGGCAAATTCCACCGGCCGGATGGCGATGTGGTCAAGCCAGCCTCCGTGCCTACGGTCGGCGCTTCCATCCCGAAAGCGGGGCGGAAGAAGAAGGGCCCGTTTAACGACCCCAAGCCACAGGGCGCTTAAACCGCTCCTGATCAATCGACAAAGAAAAGGCCGCTCGGGATTTTCCCCGGCGGCCTTTTCTTTTGTCTCAATAAAATCTGAGCGGTAACCAAACCGGCTTAGCGGCGGCCGTAATCTCCGGCAACACCAGCACTGCGTGGTGGTGCAGCAGCGGTCAGACGTAACGCTTCAGCGGACTGGCTGATCGAACCGATTTCATCCGGCGTATCATCATCGTCGACGAGAACCTTCTGCAGCGACTGAATCAGGCTTTCCTGCAGATCCTTTGGCTTGACGGTTTCTTCTGCGATTTCGCGCAGCGCCACAACCGGATTCTTATCGCGATCGCGATCCACAGTCAGCTCTGCGCCGCCCGAAATCTCACGCGCGCGCTGGGCAGCGAACAACACCAGATCAAACCGGTTTGTGACTTTATCAACGCAATCTTCAACCGTAACGCGAGCCATATGGCGCTCCTGATTCTGCAAACTTTTGGAAAAGAGCCCTGCATCTAGGGATATCTGCGGAATTTGTCAACAAATCCGCTCTTGCCCGGCCATTGACCAACAAACCATTGGACAATCTAATGATTTGTCGCTGGGGCGATGATAATCTATGCCTCGAACTGATGGAAAACACCAAGGCGAATGAGCGGCTATCGCAAACCGATACACCGCAATGGTTTGAAGTTGGTGGCAACCGGCTACGGCTTGTTCGCGAACCAGCGGAACGTCTTTCCGCGCTGGTGGATACGCTCCAGGGTGCGGGCAAAAGTCTCAAATTATTCTTCTATATGTTCGAGGATGACCGCCTGGGCCGGATGATCCTCGACATGTTGATTGCCGCCTGCGAGCGCGGCGTTGCCGTTGAAATGATGATCGACAGCTTTGGTTCCAACGGGACACCGCGGAAATTTTTTGACCCGTTGGTCGAAGCGGGCGGGAAGTTCGCAATATTCAGTCCGCGTTTTTCGACCAGCTATTTTGTCCGCAACCATCAGAAAATGGTGATCGCGGATGACGCTCGTGCTCTGATCGGCGGATTCAATATTGCCGATGAATATTTCGATATGCAGGAGCCGGGAGAAGACGGAGATCTGACCGACAACAGCTGGGAAGATCTTGGCATGGCAATCGACGGGCCGGAGGTCACCAATCTTGCCAGCTATTATCGCGTCCTGTCGGACTGGGTTCACCAGCATAACGGTAATATGCGCTCCCTGCGCAGGATGGTACGGCATTGGGATGCCGGCGATGGCCAGTTCCGATGGCTGCTCGGCGGGCCGAGCAACCGCATGAGCCGCTGGGCAGCCGCGATCAAGAAGGACCTCGAGCAGGGCAGCAGGCTCGATCTGGTCACCGCCTATTTTTCCCCGGGGCAAGGGCTTTTGCGGCGCATGGCCGGCCTTTCGAAGCGGGGCGGGCAAAGCCGGCTCCTGTTGCCGGGAAAAACCGACAATGGAGCAACGATCGGAGCCAGCAGATTGCTGTACGGTTATCTGCTCAAGCGGCGGGCCCGAATTTTTGAATATCAGCCCAGGCGGCTCCACACCAAATTGGTGATTGTCGACAATGCGGTTTATATCGGTTCGGCAAATTTCGATTTGCGCAGCCTGTTTATCAATGTCGAAATGATGTTGCGGATCGACGATCCGGCCTTTGCCGATCACGCGCGCGCGACGATCGATATTCTGCATGAAAATGCAGAAGCCATCACGCCGCAACTGCACAAGTCGCGTGGCTCCTTTCTCAACCGTATCCGCTGGACGATCTCTTATTTCCTCGTCAATACGCTCGACTATCGGGTCACCCGTCGGCTCAATATCGGGTCCATGAAGTAACGCGCGATGACGCATGGTGATCGGGTTGACCGGCCAGCGGAAACCGCCTGTCGCAACAGAAGAATCATTCACCGCAATCCGTTATTTTAACCCTGTTCAGACAGAGGTGCTTAGTTAGAAGGGTCTATGAACATTCCGACCCATGATGAATCACGACCCATGATCAATTTTCGGCTATTATTGACGGTGCTGCTCACCGCTACACTGGCTGCCTGTGTATCTGCGCCCAATCGACCGACTACACCGCAGAACAACGCACCACCACCGATCTATCAGAACAGGGCTCCGTCTGCACCGCCTCCCGCTACCAATTTCCGCGAACAGGCCAATCCGGCGCTGGTCCGCGAAATCGAAGCCTTGTGGCGGACCTTCCCCGGAACGACCGGGATTGCCGTCAAACGGATCGACGGGGCATGGGAGTTCGGATTCCGGTCTGATGAATATTTTCCCCAGCAGAGTGTTTCCAAGCTTTGGGTTGCAATGACCTTGCTCGACAAAATCGATCAGGGCCAGGCCTCCCTGTCCGACCCGATCCGCATCGGCAAGGAAGACCTGACCGTATTCCATCAACCGATGGCGGTCGAAGTGGAACGCAACGGCGCGGTTGTGAAAACCGTCTATACTTTGCTCGAAATGGCGCTGGCGAGCAGCGACAACACGGCAAATGACGCTTTGCTGCGCCATGCTGGGGGACCCGATGCCGTTCGCCGTTTCATTGCGAAAAATTCCCTCGGCAAAATTCGTTTCGGGCCCGGTGAGCGCTTGCTACAAAGCGGCATTGCCGGGATGGAATGGCGGCAGAACCTGTCCTACGGGCGGACCTTCTATGCGGCCCGCGCCAAGATACCGGTCGAACAGCGGCGGCAATCGCTCGAAGCCTATCTTGCCGATCCGGTTGATGGGGCCAGTCCGATGGCGATTGCCCACGCTCTGGACAAATTGGCCCGCGGCCAACTGCTCTCTGACAATTCGACAAAATTGCTACAATCGATATTGAAACGCACGCGCAGCGGCCCGAACCGGCTGAAGGCCGGCGTGCCCGCAGGATGGGAATTTCTGCACAAGACCGGCACCGGACAGGATCTTGGAGCCGTATCGACCGGATATAATGATATCGGCATAATGACCGCCCCCGATGGCACCCGCTACGCCGTGGTTGTAATGCTGGGCGATACAACGGCATCGATTCCGGAGCGCATGCGCCTGATGCAGGCGGTGACGCGGGCCGTTGGCCGCTATCATCCGGGCTAGCGCTTATTCAGTAGCGGCGGCGTCTGTGGTGCCATTCTCTGTGATGTCCGGCGCGGCGTTGCGCTCATCGAGCATTTTTGCCGCTTCATCGAGCGCCTTTGCTTCCCCTACCGTCACTCCGCCAGGGCCCGGATCATTTGGCGCCGGGCCGCAAGCAACCAGTCCTGTCAATATCATGGCGCTGAAAAACCTTCTCATGACTGCTCCATAAAGCGTTAGCAGGCTGAACCAAAGACAAAAAAAGGGCCGTCCGAAGACAGCCCTTTTTCTCAAATCCAGAAAGAAGCTTACTGGGCTTCTTCTTTAGCGGTTTCAGCAGCTTTTTCAGCCGCAGCAGCAGCGTCGCTAGCTGCATCAGCCGCTTCTTCCGTTGCTTCGACCGTTGCGTCGCCCATGGCATCCGCAGCGCCTTCAGCGGCGTCCATGGCATCGTCAGCAGCTTCTTCAGCGGTGACTTCTGTGCCTTCTACTGCTTCTTCTGCGCCAGTTTCAGCATTATCTGCGCCGGAACATGCAGCCAAGCCGAGTGCAGCGGCCAAAACGATGGATGTTGTAACTTTTTTCATTGGGGTAACCCTCTATTATATTCCTCAAAAACCACGCAGGCCAAAAGGTCTTCTACCCCCTTCAACCTACGGCGCGTAGCTTTAGCGATTGGAGGGCATGAACGCAACGAAGAACCTGTTCGGGCAATTTCCTCGACCGCAAATTCCCCCAGAGCAGCGGGCGGAATGAAAAAGCCAAGCGTTCGAAATCAAGCCGATTGACCGGATATAAAGATTTCTTTATATAGCTTTCTGACATGGACAATATCTTGAACATTTTTAGAGCTCTGGCGGACCCTACACGGTTACGGATCGTGCTGTTGTTGCAGAAGATGGAATTAGCCGTCGGCGAGCTGGCGCAGATTCTGGAGCAGAGCCAGCCGCGCATTTCCCGGCACATCAGAATTTTGGATGAAGCCGGACTGGCAGAACGTCGCAAGGAAGGCAGCTGGGTTTTTCTGAAACCGGGCCCCGCATCCGAGCTGGAGATATTGGGACGTATTTTTCGGTCGGACACGGTCGCCAAGTCCGAGCAGGCGATGCAGGACCAGGCGCAGCTGTCCCTGGTTCGCAAGGCGCGGGCCGAGATGGCCGAACGCTATTTCGCGGCCCATGCCGAACAATGGGATGCAATCCGCTCCCTGCACTTGCCTGAAGCAGAAGTGGAGCGGGCGATGCTCGCCCTGCTAGAGGATACACCGCTTGGCAAAATGCTGGACATCGGCACCGGGACAGGCCGGATGGTCGAACTGTTCGGAGCCGCTGCGCAATCGGTCATCGCGATCGATAACAGTCCGGAAATGTTGCGGCTGGCCCGGGCAAAATTGCTCGAAAGCGAAACCGTCAGCGGATCAGATCTGGTCCAGAAAACCGAACTGAAGCAAGGCGACTTCAACCATCTGCCGTTGGCAAATGGTGCGGTTGATAGCGTGATCCTGCATCAGGTTTTGCATTATGCCCAGCATCCGGAAGCGGTTTTACTGGAAGTATCCCGGGTGCTGAAATCCGATGGCATCGTCCTGATCGCGGATTTTGCCGCCCATGACCGCGAGGATCTGCGCACGGAACACGCGCATGCGCGCCTTGGCTTTAGCGATGACAGCATGAAGCACTGGCTCACCGCCGCAAAGCTTGAGCTGGTGCAGACCCGAACGCTGGACGGCGGCGAACTGACGGTAAAAATATGGGTCGCCAAAAAACCGACCATTTCCAGCCTGCATCCCGATTCCGCCCTGTCGGCATCATCAGCCGAAAATTTGAAAAGAGCATCAGCATGACAAAGCCAACCCGGCCAATGGGCCTCGTCGAACTGGAAGAGGCCAAACGGGCACTTGATGCGCCGTTGTTCGCAGGATTGAGCGGCGATGCCGATGTTTCATTCGAATTCTTTCCGCCCAAATCGGACAAGATGGAAAAAACCCTGTGGGACAGCGTGGTTACGCTGGAACCGCTGAGTCCGCGATTTGTTTCGGTGACTTATGGCGCTGGTGGCACAACACGCGAGCGCACCCATGCCACGGTGGCCCGGATTGCCAGGGAAACCAATATTCCGGCCGCTGCCCATCTGACCTGCGTCGGCGCCAGCAAGGCGGAAATCGCAGAGGTTGCGCGCTCCTATTGGGATGCGGGCGTTCGTCATATTGTCGCCTTGCGCGGCGACCCGCCCGCAGCGGGCCAGGCGTTCGAACCGCACCCGCAAGGCTATGCCAGCGCGGCAGAGCTGGTGAAAGGCCTCACCGATATCGCGCCGTTTGAAATTTCGGTGGCCGCCTATCCGGAAACCCATCCCGAAGCCGATTGCCCGCAGAGCGATCTCGACAATCTGAAGCGCAAGCTGGATGCGGGCGCGAGCCGGGCGATCACCCAGTTTTTCTTCACCCCCGAAGCTTTTTTCCGGTTCCGCGACGCGGCCACAGCAGCCGGGATTGATGCAGAGCTGGTGCCAGGCATATTGCCGGTTTCCAATGTCGCCCAGACCCGCAAGTTTGCGGGCATGTGCGGCGCGGAGATTCCGTCATGGATGAACGATCTGTTTGAGGGACTGGATGACCATCCGTCGGCCCGGCAATTGATCGCAGCGACGGTGGCGGCGGAATTGTGCCGCAAGCTCTATGCCGGCGGCGTTCGCCAGTTCCATTTTTACACGCTCAATCGGGCTGAGCTCAGCTACGCCATTTGCCATTTGCTGGGCAAGCGGCCCGCTGGCGCACAACAGGAGAAAGCGGCATGACCAATGCACGCGAACAATTGCAGAAGCTAGCCGCCGAGCGCATCCTGGTATTCGATGGCGGCTATGGCACGGCGATACAAAATTACCGGCTGGGCGAAGACGATTATCGCGGCAGCCTTGATCTCACCGACGACCAGAAAGGCAATAATGATCTGCTCAGCCTGACCCGGCCGGATATCATCGAAGCCATCCATACATCCTATCTCGAAGCCGGTGCTGACATTATCGAAACCAATACGTTCAGTTCCACGGTAATCAGTCAGGCGGACTATGGCTGCGAACATCTGGTGCGGGACCTGAACGTCAAGTCGGCCGAAATCGCGCGAGCCGCCTGCGACAAGGCGGAAGCGAAAGATGGACGGCCGCGCTTTGTTGCCGGGTCCGTAGGCCCGACCAACAAGACGCTGTCCCTGTCCCCCGATGTCAACGACCCCGGCTTCCGGGAGATTGACTATGATTATCTGAAGGGCGTCTATCGCGACCAGTGCGAAGCGCTGATCGACGGCGGCGTCGACTTTCTGTTGATCGAGACGATATTCGACACGCTCAATGCCAAATGCGCCGGCATGGCGGCGATGGAAGCCGCCGAAGCCAGCGGACGCGACGTGCCGCTGATGATCTCGATGACCCTGACCGATCTGTCCGGGCGGAATCTGTCCGGCCATACGGTCGAGGCGTTCTGGCACGCGGTGCGGCATTTGAAGCCATTGACCATCGGCCTCAACTGTTCCTTCGGAGCCGACCAGCTGCGGCCGCATCTGGCGATGCTGGCCAAGGAAGCGGACTGCCTGATCATGGCCTATCCCAATGCCGGCCTGCCCAACGATCTCGGCGAATATGACGAGATGCCGCAGGAGACGGCGGAGCTGATCGGCGACTGGCTGAAGGATCGCCTGGTCAATATCGTCGGCGGCTGCTGCGGCACCACGCCGGACCATATCCGCGCCATTGCCGATGCCGTGGCCGATCAGGAGCCGCGCAAGATACCCGAAATCACCGTACGGACGCGGCTGTCCGGTCTGGAGCCGTTTACCATGGCGGCCTGAGCCCTCGGTTCAAGCCTTGACGGCGCAAATTTAATTGTCTCCCGGCTATTCCCGGGATCAACGGAAACCATCGCAATATTATGACCCAATCCTCTTCCACCAATTTCGTCAATATCGGCGAGCGCACCAATGTCACCGGTTCCGCCCGCTTCAAGAAGCTGATCCTCAATGATGACTATGAAGCGGCGGTCGAGGTCGCTCGCCAGCAGGTCGAAAATGGCGCGCAGGTGATCGACATCAATATGGACGAGGGGCTGCTCGACGCGCATCACGCGATGACCACCTTTCTCAAGCTGATCTCCGCCGAACCCGATATCGCGCGGGTGCCGGTGATGATCGACAGCTCGAAATGGTCGGTGATCGAGGCGGGACTGAAATGCGTGTCCGGAAAGCCGATCGTCAATTCGATCTCGATGAAGGAAGGCGAGGAACAGTTTCTCGACCAGGCGCGCAAGTGCATGGCTTATGGCGCGGCGGTGGTGGTCATGGCCTTTGATGAAACCGGACAGGCGGATACCAAGGAGCGCAAGATCGAGATTTGCGAGCGCGCCTACAAGCTGCTCACCGGCATCGGCTTTCCGCCCGAGGATATCATCTTCGATCCCAACGTGTTCGCGATTGCCACCGGCATCGACGAGCATCGCCGCTACGGGCTCGACTTTATCGAGGCGACCCGCGAGATCCGGAAACGCTGCCCGCATGTTCATATTTCCGGCGGCCTTTCCAACCTGTCGTTCAGCTTCCGCGGCAACGAACCGGTGCGCAAGGCGATGCACAGCGTCTTTCTCTATCATGCGATCCCAGCCGGCATGGACATGGCGATCGTCAACGCTGGCCAGCTGGATATTTACGACGATATCGATCCCGAACTGCGCGAGCTCTGCGAAGATGTGATCTTCGACCGCCGCGACGATGCGACCGACCGGCTGATCACCCTGGCCGAAAAATTCCGCGGCACCGACGAGGTCGCCGAAAAGGCCGCCGCCGAATGGCGCGGCTATGAGGTGCACAAGCGTCTGGAACATGCGCTGGTCAAGGGCATCGACGCCCATATCGTCGATGATACCGAGGAAATGCGCGTCGCGGTCAAGGATCGCGGCGGCCGGCCGATCGAGGTGATCGAGGGGCCGCTGATGGACGGCATGAACATCGTCGGTGACCTGTTCGGCTCGGGCAAGATGTTCCTGCCGCAGGTGGTCAAGTCGGCCCGCGTGATGAAGAAGGCGGTTGCCCATCTCTTCCCCTATATCGAGGCGGAAAAGGACGAGAAGGCAAAGGGCAAGGGCAAGATCATCATGGCCACGGTCAAGGGCGATGTGCACGATATCGGCAAGAATATTGTCGGCGTCGTCCTGCAGTGCAATGGCTTCGAGGTCATCGATCTCGGCGTCATGGTGTCGTGGACCGACATTTTGAAGGCCGCCAATGAGAATGACGCGGACATCATCGGCCTGTCCGGATTGATCACGCCTTCGCTGGATGAGATGGTCACCGTCGCGGAAGAAATGGAGCGGGCCAAAATGCAATTGCCGCTACTGATCGGCGGCGCAACCACATCCAAGACCCACACGGCGCTGCGCATCGAGCCCGCTTACACCGGCCCGACCATCCATGTGCTCGATGCAAGCCGCGCCGTCGGCGTCGCTTCGCAACTGGTCAGCGATACCCAGGCGGTTGGTTTTATCGCCAAAACCCGGGAAGATTATGAACAGGTGCGGATCGCCCGCGCCGGGAAAACCGGCAAAAAGCTGTCGACGCTCGAAGAAGCGCGGGCCAATGCGGCGAAAATCGATATGGCGATGAAGGCTCCGGCACCTGCCAAGCCGGGATTGCATGTCTATGAAGACTGGGATTTGGCAGATCTTCGCGACTATATCGACTGGACACCATTCTTTCGGGCCTGGGAGCTGGCGGGCAACTATCCGGCGATCCTGACCGACAAGATTGTCGGCGAGAGCGCCAGCGATCTGTTCCGCGATGCCCAGACGATGCTCGACCAGATTATCGAGGAAAAATGGCTGACCGCCAAGGGTGTAGCCGGCCTGTGGCGGGCGCGACGCGATGGCGACGACATAATGGTCTCGCCGGAAAATGAAGAATTCACCCTGCCGATGCTGCGGCAGCAGGTGGTCAAACGCGGCGGCAAACCGAACAATTGCCTCGCCGATTTTATCGACAGCGACGACGACTGGCTCGGCGGCTTTGCCGTCACCACCGGCCACGGCATCGATGAACATGTCCAGCGCTTCGAGATGGACAAGGATGACTATAACAGCATCCTGTTGAAAGCACTCGCCGACCGACTCGCCGAAGCCTTTGCCGAGCGCATGCACGAACATGTCCGCAAGGACTTGTGGGGCTATGGCGCAGACGAGGGTCTGAACAAACAGGATCTAATTCGGGAAAAATATCAGGGAATCCGACCTGCCCCCGGCTATCCGGCTTGCCCTGACCATAGTCTGAAACCGATCCTGTTCAATATGCTCAACGCGACGAAAAATACCGGAATAGAATTGACCAGCGGCTTCGCGATGACGCCGACCGCCGCGGTTTCGGGCTTCTACTTTGCCCATCCGCAAGCTGACTATTTCGGGGTAGCGCGGATTGGTGAGGATCAAGTGGCGGAATATGCGGAACGTCGCGGCGTCTCGCTCGATCAGGCGCGCCAGTGGCTCAGGCCCAATCTTAACGAATAGCAGAACAAGATTAACCCTTTAACCTCTGTCGCTCAGCTTGAATTCATCTGGGACAGGCCAAGCTTTGGGATTGTTTGACAGAGCAGCAAGCGATATTGAAACTGCCCTATTCTCCCGAGTCAGGATGACCGAAATGATCTTCAAGTTCCCGTTGATAGCTGCAATAGTGACGGCAACCGTCACCGCAACCGCAGCCCAGGCCCAACGCGACGCGCCATTCACGGTGAGCGAAACCGGAGCGACCTATTCCCGGCTGGCGGACGCGGTCAAGGCCGTCGGCGGCAATAATGCGACCATCGTCATCGCTCCCGGTACCTATGGCGATTGCGCGGTGCAGTCAGCGGGACGCATCACCTACAAGGCCGCCGTACCGGGCCAGACAATCTTCGATGGCGGTGTCTGCGAGGGCAAGGCAACGCTGGTCTTGGGCGGAAAAGCGGCAACCATCGACGGTATCATCTTCCAGAACCAGCGGGTTCCGGACGGCAATGGCGCTGGCATCCGGATCGAGCGCGGCGATCTATATGTCTATAACGCCCTGTTCCGCAACGCCGAGCAAGGCATATTGAGCGCCGATGATCCGAGCGCGGAAATTGTCATTGACCGGTCATCCTTTCAGCGACTGGGCCGCTGCGATCGCGGCCTGTCCTGCGCCCACAGCATCTATATCGGTGATTTCGGATCGCTGAAGGTGACCAACAGCCGCTTCGAAAAAGGCAGTGGCGGACATTATGTCAAAAGCCGGGCGCCGCGCGCGACGATCACCAACAACAGCTTTGATGACACGCAGGGCCGCAGCACCAATTATATGATCGACCTGCCCGCTGGTGCTACCGGTGTTATCAGCGGCAATGTCTTCGTGCAGGGACAGAACAAGGACAATTGGAGCGCCTTTATCGCCGTGGCAGCGGAAGACAAGGACCATAGTTCCAATGGTCTCAATATCCATTCCAACAGCGCATCGCTGGCCAAAGGCGTAAAAAGAAACACCTGGTTTGTGGCCGACTGGAGCGGCGATCAGCTGCGGATTGCAAACAACAGCCTCGGCGCCGGTCTGACCCGCTACCAGCGGCGGTAACTCAATCGCAGCTGTTGCCAGGCCCGCCATCGATATCGAGGCATGTTCCGTCGGTTTCGTCCGCCGGGATGTCGACACCGATCAGCGCCCCCAGTGTCGGGGCGATATCGACGGTCATCACCGACAGCGGTTGCTCGAACTGCCGAATGCCTTCCCGCCAGAACAGGATCGGCACGCGGCGGTCATAGTCCCATGGGCTGCCATGGGTTGCCACATAGCCGCGCGCGGTCGTGGCAATCGGGGTGACGGCCTTTTTCAGCAGGACGATAAAATCGCCGGACCGGTCCGGGTGGAAGGAGGCCCGGGCGCGCTGCACAAGGGTCCATTCTTCCGGAGATCCGCTCGGTACCGAAATGTCCATGATATCATCGCGGTCGAGTACCACTTCGACCTGGGCATGCGCCCCGATCAGAGCCATCGCGGCGTCCTTCACCCGCTGCCGCTGCGGTTCCGCCAGTTCCAGGCTGACATAATAATCGCCAAAGGGACTGTCCGCATAGAGCACGGGCTTGTCGCCCGCGATCGCCAGATCCTTGGCCACGATCTCGCCTATCGTCTTGGCATTGAGCTTGGGGTCGACCCGCTGCGCTGCCGGCACGCCCTGCAGGGACATCCGCTCCGGCAGGTCCAGGCCGCCATGATCGGAGGTCAGCATCACTGCATAATCTATGCCCTTGCTGTCCAGAATATCGAAAAACTCACCAAGGGAACGATCCACCTCGGACATCTGGATGCACATTTCCAGGCCCTCGGTGCCGAAGGCATGGCCAATATAGTCGGTCGCCGACAGACCGACCGACAGGATATCGGTCGTATCGAGCTGCCCCAGTTTCATTTCTTCGACCAGCGCCGTTGCCGCATCGATCACCGAACCGTCGAAATCCGGTGAGCCCCGGTAAATGCTGGCCGCGCCGTCGGGGCGCTGAAAGGCATAATCGCCAACGGATTTCCCGTCGCCGTGCATGATCCTGGCGTTGCGGGCAACGCATTGCGCGGGAATCTCATAGGCGGGACGGGCCTTGTCTATCTTTGCCCCGATCGCCTCGTTCAGCGCGGCAACCGAAGGTAAGGTCTTGCGACCTTGCAGAGTGGAAAATCCCTTGCCTTTCCACCAGTAGATCTCGTCGACATTTTTGCCGCCCATCATCAGCGCGGCCCGGTCCTTGCCCGCCACCGCAACGTTGCGGGATTCGGGCGATATTTTCTTCAGCCGCTCGCCCAGCGTCGGCACCAGCAAATGCCAGGCGGAGGCGATATAGTCGCCCTGCATGGCAGCAGTGATATCGCCAAAGCTGGTGCCTTCGATGCGCTCGTCTTCGGCGCAATAGACGGTCTTGTCTTCGCGTTTGATCGACAGGTCGATCCAGTTATTGGCGATGATGCCGGCGCGTCCGGAATGCACGCCGGTCATGATCGTCGAATGGCCGGGGCAGGTCTCGGTTGCCGCATGCGACTGATAGCCCGACGGGAACACTGCACCATTGGCCAGTCTTTTCAGACCGCCGGTAAAGCTGCTACGATATTCGCTGAAAAGGTTGGCGGACAACTGGTCGACCGAAATGGCGACAATCAATTTTGGCGGCGCTTTCGCTTCGCTTTTCTGATCTTGGGCATTTGCAGTGCCGGAAAATATGATACACGCGGCCAGAGCTGTAACGAAGGTCGATTTTTGCACGAATGGTCCTCACTGATGAATGCCGCTATAGAAAGCTGCCTGCCAATAGCCTAATGCGCCTAAACAGGAAATAGTGAGTTTTTATGACATTTGATTTTCGCATTTTTTCGATCATGCTGGCGTTCCTCGCCTTTGCCCTTGCTCCGGCGGCTGTGGCGCAGAACCGGCTGGGCAATACAGAATTGAATGTGCCCGCTACTTTGGTGGCGGAATCGCAACAGGTGCGGCCCGGTCAAAGCGTGACTCTGGCTTTTGTCATGGAACCCAAGCCCACCTGGCACGGCTATTGGGAAAATCCCGGTGATGCGGGCATTGGTATGAGTTTCGACTGGAAGCTGCCAGCCGGTGTAACCGCCGGCAAGCCGCAGTTCCCGGTCCCAGATACACTGCTGATCTCCGGCATCATGAATTATGTCTACAAGGGCGACTATGCGATTCTGGTGACTCTGGACCTTGCCGACAATGTTCGGCCCGGTCCGTTGCCGGTTTCGGTCAAGTCCGAATGGCTGTCCTGCACCGACGAAATTTGTGTGCCGGAGCAGGATGAATTGTCGATCACCCTGCAGGTGGTCGGCAAAGACGCACCGGTGTCTCTCGACAAGCGGTTCAACGATTTCCGCGCCGCCATGGCCCGTCCGCTGGGCAGTGAAGCCACGTTTGCTGTGAGCGATGATCGGTTCCGCCTATCGGTTCCGCTGCCTGCGAGCGTCGAGATTGACGATCCCTATTTCTTTATCAAGCAAGACGGCGTTGTCGACTATGGCGCGCCGCAAAAATTCAGTCGCGATGGCGACCGCCTGATTCTCGAAACCGGCGCCCGGGGCGATGAACTGGACTCGATCACCGGCATATTGAAAATCGGTGACCACATCGGCTTTCTGTTAACCGCAACCAAAGGCGAAGTCGCGATGACCGGCCTGCCTTTGGCCAATGACGGAGCGAAGCAGCAAGGCAGCGCCTCGATACTGTTTCTGGCGTTGGGCGGAGCCTTGCTGGGCGGCCTGCTGCTCAACCTGATGCCGTGCGTTTTTCCGATCCTCAGTCTCAAGGCGATGAGCCTTGCCAAGGCGGGTGGCAGTGAAGCCATCGTCCGCCGCGATGCCTTGGCCTATACCGCCGGTGTCGTGCTGGTGGCCACCGCGCTCGGTGCCATTCTGCTCGGTCTCAGGGCCAGCGGCGCTGCGGTCGGCTGGGCATTCCAGCTGCAGGACCCGCGGATCATTTTCGTGCTGCTGGCGCTGGTAACCGCCATCGGCCTCAATCTCGCGGGGCTCTTCGAACTGCCCAATCTGAATTTCGGCAACAAGCTGACCCGGAAAGACGGCGCTGCCGGATCCTTCTGGACCGGCGCGCTTGCCGCCTTTGTCGCCACCCCCTGCACCGGCCCGTTCATGGCCGCCGCGCTGGGCGCAACGATTGTCCTGCCGCCGATTGCGGCCCTCGTAATTTTCGCAGGTTTGGGAGTCGGGTTGGCGCTGCCCTTCCTGCTGATCGCTTTTGTACCGGCGATCCGCAGCCGTCTGCCGAAGCCCGGACCATGGCTGGATGGCTTTCGCAAGGCGATGGCGATCCCCATGTTTCTCACCGCTATTGGCCTGATCTGGCTGCTGGGGCGCCAGATCGGAACCGACGCGCTCGGCCTGTCGCTGATCTTTCTGCTGACCGTCGCGCTGATCCTGTGGTGGTTCGGCGGCGGCCAAATCAAGGGCCTCTCGCGCGGTGCGCTGACCAGCGCAGCGATGGTGGCTGCGATAGTGGGCGGTATCCTGATGCTGCCCGGAGAAGAGGTGATGAACAGCCAGAAACTGGCAAACAATTCCGCGGCAACCTTGCCCAGCGAAATCTTTAGCGAGACGCGACTGTCCGAATTGCGCGCATCCGGCCAGCCGGTGTTTGCCTATTTCACTGCAGATTGGTGCCTCACCTGCAAGGCCAATGAGGCCGCTGCGATTCAGCGCACCGAAACCGCCGATGCTTTCAAGGCGGCCAGGGTCGCCGTCCTGATGGGCGACTGGACCCGGCCCGATCCTGACATCAGCCGCTTTCTCGAACAACATGGCCGCGCCGGCGTACCGCTTTATCTCTATTATGCACCGGGCCAGGAACCGGTCATTCTCCCACAAATCCTGACGGTGGCGACATTGACCAATCTGGTGAATGGCCCCGTGCAAAGCGCCATGATTGCAAAGACCCAATGAACGGAGACGACACGTGCCAAATCTTCCCTCTTTAGCTGTTGCAACCATCGCCATATTCGCGCTCGCCAGCCCGCTGGCAGCCGCGCAGAAAAACGGCACGCTTGCCCAGGATTTCAAACTCACCGACGTCAATGGCAAAACGGTTCAGCTATCGCAATTTCGCGGCAAGACAGTGGTGCTTGAGTGGCACAATCCCGGCTGCCCCTTCGTGTCCAAACATTATAGCAGCGGCAATATGCAGGCGACCCAGAAAGCGGCGCGGCAACAGGGCGCGGTCTGGCTGACGATCAACAGCGGCGCGCAGGGGAAACAGGGGCATATGACCGGGCCCGAGGCGAAAGCGCTGATCGCCAAGCAGAAGATCCAGTCGACCAACTATCTGCTTGATGGAAAGGGTCTGGTTGGCAAAGCCTATGGCGCAAAGACCACCCCGCATATGTACATCATCGATGGCAGCGGTACATTGGTCTATCAGGGCGGGATCGACGATAAGCCGACCGCGAACACCGCCGATATCAAGGACGCGCGCAATCATGTGCTCGCCGCGCTAAACGAGATAAAATCGGGAGAAAAGGTTAGCGTCGCACAAGCGCGGCCCTATGGCTGCTCGGTCAAATACGCATCCTGAATGGACCGGAAATCGCAGGACTGACGCGCTAACTCTATGCGCGCGTCAGTCCTGCGTCCCTGGTCTGGGGACATGAAAGCGGCCTTGGACCCCCCGAAGGCCAGCGGTCATTGGATCCCAAGACCTGACTGAAAAGCAAACCATCGCGAATGGTATCCCAGAGGGTTGGGAGACAGGTCCTATACGCAACACGGACCTGCCTCCCCCTCTGTTCCGACGGCGTGCGACCCTGTAAAGGCGCCGCCGGTCAAACGCTTCCTGTCCGCCAACCGGTTCCTGCCGGCAGATAGGGAAATCTTTATTTTCTGATGGTGGCCTCAAGCAATTCCTGGGGGTTGGAATTATTCTTTTCGGCCAGCGCTTATCACTGCGCTCTCTATGGCGGCCCTTTAGACAACCGCAGATGAACGGTCACGTAAACTGGTGTATCTTCTCGCAAGATGCTGGAAAGATGACAGAATTATGACATCGCTGCGGGGACCGATACGCCATCGGGCAGCGGCAAAACGATGGTCATTTCCACCTAGTTGCGGAAATGCCTGATATTCCAGATAGTTACACTTGTTACCGATTCGCGGACGCGATTCGGACAGGATTTACCCTCCGAACCGCTATTCCGGTTTGCGAAACCGCATCACAAATCGACTGGTTTTGCCGCGCACCGCTGGATCGAATACATTCTTTTCCAGATCATCATCGGGGTTGGCAAACATGTCGCTTTCCCCGTCGAGCACGAAGCCCGCGTTCAGAAAATCAGAGCGGACGGTTGCCGGGTCGATCCGGTGGTTTTTTTCGACCACCCCGCGGGTGTCGCCCGGTGACCCGACATGATCGATTACGGCAACAATCCCGCCAGGCTTCATACCGGTGAAAAGATTCGACAGCACGATAGCAGGATCCATTTTCTCGAATTTATACTGTTCGCTTTCCCAGTAAAAGTCATGATAGATCAGGTGCAGCATAGCAAAATCAATGCTGTCTGGCGCAGGCGTGTAATCCGGCAGTTGCGATGGCACCATGGTCACGTTGGACTGCCGCGCCGTGACCTCTGCCCATTTGGCCTTGGACTGCTCGCTGGTCGTGAATTGCGGCGGATTGACCGCGATCACCGATCCCTCCGGACCGACCGCGCGACCCAGAATTTCACTATAATAGCCGCCACCGGCAAAAATATCGAGCACAGTGTCCCCGGCTTCGAGCCCCATGAAGGTGAGCACTTCGGCGGGCTTGCGGCTCTCGTCGAGCTTGATATCGGCTTCATCCCGGCTCGGATCAGAAACCGCAGCGGCGAAATCAGGGGTGACTTCTGATGCGCTAGCGGATGGCGGGGATTGTGCCGCCTCCGCATAAGCCGGAGCCACGACCATCAAGGCTGAGCTTGCCAAGGCCAATAATATCAATGCGCGCATGATTTTTCTCCCCAATATTGTGAGCAGCATGAACCAGCTGGCGCTAATGCACAAGCGGTGGTGAAGCGATTGGTCTATGTCAGAAAGTCGTTGGTCGAAACGGCGATTACCCGCGGATATCAGGCTGCGCGTTTGCTGATCTTGTCCAGTTCGGGACCGTTGGCACGGCGCACTTCTTCCAGATCATAATCGATCTGCAGGCCGAGGAAAAATCCCTCCGATATTCCGAAATAGCGCGCGAGACGAATATCGGCATTGGCATCAATCGGCTGCTGACCAGAAAGAATGGCGTTGAGATGATCTGTGTCCAGGCCCGCCCCTTCGGCGACTTCGCTCACTGGTATATCGCTACCAATCAGATAATCTTCGCGCAAGATATCGCCCGGATGGACATTGTCCAAACGGCCTTCATCCCCTGTGATAGTCCTCGATCCGGACATTATGCGCATCTCCGTTGGACCAGTTGAACGTCACGCGCCACTGGTCGTTGATGCGGAGACTATAGCGCAAAGGTGTATAGTCCTTCAACTGTTCAAAGCGATTGCCGCCCGGAATGCGTAGATCGAACAAATTGGCGGTACGGTTCATCTGCCGCAATTTCCGCCGTGCAACATTTTGAATATCTGAAGGCAGTTTGCGACTGCGCTGGCCGAGCCAAATTTTTTCGGTTTCGGGATCGGCGAAAGAGCGGATCATCAACTGCATCCTTTATTGCGGGCAGCAAACTATCAATCAGCAATTTGAATCGGTGGCAACAGCGGTAATGTAAAAAAAATGAAATAAAATAGTTGACTGGGGGCCTTTTGAAAGCACCACTTGATATATTAATTCTTCTATTCAACAGGTTATTATAATTATTTGGATCCCGCCAAATCCCTACATCTTCCGCTGGATCTTCCCATAACCCATCTTCCGCGTCCCCGGCCGCCCTTCCGTTGACCGGCCCTTCGGCTGCGCAAGCTGCAGATCGGCGGGCAGACCCAGTTCTTCTGCTTCCAGCTTGCGGATTTCGTCGCGCAGGCGGCCCGCGGTTTCGAATTCAAGATCAGCAGCAGCATCACGCATCTGTTTTTCGAGGCTTTCGATATGGGCGCGCAGATTATGGCCGACCATAGGAGTGCCGCCCTCGTCGACCGCGCCGGTGACCATATCCTTGGCCGTCGCGTGGGCGACAATATCCCCGATGTTCTTCTTGATCGATGTCGGCGTGATGCCGTGCTCGAGATTATATTCGACCTGCTTCTCGCGTCGGCGATCGGTTTCGCTAATCGCGCGTTCCATCGATCCGGTCATCCGGTCGGCATAGAGAATGACCCGGCCATCGACGTTGCGCGCGGCACGGCCAATGGTCTGGATCAGCGAGGTTTCGCTGCGCAGGAACCCTTCCTTGTCGGCGTCCAATATCGCCACCAGCCCGCATTCCGGAATATCCAGCCCTTCGCGCAACAGGTTGATCCCGACCAGCACGTCATAGACGCCCAACCTGAGATCGCGGATCAGCTCGATCCGCTCGAGCGTCTCGACATCGCTATGCATATAACGGACTTTTATGCCTGCTTCGTGCATGAATTCGGTGAGATCTTCCGCCATCCGCTTGGTCAGCGTCGTGATCAGGGTGCGATAGCCCTGCGCCGCAACCTTGCGGCATTCGTTGATCACATCATCGACCTGATCCTCGACCGGCTTGATTTCGACAGGTGGATCGATCAGCCCGGTGGGGCGAATCACCTGTTCGCTGAACACACCGCCGGTCTGCTCCATCTCCCATTTTCCCGGGGTGGCGGAAACACTGACCGTCTGCGGCCGCATCGCGTCCCATTCGTTGAAGCGCAGCGGCCTATTGTCGATACAGCTGGGCAGCCGGAACCCATATTCGGCCAAGGTGATCTTGCGGCGGTGATCGCCCTTGGACATGGCGCCGATTTGCGGGACCGTCTGGTGGCTTTCATCGACAAACAACAAGGCATTGTCCGGCAGATATTCGAACAAGGTCGGTGGCGGTTCGCCTGGCAGACGCCCGGTCAGAAAGCGCGAATAATTTTCGATGCCGGCGCAGCTGCCGGTGGCGGCGATCATCTCCAGATCGAAATTGGTGCGCTGTTCCAGCCGCTGATGCTCGATCAGCTTACCTTCCGCCTCCAGCTCCTTGAGCCGGACGGCCAGTTCTAGGCGGATCGCCTCGGTTGCCTGCTTCATCGTCGGCCCCGGCGTCACATAATGCGAATTGGCAAATACCCGGACCCGGTCGAGAGTGACGCCCTTCTTGCCGGTCAGCGGATCAAATTCGACAATTTCCTCGATCTCGTCGCCGAAAAAGCTGATCCGCCAGGCCATGTCTTCATAATGCGACGGGAAAATCTCCAGGCTATCACCCCGCACCCGGAAATTGCCGCGTGCGAACGCCATGTCATTTCGCTTATATTGCAGCGCGACCAGCTTGCGGATGATGTCCCGCTGGTCGACCGCCTGCTCCTTCTTCAAATCGAAGATCATCGCCGAATAGGTTTCGACCGAGCCGATACCGTAGAGACAGGATACCGAGGCGACGATGATCACGTCATCGCGCTCGAGCAGCGAGCGGGTGGCGCTGTGGCGCATCCGGTCGATCGCCTCGTTTACCGAGCTTTCCTTCTCGATATAGGTATCGGACCGCGCGACATAGGCCTCAGGCTGGTAATAGTCATAATAAGAGACAAAATATTCGACGGCATTGTCCGGGAAGAAATTCTTGAACTCCCCGTAAAGCTGCGCCGCCAGGATCTTGTTCGGCGCCAGGATCAGCGCCGGCCGCTGCAACTCGTCGATGATCTTGGCCATGGTGAAGGTCTTGCCCGATCCGGTGACGCCGAGCAGCACCTGATCGCGCTCGTCCTCGCGCATTCCCGCGACCAGTTCCTTGATCGCATCCGGCTGATCGCCAGCGGGTTCAAAATCGCTGACCAGCTTGAACCGTTTGCCGCCTTCCGATTTATCGGGGCGGTTGGGCTTGTGGGGGACGAAATCCTTGCCGGTTTCCGGCTCCGCCAGGCCTCTTCTGATTACCAATTCTGTCATCAGGCCGATATGGAACAAAAAGGGTCCAATGTCATCCCGGAAATCCATTTATCGACGCTTCCGGACCATAGAAATTTACTTCCGGCAAGCATCGGTTTATGACTGGCGCGGGAGCACTATGATTGAGGGAATATTAACGTGAAAAATTTACTGGTTTCAGTGGCTGCAATCTGCCTGATCGCGGGTTGCTCAGACAAGGGTGCGGATCACGACGGCGACGGCAAGATTACTGCCGAGGAAGTGGCCGAGGAAATGAATAGAGTCACACTCGAGCCGGGCGAGTGGGAAAATACAGTAGAGATAGTCGACGTCAAAATCGAAGGGCTGCCGGAAGGTGCGCCAGCCGGTATGATGGACAGCATGAAGGGCAAGGTGACGACCTCCAAGTCCTGCATCACCAAGGAAGAAGCGGAAAATCCAGGTGCCCAGTTCTTCGCCGCACAGGAAAAAACCAATTGCGAGGTCAAGAAGTTCAACATGAGCGGCGGTGCCGTATCTTCCGAAATGGCCTGCAGCAATATGGGTGGCGGCCCCGGCAACATGACCATGGCGATGGACGGCCAATATGGGCCAAGCAGCTATGATATGACGATGAAAATGAATGGCGGCGCATCCGGCATGAAAATGGATATTTCCGCCAAGAGCAGCGGCAAGCGGATCGGTAATTGTCCAGCTGGATGATTCGGACGTGATCGGAACTGAATAACAAACCGGCTGACGCCGGTAGGTTCATGGCTTGGGGCTGAAGCCAGCCTTGTTTGGCCTGGTATGCTTGTCCAGATAATTGAGGATCACTTCGTCGGTGATATTCCCGCTGGTGGTGGAGAAATAGCCTCGTGCCCAGAAGCGCTGGCCCCAGTAGCGTTTGCGGATATGCTCGAACTCCTGCTGTATCTTGCGCGATGAGCGTCCTTTGGCCCGGCGCACGAAGTCGCTGACCG
>Ga0210041_1000258_pt1 | contig 63672 bp, 68 predicted proteins | sample CryGeymeta201503_FD_183973 | JGI IMG/M metagenome (GOLD analysis project Ga0210041, IMG submission 183973) | Groundwater microbial communities from Crystal Geyser aquifers in Utah, USA - Crystal Geyser metaG 2015-03 (SPAdes) (version 2) | ecosystem: Environmental > Aquatic > Deep subsurface >... | reverse complement strand
ATTTCTGAATGTGTTTTTGATTGCATTTTGGACAGATTTTAATCATATGATTTAAAATAGAGCGGATAAACCGCTCTATTATGCTCCAAATTGGATTAAAAACCTACCAGAAAATGTCTATTAAGCCATTTTAATTTGTTTTTTATCTCTTCACCACAACCTTCACTATAATTCCTTCCACATCTATCTCACGGGAGATATCCCCTTCTACGAGATTCTCATCGATGACGGAAAGTGTCTCCGAAGTTATGTAGTCTGCAAAAAGCGCAAGAATTTCCTCCATCTTTTCTCCATGGAGAGCGACTCGTACTCGGTCAGAAACTTCGTATCCAGCATCCTTTCGGAGATCTTGGATGACTCGAACGAGATCACGAGCGTATCCTTCAAGTTCGAGTTCTTCGGTGATAATCGTATCCATTGCGATAACCATTCCAGTTCCGCTGATAACATCAAGCGTTACTCCATCGAGTGGTTCGTAGGCGATTTCATATTCTCCTGCCTCGAGAACGTATTCTCCGACTTGAATTCGTCCATTATCGAGATCCTGGAAGTTTCCGGATTTTGCTTGGATAATCACGTCCTGCACGGCTTTTCCAAATCGTGGTCCGATGAGTTTGGCGTTCGGTTTACAGATTTTGCGAGCTACGTGGGACATATCTTCGATTTTCACTTCTTTCACATTGAGTTCTTCACGGATGATTTCCTGGAAATATTCGCTCAGATTTTCACCGATGGTAATGGATGCGAGCGGTTGACGAACACGGAGTTTCTTCTGACCGCGAAGCGCCAATCCGAGAGTAATAATATCCCGTGCCTGTTTCATATCGGATTCGAGAGAATCGAACATATGAGCTCGTGTAAATTCTGGGAATCTTTCAAGATGTACGGATTCGTGACCAGTGAGTCCACGATACACCGCTTCGGATATCATAGGGGTAATCGGTGCCATGACCTTGGTAAGCGTCGTGAGTACGTGATACAGTGTCTCGTACGCCTCAAACTTATCTCCATCGTTCTCAGATTTCCAGAAACGACGTCGGGAACGACGAACATACCAGTTCGTGAGATCATCCATAAATTCCGTAATCGCACGAGTCGGAATCTGAAGATCGTAGGATTCGAATCCTCCAGCGACCGTCGCTGTGAGTCGATTAAGTCGAGAAACAATCCAAGTGTCGAGATTATTTGTAAGCGGTACAGAGAGAAAATCCCTATATTCGGCATTATCAATTCGTCCATCCCGACCGTATCATTCTTCCATAGAAAGATTGAAGAAATGAATATTGAAAGCTCGGGATGTTCCACCGTGAGCCACGACCAATACACGTTTCCCTGGGTATTTTGCGAGAATATCATTAATAGCTCATTCCACACGTGTCTGATGATTCTCCTCGTGTTCCCCTCCTCCGTGCTCGTATGCAGCTCTATAATGATACGGTCCATCGAGATTCTTTCCTGTTTTTTCTTTGTACCAGTTTTCTATTTCAGTATGGCTCTTTCCAGAACATTCACCCGCATTTCGTTCGATAAGTTCTGGTACAACGATAATCTCACCGGTATATCCGAGTTCTTCTGCGACTATCCGAGCTGTTTCCTGTGTACGAAGAGCTGGCGAAGCGATAATAATATCGAAATTTCGACCTTCTTTTTTCATCTGAGCTCCGGCTTTTTGTGCTTGTTTTCGTCCGGTTTCATTGAGTGGAGAAACTTCTCCAGCATCGGAGATACGTTTCCCTGCATTCGCATCCGTTTCACCGTGTCGCATCATCGTGATGCGAGTTCCCGATGGTGTCCAACCGTCAATATTGGCATATGTTGTGAAGAAACTGTACGTATTCCAGAGTGGAAGTAATACTTTTTTCACAACTTCCTCAACTCCCGCCTCCGAGAATCGGAGATCGTCGGCTTTTACAACCGGAGATGAGAGGAGATAGAACCTGAGTGCGTCGGCTCCGTGCTTCTCGACGAGTTCGAGTGGATCTGGATAATTCTTGAGCGATTTACTCATTTTCCGTCCGTCTTCCGCGAGGATAATTCCATTTACGATAACATTCAAAAATGGAGTATTATCGAAGAGCGCCGTCCCAAGAATAAGAAGTGTATAGAACCAACCACGAGTCTGATCAAGTCCCTCGGCGATAAAGTCCGCTGGAAATATCTCATCGAACTCAGCTTTTCGCTCGAACGGATAATGTTTGCTCGCATATGGCATAGACCCAGACTCGAACCAACAATCCAGAACTTCTGGAATTCGCATATAGGTTTTTCCATCTTTTGAAAGTTTGATTTGGTCGACGAAATGCTTGTGAAGGTCGACGGGTTGTTTGGAATCGGTGTAGAAATATTTTCCATCTTTTTCGAAAATCTGCCCAAATTCTTTATTGGCTTCATAGAGTTCTTTTACGGAACCTATGACGATAATATCTCCATCTTCGCTCTTCCAAACTGGAATCGCAGAACCCCAGTAACGGTTTCGGGAGATATTCCAGTCTCGTGCCCCTTCCACCCATTTCCCGAATCGACCATCCTTGATGTTGTCGGGCATCCAGTTTACTTTTTGATTATTTACAATCATTCGATCTTTAAGAGATTCGACATTTATGTACCAAGCGGAAATCGCACGGTAAATGAGCGGTGTATGACAACGATAACAGTGCGGATACGAATGGTCAATCGTTCCGATATGGATGAGCTTCTTCTCGGCTTTGAGCCGATCAATGACAATCTGGTTAAAGTCGAAAACATATACGTCGTTATCAGAGAGAAGTCCCGTTGTGTGACCGATGGCATCGATATGGGAGATAAATCCGAGCTTTTCTTTCTGTCCAATTTCCGAATCGTCGATACCGTAAGCAGGAGCGATATGTACGACTCCGGTTCCGGAATCGGTTGTCACATGGTGCCCGGGTACTACTTTGTACGCATTCTCCCCGAGAACCACATCATCGGAAACGGTTCCTAATTGTGTAATAAAATCAGGGAATATCGGCTCATATTCCAATCAAACAAGCTGAGTTCATTTATATGTTTTTACAAAACTAATATCATGCTCATTTATTATTGGTCTTTCATATCAATCAGGAATTTCATCTAAAGCTCCATTATAAACATCTTTGTAAGATCATTTATTATTAATTGCATCTTCATATATTTTTTTAGATAGTATATGTATTTCATATTGGGCTTTTCAAAATTTATCCCATTTTCCAGAAAATACTTTTGCTTTAACATAATCAAAATCCTTTTTAACCGCAAGTCCGAGGTTCGCTGGAAGCGTCCAAGGAGTCGTAGTCCAAGCGAGGATATACGTATTTTCTTCATTTTTCACTTTAAATTTCACCGTCACTGCTTTATCTTGTTTGTCCTCGTATCCCTGATTTACCTCGAAATTGGAGAGTGGAGTGGAACAGCGTGGACAGTATGGTACGACTCGGTACGATTCGTATACGTACCCCTTGTCGTAGATACTCTTAAACACCCACCAAACCGACTCCATAAAGTCGGTATCCATGGTCTTGTAATCGTTGTCCATATCCACCCATCGACCCATACGTTCGACGGTCTGTCGCCAAACATCCGTGTATCCGAACACGTTCGCACGGCACTGTTCGTTGAACTCGAATACTCCAACCTTATCCTCGATATCCTTCTTTCCGGAGATTCCGAGTTTCTTCTCGACGATATTTTCGATCGGGAGACCATGACAATCCCACCCAAAGCGTCGCTCTACGAACTTGCCTTGCATAGTCTGGTATCGTGGGATGACATCCTTGATAGTACCTGCCAAGAGGTGACCATAGTGCGGAGTCCCGGTCGCAAACGGAGGACCGTCGTAGAAATTGAACTCCGGAGCACCCTCGCGGATTTCGAGTGATTTCTGGAAAGTATTATTCGCCTTCCAATACGCAAGCGTCTCAAGTTCAAGAGCTGCAAAGGACTGACGGGAATTGATTTGTGGGAATGACATAGAAGTGGAAATGTTAGAAATCTAAAAAAGCTGCACTATAAGGAAATAATCCTATCCATAGTAAATCTGGTTCTTTCTACTTGTAGTTCTGATTCAAGAAAGTCTCAAATTCATTCATCTAGGATTTGATGAGGAATCTCTTCTGAGATACTATAATTTCTTCAGTTTCTAAGAAGAGTAGCTCGTTCTCCAAAAAACTTGTTTCTTTCCAATGCTTTTTGTATATGAAACACAAGTCTATCTGGAAGGAACTCGGTATGTGGAACTTTTTGGCGGATACTCGAGTAAATAGAAGTAATGGTTGGACTGGTCATATTTAAAATAAGAATTAAAAGTTAGTTACACACCTTCCCTACTTCTAAAAACAATTCCACGAACGATGGTTGACCTCAGAAATGCTGTCGGGTGTCGAATGTGTGAAGGATGGAATTTTCGATTGCTTGGTGGTATCTTTCGGAATGGGAACATGGTACGACTGGGTCGTCTACGGAGCTCCAGATATGGATTTCGTCGGATTGTTCAGTAAGTCGGGAAAGTTTGGTCGTGTCGAAAGCGAAGCTTGCGATGGATTCTCCGACGAGTCACTCGTTATCGAGTACCGGAGCGACGAGATGAAGTTGTGCGAGACGCTTCGGGAAAGCGTTTTCCGACAGGTATTTGGCGATAAATATCCCGCCGAGCGAGTGGGCGATTATGATGAGTTTCTCATCGTTCAGATATGGGAAAAGTTTCTCGAACCATATCTTCCATGCGGGATAAAATGCATTTTGTTTGGCTGGCATAGTCGGGGAAAACGATTCGAATCGATCAGAGAGTCCGTCTGCGAGCCACTTTTTCCAGTTTGAATATTTCACATACGGATCATAATCCTCCGCTTCTAGAAACCGAAGATATGCCTCTTCGTTCTCGAAAGCCTCTCATCCTCCGATGAAGATTATCTGATGTCTCGATGGAGCCATACAAATGAAATTAAAAAATTAAAATTCTATAACACCCAATAGTTCAGAACTCCATATCCGAATATAATCGTGAGAGCGATAGTATTGATGAAAATCGCAATCTGCCCCGCCTCTTTCCAGACCTTATAGGAAGAATAAATCCAAAATATCTGAGCGATGAGTGTCACGATGAGCCCATATTGTGGCATCTTCATGGACATAAGGAGAAATCCTGCTGTTGTAAATACAAGAAGTCCCGCTTGCATAATAGTATTAAGTGTACAGTATTTTTTCATACAAAAAAGCACCCATTATAAAATATGGATGCTTTCGGTTCGCCGAGGCGAAAGGTACCACCGGAAAGCGGGTACTTAATTTGTGTTCTATGACGGGAACTCCCGGAGAGGTCTACTGTCCGCCGTGGCGGATTTCTACTCTCGGCTCGCGATTGATAGTCGCTCAAATGCCTTTGTTACACGAAGCAGTATAGGGAGAATTGTGTTTTTGGCAAATTTTTCTATTGTAGAATTTTACGCTGCGATTCGCATAAGAGTTTCGTTTACTGCTTCTTTTGTGGCGAGCGCTTTGTCACCGATACTGTTCACGAGATCAAGATTATCGGTGTGGACTCGGATAATAGGCGTATCTTTGTAGTATTCTCCGAGAAAATCCCTCCCGTTTTCGCTGTAATAACTATGAAGTTCTTCTGTATGTTTCTGAATCTGTTCATCGATAAAACTTCATCGGGCTTCAAGCCGTCCGAGAACCGTTTCTGGTTCGGCGGTTATATGGACGAGGAAATCTGGTTTCGGCAGATTTTTGAAAGATTCGTTAAATGTTTGGACGAAGTCTTTTCCTGACGCTCATTTGATCTTCATATGAGCATAGACGAGTACTTGAATAATCGAAAAGTCCATAACGATTACCGAATTTTTTGATTCAAGGGAAGCTTTTGTGAGAATAGCTTCATCGAGCACACGGAAAAGTTCCTGATTTTTCTCCCAAAGAGTTTGGTCGGAAAGACCATCGGAAGAAGCTTTAATAATAGGAAGATACGGACTCATCTGAGGAAGTTCCGTGAGTTTTTTTACATTTGGAGGCAAGAGAGGAAAATCCGATTTCAGCCGTTCGGTCAAACTATTTATGAGAATGTCCGTAAAAGTGGTTTTTCCAACTCAGGATTGTCCAGTTATAGCAATAATAGGAAATCGTCTGTGTTCCAATAGAAACTCACGAAAAGACACTCCTGAGATTTTCAGGAGTTGCATATTTTCGATATCCGATACATAATCGGCTGCGGTTTGTGTCTTTTTTGACAGCATATTCGCTATTTATGGAATACTTATACGAAATAAGTATATCGCAAATTGGAATAATTCGCAAATTCTGAGAAGTTATTCCACAAAAATCCAGAGACTTCTGAAAAATGATGAAATTTGTGTGAAAACTACGTACCAGAGTGAACTGTACGACTTGTACAGAGAACGAGGAAGCGTACAGTTTGAACTCAAAGTTCGCATTTTACTGAAGTCTTATAGCTTATAGTATTCATTGAAAAATGGACTGATCGCCGCCTTGAAAGCGAGGGTGAATTCATCTTTTCGGACGAGCATATTGTCGGACCATGCACCCATACTTCCCTCTTCGCTCCTGCTGTGAACGCTTCATTTGAGTGCTTCCATAGCCGGTCAGAGTTCTTTTCCTTCTTCGTAAAGCATTTTTTCTATGATCGGCGGAACTTCCATAACCTGAGAGATTCCGAAGTGTTCTTCTCCTTTTTTATCGATGATGAAAATAGTTCCTCCGAGAACTTTCTTATTGAGTACCGACCAGACTCCTCCTTCGATTCCGACATAGAAATCGGCTTCGATTCATTTTTTTCGGAGGTTCATGGCACGATTACGCGCTCATTCAAGCGTCACTTCGAGTGAGAGTGGCATATCTGCTACATCGGATGGAACTTTCTCCAGGATATATTCGATATTTCCTCGATTGTCATCAAAATATGGACAAACGTTGATCGCTTCCTGAACTCCGGCTACTTTCGGGGAACTAGTCGTTCCGATGGCGATTATCATAAAAAATGACTGAGAAAATAAGAATATACATCCATTAACTATGGAATTAACATAGGGGAAAATATGTTTTTGGCAAATTTTTCTATAAGTAGGGGGTTCTTTGATTCCTACTCTTTTATCCAAGCCTTCCAATTTGGATTAAGGCGTGGACCTCAATTTCTCTGATATATATAATTTATGGAAGATGCTCCGTATCATGCATCGCGAAAATATTTCGTCTTAACATTCGAACGTATCACTGGACTCATAGGAAATACAAGATTTTGTTTCTCCATAACTGCCTCTTGTATGCTTCTAGAAAATCCTCATTTCCCTATAAGCTTCATTTGTCCTTCATCGAATGCATGATGAATATCGGTGGAATGCCCAAAATAGAATATCCCTCATCTTTTAAGAATTCGTGATAACTCATCAAAATCCGAACCGGATGGTGCAGTTAAAGGATGTGGTGAATTAAGTGTAACAATATCTACCGATTCATCCGGAAGTCAGGTATTTTCATAGGTAGCAATAGCTTTAAAAACACCTTTTTTCGAGTTTTGGATTACCTCTTCCACTTCTCGAGATGTTGAAACCTTTGTGAGCTTTGAAAGAGCAACTCTGATATTATGCACTGTCGTCCCTAATAACAATCCTATCGAGTTATATTCTTCATATTTCTTTTCTATATAAGGATCAGCACAAATGACTGTTCCAATCTGAGGATTGAGTCTCCGGAGATCTCTTCCAAAAGTAGTGTTCCCTGCTCCGATATCAAGTGCAATGAGAGAATTTGATGCTTTCATATTTTCTCGGGTTCTGTAGATAAAAATGTAGTATAAAAACAACTGTGAACTAAATATTCTATACTCAAAAAATATAAAAAAGCAAATTGCTTTTTTAAACGAATTTCCATATTCCTATTTTCGATTTGCATATTCTTCGCTATTTTTTATAATATAGCCATATATTTCCCTCCAACTTAGTACATATGAAAAATCCACATATTCTCTTTATATTGACTATTCTCTGTGCATTCTTTACAACGATTTTTTCCACTATATTCCTTCAAGGAATCGGATTTTCTGGAACGAAAAATACCGCTGTAAATTCACAGAAAGAAAATGTAAAAACAGGGACTCCATCGCTCGGGAACCTTGAGACAAGCGTAAAATCGGTAGCGAAAAAAATCTCTCCTTCGGTTGTCAGTATCGTTATCTCCAAGGAAATTCAAACCTACAAAACCGATCCGTATGGATTCTTCTTTGAACCATCGGGAACTATTCGGAGAAAAGTCGGTGGCGGAACGGGATTTTTCGTCACAAAAGATGGACTTGTTCTCACGAACAAACATGTTGTTTCTGATCCCAACGCAAGTTATACCATCATTACTGCATGAGGTGAGGAATTTACAGGGAAGGTTCTCGCTTTCGATCCATCGAGCGACCTTGCTCTCGTACAAACCTATGACGTGGACGGGAAAAAACTCCTCGATCGAGAACCGGTAGATTTCGCTCAAAGTACAACTTCTCTCGAGGTTGGGGATTTTCTTATAGCTATCGGAAATGCTCTTGCAGAATTCAATAATACCGTGACTTTTTGAGTCGTTTCCGCACTGAATCGTACCATCGAAGCAGGAGATATGGGGACCAATGAAACCGAACTTCTGACTGGACTTATCCAAACCGATGCGGCTATCAATCCAGGAAATTCCGGATGACCGCTCGTGAATCTGGACGCGAAAGTCATAGGAATCAATACTGCTATCGCGAGTAATGCGACTGGTCTCGGATTCGCTATTCCTCTCTCGGAAAAAGAAGTCAGATATCTCGTGGATTCCGTAGAAAAGAACGGAGTTATCAAACGGGCTTTTATCGGTATCCGAACCGTTTCATTGACGTCGGATATTGCTAAAAATATGAATATCGATATCACTTCCGGTGATCTTATAATAAATAGTCCCGATGCTGTCATAGTGGATTCTCCTGCTTCCAAGGCTGGACTCGAAAGTGGAGATATTATTATAGAAGCTGCTGGGATTCCAATCGAGAACAATGTCACGATTCGAGATATCATCAAGGATAAAGTTCCCGGTGATGAAATCATTCTCAAAGTATGGAAGAAAAAAAGTGAAAAAATAGAAATCGTGAAGCTTCTATTAGAAGAAAGATAGAAAATATTGACTTCAAGAAAAAAACGCTATAATCCCCTCCACTTCGGAACAAATCAATCCGAATACAATTTTTGTTCAACCAAAAAAGAAGGGAGTTAAGGATATGTTAGGAAATGCAATGCATCAAACAACTTCTACTAGAGGGAGTCAAAAACAAACTCCTCCTCCATCGGTATTGAGTCATATACATGGCTCGAGTTCTCGTCCAACAATTTTTGCTTTGCGTCGTGAACAACACTTCGCAAATCAACAAACGGGAGCAATGCAAAAACAAGCATAACGAACAATATGCTTCAGGTCGTACTTTGTACGACCTTTTTTATTTTCCGAGAAATAGTACTCGATTTCTATTATGATCTTCTAGGGTTTTTCCATAATGGATATTTCCGGAATTATCATGGAGATAATAGTAATATGGGCTCGATTCAGAATTGATAGTCGCGGAAATAGTATCGATGCTCGGATTCGAGATGGGAGTCGGCGGAAGATCCAGACTATTTCTCGTATTGTAAGCGGTTTTATCATAGATATGTTCTCCGATAAAAGCGGGTGTACAATCGGTCATAGTGAGACGATATGCGTAACAAACGGTCGCATCCGCACCGATAAACCATTTTTCTCGGTAACGTTTCTGGAGAATCCCTGCAACTATCGGTTTATTTACACTGTTTTTCTCTTCTTTTTCCAGAATGGAAGCGAAAATAATCGTTTCGTATAATGAGGTATTGGAAGCAAAATTAAACTCCTTGTATATTCTGTTATTGAAAGCTCCGAGAAGCATCTCGATGATATTATTCGCTCCCGCTTCCGGACTGATACGATAGGTATCAGGAACGAGAAATCCTTCCAAAGTAGTAGCTTTCCTGAGAAACGGAAAGGTTTTTTTTATTTCTGGTGATATATTTTCTGCTGAAGTAGTAAAATCTCCTGCTTGTATAATCCCGTTTTTTGTCAGATACACATCTATATCCCATATATTCCAACCAGGAAGCAAAGTGATAGTGATATCTTTAGAGATAGGATTTTTAAGAATCTGAGAAAAAAGTAGTTCAAGAGTCGTGTCTTTCCCTATGGAATACGTTCCTGCTTGAAGAGTGAATTTTTTGACGACAAACCGAGTATAGATTTTGAAGAAAATGGGATTTGCCTCTATGGAAAGCTTCTTCGGAAGACTCGCCAAAGTATCGCCGCGATTTATTATAAAATCCTGTTTCACTACAGAAGTCTGCGGGAAAACATAAGCAATATATCCGGCTCCGAGCAGTGTAAAAAATATGAGAAAAGAGAGAAATTTCATGAAAATAAAAAAAGAATATAACCGACAAAGTATAGTGCTTTTTTGGATTTTTCAAGTAGAAGTGAGAAAAGATATATTCCAGGATTAAAAGTAATTTATCTAAAATGGTGCGCATTTTTGTGTTTATCGAATTTATGTGCTATATTGACTATATCCTCTCTCTACAAATCACTTTCAAATATGTCTCTTTCTCCAAAAATTCAGGATGCTATCACAAAAATGACCGATGTCTTCAAATGAATCGGAAAGAAAAATGATGCTCTTATGCAAGGAACTCCTCTATCTTCCGTAAACAAGACGTATTCGCCAAGCGCCGATACGACAGGTTGATCTATCGGAAACACTCTCGTGGAACTCGATAGTATTTTTGCGAAAGCGCTTTCGCTTGGAGCTTCCGATATCCATATAGAACCAGAAGAAGACGGACTTCTCGTACGAATTCGTGTCGATGGACGTTTTGTCGAATACGGACGATTTTCCGCTTACGAAAAAGCTCCGCTCATCGCTAAAATCAAGATTCTTTCAGGATTAAAAATCGATGAACAACGTCTTCCTCAGGATGGAAAAGCAACCTATCATGATGCCTCAAGTGAGAAAAATGTCGATCTCCGAGTCAGTGTTATCCCTACTATTTACGGAGAAAAAGTGGTTATCCGACTTCTCCGCAAAGAGAGTGAACTTATGGATCTTCGGTCTATCGGAGTCCTTCCGATGAATATGGTAAAAATCAAAAAACATCTCGAAAACCAATTTGGTCTCGTGCTTATCGTCGGTCCGACTGGTTCGGGGAAATCCACGACACTCTATTCTATGCTTTCTCGATTTGATCCCGAGGAAAAGAATATTTCCACGCTCGAGGATCCGGTCGAATACCGAATCAAGTGAGTAAATCATACCCAGATCAATCCGCAGATCGGATTCAACTTCGCCGATGGACTCCGAAGTCTGCTCCGTCAGGATCCCGATATTATCATGGTCGGGGAAATCCGAGATTCCGAAACCGCTCGTCTCGCAGTCGAGGCCTCCATTACCGGACATTTGGTATTTTCCACTATCCATGCAAATTCTACCGTCAATACACTTCAACGTCTCACGAATCTTGGAATCGATCCGCTTCTCATTACTTCCAGTCTTCGGCTTATCGTTTCACAACGTCTCGCTCGAAAACTCTGTCCACACTGTAAAGTAGCCTATAAACCCGATGAACTTACGAAGAAAAAGGTACTTTCCCGTATCGGGAAATACGTGAGCGAACCGGACGATCTTATGTTCTACCGGGCTCTCGAGGGTGGATGTGAAAAATGTAGTCATAAGGGACATAAAGGACGTACTGGATTTTTCGAGATTCTCGAAATGACCGAAGGAATCGAGAAAATGGTTCTCGCACACGCTTCCAAAACACAACTAGAAATCCAAGCCATCGGAGATGGGATGATTACCATTAAAGACGATGCGCTCATAAAACTCGTTCTCGGAGAAGTAAGTCTGGAGGAAATACTCCAAGTGCTCGGCGGATAAAAATATTTTTTATACAATAAACTCCCAAAGTTTGGGAGTTTATTTTTGTTATTATCGAAAAAATATATATACTCACGCTCTATAAATATCCTATCAAACTTTCATTATTCATGGCAACAGAACTCGATATATCCCAGTTTATAAAACCGCTCATCCATAAAAAAGTTGGATATGTTGCACTTATCGGGCGACCGAACTCTGGGAAATCCACTTTCATCAACGCACTCATAGATGAGAAAGTCAGTGCTGTTTCGCCGAAACCACAAACGACTCAGAAAACCATTCGAGGAATCTATAATGATATGGAATCTCAGGTTATTTTTTTTGACACTCCCGGTATCCATGAATCCAAAGAAGAACTTAATATCATTATCAACAGTCAGGCGGCGAATGCTCTTGAAGATGCCGATATTATTGTCCGATTCATAGATATCTCCAGACAACGCGGACAGGAGGAGGAAAAAATCAGCGAGCTCCTCAAATGAGTGAAGAAACCGGTTATTCTCGTCTATTCTAAGTGCGATCTCGGTCACGCAACCGAAGCCAGAAAAGATGCGATTTGCATATCTTCCCGAAACAAAAACGGATTCGACGAACTCCTCGCGACCATCAAGAAATCACTTCCGACCGGACCGCTTTTCTATGATGAGGACTATTATACCGACCAAGATATGGAAACCCGTATCCGCGAGATTATCCGCGAAAAGATATTCCTCTCGCTCGGCGAAGAGCTCCCGTACGATATCCTCGTGGATGTGGATGATCTCGTGGAGGAAGACGGTATGATAAAAGCACTCGTTATGCTTTATGTTTCCAAAGATTCCCAGAAGAATATCCTCATAGGAAAACAATGAGCGGTACTTCAGAATATTGGAAAGCTCGCTCGGATCGAGCTCGAGAAGATTCTCGAAAAGAAAGTCTATATCCTCCTTCGAGTCAAAACTATGTCCAAGTGGAATAAGAATCCGAATGTACTCAAGAAATATTTTGGATAAACCCTTTTTCCTATGCTCAAAATCTCTTCTTCTGGAGAATATGCTCTTCTGCTCGTGAAGCACCTGATTCATAATCCTGGAACCCATACCATCAATGCGATAAGCGAAAAACTCGGTATAAAAGAGCCGTTTCTCCGAAAAACTGCGAATAAACTTGAAAAAACAGGTATTATAATTTCGCACAAAGGACGATATGGAGGAGTAGAACTCGTAAAAAAAGATATTTCCGTGTACGATATACTTTCGGCGGTTTGAGAAGATTTGAGTATTGCTGTTTGTTCCCATGGAACTTGTAGCTCATCAGAAACTTGCGGAATTACTCCGACTATTGCCAATATCCAACGAGGGTTCGATACTATTTTAAAAATTACGAGATTATAATGTCCTACGATGCTTTCGCTTCTACATTCTCAGAGTCGAGAAAAAATCTCCGATGGGGTGAAATTGAGTATTTTATGGAATATATAAAGAATCATTCTTCCGGGAAAATATCTATTCTCGATGTCGGATGTGGAAACGGGAGGTTTTTGGAAACACTCGAAACCTCTGGACTTCCCTACTCCTACATCGGAATCGATGAATCCTCCGGAATGATACATGAAGCTCGGAAACTTCATCCGGAGAATGTTTTCAAAGTTCTTGATATGAATCATATGGGTGAGCTTTCCAGAAATTCCTATCAATTCATTGTATTTATTGCATCATTTCACCATCTACATACAAAAGAGGAACGAAAAGAAGTGCTTTTGAAAGCAAAAAAACTCCTTTCACCAGGAGGAATAATCATGATGACAAACTGGAATCTGATGGGAGGAACCCTTTTTTCGAAGTATGAAAAAAACTATGAATGAAACGGAAATTTCGGAATTAAAATCGGAGCGCATAATCGCTACTATCATGGATTCGTTCTCGAAGAATTGAAGAGTTTATTCCGAGAAAGCGGATTTGCGATTATCGAGAATAGAGTATTTGAAAATGAGAAAAATATCGTATCTCTCATAAAAAGCGAATAAAGCGGTTGTATTTTCACTAAATCCGCATATAATCCATCGAAATATTCATTTCTACACGATTCTTTCATGTCCATCTCACAAGAAATAGAATCCAAAATCAATATCGTCGAGCTCGCCGGACGTTATGTCCAGATGAAAAAAGCAGGAGTTAATTACAAGGCTCTTTGCCCTTTTCATAGCGAAAAAACCGCTTCCTTTGTCATCTCTCCGGTCAAGAATCTCGCCTATTGTTTTTCCTGTCATCACGGAGGCGGACCAATCCGATTCCTCATGGAAATGGAAAAAATAGAATTTTCCGAAGCATTGCATATTCTCGCAAAAGAAGCGGGAGTGGAACTCAAGACCGATTATTACAAAGAACGAGGAGAGAAAACCGGCGATATTTACGATATGTATCGCATCGCTACCGATTTTTACCGTGAAGAAATCCTTCGGGATGAGAATAAAGAAAAACTCAATTACCTTCTGAATCGAGGAATCTCACGAGAAACCATCGATCGTTTCGGTCTCGGTTATTCTGGAAATCCTCGCGAGCTCTTTACTCGAATGAAAGATAAAGGTTTTACCGAACAAGCCATTATCGATTCCGGAATCTTCGTCGGACCTGGACGAGATAAATTCTATGGACGAATTATTTTCCCTATCGCAAACTTCGCTGGTCATACCGTTGCTTTTACTGGACGAATTACCGACAAATGAGAACCAAAATATCTCAATTCTCCGGTTTCTGATATTTTCAATAAAAGTGCGATTCTTTACGGATTTCATCTCGCGAAGAGTACTATTGCGAAAGAACAAAGTGTTATTATTGTTGAATGACAAATGGATACGGTCGCACTCCATCAGGCTAATATTTATAATACCGTTGGTATCAGTTGAACCGCTCTAACTAAGGAACATATTACACTTATTAAACGATTCACCAAAAAACTTTATCTCTGTCTCGACTGAGATAAAGCAGGAGTAGAAGCAACTTTCAAAAGTTTGGAAAATCTCTATAATGAAGATCTTGATATCTATGTTATATCCCTTCCTGATGCGAAAGACCCTGACGAATTTATAAAATCTGGAGGAGATTTCCAAGAAGAAATGAAAAAAGCACTCACACCGATAGCTTTCTATATAAAAGAGTGAGCAAAAAAGTACGATATTACACAGATGACTGGGAAAAAAGCCATCTGGGAAGAGCTTAAAAAAATGCTCAAACATATCAAAAATCCTATTGAGATTGATGCTTATATTCGAGAGATTGGAAAGATACTTAATCTAAGCACTGATGTACTTTATAGCGAACTCAAGAATTTTCGAGAAAAACGCATTATTGAAGATGTAAAAAAACAGACGAGTTTTGAAAGAACGGAACTTCTTGGAGGATATATGCGACTTTATGGCTATTTTGACTTGTTTTTAGAGAAATTTCAGTATACTCTCGAGGATGGAATGTCTATTCCCTCTTTTTTCGTAATTAAAAATCTCCTCTCTGAGAGAGAATCCGGAAAAAATAACGGTGCTATAGACCTCGATCGCCTTTCTGCCATAGAACTTTTTATCGAGGAGGATAATGCGAGTCTTTCTCAGGAAATTATTACTCAGAAATTTCTGGAGCTTATTGGTTATCTCAACAAAATCTGTTTTGAACAAGAAAAGAAAATACTTCTTGAAAATATCGATCCGAACAGTACAGAATATATGATTGAGCGTCATAAACTCCAAGAAAAAGCGAAAAAAATAGGAGTGAAATTTAATTAAAAGAAACATATTTAATATTTTTCCTTATCAACAATGTCAAAAAAGGATTCTAAAAAAGATGTAAGTCACATAGAAGAGATAGATCTTAATACTCTTATCGGTGGTGATGTGATTTTTGATCTCGGAAAAATTCGAGAAAAAGTGATTTCTTCAAAAGAAATAACTGCTATTCCCGTAAAAAAAGAGGTTACACATGATGATAAAGAAGATGATCATTCTCATGATGATATACATATTGATGAGGATGAAGATGAGGTTATTGTTGTAGAAGACGACATACTTCCACTTAAAGATGAAGATTTAATTCTCTTGGAAGATGATCTTATAGATTTTGAAGATGAAGATGAAGATGAAGAAGATGAAGATGAGGATGAAGATGAATGAACAGGAAGAAAAAAACGAGAACGATGACTTAAAAAAGTACCCATCGATCGAAGCGCCGACAAAAGACGAGTCGGAAAAGGACTTCAGAAATTCATCGATATTTCCGTACCTGCAGAGTTGCTCGAAGGACTTTCTGAAAATCTTCAACTCCTTATAAAAAAAGGAAAGGTGGAAGGGAAAATCACCTATGATGAGCTTCTTGCTGCTATGCCCCATGCAGAAGATGATGTCGATAAGCTCGATGAAATCTATACACGTCTTATGAAACTTAATATCGAAATTGTCGACAGTTTCGATAAAGATGAAATATTTAAACCAGGTCATACGAGTGAAGAAAAAGCTCAAGAAATAGATCTTTCTGATATTTCAGATGATTCCATTAGAATGTATCTAAATGAGATTGGACGATTCCATCTCATCGATGCTGAAGAAGAGGTACGTCTCGGTCGTCTCATCAAGAAAGGTTCACAGGACGCTCGAAAGAAACTTGCCGAAGCGAATCTCCGTCTCGTTGTAAGTATTGCAAAAAAATATATGGGGCGTGGTCTCGGACTTCTTGACCTTATTCAAGAATGAAATGTTGGTTTATTCCGTGCGGTAGATAAATTTGACCCGGAAAAGGGATTCAAATTCTCTACTTATGCTACTTGGTGGATCCGACAATGAGTAACTCGAGCAATCGCCGATCAAGCTCGAACAATTCGTGTTCCGGTTCATATGGTAGAAACAATCAATCGTTTTACTCATACTTTCCGACGACTCACTCAAGAACTTGCTCGAGAACCTCTTATGGAGGAACTTGCTCTGGAACTCGATATGGACATCCGAAAAGTACGCCAGATTATGCGTATCTCCCAGGATATCCTCTCTCTCGATTCTCCTGTCGGAGGCGAGGAGGATACGACTCTTGGAGACTTTGTAGAAGATGATAAATATCTTACTCCGGACAAGGCTGCAAATCTTACACTTCTGAAAGAAAATCTCTATGAGATGCTCGATTTCCTTACTCCTCGCGAACGAAAGATTGTCATCATGCGTTTTGGGCTCGATGGAGGTGAGATTCATACGCTCGAAGAAGTCGGAAAAGAATTCTGAGTAACACGTGAACGTGTTCGTCAGATTGAAGCAAAAACTCTTGAAAAACTCAAGAGTCATCCCAGTGCTGATAAGATACGATTCTTTAATTAATTTCTTTCTATGTTTCATCTCAACGTCGCAGATTTATTGAGTAGTTATGCGGGAGATTCTCGGGAACTCGCCTTCAATGGTGAAGTTATTCCAGGATTCTATCCAGATATTGTTTTTACAAAACCTCTGAGTTTTCAATTAAAACTCGTCTCCCTTGATGATGGAATTGAAGTAATATTCGAAATACTTCAGACGGAGGTTGAATACGAATGAGATTTTTATATGGTTTCTATCTCGGATATTTCTCGTACCTTTCGAGAGCAGTATGATCCACTTGCTCCCGATGATATAAAATTCATCGATAAAGGAAATATAGACCTCAAAGAAGTTCTCCATGAAGAAATACTTATGGCAATACTCTAAAAATAAAAATAATCTGCTTATTCATTAAGCAGATTATTTTTTCCTACAATAGATTCGACCATTTTTATTCGGTCTATATATAGCTTATAGATAATTCCATCGATGGTTCCTATGTATTCTCATTTATGAATATTAGGAATTTTTATAGTCTGTAGTACATCATTTTCTCAAAAGTATGATATCTGCAAACAATTATATTCTTCCTGATCTCTTACATTATAAGCAACATCCTTTGAATATATATTGGCAATTTCTACAATTCTTTCAGATCCAATATCTGGAAGCCAAGAATGAATAATATTCATCGGATCTTTATCATGAAAAATCACATCTATCCTGATTTTTATTTCTTCTTGAAGTTCTTCAAGAAAATTCACTCAAAATTCAAAATACTCCCGAAGTTTCGTATGAGGATTTTTAATAGTGAATTTTGCGATTTTATCGGTTATAGATGATATTTTGATACTATCAACTACCATCTCAAATGTATATCATGGTTTCGTTACTTCAATATTTCGTTTAAGCCAAAAATGGACAAGATTATTTATATGTTGTACGAGGTCCTTTAGTCCTTCTTCATCATTGAATGGATCGGCTTTATCGGAGAGAAAAGAATGAAAATTTTGCATAGATTGAAATTATATACTGATTAATCCGTCTTCCTGTGATGGTGTCATAAAATTAAAACATTGCTGAAGTTTATTTGATATATGTAATTTCAACATTAATACATCAAAACTTTCTGTTTCGAAAACAGTAGCTTGATCTGTATCAAATTTTTCTCGCGTAGGACAATTGCATAATTTATTATTATACCAAAAGCTTATACTACAATCCCCTATTGTTTTTATTTCCGTGATATCTTCTATATTTTCAATAGGAAAATCTGTTCATTTAAACCAAGACATTATGTGTGCTTTTTTTTCATCAATCGAAAGTGTTGTAAAATCTCTCTCGGAATTATCAGGTGATATAGTATGCATATTCTGAATATTACTAAATAAGACTATTGAATTTTTCCTCAAGTTTCTTGAGTTGTTCGGCAGCCTGGGATCGTTTGTCTTGTTCAAGACGAACGATTTTTTCTGGAGCATTTCGAACAAAATCAGCATTGAGAAGTTTTAGATCCTGAGCTCTAAGATACTCTTTTCTATTTTCTATTTGTTCTTTAAGGCGTTTCTTTTCCTCTTCGATATTTGCCTCATTTTCTGGAATAGTTATAAAGAGTTCTATATCTCCTGTCACCGCATATGCGATAGATGATCCTTCTACTTTGTTTTTAGTTATAATCAAATTATTTAATTTTGCAAGTCCAAGAAAAATAATCTCATTTTCTTTGAGAATATCGAGAGATTTCTTTGGTGCAAGAATAGCTATATCTACGAGTTCTCCAGGCTTTACTCCTTTGGTCGCACGAATATTTCGAATCGTTCGAATTGCTTCAAAAAGCACAAGCGTATCAGTCTCTATTTTCTTATTTCGAGCAATATTAAGATTTGCCCATTCGCTATCCATAAGAGATTTTCCATCGGTTACAATATTGTATAATTCCTCCGTCGCAAAAGGAATATATGGATGCCAAAGTTTGAGAAGAGAAAGAAGTGTAAATGCGAGAACATCCCGACCATTTTCAGTTGTTGCCTTGGTAAGTTTATATTCTTCGATAAAGAAATCAGCGAATTCATCTCGAGTAAAACTCACGAGATCCTGTCCAGCATCGGAGAAATCATATTTTTCCATACCATCAGTTACTCCATCAATCGTTGCTTTCAGACGAGAAAGAATCCATTGCTCATGAGGAAGAAAACTTATCCAATTATTCTCGATTTTGGTTCGAAGTTCACTATAATCGTCCGTTACTTCCCCGATATTTGCATGTACGAAACGTACCACGTTCCAGAGTTTATTGAGAAATGTCGAATTATTTTCAACATTCTTCATAGAAAAACTCAGATTATTTCCTGGAGTATTTCCGATAGAACAAGTAAGACGAAGTGCATCAGTCGAATATTGTTCGATAACATCAAGTGGATCGATAGTGTTTCCAACGGATTTACTCATCTTTTTTCCGTCTTCAGTCAAGATAAGTCCATGAAGATAAATAGTTTTAAAAGGAGTTTGTCCAGTGTATTCATACCCCATGAGAAGCATTCGGATTACCCAAAAGAAGAGGATATCATACCCGGTTTCCAGAACCTGAGCTGGGTAAAATTTCTTGAAGAGTTCACCAGGATTTTCTGGAGTCCAATCGAGAACGGAAAATGGCCAAAGCGCAGAAGAAAACCATGTATCGAGAACATCAGCATCTCGATATACATTCTCTTTTCCATATTTCTGAAATACTGCCTCCTCATCAAGAGAGACAGTGAGAAGTTCCTTAGTATTCACATCATAGTATGCAGGAATCTGATGCCCCCACCAAAGCTGACGCGAAATACACCAATCTCTGAGATTATAAATCCAATCTTCAAAAGTTTTATTAAATCGTTCAGGAACGATTTCGAACTCTCATTTTTTGTACCCAGTAATTACTTTCTTGGCAAGTTCCGATGACTTTACAAACCATTGAGTCGATACAATACTCTCGACTCGACAACCTCCGCGAGAACAGTACCCAACTTTATGAATATATGGCTCTATTTTTACAAGATTCCCTTTTGCTTTGAGAAGCTCTACGATATTTTCTCGCGCTGTCAGAACATCTTGACCAGCGAAAATACCCGCTTCTTGAGTCATAACTCCATTCTTATCAATAACCTGATAATCAAGACGAAGATTATGTCGTTTTCCTGTTTCGAAATCAGTTGGATCATGTGACGGGGTGATTTTCACGACTCCTGTTCCGAAATTTATATCCACCATTTCATCTCCGATGATATCGATCTCTTTGTTAACGATAGGAAGTATAACCTTTCGTCCGATAAGTTTTCGGAAACGTTTATCTTTTGGATGTACTGCAACTGCCTGATCTGCAAGAAGAGTCTCTGGACGAGTCGTTGCAACAATAAGTTCATTATCGGAACCGGATACAAAATAAGTAATGTAATAAAGTTTTGTCTCTTCTTCTTTATAATCTACCTCGATATCTGAGATAACCGAACCAAGAGCTGGAGAATAATTTACCATATATTCCCCACGATAAAGGAGTCCTTTGTTGTAGAGATCAACAAAGGCATGTTGAACGTTCTTACTTAATCCTTCATCAAGTGTAAACCTTTCCCGTGACCAATCGCAGGAAGCTCCCATTTGACGAACCTGATTATTGATATTGGAAGCATATTTATCTTTCCATTTCCATACTTCCTCGAGAAACGCTTCTCGCCCCATTTCTTCACGGTTTTTCCCTTGCTCTGTGAGCATCTTTTCAACTCGTGCCTGTGTCGCAATACCAGCATGGTCGGTTCCAGGAACCCAGAGAGTAGAATCTCCTTTCATACGATGATAACGCACCATGATATCCTCAAGCGTAAGTGTGAGTGCATGCCCGAGATGAAGATATCCTGTTACATTTGGTGGTGGAATCGGTATATAGAAAGTTTTACCTGTGATACTTTCTTTTGGTTGAAATTTTCATTCCTGTTCCCATTTCTCTGCGAGAGTTTTTTCGAAGTTTTTTGGTACATATTGTTTTGGAAATTCCATATGTGGTGGGTTAGACGTTACAATAACCACAAATATATGGAAAAGTAGGGAAAAAGCAAGAGAGAGAAGATAAAAAAGAGGAGAAAAAGCAAGAGAGAGAAGATAAAAAAGAGGAGAAAAAGCAAGAGAGAGAAGATAAAAAAGAGGAGAAAAAGAAAAATTAAAAGCAAGGATTTTAATCCTTGCTTTTAATGATACGAAAGAAATATGGTTATCTTATTTTTTAATTTAATATTATTGTTGTCTATAAGAAGGACGATTGAGATAAATCTTCTGTACAGGAAGATGGAATTCTTCCACGAGCTTCCCTCGAGAAGTAAAAACAACTTTTGTTCCCATAGAAAGAGGGAGTCTAAGTAATCCACAGATATGTCTCGCTTTCTTTTCTCCATAAGGTCGTGATCCGTACATAACATCGCAGAATGCATAGGTTTTTCCATCCACTTCTCTACTTGCATCTTGAACAGTTACAGAATACATTTCCGAATGTCATGCCAATTGAAGCAATACTCTATCTCCAATCTTCATATCACTGATCTCTTTTATAACATCATTATTCGTAAAAGTTTTTCTGGTAGCTCGAAGAACTTCATAAATATATTCATCCTTGCGCTTCTGAACAAGAGCTTTTGATTCCATTTTTCTACGAATCACTGGATCTTCTATAACATCTGGTGCAGGAAATACTGTAGCCCGGTTTAAAATCGTATCAACCTTTATTTTAACCCTTTGTTCTCCTGTTATGTTTTTTTCGATATTATCTCTGGGGATAACTTGTACTTTTCAAGTACGATCTTCATGAAAATGATAATACCCATCAGCATCGGTTCCAAGAAGATCAGAAGGAAAAAAATCTTTGCATGCTTTTGATACTTTTCTCATAAGAGAAATAATACTGGTCTCTTTTTGAATTTCTGTTTTATTTTGAAGACATGAAGATGTATTCTGTTTCTTTGAATTCAAAGAAGGAACATAGCTATGTTTTTGTCTATTAGTATGAGAACCCTGAGAAAGATTGGACATATATCTAATGAATTTATTTTTAATATATTAGCATTAGAACATATATATTATAATAAGTCAACTTTTTATTACATACATAAAAGGTATAGGACAAAAATCCTATACCTTTTATATTATATGAATATTTATATTATCTCTTCTATAGAGATAGAAAGAATTTCAACATCTATCATCGGTCGATCATTTCGATCTGCTTTTACTCTTGCAATAGTATCCACTATATCCATTCCTTCGTAGGTTTGACCGAAAATAGAATGATGATTATCGAGGTATTTCGTTTGTGCTGCCTGAACAATAAAAAATTGACTTCCATTCGTATTTGGTCCAGCATTCGCCATAGAAAGTGTTCATTTTAGATGTGTGAGTCATGGAGCAAATTCATCCTCGAATTCCTGTCCGTAAATACTTTCTCCACCCATTCCAGTCGCAGTCGGATCACCTCCTTGGATCATAAAATCACGAATGACACGATGAAAAATCGTTCCATTATAGTATCCTTTTTTTGCAAGTCCGATAAAATTGGCGCACGTTTTCGGTGTTTCTTGGACAAAAAGTTTTATCTTAATCGTTCCGAGATTCGTTTCGATGATAGCGACAGTATCGCCTGTTTTTGGTAAATCGAGTTGAGACATAGTTTGATGTTTAATGAGAAGAAAATAATTTTAAAAAAGGTATCAGTTATCAGAAGGCAAGTATCAGAAAGGAACTTACGAAATTTTTTAAAAAATACCAATCTGATTACTGATATCTGATACCTGATTACTATTTAACGTGGCAAACCATAGAAATCGAGCCCCTTCTGATCTGTCATCCGTTTAGTGATGTAATTTTTTTTCTTTCCCTTTCGGAAAAATCCTCTTTCATCGATGATTCCAAGCTCTATGAGACTATCAATATTCTTGGTTGGAAGACGCTTTGAAGGAAAGGCCTGTTTATTTTGAAAATAATGTGTACGCTTCTTATAACTGAGATTATATCGTGTTTCCTTGCTTTCATTTCCCGTGTACGCCATAAGAGCCTTCTTTTTTCCTTTGGAAAGCTTGCGTGCTGCTGCTTGTTTTTTGACAAGTCGAGCTGAGAGTCCATGTGAATTTGCCATTCTTTATAACAAGAATTATGGGAATTAGATAACAATTATTTATTCTTTTTTCCTGGAAAAATCTCTAGTATTTCATATATATGTTTAGCTGTAAAATAACGGATTTTTGCAACTAAAAAACCTTTTTTTTGGCAGATGATGGACAATACTATCCATGTCTTTTTTTTCTCACAAAGAAAAAAGTAATATATTTTCTCAATCGAATTCAACAACATTAGAAATAGGTTTTGATAATGATCATGATTCTTTTATAAGTGCATATGTTTCCTTCATAGTTATTATATTTTAATATGGTGCAACCGACAGGACTTGAACCTGTGACCTCCTCCTTCGCAGGGAGGCGTTCTAATCCAACTGAACTACGGCTGCAAAAGAATATTTTATTTTTTTTAATTAAGTTTATTTACGAAACAATCAAACAAAAAATGGAGCGGGGAATCGGGTTCGAACCGACACACCCAAGGGTTGAAGCCTTAGTACACTCACTCAGTTATGTTACCCCCGCAAAGTGGTAAATCGATACTCTTTTTTCGACCTAAGCGACCGGTATTGTATAAAAAAACGAGGGAAAGTCAAAGTTTTTTGCTTTTCCCTTGCCTTTCTGGCCCATTTTCATATAATGCGCGTACTTTATTATTTTCTATATATTTTTATGTCACAAACAACTCTTGTACTCTTGAAACCAGATGTTATTCACCGTGGACTGGTCGGACAGATTACCGCTCGTATAGAACAACGAGGTTTTAAAATCATCGCTATGAAGATGATGAAACTTAGTAGCGCTCTTCTCGAAGAACACTATGCTCATCTTGTTACAAAACCATTTTTTCCAGAGATTGTTGCTTATATGACAGCGGGTCCTGTTGTAGCACTTATTGTTGAAGGAGATGCAGTGGTTGCAGGACTCCGACAGCTTTGCGGTGCGACAAATCCAGCAGAATCTCCTATGGGAACTATTCGTGCCGATTTCGCTAACACTATTCGTTACAATCTTATCCACGCTTCTGATTCTGCAGAAGCTTCAGAAGTAGAAATCAAACGATTCTTCAAGAGCGAAGAAATCTGTGATTACAAGAAAATCGTTATTGAATAATCTTTATTATTAGAATATATGGAATATATAAGGGGAAATAAGTTACGACCTATAAAAAAGTCGGCTATTTTATGACAAAAATGAATACTCGCTCAAAATGCGGATTCTATTCATTCTTTACTAGAATGAATAGAATTTACTTCTATTCCCTTACTTTCTTTAGAGATAAATAATTCCAGTACTTCTCACTTAAATACTGACGTTCCTTTGGAACAGATACATTGTTCAGCCGTTTCACTAGAACAAGTAGGTAACTTTAGTTAGAAAAGACTTACTGTATAAAATGAAAACCCAATTCTCTATATTCATACCTAGACAGGAAGTCCGAAGGGTCGATATGTATCTATCGACCCTTTTTCCTGAGCATTCGCGTTCCTATATGCAAAAGCTCATAGAAAAATGACGTCTTCAGGTCAATGGAAAAGTACTTGAGAGCAACAAACGAGTAAAGAAATGAGATGTTCTCGAAATAGAATTCGAGACCGAAAAATCGCACCTTCAAGCGGAAGATATGAATCTCGAGATTATTTTCGATAACCCTGATTTTGCAGTCGTAAGTAAGGATCCTCGAGTGAATACCCATACGGTTCCCGGAGAATTCGGAAATACCGGAACGCTCGTAAATGCACTCCTCCATCATTTCGGAAATCTCTCGGTCATCAACGGTGTGGAACGTCCATGAATCGTCCATAGATTGGACAAAGATACGAGCGGACTCATCCTCGTTGCCAAAAACGACCGTTCTATGCGTGAACTCCAGAAGAAAATGGCGGATCGAAAAATAAAGAAATTCTATTACGCTGTCGTTCTCGGACTCGTAAAAGACAAGGAGGGTATGATCGAATCCTTTATCGGACGAGACCCAAACGACCGAAAAAAGATGACCACCGAGAATCCGGTGAATCCCAAGCTCGCTCGGACGAAATTCACACTCCTTGAACATATTGACAACAAATACTCTCTCCTCGAAATCGAGCTCTTCACCGGACGTACTCACCAGATCCGCGTCCATATGTCTGCTATCGGGTACCCGATTGTCGGAGACAAGGTCTACGGAAACGAGAAAGCGAACAAAGAAGTCGCGACCAAATACGGTCTCGACCGTCAATGGCTCCATGCAAGACGATTGATTTTGAATTTATTTTGAGTAGATTATGACTTTGTCGCACCACTCAAAAAAGATATCGCGGTAATGTTAGAGAAGAATGGAATTAAAGTGGATTAACTTAGATATAAAATTCCTCGCTATGTTCCCTTTCGTCTTCATTTTCTTCATCCTCGTCGACCAAGTTTCGAAATATATTTTCGAGCACTTTTTTGCAACTTCCAAAATTCACATCCTCGGGGATTTCCTCGTGCTTTCGTTCGTAAAAAATACTGGTATAGCTTTTTCATTTCCCATCGAAGGAATAGTTCTCAAAGTTTTAACCATCGCTCTCATAATAGGAATAGTATTGTACTATTTTCGTTATGAGACGTATAAAAATCTCCTACTCACTAAGTGGGCATATATATTAATTCTCTCGTGAGCGGTTTCAAATGGACTCGAAAGAGTGTTCGTTGGCTCGGTTACTGATTTCATCGGAGTAAAATACTTTGCAATTTTCAATTTTGCTGATATATTTATCTCAATTGGTGCGTTTTTATTATTTGTCATCTACTTTAAATATGAGCGAGCAAATCGAGATTAAGACAAATGAGGATGTACTCGGTCCTGCCAAAGTGAATCCTATTTCCATAGGACTTTCCTGTCTCGGAAGTCTTGCAGCTGGATTTCTCGGTGGACTTTTCACTCTACTTTTCACATATGTTTTTCTCGGTTCTCTCCAGACCTCCGCTATTTTCCCTTATATACTCTCTCTCGTGGGATTCTTCGCGATTCTCATAACTGTTTCCCTTACTTTCATCCTCAACCGGCTTCTTTTTACCGAAAAATACAAACAAGGATGAGTTGTTCTCGCACAAATGTCGATTCTTTCCATTTTTCTTTTTGTGCTTATTACACCACTCTACGTTTACGTAAACTTTGTGAAACCAGATTTTCTTATCTTTGTGTTTCTCTTTCATATCCTTATTAATATACTCGCCACTTCCCTCCTCTCAGAAATTCTCTCGAATTACCGCTACGTTCTCCTTTCTATATACGGAAGTTTCATAGGATTCTTCGTAGCATCGGTTCTTTCTGTAATGTTTTTCATCAACTTCTCACCTTCGCGAAGCGCTATCTATTCACTCATAGGAGTCATCGTTGTCATAAATTTCATTATTACGCTTTTCCGACTCCTTTTTGAATTCGTTTATTATAGAATATATATAAGCACTGGAACGGATCATCTCGGAGATATCTTCGCTCAGATAGAAAATGAAGAGAAAGAAGCGGTTGCCCGAGCTGAAAAAGAGTTAGGAACATTTAACTAATTAACCACCAAAAACTATGCACAAAATCGCACGACGCCTCCTGGAAACCTACCTCAAGGAAAAGAAAATCCTCACTATCGAGGAACTCGGACTCTCTCGAACCGAGCACGAAACGAGCAAGAATCTCATTTTCGTGACGCTCTATAAAAATGGCGGGGTAATAGCATCGAGCGGACGGATACACTTAAAGAAACCGAACACTCTTTTCGAACTTATCGAGAATACGCTTTTTTGCCTTCGGGATCCTCGTTTTACAGAAGCAGTAACAACTCCCGAGGAACTCGCGAATGTACAAATTCGGGTTGATATGATCCGACCGGAAGGACGTCGAATTCTCGGAAATATAAATGAGCTTGATATGAAGAGAGAAGGTCTTATTCTCCTTTCCCAATCCAAAAATACCCTCGGAGTACTTCTTCCAAATATTGCCAATATCGCCTCCACTCCACAGGAATATTTCCAGATTGTCTGCAAAAAGGCCGGGGTAAATCCAGTCGATATGAAACCCGAAGATATGGTGCTTTATGGGATAGAATCGACAGTATTCTCAGAACTCGGAAATTAATATGACTATATTTTCCATCACTCTCTTCGGAATCCATATAGCCCCGAGCTGGTACGGACTTATGTACGCGCTCGGTTTTTTTATCGGGTATTGGATACTGAAACGGAGAAAAATCCTTTCGGACGTGGAACTCGAGTCGCTCATATTCTATGTTTTCATAGGAGTTCTCATTGGTGGACGACTTGGGTATGTTTTGTTTTATAATCTCCCGTTCTATCTCGCGAATCCTTTGGAGATAATACAAACATGGCACGGGGGCATGAGTTTCCATGGTGGAGTTATCGGAGTAATTATCGCGATGATTCTTTTTAGCCAAATAAACAGAAAACCTTTTCTCATTATCGCAGATCATATAACGAGCGTTCTGCCTATCGGACTCGGACTCGGACGAATCGGAAATTATCTCAATGGGGAACTTCTCGGATTTGCAAACTATACCGGACCTCTTGCGGTTATAAAAAATGGGGTTTCCTACTTCCCTTCCCCACTTCTGGAAGCGACTTTGGAATGAGTAGTACTTTTTATGATTCTTTTTTTCCTGAGACAAAAAAATATCTTCCCGGGGAAGATTGCAGCAAGTTTTCTTTTCTGGTATGGTATATTTCGTTTTTCTGTCGAGTTTGTTCGTATTCCCGATGTTGGACTCGGTTACCTTACATTTGGACTCACCATGGGACAGATTCTCTCGATTCCCATGATAATCATTGGAACGATTCTATATTTCTTTTTCAAGAAAAATGCAAAATAAAAGCTTTTCGAATATCCTTATAGTCCTGTCTTTCCTTATAACAGGAATGTCTTTTTTTGTGAGCGATATTCTCATATACGGAATGAATTCGTTCTTTCTCGTACAATGACTGTATGTGCAATTTGTTATTCAATTTCTTCTCTATCAATTCCTCCATGGTGGGATTCTCCATCTTCTTTCGAATAGTTTTTTTATTTATCTTTTCGGAAATCAGGTAGAGAGTATTATCGGGCGCGATAAATTCATAGTATTTTTCCTCCTCAATACCGTTTTCGTTGGAGTGTCGCTCCTATTTTTCGCAAATAGGAACACTATCGGAATCAGCGGATTCGCGATGGCAATACTCTCATATGTTTTTCTAGAATTGAAAGCTCAAAGAAATCCGGAATACCGTTCTGCTGGAGTCTTTCTACTTATTAATATCGCTATTGGTTTCACCGGAAATATCAGCCTCGTCGGACACTTGTCTGGAGCGATTTTCGGGATAATATTCTACTATTTGAGAAACGAGATGCGAATAAGATTTTTGAGATAACTCTTTCTATTCCCCTCCTTTATACTCGCTCCAAAAATCTTTCCGAAATGCTTCATATCGACCTTCGATAATCGCTTTTCGTGCTTCTCTGCTGAGATTCAAGAGAAATTCCATATTATGAAGGGAAACGAGTTGTCCGGCGAGCATTTCTCCGACTTTGAAAAGATGGCGGAGATATCCGAGGGAATAGGTTCTGGAAACCATCGTAGAGTACTCGGGTTTTGTATAGATTCCTTCTTTTTCTAAGCGGTATTTCTCATTAGTTACTTTGATATTTCCTCGGGAAGTATAGGCAACTCCGTGTCGTCCGAGACGAGTCGGGAGAACACAATCAAACATATCGATTCCACGATAAATTCCTTCGATGAGATCCTCGGGTGTTCCAAGTCCCATGAGATAATGTGGTTTACTTGCGGGAAGATGTGGAGCGATAGCATCGAGAATACGGATCATATCCGGTTTGGATTCCCCGACGGAGAGTCCTCCGATAGCCACTCCTGGCATATCGAGATCAGCAATATATTTGACCGAATCTACTCGGAGATCATCATAGATTACTCCTTGTGCGATAGGAAAAAGTGCTTGTGGATACAGTCATTTGTCAGATCGGATCCTTTGTTGCTCTCTATGTTCTGTAACACAACGCGAAGCCCAGCGATGGGTTCGTCCCATAGCAGCACGAGCATAGCTGTGAGTGGAAGTACCTGGTGCACATTCATCGAATGCCATAATAATATCAGCTCCGAGGTTTGCTTGTATCTGCATAGCTCGCTCTGGAGTGAACATATGTTTTGAGCCGTCCAAATGAGAACGGAATTCGACTCCATCTTCCGTAATCTTCACGAGAGAAACCCCCTGTCCTCACTTCGTTCGTCCTTCCCCCTTGTCAGGGGGATATTTCTTTTGCCCCCCTGACAAAGGGGGTTGGAGGGTTTGTTTCTTCATCTGTCCAAGCGAAAACACCTGAAATCCTCCACTATCGGTAAGAATAGGAATATCTATATTCATAAACTTATGAAGTCCGCCGAAATGAGCAATCGTTTCATCGCCAGGACGAAGATAGAGATGATAGGTATTGGAAAGCATAATCTGACTTCCGATTTCGAGGATGTGGTCTTTATGTACTCCTTTCACACTCGCCTGAGTTCCGACCGGCATAAAAATAGGCGTCTCTATATCTCCGTGCGGAGTTGTAAAAGTTCCAGCACGCGCGTATCAATCAGTAGCTTCTATATTAAATTCAAACATAAAAACGGTTCTTGTAATCTACTAAAGAACCGCATTATATGGAAAATATCTCTTTTTAAAAAAAGAAATGAGAATAATTTCTAATTTGATTTTCAAAGAATAATAACAACATTTTCTTGCATCCTTACTATACAATTGGATAACGGACATTCTGTTGATTCTTCAGAAAGATTGAGTGTTTGAGGACAGAAAGATTGAGAATTGACGAGACATTTATTTCGAGGAAGATTGAGACCAGAAAGAGAAGATATTTCACGTTTGCTTACAAATACCCCTTCTTTTATAACTTCGTCTTGAGTTTGTAATGATGATGATAATGACATTATATTGAAATATATGATAAAGAAATCTAGTGATATTATCATAGTAATATATTATCAAAAATCTGTCAAATTATTTCAGAAGGATCTTTACTATATCTTGATAGGCGATAAAAATACTTAGAATAATGAGAAGTGAAAAACCTGTAATATGAATATATTGTTCTATCTTACCGTGAAGCGCCTTCTTTTTGGAGAAAATTCCGACAATTCTATGGATAATTAAGAATACGAATCGTCCACCATCGAGAGCTGGAAATGGAAGGAGATTAAATACTCCGAGATTGATACTGATAAGTGCAGCAATAAGGAGGATAACAGAAAAAGCTACTTTCGCATCCAGAAGATTCACAAAAAGATTTCCGATAGCAATCGGACCACCGAGACTTTCCACTGCTTCAGTTCGTTCTGTCGGAATTCGCGGAGTAATAATTCTCTTTATGAGAGTTCCGAGAAGTTCCAGGGTCATCATGGACTCTTTATATGTTTCAATTCCTCATTCTTTTATGGATTCAAAAAAACCGTATTTGTATCGGAAATCCTTACGGATATGAATAATATTATATCCAACGTAACTTCCTATTTTTCCATCCTTGGGGATTACTGAAACTGTGCGTATTCCTCCGGTTCATCGAAGTGTAAAATCCATTGAAGTAGTAGATTTTTTCACTGTCGTTATCATGTCTTCAGGGCTCATAATATCTTTTCCATCAATCGAGACGAGAATATCATTTTCAAGAATTCCAGATTGTTGAGCGATGCTTCCGGTAAGAGGAGAAAGGACGATTCCATCGGTTTTCACGAGTCCGATGCGAACCGCCTCCTGAAAAGACGGAATAAGTTTCGTCTCGGTTTGTGTCGGGAATTTCGTATTGATACCAAGAGGTTCCACTCCAATCATGAAAAGACCGGAAAATACAACAAATGCGAAAAAGAAATTCATAATAACTCCGGCAAGTATAACGGCTGACTGTTGCCAAAAATTCTTGCTTGAAAGAGAATCCTTATCATGTGCTCAAGACTCATTCATTTCTTCCCCTTTCATCTTCACGAATCCTCCGATTGGAAGCCAATTGAGCGTATAAATCGTTCCACTTTTATCTTTCCAAACCTCCTTTGCACGTGGCGGAATACCGATTCCGAATTCATCGACTCTTACACCGAATTTTTTCGCCATACTAAAATGTCCAAGCTCGTGGAAAAATACGATTACAGAGAAAATAAGGAGCGCGAGGAGGATACCGAGGAGAATAGTCATAAAAGAGTTATTAGTTTTTAAAAAAAACGTCATTCTGAACTCGTTTCAGAATCTTCCTTTTCTTATTTCAAAGAAGTGGAAGATCCCGAATTGAATTCGGGATGACGAATATTTATTGTATAATTCTCAAATTAAATCTTACCGAGATCTTCTTTGAGATGATCGAAAAAATGATTAATAAGATCATCAAGTTTCTTGAAATCTTCTCGCTCATAGTGGAAAGTTTTTCCGTCGATGAAAACATTTAATGTTCCGTTAAATCGACCAATTTTATTCTCTTCAATTACGAAAGATATTTCCCCTTCAACATCTTCTCCATCAAGTTTCTTAAGATATTTATCAAGTTTTCCAGAAATATTTTCATCGACGAGACGTTCGATAACTACTCTGTCATGTTCAAGATTCTTAAGTTGTAGTTTTTTTTCAAGTTTCATAAGACTGAGGGTTAAAAGATATTTCATTGCAGATAAACCGCAAGGATTGATTATATACAATTTATAAATAAACACCAAAAGTTTTTCTAAAGTTAATTTATCGCAGGTCTATGGTTCATTTTTTCGTAAGAACTCTTTCTATTTCTTCCTCTTTTTCTTCCTTATCAATTAATTCTCCTCGAGATTCATTTCCTTCAAGATGATCACGTACAACTTCTGTAAGAGTATGAAGAAGAAGTTCCATAGGTGCCCTATCCTGATGTTCTTTTCTTTCAGCCATTTCATGAATAACTTCTTCTATCTGGTCAGAAATTTCATGAGGATTTTCAGCTCATTCAAGAACAAAATCATCATCATCCCCCATGGTATAAAGTATAACATCTCATTTGTTGAAAAAAGAATCAAAAAATGAATTGGTTTGGATTTCCGAGCCTTTTATATCGTGGTAATCTATATAAATAACATGTCTCGTAAAAACATTCCAATCAATATCTATAACTCATAAATTGGTTAGAATCCAAACGTCATTATACCAATCGAATATCTTATATACGAGAAAAAAATAGAGAGCAATGGCATATGTTTCGAAATATAGAAACGGTACCAATGTCTGAAAAGAAAAAGAGTTATTATAGTAGAAAAAGGTCGGGAGAGCAAGTCCTATAAAAAGAATAACGATAACTCGATCAACTATAAGAAGAGGATGTCTGTGACACACAAAAATAAGTTCTTCTCTATCTCGAAGATACTTTCTGAAAAAAACCTGATCAAAATAGTTCATAGTGGTAATAAGTACCAAGTAACATTGAATGTGAGTATATGTTTTTCTTTCGGGAGCGCAAATTTAGACGTTCTAAATCTTTTTTGTATATCGAATACAAACAAACGTCTCAAATTGCTGACGAGAAATTTCATCGAAATTTTTCTCGAATTCTACAAGAAAAGCGTCACCGTTATAATCTCCAGATATTTTACTGAGCAGAACCTCGTCTATAAGGTTTTTATTGAGAAATTCCTCATATATCTTCTGTCCACCTATTATAAATACTTTGTCTATTCAATCTTTTTCTAGAACTTCGAGCATTTCCGGTATGGAATGGCGTACTTCTATCCCCTCTTTTTCGAAACTCTGTGAGGACAGAACAATATTGCGTCGGTTCGGAAGTGGTCGTCCGATGGAATCATAGGTCTTTCGTCCCATTACGATTGTTCCGCCTGTCGTAAGCCGCTTGAAATTCTGGAGATCTTCCGGCAAATGCCACGGAAGTTTTCCTTCTATTCAGATAACTCGGTTATCTGCCATAGCAGCGATGAGAACAAGAGTAGGTTTTTTCTGAGACATTTTACTAAAAATCAAATAATTAATTTAAATTTTGAATATATATTCGAGCGCATCCGAGGACTATGTTTGAGCTACCCCTTAAGCGAGTTTCCGCAGGAAAGGGAGAAAATATATTCAAAATATAGCCAGAACAAAATCCTATTATTCCATCGAAAACTAAAACTCCCAACTTCCGTTCATACTCGTGGATTGTGTATAATTTACAACGGTCGATTCAAAAAAGTTACTCTTATCGGAGTTCGGATCCTGGAGACGTTCCAGATGTTTATATGGATTTGTAATGGCGAGTTTATAAAGTGGAGCGATTCCGAGCATACCGAGACGCTGATCAGCAAGCCATTTTGTATACTCTTCGGTAGTTTTTCCATTGATTCCGGGAATACGGTTTCCGAGAATATGCGTACTCCATTCGATTTCCTGTTTCACGGCTATATCCATCATTTCAAGAATAATCTGTTCGTTGTAAATGGCAGGAAATTCCCGTTTGATTTCCTTAATAATATTAGCAAATATCGTGATATGAGTAAGTTCATCTCGACGAATATACGCGATCATACGCCCGGTTGCGGGCATTTTCATATGATCTACGAGCGTATCGAAAAATGCGAAACCATTGTAAAAATAAAGGGATTCGAGAAGGAAATTCGCGACGATTCCACGGAAGAAATTCTCATCGGACGGATTATCTATGAAGTTTTGGTAAATTTGTCCTACGTAAGTATTTCGTTCCAAAAGAATTTTGTCATTTCGGAAAAAATAATAGATTTCGTCTCGTTCATGACTATCTACGACCGATTCGAGAATAGTCGCATATGATTGGGAATGAATAGATTCCTGAAATGCCTGGATCGAAAGAATAAGATTCACCTCTGGAGATGTGACGAAATCAGAAAAGTGCGGAAGATTCACTGTTTGAATGGAATCCAAAAAGATAAGGAATGAGAGAATGCCTTTATAAGCACGCTGTTCTTCGGGGGTCAAATCGGTATGAAACATTCGAGCATCGTCCTTGAGTCCAGAAACTTTTTCTGGTACCCAAAAATTTCCAATCATTACCTGATAGAGTGATTTCGCCCATGGATACTTGACTGCATTGAGATTGAAAAGTCCGGTAGTTGAACCTTTTATAATCGTTCGAGCTCCAATTTCATCCTTTCCTTGTGGATTAAAGAGGAGATTTTGTTGCATGATATGTGAATCTTGTTGTGTCATAATGAAAAAGAGTTTCTTTAAATAAAATTAGGCAAGTATCTGTTCTACTACTTCTGAGATTATTTCTTGTTTTCCTTCTATATTTAGAGATTTTTTTATTTCGGGAAATTTTTCTAATAAAGAAAGAATTACTTGTCCATTTTCTCTATGAAATTGTGTATTATTTATAATTAATATAGTTCATAGAACTTGTTCTTGAAGACAAATACGAAGCTCTTTATGAAATTCATCAAGATGTGTCCGTGGAGGATTTGTCCAAATATCTACCATATTAAGAAAATCCGGTTCTATGTATGAGCTTTCATCTATCAAAAGATATCTCTGTACTCATATAGAGTTTAGTTTCTTTGAAAATTCATCAATAGCATGAGAGAAAGAATTTAAGAAATCTGTACGAATTTCCTCATCGAAATTCGAAGATTTTTGATTACATTCTGGATGGAGATGAAGATAAGAAATTCGAAGTAATTCTATTATAGCTTGGTTTAAGGTGAATGTATTTAGAGATGAGGATTCAATCTTTGAGATATATAAGTCATTCATAAATAATGAAACTATGTATTAAAAAAATAATCAAAGATTATATGTCTTATAATGAATTATTATGCCAACGACGAATCACAAGTTTCTTTTTTCCTTCTGGACCTGGATCATCGACCGAATTCAAGGGAATATGAGTAAGGAGAAGCTCGTCGAGTATTTCTTTGAGTGGACTAATTTTTACTCCGTTCTGGAATCCGGTGGTTTCTGTTCCGTAATCCATCTTACTCTGGATAACTTCGGTCTGATTAAGTACTATAAGCATATGTCCTTTGCGAGCAATAATATCGAGAGGTTGGAGGAGAGAAATAATTTCTTCGGTGGTTTTTCCTGCTATATCGAGCCCTGTTCCAAAATCTACTATCTCGGAAGTATTTCGGGGAATGAAGCCGTCGGTTGCTGCATAGAGAAGCCCAGAACAATCGACTCCGTGCAGCATCCATTTCGCCCGCAAGCTCTCGTCTACGAATCATTTCGGCGGATGAAACTCGAGAAGTTTCGGAACTCCAGTCGGTACGTTTCCGCCCCAGATATACGGAAGTCAGAGAGAATTACGAAGATTTGTGAGAATAACTTCCTTGGATGGAAGTTCTCTTTCTCGGTGAGGAAGAACTGCGAGAGGCATCCAGAATGCATCTACGAAACGTGCATCGATATAGTATCCTTTTTTCGTTTCGTACGGATAATCGGGAGTTGTTACCTGATATACGATATTTTCATGATTCAAACATACTCCGATAATTTGGAATGTTGTTCCAGGAAGAGCCACGGTCTCGAGGGGATGAATATGATTTTCTTCGTTCAGAAGAAGCTCCGTTCCGTCGGCTCCCCCGAATATATTACAAATATTTCCAGTGTAGAAAATAGGAGTCGGACCGTTCGCACGAGCCTGAAGAGTAATATTTCCTGCTCGAATCTCTGCATCGAGAGATGTAATTTCCTCTGCTTTTGGGATAGGAAATGGCGTATTAATCTCGGTTACATCATCTGAAAAATACATAAAACGTTCTAATAATTCTCATTTCCCTTGCTCCAATAGAATATCGATCTTTCTCTGAACCCGTTCAAAAACCAATTTCACAAGAACTTCTTTCTGAGTAAGAGTTGGTTTTTTACCGAGCGCCGACTGAAAGGCTATGTGCAAACGTGAACTCATTCGTGCAAATGGATTACATATAGAAATTGTAAGAATACTTTTATACCGATTTATACAACTTCTTCATCTGGATAATAATGCTTGAAAAGATCTTCCGGTCCGTATTTCTTGCAATCTGACCGCTCGAGTCCGAGAGCTTCGGCAGTCGTGTATACTTTCTCTGAGTTTGTCGCTTCGATTTCGAGGAATTCAGGAATAGGTTTCCCCATGAGATTGCTGTACGTATCGAAATCGAGACGGACTTTATTGTCAGGGTCAGAATAGTTAAGAACATAACTTACGCGCCTTTTTATACTCGGAAGTCCGACTTTTTCAAGTCCAATCTTCGAAAGAGTTGCAATCGCCGCCTCAAAGTCCCGCGCCTCAAACCCTGTTTCCTTATTTGACTTGATATGCTCCGTTCCTCCTCATACCGGTTCTTTATACTCTATCATAAGGATACCCCCTTCCTGTCGAACTCTGAGCTTTTCTCCATTTGCTGGATTTATAAGCCACTGGGCTTTGAGGATTCCCTCAAAATATGGTTTAAATCCGAGTTCCGTGAGCCTCGGGAGCATCTCTGCTTCCGTAGTCTCGAGGACTTTTGCTTCAACTTCTGGTGAGTGGGACATAAGGAAAGATTAAGAAGTTCTTCATACAAGGAAGATTCCGCATATTTTCTGAATCGAATTCGATAGTTTTCAAAGAATTTAAACTTCAGAAAATTCTGGAATGACGGTTATTTTTATCTGGATTGCTTCGTACCCGGGGTACCCCTTGAGAGTATCGCAATGACAAGGAACCTGTCATTTTGTGAATCTTAGAATCTCCTGAAAAATAATGAAATTTGTCGTGAAAATCGAGTACCGTAGTGAACCGTACGACTGTACGGAGAACGAGGAACGGAAGATTTGAACGCAAAGTTCGCGTTTTGCAGAGATTCTAACCCGAACAACTTACACAAGCCTCTCCAACTTCTCCTGACAATGATCGAACGTAGTAAACTGTCTTGATTCCTTGTTCCCAGGATTTCACGTAGTATCCGTAGAGTTCGGCTGGCGAAACTTTGGCTGGGTCGATCATCCACTCGAAACTGATGGACTGGTCCACCCATTGGTAGATGACGGACATCATATCTATGACGTCATTCATATCCATATTGATGTACTCTTTGTAAAGCCAGAAGTTCTCAGGTGCGAGTTTCGGAGCGACACGAACGGTCGGAGCAGAGAGATTGGTCTCGACGAAGTACTTCTTGTAGATAGGAAGAAGTGCTGCTGTTGTTCCGACGATACCGGCAGTGGAAGTATTCGGTGCAGGAGCGGTGTGGTATGCAAATCGAACTCCATGTGCTTTCATGGCATCGAAGAGTTCCGCCCATTTCTGTCCCATTTTCTTCTCCTTGACGAACCATTCCTTGTCATGACCGAGAAGGATTCCTTTGTCGTATTCCGAACCTTTGTACACTCCGTAGGTTCCGCGTTCTTTTGCAAGACCGATAGAAGCTTCGTAGGTGTAATATGCGTACTGTTCGAAGAGATCATTCACATGAGCACGGGCTTCTGGAGAATCGTACGCCATTCCGTGGGTTGCGAGATATTCGGCGAGTCCGAGGTACCCGAGTCCGACAGAACGGTACTTCATAGCCGTGTATTCCGCTTCTTTGATAGGATAATAGTTGAGAGTAATGACATTATCGAGGATTCGCATAACGACAGGAAATGCTTCTTTCATCGTTTCTTGATCAAATACTTTTGCCACGTTGATAGAAGCGAGATTACACACAACCAAATCCCCTGGTTCATATCGGAGGATGATTTTCCCGCCCTCGATAGTTTCTTCGATGAACTTAGCTGGAGCAGTGTTTTGGCATATTTCGGTACAAAGCTGGCTAGAATATACCATTCCAGCGTGCTTGTTCGGATTGAGTTTATTCACAGTGTCTCGATAGAATACGTATGGCATTCCTGTCTCAACGGTAGTTTTGAGGAATTTTTTGAAAAGATCTTTCGCTTTTACCTTCATCTTGAGTTTCAATCGGTCGTCCGCTTCAAATTCCATATACAGTGCTTCGAATTCAGTACTATAATTATCTTGGAGTCTCTTTCCTGTTATTCGTTCTACTTCGTTTGGATCAAAAAGTGTCCAATCTCCATCTTCTTTCACGCGTCGCATAAAGAGATCCGGAACAGAAATCGCTGGAAATACGTCAAATGCCTTAGAACGAATATCTCCTGTCTCCGTCTGGAGATCGAGGAAATCATAAATATCACGATGCCATACATCGAGCGTTACAGAGATAGATCCAAGTCGAGCCCCGAGCTGATTTACTGCAATAGCCGTGTCATTGACAACTTTAATCCAAGGATTCACTCCACCGGAAACTCCTTCGATTCCACGAATCATCCCTCCGCGAGAACGAATATTTCCGAGATACACTCCGATTCCTCCACCGTATTTGGAAATCTGCGCCATATTTTCGATTCCATGATAGATTCCACGGAGATCGTCATCGATATTGATTTTGAAACAACTGGAAAGCTGATTATAATTTGTTCGAGCATTAATGAGTGTCGGAGTCGGAAGGGATATTTTTTGAGTCGAACACATTTCATATGCTTTGAGAGCGAATGCGAGACGAGTTTCTGCGGGTTCAGGAATAGCAAGAAAAAGTGCTACCGACATATACATTTCCTGTGGAAGTTCTTTTACTACTTTATTCGGATTACAGAGATATCGTTTATTCAGAGAAAGAACGGTCGTATATCCGTATGTTTCATCCGTATTTTTATTCAAATGTTTTCCTGCTTCAAGAATGTCCGCTTCACTGTAATATTTGTAGAAATCCTTATAGTAAAGTCCGTTTTTTATATATTCGTCGAAAAGTGCTTTATAAGAAGCAGGAGTATAGATATCCGCGAGTTTTATCTTTCGGTTCTTAATTGCCTGCTTATAGACATTTCCGAGAAAAATCTGAGCAGCCACTTTTTCCCAAGTGATATTCTCGACAGAAACGAGATCGATACACGTCTTGGTAAGGAGCTTATTAATATCGGAAGTCTTGATATCTTCCACGAGATTTTTCTTAAAAGCTTCCATAAGGTCATCGAAAGAACATTTATCCTCGTGTCCCTTCGCTGCACGGTCGAAAACCGCTTTGAGTTTATCAATATCGAAATATTCTTTTTTTCCATTAGATTTCGTTACCTTCATTGCATTTTCCTCAAATTGCTTAATGAGCTCCTCTTTTTTCTCAGTTCGTTCATCGGCACGTTTCGATCGGTAGATGATATACTGTTTTGCAACATCGTATTTATGGAATTTCATAAGATTCTGCTCCACGATATCTTGAATATCTTCAACTCCCGGTATTCGATTCACGAAAATCTCCCCGAATACATGTTCTATATCTTTTATGATAAAATCCGTGATAACCGTTACGAAAGAACGATCGATTTCTCCAATCTCATTTGCTGCGAGATCAATCGCTTTTTCTATACGGCTTCTGTCAAAATCAATAAGTTCTCCATTACGTTTTCGAATCTGTATAGTAGTCATATCAATATAGAATATTATGAAAGTAAGAGGAATTTAAAGGGAAAAACGGGATTGTTTCGGTGTATTTTTTACAATAGAACAAAAACTACATATAGTGCTAAAGAGGTATATTCAAATACTATATATTGTCAAAAGAATTTATGTGATTTTTTTCAAAATAGCTTTACAATGGGGATTTTTTAATAAAAAAATATTGACTTATTATTGTATATACTTATAAATACAAAATACTTATTTAGTAATGCGAAAGATTACTCAATTGATAGTATATCTCAAGTCTATGAAAGAACTCATACCTGAAAAAAATAATATCCGAGAAAATCTCGGCGATGCTTCTCGTGTAGAAATTGTTGTCCGCTGCATATCGGTCGCGTGTTCAGCTCTCTCTATTCCTATAGACGATAAAGTCTCTAGGAATTTTATCGAACAGGAAGGGAAAAGGGTACTTCAATCGGAGGAAGTGTATGTGGCAACTGATAAGAATCATGGAAATATTCAGAATAATTCTAGTGGAAGAAAATTTACTTCCAAAGATATTTCCAATATTCAAAAAAATACGAAGAATGCTGATTTAGTTAAAGGTGTTGTTAATTGTATATCAGAAATATTTGCAATGAATCTAGAAATTCCTGTAAGTAATATATCGATTGTTCAATTCATTGAACAGGAATGAGATAAGATACTTGCATCTGTTCAGAGTTCACTCGTCCAATCCCAGGAAATAAATGTGGAAGATATTGAATCTGAAGATTTTCGCATAAATTCTGAGGGATGGAGAGAATCTATTCTCCAGAATGGAGCTCATATTAAAATAAATCCCGAATGAGATGTAACGGAACTTCTTGACGGAGATTTTAAAGGAGATCAATATTTCACACAAAATGCCGCTATTCGTGAAACAGAGAAAGCAGGAAAAATACTTTTAAGTAATGAACATTGGCAAAGTGTTATTCATTCGATTAGTCCGAATATTAGTTTTGATGAAAAAATTCAATTTGATATCTCTGTCCGAGAGACTCTTGGATTGAAGCTTTCGGGTTATCAACATGGTTCTGCCGGCTTATATAGAAAACAATGAAAAAAAGGATATTATTGGACATCAACTCATACTTCAGATTTTGGTTACTATGTAACTGTTAGTGATTTAAAAATTGAACCACTTAATAATACTGATCCGAGACATTTATTTCTTGTACGTTGCCTTAAAAAGAAAGATTAAATACAAAGTATTTTTATGTGGCAAAATGTTTGTCTTTTTCTCAGATTATGATACAATCAAGGCAATACTCAGTATTCTTATACCTTCATTATATGTCAGCGGAACAACTTTTATCAACATCTACAAAACTTCCTTCAAAGATCCCAAATAGGAAAAAAATAATCAAAACTGTTACAGAAACTCAAGAAAATGTAGGAGATATTCTTGCGAATACGAGAGAAGAAATAGAAAAAGGAGTTGAAATTATCGTACAAGCCTGTAGAAAATCTTGAAATCCAAATATTATTTGATTTGGATGAGATATAGAAGAATCACAAGATATAAATATGAAAAACAAATATGGACAAACCTTACTTATTTTAGCAGTTTGGAATAATAATATTGAAATAGTACAACTTCTCTTGAGTCATCCAGAAATTCTCGTAAATGAGAAAGATAAACATGGACAAACTGCCTTAATGTGGGCAGCAAAATACGAAAACACTTCAATTATGAAACTTCTTCTGGCTCACAATAATATTCTCGTAAATGAGAAAGATAAATATGGACAAACCGCTTTGATATTAGCAGCATGACATAACCATACCGAGATAACACAAATCCTTTTGAATCGTCCAGAAATTCTCGTAAATGAAACAGATAACAAGAATAATACAGCTTTGATATGGGCTACATCAAAGAATAATTTTCAATTAGTACAACTTCTCTTGAATCGTCCAGAAATTCTCGTAAATGAAACAGATAGAAATGGTTTTACTGCTTTGATATGGGCATCAGAAAAATGATATTCTGAAATAACACAACTTCTTCTTTTGAATCCTTGTTTGGAATTATCCGTAAACAATCAATGAAAAAAAGCACTAGAACTTGCGAAAACTCCGGAAATCAAGAAGCTTATTTTGAAAAAAATTCAGGAAAACCAAGGTTCATTCTCTATTTTTCGTTTTCTTGCTTCCTAAGCAAGATATGTTTGCACGTATAAATATACGAAATAGAGAGAAAAACTCCCGATAATTATTTGGGAGTTTTTTTAAAAATGAATAAATTAATGATTTGTCAATCAATTTTTGACATTATTATTGACGGACAATATTTTTCTCGTATAAATACACGTGCTTATTGAGATATACTAATGCTTATTTCTCAATACATCAGATCATTAACATTCATATATACAAAAACAAAAGGAGAGTAATGCTATGCAAAAACAAATAGGTAGTCGTGGTCAAATCAATCCAACTGGACAGGAGAATATCCTACATCAGAATGATTTTGTTGTTTCAAAGACTGATCTCCGTGGCAAAATCACTTACGGAAACCGGATCTTCATAGAGATGTCTGGATACACGGAAAAAGAGCTTCTCGGAGCTCCTCACAATGTCATCCGTCATCCAGATATGCCAAAGGTGATTTTTAAGCTTCTCTGGAAGACAATTGCAGAAAAGAAAGAAATATTTGCCTATGTCATAAATCTCGCCAAGGATGGGAGTCATTATTGGGTTTTTGCCAATGTGACACCTGCGTACGATGAGCAAGGGAACCATATCGGATACCTCTCGGTTCGGCGCAAACCATCTGCGGAAGCTATCAAAATCATCATTCCTCTCTACAAGCAACTCCTAGATACAGAACGTGCCGGCGGAGTGGCAGCTTCGGAAAAGCTCCTCGAAAAGATTCTCTCTGAAAAGAAGATGTCCTACGAGGATTTTGTTCTCGCAATTACTCCAAAGGAAGATGTTCAGGACGTCAAGTGTTACGGGGTGAAAGAGAATAGGATTCAAAAGCAAAGCAATTTGCCACGTTTCTTCAGTAGCGATTCATCGCTGGTGGTTCTCAATCTCCTCATGATCACTAGTACGCTTGCCGGTTTGTTTTTCGGGGATGTGCCTCTCTGGACTATGTTGTTTCCGCTTGTCGGGACAGTGTATTCCATATTGGCATATCAGAAACATATTCCACACAAACGACTCATGGGTGAAGTACTCGAAATCACTGAACGGATACGATGTGGCGACTTTAGTAGCCGCATTACATCTATTCATACGGGGATATTCGGGGATATTGCTTGGAATCTCAACGATGCACTCGATCAACTCGAAACACAATGGAAGGAGATACAGACAACGTTTCAGAATTTCAACAACGGTCGGTACAATCGTACCACCTTCCCTCAGGGACTTCATGGTAATTTTGTCCTGATCTTCAAGTGTGTAAATCAGTCGCTTCAGTCTATGGTTCAGTCCATTTTGGACGGTCACAAGATCGAATTTCTGACAAAAATAAACACTCGGAGTGCCTCAAGTCTTCTCGGAAATCTCAAGCTTGAACAAGCGGATCTGATTCGCATCACACAAGTTCTGGCGCATGTAGTCGAGATAGCCGAGAAAACCATGGAAGGAGCGGACCAAAGCAAGGAATCACTTCAGAACATCAGTGACGCGCTCAATGATATTGTCATGAAAGCAACGCATTCTCAAGGATCTGTTACAAGATTGGATAACCAAAAGGATGAGTTGCTCAAGATAGTGGACTTGATTCAAGAAATTGCAGACCAGATCAACCTCCTCGCGCTCAATGCTGCAATCGAAGCAGCACGGGCGGGAGAACAAGGACGAGGGTTTGCAGTCGTTGCTGATGAAGTGCGGAAACTTGCTGACAAGACGAAAAGTGCCACAGATTTAATCAGAACTGGTTTCGGGTCAATGGCGGACGGAATTACAGAAGTTCGCCTGGATTCTGATTCGATGGTACAAACCGTCACCTCGTCTCAAGTGCTTATCGAAGATATCAACAAGAAGTTCGTTGAGTTTTCGGCAAGCGCCCATGAAACGAGCCATAAAGTCGGGTTTGCTAATGACATTGCTTTTGCTACTCTCGTCAAGATTGATCATATTCTCTATAAATTCAGGGCATATATGGTTATCCAAGATGGGCTCGGCTCTAATCTTTTGGTGGATATACAGGTCGACGATACCAATTGTCGACTTGGGAAGTGGTATTTCGAAGGAGAAGGTAAAAAGGCATTTGGTAATTGTCCATCCTTCAAACTCCTCCAGAAGCCTCATGCCGAAGTCCACGCGAATGTCCATAAAATGATTCAGCTTATGGAGGCGGGAAACTGGGCAGAGCATCCTGAAATCCAAGTGAAGCTTATTGTCGTGATTAATGGATGGGAAGAAGCAAGCGATGAAGTATTTCGCTTATCCGATGTAGTTATGAACGAAAAACATGGACAAAGCAATAAAAAATAAATTTGATTATTAAATATAATACGGAAATTAAAGGAGTCCGTTTTTCAAAAAAAATATTATGCCCTGGCGTTTCGCCCGGGCATTTTTTATTCCCAAAATAGGACATATCCTTATTTTTTCTTAAAATTTGACTTTTTATTTTATATATGGTCTAATAAAACTTACATATTTATGTAATATATATTTCATATGGATATCAATTCAGCTTCTCATAAATGAGGTACGTTTCACTGCACAGAAACTTATAAAAGAACTCTTCGAGAGATGGATTATGAAACATTGATTAATGAAAAGGAAGCTGTTCATAACACATTTATCCGCTGAGATATAAGTCCAGATGAGTATCACGCAAAAATGGAGGAGATACAACAAGTACTTAATACATGTGGTAATTCTACGAAAAAAGTAAGAGAAAACGTTTCTTATAAATTTGACTGTTTATCAATAGAAATGGGATAAAGAAATGTTTTTTTATAGAGCTAAATTTAAAAAATCTCTCAGAAATGAGAGATTTTTTAAATTTATCCGATAGTCTTAACCGGAACTCCTTCCATTCCTTCGAAGAATGCATCGAATTCATCCTGAGTGAGTTCTTCTACTTCGAGGAGATGTCGAGTAATTTTCTCGTGAAGGTCTTTGTTTTTAACAATGATTTCTCTTGCTTTTTCATATCCTTTCTTCAGTATCTCACGAACTTTCTCATCTATTTTTTCTTGTGTTTTTTCACTGAAAATCTTTCCTCCACCTTCGGCACCGAGATGATTTCCTTCAAGTGTTGCTGAAGCGAAATTCTCAGGACCAAGCTCATCGTCGAATCCGTATTTCATAATCATCGCTCGGGCTATTTCTGTTGCATTTTCTATATCGCTTGAAGCTCCAGTTGTGATATTTTCCTTTCCGAAGAATACTTCTTCTGCTACTCGTCCGCCGTATCCCATAGCGATCTGATCAAGAAATTTCGCTTTACTAATATAGGTAGTATCTTTTTCCGGAAGGAACCAAGTTACTCCGCCGGTCGATCCTCGTGGAATCATAGATATCTTATAAACTGGATCGGTATTCGGAAGCATCTTTCCGACGATAGCATGTCCTACTTCGTGGTACGCAGTCGTTTCACGTTCACGCCTCGTTAGTACATGTGATTTTTTAGTACTTCCGATAGCAATCTTTTCAAAAGCTTTTTGGAGAATAGCATGAGTGATGAGTTTTACATTTTCCCGTCCTGCGAGAATCGCCGCTTCATTGAGGAGGTTTCCTATATCAGCTCCAGAAAATCAAACTGTTGCAGCAGCAATTTTACGAAGATCTACATCTTTATCAAGTGGTTTATTCTTTGAATGTACTTCAAATATCTTTACACGATCTTCCATATGAGGAAGCCGGATAGTAACCTTTCTATCAAAGCGTCCTGGTCGAAGAAGTGCTTTATCAAGAACATCAGCACGATTGGTTGCTGCAAGGATTATGACATTCGTCTCATTATCAAAACCATCCATTTCCGTCAGAATCTGATTGAGAGTTTGTTCTCGTTCATCGTGTCCTCCACCGATTCCAGGAGAACGTTTCTTTCCGATAGCATCAACTTCATCAATAAAGATAATAGATGGGGCGTGTTCTTTTGCTTCTTTAAATAAATCACGAACACGAGCAGCCCCGACTCCGACGAACATCTCAACAAACTCTGAACCAGAGATAGAGAAAAATGGAACATTGGATTCTCCTGCAACAGCTCGAGCAAGCAGGGTTTTACCGGTTCCTGGAGGTCCGACCATAAGAATTCCGCGTGGAATCTTCGCACCGAGGTCTTTGTATTTCTTCGGATTCTTGAGGAAATCCACAACTTCTTCGAGATCCTCTTTTTCTTCTTCTGCTCCTGCAACGTCTTTAAATGTTACTTTTTCATCCTTTTCTGGGTCATACATACGAGCCCGGGACTTTATGAAAGCCATTGGGCCATTGGATCCACCGGACATTCGACCGAAAAGAAATACGAGAAGCACAACAAAGATAATAGTACCAATGATACTTGGAATAGCATCCGCAAGAAGCTTTCCCCAATATTCATTCTTAATTGTCACTTTTGTGGCATTTGTTTTGTCATTAAAACCGAGATCAGTAATTCCATCGCGTGGAGGAAGAATTATTTTATCAATCTGTGTAACAGTTATCGGTTTATTATTAAATCCTGTTTCTGTTTTTTGTTCTTTTTTCTTCGCAAGAAGAGAGTCTCATTGAATAATCAATTCAGAATATACTCAAGATGCATACTGTGCTTGGATATCATTAAGTCCGATATCGGTATTTACCACTTCTTTATTTCAGGAAGCAAGAAATGTATATACTCCCGATAAAAGAATTGCTATAATAAAAAGGACAATAAAAGGGTTTGTTCCTTTCTTGTTTTTCGGATCTTTTTTATTGGTATTCTCGAGTTTTTTGAGTGTTTTCAGAAGATCGATTTGTTGTTTTTTCTGTTTTTTCATGTTATATAGTTAATGTAAATTGTACAATATAGGCAGGTTGTGTAGAAAAATTACTTCGTAAAATATCACAAGTTAGGGATATTATAGACAAACAAGATTTTGTTCCAAAAGTTTTTCAAATTTCTCCATCGGTGTCATATATTTAATGCCTCAGTGTGGCCTCTTACAGTTGTAAAAGGTAAGCCAGTCCATAAATCTCATATTGAAGTCTTTGTGCGAGGTAAATGAGTGCTTGTAGAAGAAATTATCGTTGATGAGTCTCCAAAATCTTTCTATCTTTCCATTGGTTTGTGGTCTTCGCACTCTTGTGTATTTATGTATGATATTCAGTTTTTGAAGCATAACTTCAAAACTATGGAGATGTCGTGATTCCTTATGGTACGTAGTGAATTCGAGTCCATTGTCTGAGAGAAGTTTCTTGATAGTGATACCTTTACTTAAAAACCACTTGTAGGCTCGTCTCATAAAATCTGCAAGAGTCTTGGCTCGTTTGTTTGAAAGAACTTCCGCATAGGTTATTCTTGTTGCATCATCAATTAGTCCTGCCCAGTATTTCTTTTTCTTCGGATTTTCTCATTTGATATTCTTCTGTTTGTGTACGTCAATATGTACCATTTCTCCTGCCATCTCTTTCTCGTAACGTATGATTCCAGCGTTTCTGTTGAGGGTTTTGAGGAGTTTCCTTTCGGCTTTCGTATAGTTCTTGAAACAATATCAGAGATTGGCTTTCGTAGTACTTTTGTGTACAGTGAAATCTCCTTCTTTTCCTCTCTTTACTATCTTTCTAATGAGATTGTAGTGTACTCTGTAAAACACTCATAGTTCACAGTAGCATTCTTCTTTTCTTTTTCATTTGGTGACTCTCATTTTTTCTTTATATTTGGAGTATATCTCTCTTCGTATCAAAGGGGTTAACTTTGTTAGTTTGTGCATATTGGAAAAGGATTATGAGGTTAAAGTTCGCGATTGGACTTGCGAATTTTACTCGTAATTCTTTTCTACACAACCTGATTAAGTTTTACAGGTAAATATTTACCCAAAAATCATAATAATGGGATGCTAGATAATATAAAAAAAAGAGAAAAAAGCAAACTAGTATTTGTTTTTTTACTAATTCTTTCAAAAAAATAAAAAGCAAATCATATAAAATGATTCGCTTTTTATTTTTAATATATAAATGTTTTTTTATTTCTTGAAATATATATTCTATGTATAGAATTTTTCTAATCCATTAAAAGAAGAATGTATCATTATGTTATTCATATATTTCATTATTATTTCTACAGTATTTGCTGGTGCAGTTTCTCCTTTTAAAAAGGAAGGGAGTTCCTCTTGGTAGAGGAATGGATTAGAAAAGAAATTTATTCATTTTTTTAAATCTTCTGTACGATACACGTCGTGTTTATTTTGAAGTTTCCAATTTCCCGCTTGATCTCCCATTTCTCGTAGAATACAATTATTCAACTCGGCTCTTTGTAGACAACCCTGATTTTTTACATCCTTTTTTTCTAAAAAGCTACGAAGAGTCACAGCTTGTTCAATAGTACGAATTTTGAGTGGAAGTGGTTCATTTACTGATTTATGTTTCAGGTAAAATCGTGATCATCTCTGTTCTATTATAAATAATTGGTCTTTATTCAATTCATCCAATGTCTCCGATAAGGAATGTTTCTCATTATTTTTGTTTTTATTTACAGAAGAGAATACTTCTGTTGTTGTACTTTTCTCCATATTGCATAGAGTTATAAACTAAAGCTTTCTTCTAGAATATCATAGAAATCATCTTTTTGCAAAAAAGTTCACGGAAAAATCTTTCATTGCTTGCAAAATCTTCATTTTCTGTATTATGTGGGCATTAATAATCATACTTTCTCCATGAAAATAGAAAACATTACGCTTGCGTACGGGAATAAAAATATCCTCAAAGATGCGAATATAACCATAAATCCTGGGGAATTCGTATTCCTCATAGGAGGTTCTGGAAGCGGAAAAACGAGTTTTATCAAAATGCTCATCGGGGATTTGAAGCCGAAATCCGGGAAGTTTTTCGTAACAGAAGGAAAGGATATTTATTCCTATACAGAGAAAGAACTCCTCGCTTATCGTCGAAGTATCGGGGTTATATTTCAGGATTATAAACTTCTCCGATCCAAAACCGTTCGGGAAAATGTCGCATTTGCGATGGAAGTGAGCGGATACAAAGATAGTTATATTTCCGAGAAGGTTCCAGAAATCCTTTCCCGAGTCGGACTCCTTCATAAAAAGGAGAGTTTTGTAGAAACTCTTTCTGGATGAGAAGCCCAGCGTATCAGTATCGCTCGGGCACTTATTCACGACCCTGACATTATCATCGGAGATGAACCGACCGGAAACCTCGATCCCCATAACGCCGAGGAAATCATCGATTTGTTGCTCGAGCTCAATAAACAAGGGAAAACCATAATCATCGCCACACACGATGATCGTATCGTGAATCGGCTCAAAAAACGAGTCGTTACTTTCAAAGACGGACGTATTGTGTCCGACAAAGAAGGTGGAGGATATGAATTATAAGAACCTCTGAAAAACTCGTTCTTCGAGCTTAAATCTCCGTTTCCTCATTCTCCGTACAGTCGTACGGTTCATTCCGGTTCTCGATTTGTGCTCGAACCACTTCGCTTTTGAGAGATTCAAGAAAATTGAGAATTTTCGAATATCGTACTAACTTCTAATCAAGTCATATGCTCAACCATACCGAATCGCTCGCAGAAAAATTCATTCGTAAGGGATTCTGGCTCTATCTTTTCTCGTTTCTGGTCGGACCGCTCGGGTACATTGTAAAGATTATATTATCTGCTGATCTGACAGTTGAGGAAATCGGACTTCTCTACGGTATCCTCAGTCTCATCGGACTTCTCGCTGTTTATCATGATCTCGGACTCACTGAGAGTCTGAATTTTTTCTTGCCGAAATTCATCGTCAAAAAAGATTGGACCCGGTTCAAGTCACTCGTTGCGTATTCGCTCGGGGCTCAGGTTATCACGAGTACTCTTATCGGACTTATTCTCTTTTTCTCTTCTGGATATCTGGCAGAACATTATTTCCGGTCGACGGAAGCGGTCGAAGTCATACAGATATTTTGTCTCTTTTTCTTTGGGATAAATATTCATAATATGAATACAACTATTTTCTGAGTGAGTCAAAATACCAAACTCCAGAAAGGAACGGAATTCCTCCGAATGCTTTTTGTGATGTTTTTTACTCTCGGACTTTATTTTCTCGATATAGGAAACCTCATAACCTATACTTGGACTTGGATTGGTGGTGTTGCGATCGGAATCGGATTCGGAACGTATTTTATGTACCGTTCGTACTATATCCCCTATCTCCGAGATGCCGAGATTATCTACGACAAGGAACTTATACGAAAAGTGGTTAAATACGCTCTCTGGGTTGTGCTCGCCGCCAATGTCGGAGGTGTTCTCGGACAAGTCGATATGCAACTTATTATCTATCTTTTGGGGACAAAAGATGCCGGATATTATACCAACTATCTAAGTATTATTGGGATTCCATTTATCATCATTACGCCGATTATAGGGTTCCTTTTCCCGGTCATATCGGAACTTCACGGGAAAGAAGACGAGGGGAAAATCGCTATTATCAAAACGCTTTTTTATAAATATTTTGCAATTATCGGAGCTTTTACGGGTATGTTTATGTTTGTGTTCGGTCCAGAAATCGCCCAAATACTTTTCGGTGCGAAATTCGCGATATCTGGAGTTATCCTCCAATATTCTGCATTTTTCATCGTTCTCAATTTTCTTCTCCAGATCAATTTCCAGATTCTCGCCGGTGTCGGACGAATCCATGAACGTGTAAAAATCCTCGCGATTGGACTCGTGATTAATATTATCCTCAATCTCATCCTCATTCATTATTACGGAGTATATGGTTCTGCTCTCGCCGTAGGTCTTTCTTGGATTCCGATCTGGTATCTCTCCGACCGAAAAACACGAATGTACTCGCACGGATTCGACTTCGTATTCTTCCTAAAAAACCTCACACTTATAGGAGTTATCGGCGTACTTTCTTGGTACTACCTCACTCCCCTCTTTATAGGAACTTTACGGGTACAATGACTCCTCCTTCTCGTAGGAATCGCCTTCCTAACCGTTCTCCCCTTTGTCGCACTCAATCTGAAAGAAGGGAAATTATTTCTTGGAGAGTTGAAGAAGATGAGGAAATGAGGGTAAAAAATTTTTTAACACTATTAATTCAACTATGTCATCTCCAACTCTCCTCCCCACTCCCAACTATACCCACATTATCTCCCAAGCGCTCGATTATCGAGAGAATCAAATCTCCGTCGTGCTTGAACTCACTGCCGAAGGGGCGACGGTGCCGTTTATCGCGCGATATCGAAAGGAATGCACTGGAAATCTCGATGAGACCGATATCCGTGCCATAATAGAACTGCAGACCAAGGAAGAGAATCTCTACAAAGCCAAACAGACTGCGATAAATGGTATCGAGGAACTTGGGAAGATGACGCCGGAGCTTATGGCGAATATCCTCGCAGCGAAGACTCTAAAAGAAGTGGAAGAACTTTACAAACCCTACAAATCCAAAAAGAAAACCAAGGCGATGATTGCCATCGAGAAAGGATTTCAGGTGGTTGCGGATGCAATTAAAACAAACAATCTTCTTATTCCTGAGAGTCTTATTTTAGAATATACAAAAAGTAAACTTCTCCCCTGACAAGGGGAGATTGAGAGGGGTTTAATAATCCAAGAAATTATCGAAGGGGCGATAGAGATTATCGGTGCTGAGGTTTCCGCGAATGCGAATCTCCGACATTCACTCATCGCTGAACTCCAGAAAACTGGAGATGTTTCTGCAAGTAAGAAGAGTGACAAGATGCTCGAAAAACTCAATGCGAAAGATACGGAACAAATTCCAAAATTCGCACTTTATTTCGAATTCCATTCGCGAATCAACCGAATCAAACCATACCAGATTCTTGCTCTAAATCGTGGTGAAAACCTTGGGATTTTGAATGTAAAACTCGAAAAAGACGAAATGATTCTCGGAAGTTTACGAGCGGTATATAGAAATATTCTCAATCTCAGTTCTGCTTTTATCGAAGAACTCGAACTCGGATTTAAACTCGGTTACGATGCACTCTGGAGTTCGGTCGAGAATGAGATTCGCGGAGAACTCTCGGAGCTCGGAGAAGACGATTCTATCAAGACCTTCCAGACGAATCTGCAAGCACTCCTTATGACCCGACCCGAGTATGGGAAAACTATTCTCGCCATCGATCCCGGATACCGAGCCGGATGTAAAATGTGTGTCATTGATACACTCGGAAACCCTGTCGTTTTCGACAAGATATTCCTCCACGAGATGGAAAATGCTCGTGCGAAACTCGCAGGTATTTTCAAGAAACACTCTATCGATACGGTGGTAATCGGAAATGGAACCGGGTGTGATGAAACCTGTACGCTCGTCGCAGAACTTTTCTCAGGAGATATCTTCGTTGTAAACGAATCGGGTGCATCTGTTTACAGCGCGAGCCCTGTGGCTCAGGAAGAATTTCCAGATTTAGATTCGCTGGACCGCGGAACAGTATCCATCGGACGACGTTATATCGACCCTCTTTCCGAACTCGTGAAAGTTCCAGTTAGTTCTATCGGAGTCGGAATGTACCAGCACGATGTTGCTGAGAAAAAACTCGACGAAAAACTCGGATATGTTGTGGAGGATGTAGTAAATGAAGTGGGAATAAATGTCAATAATGCTTCGATTTACGTGCTCCAGCATATATCCTGAATAGACAAAAGAGAGGCAAAGAAGATATACAATCATCGTCCGTACAAGTCTCGTGAAGCTTTGAAAAAGGTTCTTTCCGAAAAAGCTTATTCTCTCGCCATCGGATTTTTGCGAGTGCCCGAAAGTAAAGAACCGCTCGATAATACCGATATACACCCGGATCAATATCCGCTTACGAAATACATCCTCGAGAATAATCTCACCGAAAGTGATTTTCGAAGCCACGAAACAGAACTTCGTAAGCTTTATCCTGATGTAAACAGTGACACTATGAAATTCATCCTCCGAGCAAATAGTGAACTCGGGATTGAAAAACGAACCAGTTCCACCCACACGAAGGCACGGAAAAAAGTCGCTATGGAAGATGTAAAAGAAGGTGATATTTTCGACGGAGTAGTACGAAATGTCGTGGCATTCGGAGCTTTTGTGGACATCGGACTCAAGAACGACGGACTTGTACACGTCTCTCAAATGGCGAATAAATTCGTCAGTAATCCGTCCGAAATCGTAAGCGTCGGAGACCGAGTGAAGGTGCGCGTAACTGGAATCGACCTAAAAACCGGAAAGATACAACTCAGTATGAAAGAGGTATAAACAATAACTGGACTTCTCTTATTTTTCATTATACTATCACGGATAATATTTCTCTAATTTCCCAACCTGTTATGTTTTCGTATCTTTCCAAGATTTTCGGTTTCGTGATATTCTCCGTTTTTATACTTGTACAGTACTACGGAATAAGCTTCCATAATGAATCCTGAACCGGTTATGGACCGTATCTCATAACACTCGTTCTCGCGTATGGAGTCTACAAATTCTTCACAATCCTATCAGGAAAAAATAAGGTGACTTTCTCTCCTCTTTCCGTCATACTCTACACTCTTCTTCATCTCTTTATTCTCTGTTTCGTTTATTTCGGACTCACCGACACATCAAACGGCGGATTTATTCTTTTCTTTAAGATATTTGGATATCTTCTTCTTCCTGCAACTCTCACACTTATTGTTTATAGTCTCGGGAAAAAAGTCCTTCACAGATTTATCCCGAGTTTTGAACAAGAAGAAACTGCATTCCGATTCCTTCTCTCGCTCGGATTTGGATTCGTACTTTTTTTTACTACACTTGTAACTATTGGAGCACTCGGTCAATATAATCTCCTTGTTGTTATAGGGTTGTTGCTTATCGCAGGTATTGTCTCTTACAAAGAGATTATCCAGAGCCTTGCGAGTCTCTGGAAGTATAAAATCGAGTTTCCGAATCATAAACCCAATGGTAATTTCTTTGAACAGGTAAATCTTCCACTCATCTCTACGGAGATTCTTTTTATGATTCTCACGTTTCTCATCAGTGTGAATTTCATAAATATCGTGCGACCGATGCCAATCGGTTGGGACGATCTCGGAGTGTATATGAACTTCCCGCAAATCATGGCGAACAACGGAACATTGCTCAAATGAGTAGGGATGGTTGCTTGGCAAACGCTTACTGGAATCGGATTCATGTTCCATTCCGCACCTCAGGCTTTTTTCATGAACCAGATTGGAGGAATTCTCTCTATCATTGTTCTCGTTGTTGCTTTCGGGAGTCTTTTGAAAAATAACAAAACTTCCAAAGAAACAAGTGAAAGCTTCATCAATCTCCCACTTCTCGGGGCTACTATGTTTTATGCGATGCCGATGGTAATCTTCCAACAGGCAAAAGATATGAAACTCGATCCGGGACTTTTTTTCATTTCCGTTATCGGAATATATGGAATGATTTATCTCTTTCTCCGATATCGCGAAAGTCTTGAAGTAAAGAACGAAGAAAGCAAAGAAGATACTCCTCTGGGGTTTTTCGCACATCATAAAAACCTTGCCTATATCCTTATAATAGGGATGATCATAGGACTTGCTTTCACGATAAAAGTCACAACACTTATGCTCATTCTCGGATTGCTCGGAGTGATTTTCTATGCGAAACTCGGACTCGCTGGTTTTGTCGGATACTTTGCACTGTTCGTCGGCGTCTTCACAAAAGGAAATCTCTGGGCACAGCTGAATGTGAATTATCCGAAAGACGATGTACAATTCCTTTCTATGGTAACTATCATATCTTTCGCTCTTGCGGTTGTGTTTTTCGCTATCGCCTTCTATCAATATAAAGCGGATGCTTTCAAGAAAGCATTGCTCGTCTCTCTTATTTTTATCGCTGGTATCGGTATTTCCGTATCCCCTTGGGTTATCAAAAACCTGAGTGAATCAGGTCTACAAGGAAATATCGTGGGAAGTATACTGAATGGAAAAGGTGATACTTTTACTGTTGATTATACAAAAATATATTCAAAGGAAGAACTTATGAAAATCGAGAATGAAAGCTCGATAGAAGGAACTTCTGCAAGCGGTAAAACTACCAATGAAGATCTCGGACGATACTTCGGTTACGAGGACGGGGCCAATAATTATCTGAAACTTCCTTTAAATCTCACGATGCAAAGTAATCAACCGGGAGAATACACAGAAATCACACCGTTTTTCCTCGCGCTCATTCCGATAATATTCCTATTTCTAGCTTATAAAAAACCTCTCTGGATTCTCGGGCTCGTTACTCTCCTCGGATTCGAATACGCATACTTTTTCAATACGGAACTTTCGAGAATCATCAGTGCATTTTTCGCTTCGAAAGATCTTCCGGGAGGTTATGTATATATTGCTTTCTTATTATTTCTCCCTCTCTTTTACTTCACTTTTTCCCTGAAGAAAAATGAGAAAAAAACAGAACTCTTCCTCTTAAATCTCGTCTTTGCAAGTTTTTATGTATTCCTTTTTGTTATAGCGGCATACGGAATTGTTTGGTACGGAATCTCTATGTATTTCTCATTTCTTTTGGCGATTCTCACAGGAGGATGGTATATGAGCGAGTACAAGAAAGAAGAATGAGAATGAAGCTGAAATATGATTCGTTTCATTGGCGCAATAATACTTTTCTGTATTATTAGTATCTATTTCTTTGCTTCTTCCATTCCCCATGGATGGAGTAATCTCAAGAACGCTGCATTTAATGGATTTAAAAACGGTTCTCTTTCTCAAGAAGAAGGCATTTTCTCTTCGCATCCGGATTATTTCACTATTCTTGCAGAACTTAATATAGCATCGCAAAAAACTGTTTTCGATACTACTGTTTCTCAAATTCAAAACAGTAATTTGAAAAAAGTAATAGATAATAATCTTGATGGAACACAAAATCTCTGAAAACTTCAACAGATTCTCAGTGAGATAATGAGAACTGATCTTACAAAACTCGGGCTCTCAGAAATAGACACTCGGGCTCTCCAGTCGGAAGCGCGTACAATTCTCGGAAAACTCTACAATGCGTTTCTTTATCCATCCAAAGATATGAAAAATATGGCTGGGATTTATCGGATCGGAACATTTTTAACATATTTCATCGATAATAATCGATCTCGTTATTATGACGATAGTTTGGTTATGAATTTCGATAAATATTTCTATGACAAAGACTCAGACGTTACTGTGGAACGTATGAAAAAACTCGGACTCAAATATTTTCTCGTGGACCTTAATGCTGCGACGATTGACAAGGATCCTCGTCATGATCTTACCAGACGTTTTGAGAATCTTTTAGAAACTTTCAAATCCGACAAACTCGAACTCATCCAAACCGATAGTCTCTGTCTTCAAATGGCACTTGAAGAAAAAAATGATGCTACCTATATGAGTTTTGCGGGAGTTAATTATGAATCTTACAAAAAAGATGAGAAATGAATAGAAACGGTTATTTCACGAGGTGAAAAACAATTTCAATGTTACAATCATATTTTAGATCTTATAAAAGGAGGAAATATCACGAATAAGAATTATTCCTATCTTTCTCCACTAGCAAATTATATCAACAAGAATCCGCCAAAAGACCAAGCTGCCATGGTTCAAATATTCCAAAGTTATGTGAATCACGGATGGTTGGCATTGTTTCGAATTAAATAATATATTAAATATGCAAACTCTCCGTGGAAATATCCTCGAAATCGTCCGAGAATCGAATGAACCACTTATGGTGAAACTTCTCGCAAACCGATGACTCGATACGCTCGATGAAACAAGTAAGGAAGAATTTTTTCATCCTTCTTTCAAGCATCTTCACGATCCGTTTCTTTTGAATGGAATGGATGTGGCCGTGGAACGGATTCTGAAAGCCCGTGAAAATAAAGAACGGGTCGTAATATTCGGAGATTACGATGTGGACGGAGTAAGCTCCACAGCTCTTCTTGTACGATTCTTTGCTTCCATCGGCATACAAGTATCTTACCGACTCCCCCACCGAGTTCACGATGGTTATGGACTTAAAAAACATTTCATCGACGAGCTCGCAGAAAAAGATGTAAAACTCATCATTACTGTCGATTGCGGAACCCGCGATGTAGAAGCGATAAAGTATGCGTATTCCAAAGGAATCGAGGTAATCGTATCTGACCATCATGCTGTTCCTGAAGAAATTCCCGAGAATATTATTGCTATCCTGAATCCGAAAATAAAAGAGAGTAATTATCCATTCTCTTCCCTTTCTGGTTCGGGCGTAGCTCTAAAGGTCGCATCTGCGATTGCTATGAGAGTCTATCCTGAAACATATGAGAAAGTTATTCTCGAATATGTGGATTTTGCGTGTCTCGGAACAATTGCCGATTGTATGCCACTTATCGGAGAAAATAGAACGATTGCATACCTCTGACTTCAAAGACTGGAAAAAAGTAATTCCAGTGGACTTCGGAAACTTATTGAAGGAAAATATAAGGATATGGATGCTGATATTGTAGGGTTTCATATCGGACCCCGTATCAACGCAGCAGGACGAATGGATAGTCCATATAAAGCACTTTCGCTTCTGCTCGCCGGGGAAGATAAGCTCGATCCTATTCTCGCAGAACTCGAGGATTTGAATACCAAGCGGAAAACTACCACTGAGCATTTTGTAAAACATGCTCTCGAAGTGGTCGACCGAGACCGTGGAATTCTTTTTTATGATTCCACCGAAATCGAACACGGAATTATCGGACTCATCGCCGGACGATTGACTGAAGCTTTCGGAAAACCAGCAATCGCTCTCAAACGCGAGGGTGATAAGCTCGTTGCAAGTTGTCGGAGTCCAGAACATATCAGTATCGTTGAGCTTCTGGAAGAATGTCGTGAATACTTCGTCGCGTTTGGTGGACACCGACAAGCTGCCGGATTCACAATCCTTGCAGAGAATTTCGAAGTATTCAAAGAGACGATTGAGCGAAAACTTAAGGAAAAACACGGGATTATTTCGACCAAGCCGAAAACTCTTCGTATCGAAACGAACCTAGATTTAACAGAAATCAATCCGGATTTTTTCAAAACCCTCCAGATTTTCAAACCGTTCGGAATCGGGAATCCAAAACCACTTTTTCTGATACAAGATTTTATTCCAGTAAGCATCGAGTACCTCGGAAAAGATGGGAAACATTTGAAGTTCCTCGATAAATGACAGAAGTTCAATATTAATGCCTTTGGGTTCGGAGAATACTACGAAGAACTTAAAAACAGGGAAAAATTCTCGATCATCGTTGAAATAAGCGAGGAGGTTTGGATGGGGAGAAAAAAAATCGTACTCAATGTACGGGATATTGTATTATAGATTTACTAAGGATAAAGAAGATATTCTTATTCATTGACTTTATAGTAAAAATCATTATATATAGTTATATATGCAAAAATACAAATAAAAGAATCTACATTTTATTATTTCAAATGTTATTTTTTTATTATCTCAATCTTCGATTATTATGGTAAAACGCGCGTTTTCCACTCTTCTCCTCATATATATGGGGTTTTATTCTATTCTCTCTCCGATGATGCTCTCTGCAGTATCGACGAATGAGATTGCAAGTCCTTGGACTTATGAGAAAGCAGAACAACTTGCTCGCAAGGCTTTGCTCGGTGCAACACCAACTATTATTAACCAACTCTACCAGGCAGGCAGTGCTGCTGCTGCGGTCGATCTTCTTTTTCCTGATGCTGTAGGACCGAGTCGTGCTTCGTATGATGCTGAAGTAACAGCACTCACCTCTTCGACTGGATTCAGTTTTACTGATAATGGAAGCATGCGAAAACTTTACCAACTTCGTTATTATCGCGATCCTTATGAGGCAAAAGTAAAACTTTTTTCGCTCTTTGAAGATATTTTCCCAGTAAATCAAAGCAGTACTATCAGTTTTCAAGATATTAAAGATCAGCATGATCTCTTGTATGCAAATACTCTTGGAAATTATAAAACTCTCGTGAAAAAAATCCTTTTCAACAACGGACAACCAGGTGATTATGCCGAGGGGAAATTCCTAGATCTTTTGGATGGATCAAATAAAAACTATCCAAATGAAAATTATGCCCGAGAACTTCTCCAACTTTTTCTCATGGGAGAATACAAGAATGGGGATTCAAAAGAACTCGGAAGTGTCAGAAATTATGAAGAAACCGATGTTGCAGCTCTCGCAAAAATTCTCACAGGACTCCGATCGGATACTACTACCCATATAGTAAGTTATGATGCTCTACAGCATAATACTTCAACCGGAGTACTCTTCCTTTCAGGAACTCTTTCCTCTAATCCGTTTTCCTCTTTTTACGACAGCGGTTCAGGAACGTTAGATTTAGGTGCTATTCAAACTCCTATTTCAGGAAATAATGGACTTACTGATAATACTATCGATTATATTTTTGCACAAAGAGCGGAAGCTATTTCCCTCTTCCTTGCAGACCGACTTTTCCGTTTCTATATCCATGGAAAACCAACTCGAAGCGAGCTCGATACAATAGCTCAGAATATTCGTACAAATAATTTCGAAATACTTCCAAGCGTAAAAACATTGCTCTCAAGCGATTTACTTTATTCCAATATTTCCATGAATGGAATATCGTACAAGAATCCTCTTGAACTCACCATCGGAACTCTAAAGATTCTTCATGATAAAGATCCTCTCACTTTTGATCCTCGAATTTACGATACAAATCTTCTTAATTTTCTCGGATGGACACCATATTTTCCTGGAAGCGTTTTCGGTCGAGAATGATTCGATGATACTAATAAATGGTTTACTGCCTATACGGAAAATCAGTGGATTAGTTTTGCAACCCGTCTTGCTTCTACAACTACTGCTGGAAGTTATCTTTTTTCCAATATCGTACCGACTACCAGTATAACTCTTTCTGGTTCCAATAATTCAGTAACTACCTCGGTATTCAATATGTATTCTGGGACTGTATCCATCGTAGGAACAGGAACTATTACGCTCGGATCAGGAACTTCTTTTGATTATAATGGAGGTACAGTTTCTTTTCCAAACTTTTCCGTCGAACTCGGATCAGGAACTCTTTCAATTGATCAGGGTAATATTGATCTTTCAAATTTCGAACTTACTGTTTCATCAGGATCGTTTGTATATTCCGGAGCAACCTATACAAGTTTTAGTGGGTCATTTCCTATAGATCCTTCCGCTATCCTTACGCGCCACTCAAATGTCGATGAAGTTGTCACACAAATCGAAGATACTATATTATCCTCCAGACGACTTCCTGAATCAGTAAAAACAAAAATACGAACTTATGCAACTACTGATAATACTGGTGCAAATATTATTTTTGATCCAACAAACATACTGACACAAAATACGAAAATCCGTGGTATAATAGCACTTATTCTTGCTTCTCCAGAATTTATTCTTCAGACAGGATACGATATTGCACCTATTACAGAAAATACAACTCCCTCTCCTATAAGTTCGACTGCAAATAAACTTGTATTTATTGAGCTTTCTGGATGATATGATTGGCTTCATGGAATCATTCAAAAAGATCAGTATGAAAATTATCAATCCCTTCGAACAAATAGTGCTGGAACTATTGCTATAGCACCTCAAAATCTTACTGATCTTGGAGATTTTTATATGAATAATGCTCTGTCGTATTCATGAGTAAATGGTCCATCTCTCAAATCACTCTATGATTCAAACAATCTCCGTATTTTCAATCGTGTTGGAACTTCCAGACATTCGCGAGATCATGATGCCGCACAAAAACAAATCACTTCTTATAGTAATGTGACACTTTCAGAAGATGATGGAGCGTTTGGACATATTATAAAAACTGAGATGGAGCAAAGTAATACTATTTCTCTTTCGGGAAAACGTCCAAATATTTTCCGAAATGGAAACTATATAAACATTGGACCATCTGGAGCAACTTTTACAAATTATGCTCCTATAGCAACAACTGAAAAAATCAATCAACTCAATCTGTTTCGAGATGTCTTTGCTTCAAGAACCTATCCAGGCACAACTCATGGAGTATTTAAAAATGCAGCAAAAATCGATGAAGTAGCAGCTATCTCAGTAGCAAATGGCGGACCAAATGGTTCAGGATGGGGAAATGCAAGTAATTTCTCATTTCTCCAATCTCTTCTCTCTTCATGAGTTGGGAAAACATTTTATATGCAAGCAGATGGAGGATATGATACGCATTCCAATCAACTTGCACCTAGTTCTAATTTCGATCCAAATAATATTCCAAAAGATCTCAATTATAATATCGGTCGAGTAGTTTCAAACGCAACTGAATTCTTTAACTCTGTCAAAAACTCACAAAATATTACAATTGTTATCTATTCGGAATTTGGACGAACCATTCGTGTAAATGGAGATCTCTGAACAGATCATGGTCAGGGTTGATGAGTATTTGTACTTACAAATAATCCAACACTTCAAGCAAATCTTCCACAGAAAATCTATGGAAATATAGATCTTTTGAAAGAAAAATATAATTGGCTCGGTGTGGGAATCGATTATCGTTCTATGTATGGAAAGATTTTTAATGCACTCTATGGACTTTCCGATTCATTTTATTTTACAGATATAAATCGACTTGAGGATAATATAGAAAATGCTCCTCCAAAATTTGTTCTTGCGAGAAATGAATTTCTTCCTGGTTACAATAGCAATAATACTCGACTTACTGTACCATTTCAGATAGAAGACCCAAATTTCAATATAGACTATGGATCCAATTTTATAATAGATTACGGACCAAATTTCTCAAATCTTAGAAGTTATCCCCAATATTATGTCGATAATCTTCTCAAGAAATCGAATGGATCTTATGTTTTTAATGTAGGAATCATTGGAAAAAATTCTCCGTATGTCTATCGAATCCGTGCTATCGATAACCAATATAGGGAAACTATTTTAACAGGAAGTCTCAATATCCCAGATATACGAGTCGGGACAAGTACCGGAACTACTATTTCCACAACGACAGATACTGTTGTATATGCTCATAACAATAGGATTTTTTCTGGAACTCTCTCACTCACTGGAGCCACGGCTATTACACTTGCAAATAATGGAACAGGAACAACTTCCGTTATTACTGCCCGAGATGGAATCTCTATAAATCTTGGAACAGGAACAACCCAGATAGACAGTATTGTTTCTTCTTCTGGTTCGATTGCATGGAATGGAGGTTTTATACTCGGAGAAGCCGTAGATAAGAATTTCTTCGTTTCATCTGGAGCAATCACTTCCAGTGGAACATTACTTTCTGCTATGAACATCGAGAAGATTATAAAAGTTGGTGCTGATACTCTCGGTGTTCAAATGAACTTGAATCAAGATGTAACATTAAGTGTTTCTGGGATGGTAAGTAGTAGACCATATACTATTCTCAGAAGTGAAGATGGTATAACATGGACCACTATCGGAACAAATAGTGTCATTGAATGAGTTCTTTCATTTCCAACTAATGCATTTTCATATTTTGCTCTCGTATCCGGAGAACCGATTGTAGTAACTCCTCCAGTAGTTACAACTACTCCTCCTGTATCTTCTGGTGGTTGAGGAAGTAGTCTTTCTATGGACAGTTGTTCTGGAAGAGATTATTCTCCAAGTTATTATGATGGAACTTGTGGAACTGCTCCAGTAAATACCAGCACAGGAAATATAATTTCCCCTATAATTCCTTCTATGACTCCTTCGATAGTTTCTATTTCTGAATGAGGGTTTCTCGATAATAATCCAGTTATAAACACGTACCAATTTCAGAGTAATAAACGATTTCCTCAAAATGTCAGCAACGAACTTCGATGAATCATCACAAAAATAGTAACAACCATTGAGCAGAAATCCCAAGGAAATATAACAAAGAAAACAGCGTATTATAAAGCGGTAGATGCTTATCTTTTTAGTTACTGGAAACGAAGTAATAGTGAAAAAGAAAAAAGGATTTTGGAAAATCTTCATCTTCGTCTCGTTTTTGAGAGCAATGGAATTCTCTCATATAAATCTTCTACAACTGTAGTTCAGCCGAGTACTCAAACAACTATTGTTTCGATTCCAGTTACTTCCGTATCCACCACAGATTTCGCTTTACTCGGAATCGATTTCGCCAATCCTGCATTCATAGGATATGATTACACTCAGAATAAACGTTTTCCGCGAACTATTACAACAGTTCTTGATAAGATTACCCTTTCTATAGTAGAAAAGATTGATTCCAAAAATAATCGAGATATTCTCTTTATCCAAATATTGGATTTATTAGATAATAAAATTCGATCGACTAACGATATAAAAGAACGTAAAATTCTTCAGTACATACGTAATCATGTATATCTGGAACAACAGGAACGTAATATTCTTCGATAAAAAAATCGTATAAAATAACAAAAGATACTTTATGAAAAATTTCGAAAAGACCTTAAAAGAGTGAGGGGAAAACAATGAACGATTCGCTGAAATGGAATCGGTAGCAATCATCAAAAGAGTCCATGGATCATCTCTCGCAGCGATGTGAATATTTGAGTTCGTCAGTTCGGAATCGGCTTTTATCGCCAAAGAACTTGCTAATAGTGTGATAGAACGAACGAATCTTCCCTTAAAAGCAGTCGAAGAAATAAAAACTAAGGCATAATAGAAAATAGTGTGTGGCTAAAATAAGGAGTATTTGGTATTGTAAAGCCAAATACTCCTTTACTTTTACAAGAGTGAATAAAAGTTACAAGAAAAGATGTAAGAAATGTTCAGGTTGTTG